>Ga0302296_1000006_pt1 | contig 197517 bp, 163 predicted proteins | sample III_Fen_N3_1_FD_194546 | JGI IMG/M metagenome (GOLD analysis project Ga0302296, IMG submission 194546) | Peat permafrost microbial communities from Stordalen Mire near Abisko, Sweden - III_Fen_N3_1 | ecosystem: Environmental > Terrestrial > Soil > Wetlands > Permafrost | place: Sweden: Abisko... | reverse complement strand
AAAACTGAGGCAACAGAGTATTGATGTCTTCAAGGCAATTGCTACCGCACAAATAGCTGTAAAACACAGTCGAAATGATGTCGCTATACGGGTAAGCCTTACCATTCAATCCTCTTGTGCCGAGGCTTGAATCTATTAGTTTTTCCAGTCCAAGACGAGAAAAAATGTCCATTACATGAAATATTCCACCAAAAGAGGTGATGTTTTCAGATTTTATTGCTACTTTTGCCATGTCAGAACAATTTTATATATTAGGGTTTCGTAGCACTAAGGTAGGTGATTTTTCTGACATAGCCAAGTGTTTGTAGACTTTTGTTTATCAGGCACTTGTGCTTTTTATTAATAATAATGCTGCGGAATTAAGGTTGTTTATATCTCTTATTTTATATATCTTTGCACTTCACTTAAAAAACAACCAATATGAAAATTAATGAAAAAGGCAAGTTCTATTATTCTGAAATAATGGTGAAGGATAATTGCGAAGAGTATTTCGATGAAGAAATGGGCGAGAGTTTTAGAGTAGAGATAACAGAACTTTTCGGTACAGGAGAAGAATGTATAAAAAATTTTGGGGCAGTAAGAATACCTGTGGATGATCCTAACGATAGTTACTTCAAATCTTTTGAATATCTCTTTCTTCTCAAGTATAACAATAACGGAACCACTCTGTTAATATCAAAGTCAAGGTGCCTGTTGAAGGCAGCTCTAGGGTTGCAATAACAGGGTGGAACACGATAAGTTTCCTGTTTTAAGCACATTACCCGCTGGCGTAGTATAACACTGCCAGCGGGGATTTATCTATTATCAAGAAAAACTAAATGAAAATCCTCGCCTCCAGATGACAGATCTCAAACTTATGACATTGAAGATAATAGAGTTAATAATCAGTCTATATGAATAAGTTTCTCACATTATCAGAATAAATGCTTGTAAGGAGCATAACATCAAAAAACCAAAATAAAACAAGGTTGTTTAGTTCATCCAAACAGCCTTTTTTATAAAACACACACATTTTTTGCAAGATGAAGGTTTGCTTATAAGCAGACTTCCAGAATAAATTACTTTCCACGTGCGACATCATAATCAAACATAGCTTTGTCTGATTCCTGATAATGCTGTTCTTTTATTGTTTTTTTTTACAATTTCTTTCACACCTTCTGCATCTGGGACTTCACCTATCTCCTTCCATTCTAATCCTGTGGATGTTCCTTTTATCTGCGGTATCTCAACAGAAAGCCAAAGGCCGTATCTCATCAAATTTACGCCAAGAGGAGATAGTATATATTTATCCCCATCTTGATGATATATAGCTGATCTTAATACATCAGTCGAATACAGCAATTCAGAATCGCCATTCTCATCGTAATATTCCGTCTGATATAAAGTGAGTTGCTTGAGGTCGACATAAGGAATCCTCTGAAGAACAGACACCAAACGAAAGAATTCCTCTATTGTGATTTTTCCTTCACCCTTCGCTCTAACAAGATTAGCAAGAATTTTTTGTTTGTGGATGTTGTCCAATCTGTCAATTATTGATAACATCACATTTCCACTTGTGTCTTGAGCAGTTGTCTCAAGTTCTTTTAAAAATTTGATTCTTTCGTTTTCTCCAAAATCGCCCAATTCATAAATGAAAGTAACAAATTTCCGAAGGAACTCTGATGCTTGATAGTTAGCTACCGCATCGGTTATTGTCTTTATTTCACCAGCTAAAGCGCCTCCTATACTAGGTATAAGATTTACAATAGCACATAGTTGATCAATCCAGTCGACATGCTCATGCCATGGTTTCTTAGCGGTCAAATCAGGAATAAGTAGTGTTCGCTGAACTATGTCTGATAAAACCCATTTGTTTTCGTCCATATACTAAATTTTTAGTTTAAATCATAATTTATCTAAACTATACTTACTCAAAGTACATTTTAGATTGAAATTGTCCATTGTCCATCATTATCCTTGCCTTCACGTTTCAAGATGCCCATCTCTTTCATTGCTGAAAGATCACGTTCTATAGTGCGCTGGCTCACCGACAAAGTCTCAGACATTTGCTTGCCAGTTATTGACGGAGATCCTTTGATAATATTGAGTATATTCTTTTGGCGTTCAGAGAGTTTTATCTCCGACAAGTCTCCGACATTATCTCCGACATTGGATGCAATATCAGAGGCATAGATGATGGTCTGGAATTGGGTTGGCGTTGACTTGAACACAGGTTTCAGTTCATCCTTATATCCATCCAGAGCTTTTGTCTCATTGCAAATACGTGAAAGTCCACTACCTCGTTTTTCCATATAATTGAGTTGCCCCATCACATTTGCAAGAATTGGGTTGCGTCTTTCCGAAGAGACGTCAGCGATGTCAAGGTCTTGGATCAATAAGCCATTGTACATGCCACCAGGAGAAGTAACTGAGAAACGATTGTTGTAGATGTCAAGATGTACCTCACCACCCATCACCGTGTAATCTCTATGGATAAAATGGTTTACAAGGGCCTCAAGTACAGCACGTTCTGCATATTCAGGCTCATTCTTGCGGCTATCTGGTAGTTTCTTCCAACTGTTCTTTGTGTTTGACTTTACAAAGTTCATTGCCTCTCGTAGTAACATGAGTACATTGCCCGTGAACTCAGCATCATTAATAGCATCGCTCTTTTCCATGCCATCCCATCTAGTACAGTAAAGACGTGACTGCCAGAGAGGGCAATCATCTGCAAATAAAGCACCAGCATTGGTCAAGTTTCCCTCATTGGATATAAGTCCGAACGAGAGTAGAAATTTCTTGTTCCACTCTTGGCCGGTACGCTGCTTGAAAGAATTTGCCAGTATGGAGAATGAATATTCATCAACCTTATAATCTGTATGTAACGAGTCATACGTTTTGTTTGAACCTTTGAGAACCAATCTTACCATTTGTTCAGCTGTTGCAGGCAGACTCTCGTCACCTACACGAACGAATGCCATTCTCTGCCCATCACCGACATAGTAATAAGGAGTATAATTGCCGCTATTTACTTTAAGCTGTAATACTTCAAGGCCGTTGATTCTATGCGGTACCATCACAACTTCTGGTAGAGGATCCATAAAATCACGGATCTTGCTGCTAATAGCCTCCGTAATATGCTGAATACCATTAAGGCCTTTAACAGTGCCATCATTATCAATACCGAAGAATAAAGAACCTCCCAAACCGTTGGCGAAAGCACTTACGCTCTTCAGCCAACTTTTCGGTTTCTTTTCTTCAAGCGTCACTTTGAAGTCGTATGCAGTACATTCGCTTATCAAATTCTCGATGTCCATCTTTCTGCAATTATTATTGAAACGCCAATGAGGATTAGATCTTCCAGTTTATGCAAAGTTAATAAATTAACTTCATTTGCAGAAGAATCGAGCGGTATAGTTAAATTATTATGCATTTTAGCGCAATTAGTTCTGAGAATCATAGAAATAATGTTTTTGAACACACTTTATGTCATGTTGATAGAGGCACTTATGGCATAGTAAAATGTGGCAAATTTATAAATACGCAGCAAATGTCAGAAAAAAATATGAAAGGAACAAGGATTCTATCAAGTTTTTTTTATTTATGGATAGACTGTATCGTTTTAGATGAATGTTAGTGAGGGTGTCAGCGAAAGAAAGTCCAAAGGCCGGTCTCTCGGTCTCAGGTCTCGACGTATCAGAATATAGCTAATGCTGATCCAACAAAGAACAAGTTAAACTATTTCGTCGCAATCTTAATACTTGAGCCTCCGAACTTTGCAATCACAATATCGTCAGTTGAATTCACCGCATACGTAGCTGTACCATCAACTGCTGTGGCTGTCCCCATTCGGCTGCCATTAAGAGAATAGAACATCACCTTTTCCTGAGTATTCAGCCCGGAGATTGTGATGATTCTGTTATTGCAGGTGGTAATAATGCCACGGGTGGAGGTGCTGTTAATTTGATCACTCTCTCCTGATCCTCCTATAGCATAAATATTTGAAAAGTTCCTCCATCCGTCAGCAGATTTGTATTTATCTATTGATTCTTGGGGAACATAAAGTTTACAAAGTAAAGGATTGAATCCATCAAAACAGTATGCCATGCATTCCGGAGGAATAGTTGCATGGCAACTGATGGATGTAAGTTCTGAACAATTTTTAAAACAGTAATATCTCAAAGACGTTACAGATGATGGAATATCAATAGATGTAAGCGTTGAACAATTGTAAAAACAGTAATCCCCCAAAGACGTCTCAGACGACGGAATATTAACGTACGTGAGCATTGAGCAATTGTAAAAACAATACCATCCCAAAGACGTCACAGATGATGGAATATTAATTGATGTGAGCTTTGAACAATCAGAAAAACAACCCGTCCCCAAAGATGTAACAGATTCTGGGATGTTTATTGATGTAAGCCCTGAGCAAAAGGAAAAACAATAAATTCCCAATGACGTCACAGATGACGGGATGTTAATTGATGTGAGTCCGGAGCAATTGGAAAAACAATAATTTCCCAATGACGTCACAGATGACGGGATGTTAATTGATGTGAGTCCAGAGCAATCGTAAAAACATCCTTCCAAAGATGTTACAGATGTTGGAATGATAATGGATGTCAGTCCGGAACAACCGGAAAAACAGTAATCACCCAAAGAAGTTAATGATGATGGGATATTAATTGAGGTGAGCCCCGAGCATCGCAAAAAACAATAGTTTCCCAAGGACGTTACAGATGATGGAATATTAATTGAGGTGAGGCCATAGCAATCTCCAAACATTTCCTCCCCCCAAGACGTTATAGATGATGGAATATTAATCGTTGTAAGCCCTGAGCAACCGGAAAAACATCCATAACCCAAGGAAGTGACAGAGGACGGAATGTTGATTGAGGTGAGCCGAGAGCAATCGACAAAACAATGATCCCCAATAGACGTTACAGATGATGGGATGGTAATTGACGTGAGGCCAGAGCAACCCTCAAGACATCCAGTCTTCCAAGACGTTACAGATGATGGGATGGTGATTGACGTAAGTCCTGAGCAATCTAAAAAACAATAGATCCCCAAAGACGTCACAGATGATGGGATGGTAATTGACGTGAGGCCAGAGCATTCGGCAAAACAAGAATTCCCCAAAGACGTTACTGATGATGGAATATCAAGTGACGTGAGTTTATAGCAACAGTAAAGACATCCATCTCCCAAAGATGTTACAGATGCTGGTATGAAGATTGACTTGAGGTCATGGCAATTTTCAAAACAATTTTCCCCAAAAGATGTAACCGCATATTCCTTACCACCGGAAGTTATTTTCTCGGGCACAACAATATCCCCGGAATACCCTGGGCTATTAGCAACAAGAGAAGCCTCATTTTTCAGTGTGTCAATTGAATACTTCAGACCGTTAATTGTCTCTAAAACTGTTGCTTGGGCTAGAGTGCTTATCAGCAGAAATGTCAGTGTAAGAGTGAAAATCAGTTTTAATCTTTTCATTTTTATATTAGGTAACTTATAAATACACAGCAAATGTCAGAAAAAAATCTGAAATAAACAAGGATTCTATCAAGTTTTTTAAATTTATGTTTATCAGAAAGTAAAAATGATGATTATTTTTGATTAGTCAATGCGTCTATTATTTTTTCCTTTTCACCACTCCCGGTTGTGGAAAGTCGTAAAAGTGGAATTCGGTAGAGTTGAAGGATATGATCTTTTTTTAAGTCACGTTGATGCTGCTCGGTATTTTCGCTGTGGAAAGTATAACCATCTGTTTCAATAACCAATACAGGTATTTTGTTAACGTGATTGATTATCAGGAAATCCAGATGAGTATTGTAGTTTGCTGCATACCTCAATTCATCCTCTTCCAATAGGGATGTCTCTTTGATAACGTTGCGCAATGGGATATGGCATAATACTCCAAAATGACTAAATCTTTTGTCGCTTCTCAGGATCCTTTGAATCAAAGCAAATGTCAGATTTTCCGAGTCATATTCTGATATCTTGGAGTACTTCTCAATAAAAGCCTGTCTCTGTATCGTATATTGGCTATAGAGATAGTCAAAAATAGAACGGACTTTACTACTGGTGACAGTAAAGTTATTATATTCGATATAAGAGATCAACTCACTGATATTTCCTTTCTGATTCTGTTCATTTCCAGTCACAACAATACAGAATTTCTTTTTTGCTCTTGATATAGCTACATTCAAAAGATTTGGATCATCGCTGAATGCTGTTATCTGGTCATCAACGGCACTCATAATCATGTGATCTTTTTCACGGCCTTGGAATTTATGAACAGTTGAGCATTCTATTTCAGGTAATTGCTTGTTAAGTTGGTTAACCTGATTATTGTATGGTGCAATAATGCCCAGATCAGTGCTGTTATGCAGTGTCGGTAACACTTCTTCCTTGATGACATCAATTTCACGTTTATTATAGTGGTCACGTGAATGATTTCCCACGGCAGTTCTAAAAGCACATATCGTGTCTGGTTCCCCTTTGTCTTCAGTCATGATCAACAGATTACCTCCATAAAATTTCTGATTGCAGAAGTTGATAATCTTTGGGTGACATCTATAGTGCTCACGAAGTAATGTTTCTTTGATATCGGGAATTATCTCACAGACAGACTCCAGAAAGCTCTTGTTTGCGGGATCATATCCTTTCGGAATATTATACTGTCTGCCAATGTCGGCAATTCTAATTTTGTCCTCGTTGGTTACAATGTTAGGTAATTGCAACGTGTCTCCAACAATGACCGCATTCTTTGCAATACTCATAGCCAGTGCCCCTGTCTCAACAGATACTTGTGATGCTTCGTCCATAATCAAATAGTCAAATATGGCTTTATCAGACAGGCATATCCGTGATGAAAAGGTAGTGCTTAACACGACGGGATATTGATTCAAAACCCCTTCGTAGTCTGTCCGTAAATCTCCGATAGATGTATATATTTTCCGTTTTGATTGGCCATACTTTTTATTCAAGAAATTTTTAAGAATATCCATCGACAAAGATTCCAGTCTGTGTGACAGCTGTTGGGCATTCTCTTTCTTTAAGTTAAGATTTAAGGATTTGATTTTTTCATTCAGTTCACTAATACGCTTCTTATAATATAAGGACTGAAGTTGAGTGATTGCAGACTGAGGATTCTTACTATTATAATCCAGGGGTAAACGAAACAGATACTTGTTGATTAAAAATGTCCATCTCCATTTGATTAATTCAATTAATTTATTCAGTTTTTTCTTTCGTGAGATAGTGTCATTTTCTAAGTGAGTCTGAAACTGTATCCATAATTGCATTATTCTCGATGATGTAAGACGACTATTGTTTTTATCTGTTTCATTCGATGTGATATTCTGTTCTAGCATGAAGTGTTTCCATTCCAAATCTACAGATTGAAGTTCCTGCTTATATAATGCCAGTTCTTCCTGTAAAACAAAGATTTCGTCTAATCGTGATATAACGGATTGGATTTCTTTTTCCTTGTTTGTTATCTCATTTAGATGACAGCCCCATGTCGATATATTGTCGGGGTATGGAGGTTGATTTTTCAAGAACGCCTCTTTATTCTCCTTCTTGCCAAGTGGAGCCACGATAAACTCCATATTGTATTTCGCCAATTTATCGAGTACGTTTTTTGTCGCTGAATTATTATTAGAGACCACCAATACCGTTTTTCCTCTTAAAATGATATTAGCGATGATGTTCAGTATAGTCTGTGTCTTGCCTGTACCCGGAGGTCCTTTAATCACACTTATTTGATTACTGAAAGTATTCTCTACAGCTTTTTTCTGGCTTTCATTTAGTCCAAAAGGATAAATCAATGACTCTGCATTGCTGTGCTTAATTCCGGTCTTAGGATTGAGGTAAGGGGCTATGGCTGTTTGATCATCAATAAATTTTATGTTATCATACAAATTGAACAACAGACCGTAATCGTCATCATCTTTACCTAGTATGTTCGTTGATGTTATCTGTTTTAGATATTCAAAAGTATCTTTCGATTTTTTTTCTGCTATGCAAGAATGTCTTATCTCAACTTCGCCATCTGTCAAACTATGAGAATATCCATTATTATATTTAACACTCCAATACACATGTTCGTGATAATTGAATCTTACAATGTTACATAAGTCCTTGCTTTGTAAACCTCTGATAATTATTCTGTCATTTTGAATATTAACGTTTTCTGGTTCTTTCAGTGGAATAACCCTGTCTGTGCCGTATGTATACGTTTTCTGGGCCTTGTGGAATTTGATATTGTATCTGCCAGGGTGGCAATAGTTTATCTTTTCTATTTCTGATGTCCTATTGATTCCGTCAATCAATACGATGTTCTGAAAAATATCTAACATTTCTTCATCTTAATATTGTTTACGACGCAAATATATCAAAAATGATCAATAGTAAAGAAATATTTCGATAGGAAATTCACTCTGTTCTTTTTTCACTAAACTAAATGGTGGTCTCCCGGTCTCAGGTCTCAAAGATACAAATCATGGATGTTTCGAAAATAGATGATACTACTATTTCCTTGTAATCTTCATGCACTCGCTGTTCATGTGAGAGTTATCTCATGATCCTTCTATGGCATAAATGTTTGAAAAACTCTTCCACTCGTCAGCTGATTTGTATTTGTTTATTGATCCTTTTGGAACATAAAGTTTACAATGTGATTGATCAATGTCGGAAAAAGTGTATCGACATCTTGGGGGAGTAATTGCATGACAACTGATTGATGTTAGTCTAGAGCAATAAGCAAAACAATTCTCCCCCAAGGATGTTACAGACGATGGAATATCAATTGATGTAAGATTTGAACAACCGTTAAAAAAATCATCCCCTAGAGACTTTACAGATGGCGGGATCTTAATTGAGGTGAGTCCTGAGCAACCGGTAAAACAATTCTCCCCCAAAGAATTTACAGATGGAGGGATATCAATTGATGTGAGCTTTGAACAACCGTAAAAACAGTATTTCTCCAAGGACGTTACAGAAGATGGAATGGTAATTGAAGTGAGACCTGAGCAAAGTTCAAAACAATACTCCCCAAAAGATGTTACAGATGATGGAATATTAATAGAAGTAAGCCCTGAACAACCGTAAAAACAGCCATGTTTTAAAGATGTTACAGATGACGGAATAATAACTGAAGTGAGCCTTGAACAACCGTAAAAACAATTCCATCCCAAAGATTTTACAGATGATGGGATGGTAATGGATGTAAGTCCTGAGCAATAGCCAAAACATCCATCCCCCAAAGATGTTACAGATGATGGGATTGTAATTGATGTGAGTCCTGAGCAACCAGCAAAACAATTCCATCCCAAAGATTTTACAGATGATGGAATAGTAATAGACGTAATTTTTTTGCAAAGCAAAAAACAATTATCCCCCAAGGATGTTACAGACGATGGAATATCAATTGATATAAGCCCTGAACAATTGACAAAACAAGAATCCCCCAAGGACGTAACAGGGTAGTCCTGCCCATCATAGGATATTTTTTCTGATACAACAATATCTCCAGAATACTTTGGATTATTAACAACAAGAGTAGATACATTATTCTTGGTATCAATTGAATATTTCATACCGTTAATTGTTTCGAAGACTGTTGCTCGGGCTAGAACGCTTATTAGTAGCAATACTACAGCGCTTACCAGTAACAAGGTCATTGTAAGAGTAAAAATCCTTTTTTGTCTTTTCATTATTTATTAGATGATTTATAAATACGCTGCAAATGTCAGAAATAAATCTGAAATGGGCAAGATTTTTATCAAGTTTTTTGTAAGGTTATGGATATACTGTGTTGTTTTTAGAAGATGACAGTGAAAGAAAATCCTAAATTCTGAACAATATTCGTAAATTATCTTTGATATCTTTATATAAAATATCTTGTAAATATATTGATAGTAAATAATTATGCTTATCTTTGTGTCAATTTTTAAAACTTAATTATGAAAAAGATAATCCTAATAGTTATAACCTTATTCTGCATTATCACATGCTTGAAAGCAAACGGGAAAGAGGTTAAAGCATTGTTGTTCACAAAAAATGTCACTTTGTATAAATCCGCATCCAAGCAAGTAAGAAAGGTTGGCTTCATTTATGGTTCACGAATCTGTTTGCCGAACGATGACGCAGCATGTTTCATCGACTCTGCCAGAGAGAAGGGAAATAGGTATTATTTTCCTCTAACCGACTGTGCCGAGGGATTGGAAAAGAAGGGTTTATGGGCAGAATATTTTGAGCCGGCACAAGATGACGTACCTGCACAATATATCGACATGAAGGAACTTGAGCAAGCCACGAAAGATGTGACCATCTATCTAAAGGCTCCAGACAGCTGGCAAGTTGGCAAAACGTATGTTTTTGAAGCAGAAAACAAGAAGGACCCCACAGCTATGCGTCGTGTCTCCATCACGCCTATACGCATCACCACGGATGCTACGCTGACGACCTGGGAAGATTTGACGATCTGGGAAGATTCTTCAACCGTTGAAAAGGAAATCAAGGCTCTTATACGGGGGAAAGTTGTGTTTAAAGTTGTAAGTAATTATGCCAATAAATATTTTTATACCACGTACATCTATGAAGATCCGGAGATTGAACTAACGATATCATCAGATTACGGTGAAAGTTCGTCATACGAAGAACTTGAAATTGACAATAATGGAAAGATATTTTTAAAGAATATAAATAAAAACAAGAAGAAACCCATCACCAAGCTTGAGGCTGTTAGGGATATACCAAGTTTGGTTTTCATTGGCTGGCTTTCCGCCGATAGGATGGTCATCGACTCTGAAGTCTATATAAGAAAAATCAACAAAAGAATCAATACTGCCCGATAGACACTACCAGTTTATCTATTTCGTCGCAATCTTAATACTTGAACCTCCAAACTTTGCAATCACAATATCTCCTGTACCATTCCCCGCATACGTAGCCGTACCATCCACAGCTGTGACTGATCCCAGTTGCTTACCACTAAGAGAATAGAACCTCACGTTTTCCTGAGAATTCAGCCCGGAGATTGTGATGACTCCGTTGTTACAGGTGGCTACAATGCCTGTGGTGGACGCACTGTTAATGTGAGTATTCTCTCCTGATCCTTCTATGGCATAAATATTTGAAAAAATATTCCATCCATAAGCTGTTTTGTATTTGTCTATTGATTCTTGGGGAACATAAAGTTTACACAGTGAAGAATTGAATCCGGCAAAACAGTATGTCATGCATTCCGGAGGAATTGTTGCATTGCAACTGATGGAGGTGAGATTGAAACAATAAGTAAAACAATACTCTCCCAAAGACTTTATAGATGCAGGGATATTAATTGACGTTAGACCAGAGCAAGATTCAAAACATTCATTCCCCAATGATGTAACAGATGATGGGATGGTAATTGATGTGAGTCCTGAACATTCAGCCAAACAATCCTCTCCCAAAGACGTTACCGCTGATGGAATATCAATTGATGTGAGTCCTGAGCAATTGTAAAAACAATAATCCCCAAAGGACGTAACAGATGATGGAATGGTAATTGACGTAAGCCCTGAGCAATTGTAAAAACATCCATACCCCAAAGAAGTTACAGATGATGGAATGGTAATGGATGTGAGTCTTGGGCAATCGGAAAAACAAGAATTCCCCAAACTTGTGACAGATGATGGAATACAAATTGATGCGAGTTTTGAGCAAGATTCAAAACATCCATCTCCCAAAAACGTTACAGATGATGGAATGGTAATGGATATGAGTCTTGGGCAATAGGAAAAACAGAAATTTCCCAAATATTTTACAGATGATGAAATGATAATGGATGTAAGCCCAGAGCAGCTGGAAAAACACCTATCCCCCAAAGAGGTTACCGATGATGGGATTGTCAATGAGGTGAGTCCTGAGCAATGATCAAAACAATAATTCCCTAAAGACGTTACAGATGATGGAATATCAATTGACGTCAGACTGGAGCAATCGGCAAAACAATAATCCCCCAAGGACGTAACTGATGATGGGATAGTAATTGATGTGAGTTTTGAGCAACCATAAAAACAAACATCCTCCAAAGATTTTACAGATGATGGGATGTTAATGGATGTAAGCCCAGAGCAGCCGTAAAAACAAGAAATGCTCAAAGACGTTACTGTTGATGGAATATCAATTGACGTAAGTCCTAAGCAACCTGAAAAACAATAATTTCCCAAAGACGTTACAGAGGACGGAATATTAATTGACGTAATTCCTGGGCAACATGAAAAACAAAAAATCCCCAAAGACGTTACAGATGACGGGATATCAATGGACGTGAGCCCTGTACAACCATTAAAACAGGCACCCCCTAGAGACGTTACAGATGGTGGGATGATAATGGATGTAAGTTTTGAACATTGGGAAAAACACCACGCTCCTAAAGACGTTACAGATGATGGAATTGTAATAGACGTGAGCTCAGAGCAATTGTAAAAACATGAATTTCCCAAAGACGTTACAGTAGATGGAATGCTAACTGATATGAGCCTTATGCAACTATTAAAACAAGAAATTCCTAAAGATGTAACAGATGATGGAATATCAACTGACGTGAGTCCAGTGCAAGAAAAACAAGCATTTCCCAAAGATCTAACAGATGGTGGAATAGTAATTGACGTAAGCCCAGAGCAAGAAAAACAAGCATATCCCAAAGATGTTACGGATGATGGGATAGTAATTGACGTGAGCCCTGAGCAAGTGTAAAAACATCTATCCCCCAAGGACGTAACCGGATAGTCCTTACCACCAAAAGTTATTTTCTCAGGCACAACAATATTCCCGGAATACTTTGTGCTATCAGCAACAAGAGAAGCCTCGTTTTTCAGTGTGTCAATTGAATACTTCAGACCGTTGATTTTATTGAAAACTGTAGCTTGGACTAGAGTGCTTATCAGCAGCAAGATCATTGTAAGGGTAAAAATCTGTGTAAATCTTTTCATGGTCATATTGAATAACTTATAAATACACAGCAAATGTCAGAAAAAAATCTGAAACAAACAAGGATTTTATCAAGTTTTTTTAAGTTTATGGATAGAGTGTCTTGTTGAGAAGATGTCAGGGATATCTCTGCTGATATACTGAACAATATCGAGACAATTATTTTTACTATCTTTATTTTATAAGAAAATACCTTCCGAATGACTCGAGAGTAAATAATTATACTTATCTTTGCATCGTTTTTACAAACTTAATAATGAAATAATAATGATGAAAAAGATAACTTTAATAACCATAGCCATCTTCAGCATTTTAACATGTTCCAAAGCAAATGGAAAAGAAATAAAAGGATTACTGATTACAAAAAATGTCACTTTGTATAAATCCGCATCCAAGCAAGCAACTAAGGTAGGTATCCTTTACGGTTCAAGAATTTGTTTGCCGAATGAAGAAGTAGCAGGCTTCATCGACAATACCAGCAATCATGGAAAAAGATATTACTTTTCACTAATTGACGGTACGGAGCGCATTGAAAAAAATGGCTTATGGGCAAAATATTATCAGCCGGCGCAAGATGATGTACCTGCACAATATATTGACATGAAGGAATTTGAGCAAGCCACGAAAGATGTGACTATCTATTTACAGGCTCCAGCCAGCTGGGAAGTTGGCAAAACGTATGGGTTGGAAGCAGAAAACAAAAAGAACACTAGCGTCCTGCTTAATATTTCCATCACACCAATTCGTATCACCACCAATGCCACGCTGAAAGTCTACCTAGACACTTCTACCACTGAAAAGGAAGCCATAATTCCGATGCAGGGAAAAGTTGTGTATAAGATTATATATAGTTATGAAAAAGATCATCCAGGAACTACATATATGTATGAAGACCATGAAATAGTGCTTGGAACATCATCAGATAACGATGAAAATTTGGAATATGAAGAACTTGAACTTGATACCAACGGAAAGACATTCTCAAAGAATTCAAAGACTAACAAGAAGAAAGCCATCACCGCGCTTGAAGCTGCTAGTGATACACCAAGTTTTGGTTCTTTTGGCTGGATCTTCAGCGATAAAGTGGTCATCGACTCTGATGTCTATACAAGAAAGAAATAATTATTCTACAAAGAAATCATGCTGTCCGGTAAGCAATACCAGTTAAACTATTTCGTAACAATTTTAATACTAGAACCTCCGAACTTTGCAATCTCTCCTGATCCTTGACAGAAATGATGTAATCAGGAATTTTATCATTTATGAAGTGGCATATTCTTGCTTGTTAAATGATAAAAAGGGAGTAAATGAGTTCAAAATTGCTCTTGTTTGCATAACAATCTTTAATTTTCCTACAAAACGCATGATGGAATGATAGATTATATCTATATTTACAGTCGGAAATATTTGCAATGATTCCGACTAAAAATGAATTGAGATAGTGATGCAAGATTCTGTAATCAATAAGATTAGGAGCAAAATAGCCCACAGTAAGTTCGGAGAGGTGTTCTTTGTATCATCTTTCCCAAAATACGATGTGGAATACGTCACCAAATTAATGTCGGTATTCGAGAAAGAAGGTATCATTACTAGAATATCCAAGGGTGTGTATGTCAAAGCACGTAAGACTCGATTTGGCATTTTATATCCATCTGCTTTTGAGTTGGTAACAGAAATAGCCAAGAGAGACAAGGCTGTGATTATTCCTACAGGAGTAACAGCTGCAAATCGATTGGGATTCTCTACTCAGGTTCCAATGAACACAAGTTTTCTAACTACAGGTTCCAGCAGAAAGCTTGCTTTGGGAACTCGTACTGTCACCTTGAAGCATGGTGCACCCCGAAACTTTGCATTCAAGGGCGTATTGATGCAAGAGTTGGTTCAGGCATTACACTGCATTGGCGAGAAGAATTTGATACTAGAGAATGAAAAGCAACTAGCCAAGCTGTTGGCAGAAACACCCGAAACAGATACTATCGAACACGATTTGCTATTAGCTCCGGTTTGGATGAGAGATATTTTCAAACGAAACATAAAAGAATAAGACCATGAGCAAATGGTATTCACCGCATACGCAACCGTACCATCCACAGCTACGGCTGTTCCCAGCTGCTTACCACTAAGAGAATAGAACGTAACGTTTTCCTGAGCATTCATACCGGAGATTGTGATGACTCCGTTGTTACAGGTGGCTATAATGCCGCCAGTGGACGTGCTGTTAATCTGATCACTCTGTCCTGATTCTTCTATGGCATAAATGTTTGGAAAACTCTTCCATCCGTCAGAAAATTTGTATTTGTCTATTGATTCTTGTGGTACATAAAGTTTACAAAGTGAAGGGTCGTATTCATCAAAAGTTTCTTGAACACATTTTGGAGGAGTAATTGTATAGCAGCTGATTGACATCAGTTTTGAACAATCAGAAAAACATCTGTCCCCCAATGATGTTACGGTTGATGGGATGGAAATTGTTGTAAGTTCCCAGCAATTTTCAAAACAAGAATTTTCCACAGACGTTACAGATGATGGAATCTCAATTGACGTGAGCCCTGAGCAACCCTTAAAACACCCATCCCCCAAAGACGTTACAGATGACGGAATGGTAATTGACGTGAGCCTTGAACAGTTGGCGAAACAATAATCCCCCAAAGACGTTACTGATGATAGGATATAAATTGACGTAAGCTTTGAACAAGAGGAAAAACAAGAATTCCCCAAAGACGTTACAGATGATGGGATATCAATTGATGTGAGTCCATAGCAATCGAAAAAACATCTATCCCCAAATGAGGTAACCGAATATTCCTTACTTTCAAAAGTTATTTTCTCGGGCACAACAATATCCCCGGAATACCTTGGACTATTTGCAACAAGAGAAGCCTCATTCTTTAGTGTGTCAATTGAATACTTCAGACCGTTAATGGTCTCAAAAACAGTGGCTTGGGCTAGAGTATTAATCAGTAGCAAGGTCATTGTAAGGATAAAAATCCGTTTAAGTCTTTTCATTTTTAATTAGCTAACTTATAAATACACTGCAAATGTCAGAAAAAAATCTGAAATGAACAAGGCTTTTATCAATTTTTTTTAAGTTTTATTGATATGCGGTCTCGTTTAGAAGATGTCTTTTGTCACTTCAGATGTTATCATATCTTGTAATGATAAAAATATATAATTAGGTATTTTTTAGGATAAAAGGAATGATCTTATTGATGTTCTTCGATATTTAAAAATATCTAAACGTATCATTTTTAATGGCATTAAATCAAATATCATATATTTTTTGTTAGATTTAAAATCTACTTTTGCAGCGAAAATATGAACTTCTAAACTAAAGATATCATGGTAAAGAAAACTTTCTTACTAATTTTATTTATCTGCTGCTTGGTCGATGGGAAAGCACAGACTTATACGTGGAAAGGCGGCCATAGTACCTTGTTCAGCGATTCACTGAACTGGACCCCAAACACATGGAAACCAATGTCTCCGACGGGAAGTGAAACGATTCTTATTCAACCCGGAACTACTTACAATCCGGTGTTTTATATCGGAAGTTCCACACTTCACTACGGGTATTTTAATACATGTTCCCAGTCACAATTTACCAATAAGGGAGTCATCTATGTCTGGAACAATGATTCTATCAATGGTGATGTGCTGCTCGATGCTTATTCGGAGTTTAATATTCGTAATAACGCTTATATAGGAAATAAAAGCACAGGAAATGTAAATCTGAAAGGAACGTTAACCACGAAGTACGATTTGTACGTGGGGAAAGGAGCTAATGGCAATGGCAAGTTGACGATCAATAGCGGGACATTAAATGTAGGGCGCAGCTTGTATATCGGTGATTCCGGAGCTGCGGGAGTCATTGTGATTAACGGGGTGGGAGCGATTAACATTCCGGGAAATCTTGTGACGTCAATGCAGTCACTCATCACTGCCGGAAAGCTCATAACAACAGATACCGGAGTCGAACTGGAAGCTGTATACAGTAATTCGACGACAACTGTACAACTCAAACGTGACGTGAGCGGACTATATACGGAATATTCTAATTATGTTGTTCTCAACAATGGTATCGTGTCTGCAAAGATTGAGAAATCATCCGGAAAGATACTCTCTCTTATTTATAAAGGACATGAAATGATATCACAATGCGGAACACATGTCACAGCGTATTATGATTGGACTGACGGCAGCAATTTTGAAGCGTTAAGCCATTGTGATTTCTCGGTCACCCAGCAGAATGATTCTCTTGTCGATTTATCCTTTAAACGCATGTATTCCCCTGAGGTAGGGGATCAAATAGGTGGGGATATGGATGTTCATTATGTGATAAAGTCAGGACTTTCCGGATTGTATACTTATTCAGAACTGGAGCACAAGCCCTCTTATCCTGCTGTCGGATTAGGTTCATGGAGACTTGTTTATTCTTTAGGTCATGATGATCAAAACTATGTATGTGAGAAACTGTATGTAGACAGTGTTCGCCATTGGCAAATGCCGAGTTTCTCAGATACTTATCAATCCACAGGAATTCCTGAAATCGTGAAGATGACATCCGGTGTCCGTTCCGGACTTTATGACGGAAAATATGAATATAGCACAGAACTCTCCAATCTCGGTACCTGGGGATTTGCCAGCGATGTGAATCATGTGGGCACATGGATGGTCTTCGGCAGTCATGAGTTCTTTAACGGAGGGCCAACCTACCATGATCTGAACTGTGCAGCAAGCATTATCCACGTGTGTCTGAATGGGTTGCACTACAACTTGAACGGCTTCACCGTGAATCAGGGAGAAGACTGGAAAAAGATTTACGGACCATTCCTTATTTACTTTAATAATAAAGATACAGGAGACGAGTCTTGGTTTGATGCTCAGCAGAGAGCTCAGCAAGAGACCAAGTTGTGGCCTTACGAATGGTTGAAGAATAATACCGAATATCCCTTGGCCGATGCCCGGGGTGCAGTAAAAGGAAATTTCAAGGTGAGTGATCCTTTCAAGCCTGAAGTGACAGGCAAGAAAGCATGGGTTGGTGTCACTCAGATCAGTAACAGTTATAACCAGTGGCAACAGGAAGGGCGTAATTATCAATATTGGGTGCGTACAGACTCTTTAGGTAATTTCACCATCCCTAATGTGCGTCCGGGAACCTACACCCTCTTTGCATTTACAGACGGTGAAGTGGGAGAGTACAGCAAGGCCGGTGTGGTAGTATCAGTCAAGGACACCTTGAATCTTGGAAATCTGGAATGGACTATCGCCCGTGACAAAGGTCGTCTGGCCTGGGAGATAGGTTATCCCAACCGTTCAGCTTCTGAGTTTGCACATGGACATACAGATTACATGGCAGGTTATGTATATAATAGTTTCTATCAAGAATTTGCCAATCCGATAGAATATGACGTGAGCAAGAAGAACTGGGATACAGCACTTCCTTATGCCCATTGTTCATTAGCAGATGCCTCCGGAAATCTATCGGCTTGGAGATGGCATTTGAATTTCACTCTTCCGTCAGACATCTCCACCATCGGCAATGCCACTTTGACAATCGCTTACGCCGGAAGTGACCATGCGCAACAATGGATTTATGTCAACAATGACAATTCGCTCTTCGTACATTATTATCCGGATAACGCAGGAGGCAATGCCATGTTAAGACAGTCCAATCATGCCACCTACAGTGTGAGCACGATCAGTATACCGATGTCAAGACTCGTTAAAGGTAGTAATACGATCACATTACTCATGCCGTCCACAAGCTATATCGGAAATCATATCATGTATGATTATATCAGTCTCGAAACACCTTACAATACTACCGGGATAGCAGATGTGAACAACAGTACCATATTGGGCGTATCATCCAGTCCGTCAGGTGATTCTTTCACAATCAATTGTTCCGGAAAGGTCAATTATGAAATCGTCTCATTATCAGGTGCTGTCATGGAAAGAGGCATTGCTGATGGCAAATCTACTATTGGTGAAAACCTTCCTTCCGGCATGTTCTTAATCAAAGCATCTCAGGGAGGAGAGAAAAAGTGCTTTAAAATTCTCAAAAATAAGACACGATAGATTCTCGTTTTAAAATATTACCGTTGGTATAGCATAAGAACTGCCAACGGGTATTTTGTTGCTTAAGATTGAGTAAGCGGTCTCTTGGTCTCAGGTCTCAAAGTATCAGAGTCTGGAGGCTATCTTTCTAATAAGCGATGCAATGTTTTTTTGAGGCTTTATTTCTATTTTGTGACTGATTCCATTCTTTTTTACTGATAAAATGATTAACTTTGGGGCAAAGTTAAAAAATATACTATGGCAAAGAAACAAAATTTGAGCTATCAAAATATTGAGACTTCATTAGAAGTATTTAAAGAGCGTAAAATAAATGCACCAGAAATAGGATATGAGTTACTTAAAGCCTTCGGTTATCCTTTTGCTAATGACGAAGCACGACTGGAATGTCTTTTCCGAATGTATGAAAAAATGACCACAAAGAAATAAATAGATATGGACGAACAAAATATTATATTCTATAACACCGCCGATGGTAAGGTAAAGGTAGCATTGATGGCTAAAGACGGTCAGGTGTGGATGAACCAAAATCAGATGGCTGGACTTTTTGCCACCTCAATTCCGAACATCAATATCCATATCAATAACATATTGAATGATAAAGAGTTAGTTTATGAATCAGTTATTAAGGATTACTTAATAACTGCCACAGACGGTAAAAAATATAACGTAAAATTCTATTCTCTCGATATGGTATTGGCTGTCGGGTTTAGAGTAAGAAGTAAGCGAGGTACTCAATTTAGGATTTGGGCAAACCAACACCTGAAAGAATATATGATTAAAGGATTTACCATGGATGATGAACGACTGAAAAATCCAGATGGCAGACCAGACTACTTTGATGAATTGCTGGAAAGAATCAGAGAAATACGCGCTTCTGAAAAGAGATTCTATCAAAAAGTGAAAGACTTACTGAAACTAAGCAATGATTATGATGCAACAGACAAAGCTACACAGATGTTTTTTGCTGAAACTCAAAATAAACTTTTATATGCTGTTACTCACCAAACTGCTGCCGAGATAATAGTTTCGAGAGCTGATTCATCTGCCCCCAACATGTCATTGACATCATGGAAAGGTAAAATAGTGAGAAAGGGAGATGTGGTTATCGCCAAAAACTATTTGAACTCAGATGAGATAGATTCACTGAACAGACTGACCGTTCTGTTTTTGGATTCAGCAGAAATGAGGGTGAAAGAGCGTAAAGACCTTACTTTAGATTTCTGGCGAGAAAATGTAAACGGCTTATTGTCATTTCAAGGTAAGGATATACTTCAATCAAAAGGCAGTATTTCTAACGCAGAAATGGAAATGATTGCAACAACTAGATTTGACGAGTTCGACAAAAGACGGAAAATCGAGGATGCAAAGAAAGCTGATCAAGATGATTTGGATGAACTGAACGATTTACTAGACGATATAAAAGACCATGCAGAATAATAACAATTTCGTAGATATCAAATATGCTCAGACTGGGCGGTCTGCCAATGTAGATGCTTTAGGTATGCGCGAAATGCAAGCTAAGGCATATCATGTATGATTATATAAGTCTGGAAACACCTTACAATACTACCGGAATAGCAGATGTGAACAACAGTACCATATTGGGCATTTCCTCCAGTCCGTCAGGTGATTCTTTCACAATAGATTGTTCCGGAAAGGTCAATTATGAAATTGTCTCATTGTCGGGTGCTGTCATGGAAAGAGGTATTGCTGATGGCAAATCTACCATAGGCGAAAACCTTCCTTCCGGCATGTTCTTAATCAAAGCATCTCAGGGAGGAGAGAACAAGTGCTTTAAGATCCTGAAAAATAAGACACGATAGATTCTCGTTTTAAAATATTACCCGTTGGTATAGCATAAGAACTGCCAACGGGTATTTTGTTTAAGATTGAATAAGCGGTCTCAGGTCTCAGGTCTCAACGTATCAGAGCATGGCGGCTATCTTTCTAATTTTAGCCAATCTGCTTATTATCTTGTTGTTCTTTCTAGCCACTTGCATGTTATATTCCGTCTGCATACGTACTAGCATATCTGCATTGATATCCAAAGCAGCTTCTATGAGGAGGGCAAACTCAATTGATAAAAGACGCTTACCATTGAGGATCTCATTAAGCGCAGTATATGAAAGACCATATTTTTCTGCAAAATCTTTCTGTCGTATTTTTCTATATTCCAACTCATCTTTAATCAATTCCCCAGGATAAAAAGGACGAAAAGATTCTGTGTTGTTTGCTGTTATTTTCTCCATAATTGTCTCATTTATAATGATTGCTGATTTCAAACAAAGAACAAATCTCAATTTTTGATTCATCTTTATCATTGGGAATTTCGCGAAATTCCAATCTGTATTGGTCGTTAATTCTCAAAGACGACAAACCTTCCTTGTCACCTTTGAGTCGCTCATAGTGTAATGAATGTAATGGATACAAGTCTTCTATACATGATGCAAACACCAAGGCTTTAGTACATTTAAGATATCCATTAACCACTTGCGGCTGAAAACGATGCTTCTTGTCTGAAGTCTTTCCCGTATGATATAATTCTATCAGATATTCTTTTTCAAATTCTATTGTCATATTTTATATATTGACGTTGCAAAGATAATGATTATTTCGACAAATTCGCAAATTATGCGAATTATTTTTCTTGTTTGTTTCTCTTATTTTTATAACTTTGCATTTCGGTCCGGGAGAAGTAAGGTATATGACAACATGAAGGTGGCTGTATTTTATATCTTTGCCTGTGATAATTCATGGGTCTCTTTTTTAATTATCAAAGGGTCCACTTTTAGATTATTATATACACTCACAACGAAAATATAATTAAACTGCTGGTTTTCTTCATGCCCTTACTTTTTAAATATTTCAAAATAAAAAATCTGGTTTTATTATTAGTCTTCTGATTTTTTGTCTAACTTTGCAGAAAATAATTTTAATGTGAGTTAAAACATATTCTAATTTATGCAGTCATTATATATAAAACAATTTAAGAACATAAAAGAACTGTCAATCGATGAACTTGGCAATGTAAATCTGATTGTTGGTAAGAATAATGTTGGAAAGTCTACAATATTGGAGGCTATTGCGATTTATTTAAGTAATGGCAGTGAGAATACCCTTAAATCATTATTGAAAAATCGTGGTGAAACGATTTATACAATGCCATATTCAAATGAAGACGATGCTGATTACGAAAGCATTGTCAAAGGACATTATATTTCCCTTTTTGGAGGAAGAGAAGAAAATTATGCCTCAGATTATTCAATAATTATAGGCGATAATTTGGATGAAAAAGACAGGGTTATCATAAAACAGGTTTACATAGGCGAAAGACAGGAAGAGAAAGATAGTGGCTTACATGGTACTGTTAGAGAAGTAATTCCGGCAGATTTAGTCAATCAAAGACAGTCTGATTTCTCAACAATAAGAGAAGGGTTGATGGTACAATCTATAGAAAGGAGATCTCTTATTACGTATAGTAGAAGAGTTACATCATTTATGTTTAAATACAAATGTAATTTTCAATATGTGCATACTTCGGATTTCAATAATGATGATAATGCAGCTCTTTTTGATAAGATTGCGTTATCCCCTGAAGAAGATTATATCATACAAGCATTAAATATTATAGACCCGGCTATAAATAAAATTAATTTCATTAATAATGAAAACCGGAGATCTGAAAGGATTCCGGTTGTATCAACAAAAGAGAGCGATAAGCGCTATAGGCTTAGCTCTATGGGGGATGGCATTAATAGAATTCTTACTATCATATTAGCTTTGTTGAATTGTAAGGATGGTGTATTGCTGCTTGATGAATTTGAAACAGGATTACATTATTCCGTTCAAGAGAAGTTATGGGACATTATATTTATGTTGTCTGAAAAATTAAGTATTCAGGTATTCGTTACGACACATAGTGATGATTGCATTAACAGCTTTGTTAAATCGAACCAAAAAGCTACAACTAAAGGTCAGATAATCAGACTTGAAAAGCGGCAAGATAATATATGCGCAAAGGTATTCGACGATAGCGATGATTTAAGGTTCGTGACTGATAACTCGATAGAAATACGTTGAAATGAAATCGGAAGAAAAATACAAATTCAAATTACTTGTAGAAGGTAATAATGATCAGCATGTGGTTTGGGCATTATGTGAAAGTAATGGTTTAGATAATAATTTTGATATTATTGATTGTCAAAGCGTTGAAAATGTGTTTAAGCAATTGAATTTTCGCCTGCAGCTTTCTGACAATAATTCCCGTATCGGTATTGTTGTAGATGCGGATGTTAATATGAATGCGAGATGGGATAAGTTTATCGGTGTTTTAAGGTCTACTGAGAAATATGATGTCGATCATTTTGTTTTAACAGAAAATGGATTGGTTGCAGAATCAAAGGATGATTCATATCCCAAGGTTGGAATATGGATTATGCCCAATAATAATCTTAATGGTATGTTAGAGGATTTTGTTGCTACTTTAGCCCCTCCGGATGATGTGCTGATGGCAAAGGCAGATGAAACTTTAACGTCATTAGAGATAGAAGATATACAAAAATATAAGGATGTTCATCGTGCAAAAGCTAAGATACATACTTTTTTAGCATGGCAGAATGAGCCTGGAAAACCAATGGGTCAGGCTATAACAGCGAAGATTCTTGATGCAAATTCTGGTACTGCAAATAACTTTGTAAGTTGGCTTAAAAAATTGTTTAACTAGAATTTACCATTTTTATGATATTTGCATCATGGAACAAATAAAGACGTTTGAACAAATGACTGCGCATCTTATGATGTATACGTCACGCAAACGAGTTGCAGTCGTCTGTGGTTACGACGCCCACTCTTTTTCTGCTATAAAACGAGCTATCAATGAAGGCTTTGCGGAATTCGTTCTTGTGGGCGAGGTCTCAAAATATAACAATTATCTCGAATTGGACAGTGCCGGGCAATATATCACAGTCGTCGATGCCCGGGATTGTGAGGAGGCGGCGTGGAAGGCTGTTTCATTGATCAGAGAAGGGAAGGCAGATATACTGATGAAGGGCATCATCAACACCGATGTTTTGTTACATGCCATTCTCAACAAGGACGAGGGCCTATTGCCCCGTGGTCATGTTCTCACCCATCTGGCCGTGATGCAGATACCCAGTTACGCGAAATTGCTTTTTTTCTCGGATTCGGCAGTTATTCCCAATCCTACCAAGGAACAACGAGTGGCCATGATCGATTATTCCATTCATGTCTGTCATCAATTTGGAATCGCTAACCCCCGTATCGCGATGATTCATTGTACGGAGAAGATCAGTCCCAAGTTCCCCGTTTCTGTCGATTATGCACAAATAGTAGAGCGTTACAAGGCAGGTGGCTTTCCAAACTCTGTGATAGACGGTCCCTTAGATGTAAGTGTCGCGTGTAATAAGTCGAGTATGGAAATCAAAGGTATCAGTTCACCCATTAACGGAGATGCCGATGTGCTTATTTTCCCGGATATAGAATCAGGCAACGCCTTCTATAAAGCAGTGACATTGTTTGCATACGCAGAGATTGCCGGTTTGCTCATGGGAACACAATGCCCCGTTGTTTTAACATCGAGAAGTGATAGTGCTGAGACAAAATTCTACAGTCTTTGCATGGCCTGTATTTTGTAGAATAAATAAACATGAATAATTAATTAGATGAAGATATTAGCGATAAACCCCGGTTCAACATCCACTAAAATTGGCGTATTTCATGATGAAGGACTGGTGATGCACAATACGATCAGGCACACACCTGAGGATTTGTCTCATTTCCAGGATGTGATAGAGCAGTTTGATTACCGTCGTCAGTTGGTCCTTGATACCCTTTCCGAAGAGCATATCCCTTTCGATTTTGACGTTATTGTAGGACGCGGAGGATTGTTGAAACCGATAGAAGGAGGAGTCTATGAAATCAACGAGCAGCTGCTGTCTGAAACCAGAAATGCCAGGTATCGTCATGCCAGCAATCTCGGTTCCTTGATTGCTGCCGATTTAGCCTCCCGTCTGCCGCATTGCCACGCCTTGATTGCAGATCCCGGAGTGGTGGATGAGTTAGAAGACATTGCCCGTATTAACGGTTCACCTCTTATGCCGAGATTTACGATATGGCATGCGCTGAATCAGCGTGCCATTGCGCGGCGTTTTGCGAAAGAACACAATCAGCGTTATGAAGATTTGAATCTCATTGTCTGTCACCTTGGAGGAGGCATCTCGCTAGCAGCCCACAAAAAAGGACGTGCTATCGATGCCAGTAACGCAATGACCGGTGAAGGTCCGTTTACCCCCGAGCGATCAGGCACACTGCCGGCATTGCCGCTGATAGATCTGTGTTTCAGTGGGAAATACACCCAAGAGCAAATAATCAAATATGTCACCTCGCAAAGTGGTATCATGGCGCATCTGGGAACCAATGATGTGCCTACCGTCTTAAACCGTATCGAACAAGGTGACAAGAAGGCAAAGCTTGTGCTTGATGCCATGATCTACCAGATAGCCAGAAGTGTCGGTGGTTTGGCAACAGTACTCTACGGCAAGGTGGATGCCATCCTCTTTACAGGTGGTGTAGCCAATAGCACGTATATTACCGACGGACTGAAGGAAAGGGTCTCTTTCATCGCTCCTGTATATATCTATCCCGGTGAAGACGAGCTCACGGCTTTGGCAATGAATGCGCTCAGTGCCATGAGAGGGGAGTTGGAAATAAAGGTGTATAGGTAATCTACCAGTAAATACGCCGTCTGAAATAAACTTTTAAAAAAAGACCGTCACAACGTCACTATTTTATGTAACTTGTTGAATATTAGGTTAATACGAACTTATTCGGAAAATTAAACCGTCACAAAACACCGTGCAAACGTCACCAAACCGTCATCTAATAACGACTCTATTGTTTCAGGAGATGGTAGATTGCTCAATGAAAGGGTAGATGTGAGTTACATTTTCGGACTGATTCGTTAAACAAATCGGCTTGATTTACTCAACAAATCAGCTTGATTTTGTTTTATAATCGGTTTGATTTGTAAATATAAAGTATTGTTTTTTAATTTTAACTTGATAGCTAAATTCTAGAAATAGGCTTTTAACTCTTTCATAAAATGCAAAAAATAGGCTTCAGACGATATAAAACAACACATAATCGCACATATAATCGCACATGCTTGAAACCCTTTGTTTATAAGCGTTTCGGCTAAAAATGTGCGATGTGCGATTATAAATCATAAAATTCTATGTGGAGATTTTTATAAAAAATGCCATGTAAATTTATTTCCGAAAATAGTTTCTTATTTTATCGTAAGCCTCAGTGAATAGCTCCTTGTTTCTTCCTTTCAGTGGATAATCTTTGGCCGCAACGATGGGTATAACCTTAACGGGGTGATTTGTGGCATCATAGATATTGCCGCAGATGGATTCGAAAGCCTTACCATTCACCGGTTGATAGAAAGGGTCTGACATATTCTCCAAACCTTTACGGCGGGGTTGAGCCTCTTCAATGAATTTCTTGTCGTCGCCATAGAATCCCAATTTCTGTAGCCAATAATTGGTTTGCAAAGACATGGCCAGTACATATTCGATTGTTGGATATTGTTCTAACAGCCATTCGATGTGCGACACCCCCCTAAGGGCATGCTCTTCGGTGATAAGAACTCTTTTTCCCTTCGGAGCAGGTGTTAACTGGTCATTACACAAATTAGTAATATATATTTCTTGGGACTTGACACGATTGAGAGTGAGGAAAGCAATATGGTTGAATAAATTGCGTGCTTCCACATTACGACTACGTTCTCCGTCATCTTCTGGAAAACTGCGAAAATAATAGTCGGCAAACATGGCTACTTCGGTCACCTTGTCGGACCATTGTAAATTTGAATCTTCACCTATCACTAATATCTTTGCCGGTTCAGACGGTTTTAAGTCTTTTGATCTCATCATTTTGTTGTTAAATTACAATTGGTTTTTATTCTGATGCAAAGATACGATTAATTTGTCATTTATGAGCATTCAAGGGGACTTTATAAAATAGAATCAAGTATTCCCTTCATGTTACTAAAATATTTCTGTTATTCATATTTAGATATGACTAGAAGTCTCTATGTCCTTAAAGTTTCTTTTTAATGATGCGGTGACAATCTTCTTGTGAAAGGGTTTGACAAAGAAAAAATAGATTCGTCCCAGTGTGTTGTGATAGATTACGACGGTCGTTACGGTAACTATTTTCTTCGACAGGTCAGCATGGTGGGGGCTTAATAATAGGGAAACTCTGAAAGAGAGGTGTGAGTCATCCTCACCTAGGATAAATTCATTAGGAGTTTTGTCGAAGATCTTGAATATTCCCATTCGATTGCCAATTTCCCATTGAGCGTTTGGAATATGTGTCGTACCGTTTTTGTCATTGGGCGTTTTGAGGTTGAACAATCCTGCAATTTTATTTCTCAGGGCTAGGAGTTGTCCTACCCATTTAGGCCCTGGGCTGATAAATCGCTTCCCTATGTCAAGAAGACTGATCTCGTTTTTCGGATCCCTTAGTAGAAATTCGTAACTGTCACTATAATCATATTTTGTATGATCAGGGAATAGTAGTGATTGTGTTGGAATGTTTGTCTTTTTGATCTGCATGTGGAGAGCTTTTTGGGTCGTGTGTATGGGCATCTGCTGCCAAAGGTAAGCAATTTATTTCAGATATACAAACCCTGAGCAGGTGATTAAATGGCTAAAGATGTCGGTGATTTGGCAACAGTGTTCAGTGGAAAGGTGGATGTTATTCTTTTATTGGTAGTGTTGCCAATAACACAAATATTTACTGACCGTCTGAAGGAAATGATCTCTTTCATCCAACCTGCATTTATTCCTGTGAAGACGAGTTCACGGCTTTGGCAATGAATTCTATTGGCGAAATTAAATCAGTGCATATTTACCCCGTTCTATTCGGTCTATCAGAGGCTGTTCAGAATTGATGATATTTACAAAAATTAATAAGTTATAGAGAAAATGCCATCAGAAATTTATATAAATATAAAAAATATATTATCTTTGCTGCATGTTCGTCAAAATTCAGTGTTCCCTAGGGAATTATATTATAAGTTAGCGATTCTCTGGAATAAGGAATAAAGAGACAACATTATCACAGGGTTAAGAAAATATATTGTCAATTTAATACGGGGTTGAGACAAAATGGATAAATAAACTCAGATTACAACATATAAAAACACCTTATAATCAGTGCAATATTGTTATATTTATTGTGCAACTTAATTTTAGATAAAATAAAATGATTACAATAGCTATTCCCTTATATAATGCAGAAAAATATATTAGTAGATGTTTAGAATCTGTATTAGATCAGACATATAAAGATCTAGAAATACTTGTCATCAATGATTGTAGCACCGACAATGGTTTAATTGTTGCAGAATCTTTGTTTTTAAAGAATAAATCATCTATTAAATTAAGAATTCTCAATCAATGTACAAACCAAGGCGTGGGTATGGCTAGAAATAGAGCAATAGATGAAGCTGAAGGGAATTTTATTTATTTCTTAGATAGTGATGATTTTATTACGCCTAACTGTATGGAAGTGCTGCATAATACAATACAACAAACCCATTCAAATTTTGTCATAGGTTCATATTGTAATTATTCTGATGGTGATTATGAAAATAGGAAGTGTACAGTTCAGGAATATGCACAACTTCATTCGAATCAGGACTTTCTTAAATACAAATATAGTTTCACAAAAAATTCATTATTTACAATTTATATCTGGAATGTACTATTTGATATTCATTTTATAAGGACTCATCAAATTAGATTTAAACCATTAAGAAAAGGAGAAGATCAAATTTTCTTTCTCGAATTAATGCCATATATAAAATCCTGTGTAATATTGCCTAATGTAACTTATCACTATATTCAGAGAAATGATTCTCTAAGTAACTATGGTTATAGAAATTCTATATCTACGCAGGAGATTAATGATAATGTTTCTGTTTTAAAGTGTAAACTAAATATTATAAAAAAATGGAAAAACAATTATTTCTATCCAGAGATAATGTCACAGCAAATTAAAGATTCATTTTGGATGTTATTATCTATAATGAAAAAGAAAAATATAATAAAACCCTTTTTCCCGATTGAAAGCTTTAATTTTCTGAGTTGTAATCCCTTGTCTCTTAGTCAAGTGATAAAATTAAGAAGAATGAGATTTTTTCATTTATCCTTTTATTTGTTTGGCATTTTTCCTCTTTTTTTTAAGAAACTACTACTGAGCTCGTATCTAAATTTACAAAAAATAAATATTCACATAAAATTATAAATGAGATCATATCAATAAATAAGAATATGAAGTAAGGCATAATTAAATTATTTTACGATTATTTAGTTTATCTTCTTCCACCTAGTATAATAGGAAAATACTTTTTGCAAAATTGTATTATAAAATAATTAATGAAAGTTATACAAAACACAATAATGATTGATTCAGGTATGTTATATATAATATCTTTGATATGCATAATTCTTTCTAAAACAAAATTAGTCAAGCCGATAAACATCCAATGTATACCCAATATAATAATGGTTCCATAAGATATTGTATATATTAACCTATTACCTTTGTTTATACATATACTTAATGCAACAATAACTAAACTACCAATAATTCCGAGTAAGTAAAAATTGATTCGTTGAATAATATATGGCATTCCCGAAGATAATATCAATATCATTAAACTCAGGGCAATAGAAATTATTGCTATTGTAAAGTTTGTAATTATATTTGATTCGTTTGCTTTTGCCAAATATTTATTTTTTCTTAGTGTATATCCTAATATGAAAAATGGGAAAAAATTAAAGAAAGAATCTATTGTAAAATTAATATTAACTTTATCATCTTTCCATATGAAGTAGGCTAAGCAAATAGATATTAAACAATATAATGTTACTATTGTATTTTTTATTTTTGCTTTGTTAACAAGATCTATTAATAATTTCATTATTATTAAAGCATAGATAAACCATGTTATCCCGTCAATAGGTATCCCCCAAACACATTGAACAAAAGGTTTGATAACAGCATTGTAAAATCCATTTAAATTATCCCCATCTGCAAGTCCGCGAATGAAATAATAAGGATAGAAAATAAACTGAAATAACATATATGGTATAATTAGCGTCCTCCAATACTTCCTTATTGAATCATTCATGTTATTAGGAATTTTATGCAAATACCCTGATAACATGAAAAATAGAGGCATTTGCATGCTACAAAAGAACTGCTTTAATAATGTATTGTATTGAGGAACATGACAAAATACAACAATCATAATGCCAATAGTTTTCGCCCAATCGATCCAGTGTATTCTTTTATTTTCCATCATTATTAATATCGTTAAATAAGCTTATCCATTCGTTCATAATCGTATCAATTTTATAACGCTCTACAGCAACATGAGCTTTAAGACCCATCTCATGACGTTCTTTCTCATGATTTATCATCCAGTCAATTTTATTTGCAAGATCCTTAATGTCTCCATTTTTTGCAATTAAACCGTTAACTTCATTTGTAATAATCTCATCTGGTCCACAAGGACAATCGAAAGCTATACATGGTCTTCCACAAGCCATATTTTCTGCAAGAACTAATGCAAAACCTTCTACCCTAGAACTAAGAACAAGAAATTCTGATTCTATATATTTCTCGTATATATCAAGAGTTGAATCATTAATAAATATCGATTTTTCTAACCCTTCATCACATATCATTTTATTTAATTCATCTCGTAAGCAGCCATTTCCATATATTCGTATACTCCATTCTTGATGTTTTAATGCGATTTCCTTCCATGCTTTTATAAGTATGTCATATCCTTTCTCAAAGAATAGTCGACCAACACAAATAATTTTCTTGCTATTTGTAAAATTATTGAAAGAAGGATAATTAGATATTGGATTTGCAATTATTGTTCTGTTTTTAATATCATTCCATGCTTTGTAATCAGCTTTTGTTAATAAGACCAATTTGTCACATTTCTTTAATTCATGACAATAGTGTATGTCATAAATTCTTCTTAATATATTTAGAATAGAATTAGTATTGAACTTGTAGTCATATTTTAATATAGATTGTTTGGCGAGATGAGATTCTACTATAATTTTCGATTTAATATTAAGATTTACAATAACGGAGGCCATAAAATTAGTATTGCACACAAGAATATCTGGTTTTGTCGTTTTTATTACACCTTTTAATCGATTTTTGAAATCGCATTCAAATTTGAGAATATTCCGAAATCTTATAGGATATTTATCTTTGTATAGAGAATAAGATTTTATTCCACCTAAATCAATATGTATTACTGATCTCGATAATGGATATGAAAAGTTGTTGTCAGTTTGATCTGAAGTAATGAAATAAATATTATAGCCTCGTTCTGTCAGATAATTCATCTTTGAAGCTAAAACTCTTTCTATGCCTCCAACGATTTTCATTGAATGATATATATATGCAATAGTCATCTCTTTAATATAGTTTTCTAGTTAAATATTTTAATCCATTGATTCATTATAAAGTTTAATTCAAACTTTGTTACTATATTTCTAGCATTATATCCCATTCTAATACGTTTATCTTCATTTTCAATCAATTCACATATTTTCAATGCAAAATCTGAGATATTTCCATTTTTTACGAGATAACCATTAAATCCATTCTTTATTATATCTTTTGGACCACAAGGACAATCAAATGCAACCTCTGGTAGTCCGCAAGACATGGCTTCTGCTAATACAAGGGCAAATCCTTCATATCTCGAACTTAGTAAAAAAACAGAACTTTCTTCATATTTTGAGTATATATCTTTTACAATATTATGACAAAATACCGTTTTAACACCTTCTTTTATTGCAAGTTTTATATATGCCTCTTTATCTCCACCACCATATATGTTAAGATGCCAATCTGGATGTTTCTGTTCAACAATCTTCCAGGCTTTTATAAGTAAGTCAAATCCTTTCTGTTCTGTATATCTACCGATAGCTATTGCTATTTTATTTTTGCATGTGGAATATGTTTCTGGTATGAATTTTATGGGATTATTTATTACTTCTATATTATTCAAACCCTTCCAATATCCCTTATCTTCTTCACTTAATACAACAAATCTATCTAGACGTTTAATTTGCTTAATAAACTTTCCGATCCACCAATTTGAAATTGCTTTATTAATAAAATCAGGGAGATATCTTTTATTTACTTTACGGTAGATTAATCTGTTAAAATGTATTTCACCCACTTTCTTACTTCCATCTTTTATGTCGTTTATGAAATTAATCTCTCGTCTACAAGCCGATACTGTAATATTAGGTTTTATTTCATACAAATACCTGGAGAACATTTTTTTGTATAAAGATATCTTTTTATGATATGACCATAATCTTTTTAATATTGGCATCGTATCAAGTTCATCAAAATTGATGTCGAAATTTACATGTTCCACTTTTTCTGATATTTTATAAATCCATGGCGTGCCTTTCTTTTCTGTAAGAATCATATAAATTTTAAAATCAGTATTATCCGCCAGATAGTTTATCTTTTGGCTTAATACTTGACTCATACCGTTTGTTATAGTCAATCCACCGACAACGTATACTATTTTTTTACTCATTTCTCTTTTCTCTTTTCTTCTATAATTTCATCAAATACTTCAATCCACTTTTGGGCAAGATTATCTATTTGATATATTGCAGCATCTTTTTTACATTGATCGCTTAATTCTTTTCTTAAATTAACATCTTCTATAAGTCTACATATACCTTCAGCGAATTCATTGATATTACCATTATCAATTAAAAGACCATTTATTTCATTCCGTATGATGTCCTTAGGCCCGCAAGGGCAAGTAAATGACACCGTTGGTACTCCACAAGTCATTGCCTCAATAATAACCATACCAAACCCTTCAAACCGAGAACTAAATGCAAGTATAGAACTTTCTGCAAATTTAGTATTAATATCAGAAACCGCAGCATTTATTTTACAAGAATATTCAATGTTTAAGTCCTTTGCTAGTTTTATATAAGGTTCTCTCTTGCCTCCTCCGTATAATGATAAAGTCCAATCCGGATGACGTTTGTTGACTATTTGCCATGCTTGTAAAAGTAAATCAAATCCTTTCTGATAAACATATCGTCCTACAGCAATGACATTTTTATTGCTTACGTTACTTAATTCTCCCTTACTTGATGTTAGAGGATCAGGTATACATATTGTATTATTTAACTCAATCCAATTGTCCAGATCTTCTTTTGTAAGAACAACAAACTTATCTAGCTTCTTTATCTTTTTTATGAGTTGTTTCATCCATATTTCAGAAAAACATTTTTTTATGAAATTAATATCGCTTGATTCAAAGTTTCTATAATTGGCTTTGTTAACATGCAATTCACCAATTTTCTTACTACCATCATTTATTTTTGTGATAAAATTTATTTCACGTCTTAATAGCGATACTGTAATGTCTGGCTTAATCTCGTATAGGACTCGAGTCAAAGTTTGTTTATATTTATGTTGTTTTTTTATATATATGGGGATTTTACTTGTAAATGAGAATTTCCAAAGCTCTTCAAATTTTATATCTAAATTAATAAGATTAATCTTATCTGATAACTTGTAGAATGGAGTCTTTCCTTTCCCATCAGTTAGAATTATATATATATCATAATCGAGAACATCTGCAAAATAGTTTGCTTTTGTCGTAAGCACTCTTTCAATACCACCTGCCATATATAAAGATGGTGTACAATATGCAATTTTATACTTTTTGTTCATGATAAATTTCCTTTAATACCGTGCTCATTTGATTGGTCCAAGATAAAATAGTAATTGTATTTCTAATCTCCTTTGGGCTTAATTTCAATCCCCCGTAAAATGAAATTACAGACTTAATATCGATGTAACTTTCATCTGCAGGGACTTTTAAAACATAAGGCATATTGTCAAAATCGTCATCTAATTCTGAATAAACAAATGGAATCCCTCGTGCAGCATATTCTCTATTTTTAAGCGTTTTTATATTCTCTATACCACATCTGTGTCTAGCTAAACTCCCAATAGCGAAATCACATTCTTCAAATATGTCGTCTAGTTCTTTCCCAAATTTTGGGCCGTGGAATATTACATGCTTACCAATGTTATATTTTTCAATTAAGTTTTTTAGACCAGGAGCATATTCAGTTCCATTCATGTCTGAATTAGCTATGCCACCTATGATATGAAAGTAAATTTCTTTATTCCCTCCATTTTTGTAGTATTCACCTATGCCATGTATAAATCTATCAAAACCGTGCCAATAATGAACTTCGGCAACTGTTATAAAATTAATTTGTTCACTCGTGTCATTAATATTTTGTTTCAGTGCGATACTCTCAAACTCTATACCGTTTGATATCCTAATAGTACGTTGTCCAAAAATTATATTATCATTAGTAAATGTTACTATGGCATCTGTCTCTTTTGCCAGTTTTTTGCGGTACATTTTATCTACAAATAATTCTATCTTATCTTTTAACAACATTCCTGCATATTCATGGTCATAAGGATAAGTCGGTATTTCAATAACGGTTTTTATACCGTGCTTCTTAAATTGATGAAACATGTTTATCGTAAATGGATTTGCATTGTGAAAGGAACGTGAGTACACAAAATCTATCTTGTTGTCTGTTACGTATTTAATTATACTTTTGTATTCACATCTCTTTCTCATGGATGACAATATGCTTTTCCCAAAATCTTGTATTATATTGTTATCTATCGACCGTATTCTTCTATTATCTATTGTTATGTCATACGTGCATACATGGACTTCATGACTAAGTTTTTTCAATCCATTAATCTGATAGCGTATTTTTTTACTAATTCCACTATATTCAGAAAATCCATGGTATATAAGAAAAAGTATTTTCATAGTTTTATGTTTTTTAGAAGTGTTCTGCTCTTATTAACTGTAAATATTCGTAAATTTTAAATAAAAACCAATATTGACAGTGGAAATATTCTTATCTTAATGTAAATAAAAGACTATTTTAATGCCTTATATCTCCATAATAAATGTTTATTATAGAAACTTATTATATCATTGTATATATGAATTAATATTGATTTATATAGTTTTCCTTCATGTGTGAAATTTATAATACTATTGTATTTTTTTTTGTAATCGTAGTCTCCTCCCCCTAAATATACTATTGTTTTTCCTTTACTTATTAATCTTTCTAAAACCATATCATAAACAATTCTTCCTGGAGAATATTTTGCGAATTTAGTATCGAATGTGAAATTTTCCAGATTTACTATAGGGCACTGTTCACATGATAGCATAATGGCCCCAATCTCTTCACCGAAGAAAACAACATAAGCGTTTGTAACATGATATTTATTTATATATTCTTCCCAAGGCATTGAATAATCAACATTATGAGTTACTTTTTTTAAATGAAAGTATTGATTAATTATATTTTGGGGAATACTTCCATCATATTCAATTAGGTCAAGTCTTCCAAAATCACGAGCAACTTTATTCTTTCTTTTTATGTTATATCTTCCGTTTGAGGGCTCTCTGCTTAACAGTTCATTATAAGTTTTAGGTAGACAAACATGGTAGTGTTTTGTTAATTTAAAATTGTCTTCTGTAATTGTAAAAAAGAATGATATAACGGATACATATTCATAATGTTTGAAAATAAATGTCGATATTTCTTTTAATTCTGATCTTGATATTTCCATCATCCAAGATCCTAATAGTGCTTCTTTTTTCTCTATTTTTACTTCGATATAGAATTCTTTATTGGAGTTCTTTATATGAAGAATTACAAACAAATTTGCAAATAAATCCATTCTATTATATATGAAATTAGGATTTATGTTGTTATAATCAAATGATGATGAATTTATTATTTCTATCATAAGTTTTTAGATTTATATAAATTATTTTATTTTTTCAGCATATAACGTGGCATACACATAAAATCAGCATTATTTAAATTTATCAGTCCACCATGAGATATATAAACAGATTTAAAATCTAATGTTCTTAAATAATCAAATTCACGTTGTCCCACTTCGTTAGCTGATCCATACGGATAAGCAAAATGTTCTATATTTTTATGGATGACCGTTTCTATCTTATTTATTCCTCCATATATTTCATCATGAATATCATTTATTGATAATCTGTTAAATACGGGATGAGTCATCGTGTGCCCACCAATTATACACAAAGGTTCCTTGCTCAGTTCTTCTACTTGGTTCCATGACATAGATAATGATTGAATAGGATATAACCAGTCAATCTCATAGTTAGAAAACATTTGTTCTAAGTTTTCGACTAATTTTTTTTGAGATAATTTTAATATTTTTTCACGTAAGTATCTAAAAGTATCCCATTCTTCTTGATATGTTTTACAACTATATTTGGAGCCATCGCTTAGTTGAATTGAATCTTCTTGAAGAATTAAATTTTCAATAGAATACCACCATAGTATGGCTTTCTTGTCAATAAAATCAGTGGTAGTAAATATACAAAAAGGCACATTGTTCTTCTTAAATATTGGGTAGGCATTCGTGTAATTATCAAGATACCCGTCATCTAGGGTAAATGAGACGAACGGTCTGGATAATTCTCTTTTTTGATTGATTATATCATAGATGTCATTTAAGGAAAGAAAATCAAAACCAGCTTTTTTATATTTACGAATTATCTTTTGAAGAAAAGATGGAGAGATTTTCAAATCTTCATTTGATATTAATCTTCCTTTCTCGTATTCTGAGACTCTATGAAGCATAAATACTACTCCAATATTACCTTTCTTAATTTCTTTTTTTCGTAAATACGGATTAAGCATCGGGAAGTTTCTTTGCAAAATAATATCCTTTATATTATCATAAATGTGATATGTCTTCGATTGTAATTTTTTTATAATCATATTTCCTTCTTTTTAAAGTTTATTGTGTAATTTACGATATAATAAGTAGAGACTAATAGGTAAGAATTTTACAAGCAGAACTCCGAATTTACCAAAACCACATTGATCATGATATTTGTTAAGTATATTTGAATTGTTTCTTATGTACTTGAATACTTTTTTTATCCTTTGATCGTCATAATATTCACTGAAAAGTGAAACTTTACCTATAAGTTCGTTGTAATAAAATATACAGTGATATGTACTGTAGTCGATTAAATTGGGGAAAGACTTTTTTATAATAGAATCAACCATGTTTAGACGAAGTATACGGTTATCTATATACTGACTTATGTTTACTCTGAAATAATCTTTAGAAAGTGAACTTTCCCTATGGGTATATATATATAAGGGTTCGTCCACAATGGTAATGATTTTACTGTGCATGAAGGCTCTTATGTTATATATGAAATCCTCTTCTGTTTTCAATCCTTCCATATTGAGTATGTTAAAGTCATCCAACATCTCTTTTTTATATATTTTCGTCCAGCATTGTGAATATATTTTGTCTTTGATAAGTAAATGTTTTAATCCTTCTTCTTTGTTTAATATATATTCTTTGTTGCTGCATTCTGTATGAGAAACATTCCCTAATTCATTAATTTGAGTATAATTACAACATACAATATCTGCATTATTGTTGTTCCCTGAGCGAAGCATTTTGGCAAACATGTTTTTGCATACTTTATCATCACTATCAATGAATGCCACATATTTGCCTGAGGCTTTCTTGAATCCAACATTCTTAGCTGTTGACGGTCCTGAATTCTTCGTATGTATTGTTGTTATGTATGAATATTGATCAGAATAACTATCACAGATACTTGGAGAATTATCCGTAGAGCCATCATCAACAAGGATAATCTCTTTGGTTATTTCTTCTTGGTCAATCACACTTTGCACACACCTTTTAAGATATTTTGCAGTGTTATACACTGGAATAATTATGCTTATATCCATTTTTTATTATATTTTATCAAACAGATCAATCCATTTCTTCATCACATTGTCTATGTTGTATCGATTAACATTTACTTGTGCTTTCATACCCATTTGACTTCTTAAGGCCAAATTATTCATAAGTATTTCCATTTTTTCAGCAAACATATTAATGTTATTTTTTTCTACAAGATATCCGTCTTCTCCATCTTTAATAATCTCAGATGGACCGTAAGGACAATCAAATGAAATGCATGGAAGTCCACAACTCATTGCCTCAGTGAGAACAAGCCCAAATCCTTCATATCTTGAGCTCATAACATAAATAGAACTTTTTGTATATTCAGACACGATATCCTTTGTGGCTGGCATGCAAAAAACAGATTCTTGAAGTTTATAATGTTTAATTATTGATATGTATTCAGACGCATCCCCATTTCCATAGATGTATAGTTTCCATTCTGGAAGTTTTTTTATAACAATACTCCATGCTCTTAAAAGCATGTCGTATCCTTTCTCGTATGAATATCTACCGACGGAAATAATTTGTTTAGAATTGTAGTTAGATACTATATGAGGTAATATTGTTATCATATTGGGGATAACTTCAACTCTATTCGCGTATTTCTTCCAGAATTTTGTATCTGCTTGAGTTAATGTTACAATGCAGGAGGTATATTTTAATTGTTTCAGGATGTGATTGTCCCAACGTTTAATCACGTGGTATATCAATTTGTTATATTGAAACTTATTTGACATCAATATTGTAGATGCTTTTGTATGAGACTCAATAACAATTTTCTTGTTGTAAAAGAGTGAGGACTTTACAATAATATCTAACACGCTAAATGTGTATACTGTGCATATTATAAGATCCGGATTAATTTCTTTTACTAGGGAATAAAAATTCGTCCTAAATAAATTTCTTGTCTTAATAAAAGCAGGTATCCATTTCGTAAATGTATATTGTTCTCTTTTAGCGATTGGGGTATTGATAGGTATATAAATTACATTGTCTGACAATTTAAACGGAAGTTCTTTGTTCTGTTGTTCATAGGTCGTAAAAAAAACTTTATGGTTAGATTTCTCTGCCAAATAATTCATTTTAGCTGATAGAATTCTTTCCATACCAGCATAATTATGCATTTTGTCCTGGACATATAATAATTTCATGATTTCTTAAATAATGAACGTATTCTTAATATAAATACAATTAGATTATATATGAAGTTCTGTAAGCTGTTGTATTTTTTTAGTTGGGGTAAAAGTTTGACAATGGGTAATTCCTCTTCTGTGTACATTTTCTCATAGTCTCTGAGGATCCGTTCTGGATATAATTCGTGAAGTAACTTCTGCCATTCATCTTCAACAAGTTCTTTATTCGTACCACTAATGCCATTGAAATCGTAATCAGCAACTATTATATCTATGACTTTTACAGAACAATTATCGAATATTATAGATTGCATATTAAATTTAGAATCTGATTGGATATGTAACTTTTCGTCATATAACCGTTGCTTAAACAAATCTCTTTTATAAAAAGTAGATTGATGATTAAATGTTTCTTTCAATAATGTCAGTAAAGTAACATCCTTATTGCATATCTTATGGATTACAGAGTTCTCTCTATCAAGAAAGCTTCCTGTTACAATGTCTTTACCATTTATTTCGTAATCAACCTCTTGTAAGGTGTTTGGGGAGTGTAAGCAATCTCCTGAATTCATAAAGTTCAGATATTGTCCATGGGCTTTTATGATACCCTTATTCATGGCATTATAAACGCCAGTATCCTTTTCTGATATCCAGTAATCTATTTTATTTTTATAATTATTGATAATATCAAGACTTCCATCATTAGATCCTCCGTCGATAATGATATATTCATAATCTTCAAAGTTTTGGTTTATAACACTTTTAATAGTCTTTTCCAAGCCTGTTTTGTTATTATAATTTATTGTAATTATAGAATACTTCATTATACTATTTCTTATTATCTTGTATTATTTGAGGCTATATGTTATTGAAACAATCATTTTATGTTAGTATATATTATCCATTTAATGATATGATTTTTGTTATATCCAGAATTATATATAATGTTTACTATTACATAATTTGCAATATGATTTTATAAAATTATGGAAAATAAAAAAAAGAGAGTCTTTTAAATGATATTTTTTAGATTTTGATTCTTTTTTTAATTTTGTATATAAATATAATGAATAATTTAGATATGTCATCATCTGATTAAAAGTTTGAGCATTAAACTCATATTTTTCACCAGTGGAACCAGAATATCCACTAATTTGCGGTTCTATTACAAATGGAATATAATCGAATTTAGATTGGATCTTAATTGTTTCTGCTAGGATATGTTCAAAAAAAACTTTATTAGAATCGTTAATCCTATTCTTATTCCTTAAAAATAAATTATAAAAACCAATAGGAGCAATTATTATTCTACTGTCAGCAAATGATAACTCGGAATTTATTGTAGATTGAATTGATTGGTTGAGAAATAAAATTCTGCGAATGTTTATCAATGAATTTAAATTTTTTATGACAAGTCTACCTGTAATTTTTATAAGACAACAGTTACTGCAGATTAATTTTGAATGGTTTATGGCATATTCAATGATTTCAGCTTCTCCATAACCTTTTCCTTTCTCTAAATTTTTATTACCTTGGAATGTATGTATTTCTAAATAGTGTGGTCTTATTTCTTTTTTAAAGAAAATGCTGATATCCGTGTTTGAATTCTCCACGAAAACAACAGGAATGGACGTGTTGTTCAAATAGAAACGCAATGCATAGATATATTGTTTCATCCGTTCTGTTGGCATCGTTAATTTTGTAAATGGCATGCCGTTCGGATTAATACATGCCGTCAGAAGTATCACCATTTTACTCATAGACATATTCTTAGATATTTATTATTTGCCAATAGTACATATAAATGGAATCCTTTGTAATATGTCCAAATATAGACACTCTGCATGTTTATCTTTGTTAACATTTCAATTGTGTAGATTGATCTGAAAAATAGAGATTTCGTATATCTATTAAAATAATTTTCTTTGCTAATTCCTTTTATGCAAGAATTTACAAATCTGATATTTTCTGTTTTTTCTTTGTCGTTGATGTCAATAGAGACTGGAAGAGAGTTTCTCCATTTCTTATATAATAATACACAATTAAAATAGAATGCATCATTTGTGGAACCTTGTGATTTATGATATAATTCCATATCCTGTATAACTTGTATTTGATATTTTAATTTTAAAATTTGTAGAGATATATCCATATCATAGCAGTGAAAACCTTTAAATGTTTTTGTGTCAAAAGAAATTGTAGGGTATAAGTTCTTTCTAATGCAAAACCATAAACCATCTATGGTAACAACTTGTTCCTCTTTTTTCGCACCAAAATCTTCTCTAATATCCTCGTTATTTCTCTTTTCTATAATGTGACCTCTTCTGGACTTACTTAACCACCAGCCACATGGAATTTCTGAGATATATTTGCTTCCAATAATACCACTAAGTCCAACATCTTTATTTTTAAAACAATTTACAACAAGTTGTCCCCAATTTTGAGTTCTGTATTCAATATCTTCATGCATAAAACAAACAATAGGATACTTAGACTTCTTAAAGCCAATATTATATGCAGAAAATATTGAATATGAGTTTTCTGAATTATCAATTAAAATAATTTCATAATCAATACGGCCTATTGTCCTTTTAATATTTGAAGCCAAATATTCGTCTAGTTGACTATTCCTAGAACATATTACAATACTAATCATAGCATAAAATAATCTTCATTTTTTAATCATCAGAATCTTCCAAACCAATAAATCCATTTGTATCCATAACTAATGAAACTCCATATGATTCTTGGTATCCTTCAACTTCAAGTACGCAACAATTAGGTGCTTGCAACTGAAATTCAACAGTTGGATGATGTAGCACTAAGTCAACATCTAATAAACCTCTAGTTAAAATCTTAGGTAATTTAATCTTTCTTGTTATTTTAAACACCCCTTTAGATATTTTCATAATTTGTCCATAATAATGTCCAATGGCGTATGTTGCTAAAGGCATTCCATCTTTCGTTTTAAAAACAAGCATTATATCAGTTGTATAATCTTCATCTACTATGCCTTCTATTTCTACGGTTAAGTTTTCTTGGTGACTTAGTATTGTGCTATAGGACTTTTCCGTTCCGTTGATTTTTATGCTTTTAATGTGTAGAGTACTATTACATTGTTTTATAGCATTTATGATTTTCTTGGAATATTTTTTTGAATCATTTTCCAAATAGAAATTAATACTATCTTTGATACCTCCAGAATATGCAATAGTTCCATTTTTTATAACAATACCTCTTGTACATAAACTTTTTACTGCCGCCATATTATGACTAACAAATAAAACTGTTCTGCCTTCTCCTTTTGCTACATCTTGCATTTTTCCAATGGCTTTCTTTTGAAATTCTGCATCTCCAACAGCAAGTACTTCGTCTACGACAAGTATTTCCGGTTCCAAATGGGCAGCTATCGCAAAGCCAAGACGTACAACCATTCCTGACGAATATCTTTTGACAGGAGTGTCTACATATTTTTCAACGCCAGCAAAATCAATTATTTCATCAAATTTATCTTTAATCTCTGCTTTTGTCATTCCCATTATAGAGCCATTCATGAAGATGTTCTCACGACCTGTCATTTCTGGATGAAATCCAGTTCCAACTTCAAGCAAAGAGGCTATTCTTCCTTTCACCTTGATAGAACCAACGGTAGGTGAAGTGACACGAGAAAGTATCTTCAATAAAGTAGATTTACCTGCGCCGTTTTTTCCTATTATGCCCACAACATCACCCTGTTCCACATTGAAAGAAATATCTTTCAGCGCCCAAACGAAGTCACTGTTACCCTTTTTCGTTCTGTCATTGGTCTCTCCGATTTTCAGAAACGGATCTTCTTTTCCACGTATCTGAGCCCACCACCTGTTCAGGTCTTGGCTAAGAGTTCCTGTACCAATGGAACCTAAAATATATTGTTTGCCAATGTTTTCGAATTCTATAACTGTATTATTCATATTTAGTCTTTATTAAATAACATCCATGAAATTTTTTTGAACTCTGTTAAATACTATTATACCTGATAATAGGATTATTACAGTGAAAACGAAACTGTACGTTAAGTATAACCAATTGAATATGCCGACACCAGTAAATCCATATTTAAAAGTTTCTAATATGGAGGTTAAAGGATTAGCCACAATAATCCACATATATTTGGCATAGTTAGCTTTCATAACGGATAATGGATAGATGATGGGGGTAGCGTACATCCATAATTGGACTCCAAATGATATGAGAAATCGTAAATCTCTATATTTTGTAGTCATAGAGGAAATTATTAGACCTAGACCTAGTCCTAAACAACCTAACATTATTATCAACAAAGGAAATAAAAGAATCGTTGCATTAATATTGAAACTATTTAATGAGAAATAGTAGTATAGATAAACGGCTAAAAATAAAACAAATTGGATGGCCAACTTAATGAGATTAGAAACGACAATAGATATTGGAACAACCAATCTTGGAAAATATACTTTACCAAATATCTGTTGATTGGCATTGAATGTATCAGCACATTTTGTAAGGCAGTCTTGAAAATAATTCCAACATACCAATCCCGATAAGTAAAATACGGCTTGCGGGACTCCATCTGTTGATATACCCGCAATGCCTCCAAATACAAAAATAAACATAATGGTGGTGAATACAGGTTGGATAATAAACCACAGAGGCCCTAAAATTGTTTGCTTGTAAAAAGTAACGATGTCTCTTTTTACATACATAACTAACAAATCTTTGTATTTCCAAACTTCTTTTAAGTCAAGACTAAAAGGATTGCTTTTATTTTCAATTATAAAATCCCATTGTTTTTCCATGATAGTTAATCTTTATTATTTTTTTGTGTGCAAAACAAAACTTTTTGTTACAAAGATAATGATAATCTTTAATATAGGCAATTACTTTTTGAGAAACTTTTAATAACTACCTAAATCTAGAACCTTTTTATATGTTTTTATTGTTGAATTTTAACAGAATGTCTTTTCCCAATATTGTCTTATAGCATTTATATTATTGTAAGACATTGAGAATAAATAAGCTTTTTCACTGTATTCATTTATATTTGAGTTTTCTGATATTGTTAACATGGATTTACTTAGTTCAATAATATTCTTGCTTTTAAAAAAAGTGCAGAAATCCATATTTTCTAAAAATTCTCTGCATATAGGTATGTCTGATGTAATTATAGGAAGTCCATGAGCGAGTGCCTCCATGATTACCAGTGGAAATCCTTCCCAGCGTGAGCTTAGCACGAATACACTTGCTGAGGAATAGTATTTCTGAATATCCTTAGTGAATGGGTAGATAATTATTCTGTCAGATAGCTCATTGTCATCAATAAGTTTTTGGAAGCTTTCTTTTTCGGGACCATCACCCACAATATTTAATCTCCATTCTTTATTTTGCCTGGCAAAAAGGGCAAAGGCTTTAATCAGTATGTCAAATCCTTTATGAAGAGGTGACATGCGACCAACGGCTAAGAACGTTTTTGAATTGATATCACAGCGCCGACCTGGTTCTAAGGTTAACGGATTGTAGATCACAGTTGTTTCCAGGCCTAAATTCTTTTGGAACAGGTCTGCGTCTGTATGTGTCAATACTATAGTATGATCGAGTTTCTTCATCTGATACATGAAGTGCATCTTAAGATCCTCTAAGTATGGATGTTCATTTTCGAAGAATGCCTGATAAGAATTGTGCATCCAGCCAATTACTTTTTTTGCATGAAGGCTCTTGCGTATGGTTGCCAACTTGATAGATAGGAAGGCATGTACTCCGATTATCACATCGAAATGATATGAATTGAGGGTATATTTAAGTTGTTTCCGTTGTAAGCGTGGAAATGAACTGTGAGCATAAAGATCGGATGTGATTTTGTTCTTTGGCAAGTATTTCTTGTATAGCCAGCTATAAGGTTTATGGGTGTAATATGATAGCTTTGTGACAGGACGGAACTTAAAGTAAATAATTCTAACCTTGCTCTCACGAAGGTTATAGATATCTTCATGGCTGCAATCGTCATCCATAGTTATAATATATACATCATGACTCTTGCTGAGTTCCTTAGCTATGACGGCAAGTACTCGCTGGACACCTCCATAGCTATATATACTATCACAAAAGAAACAGATCTTCATGGTCTTTTATTTATGTTCAGTATGAATGAATTCTTTCGATTTGGGATTGATATGGAAGATGTTGATAAACATTCTCCAGAAGAGGGCGGGGATATGGATTATTCTGCCCAAGACTGCTTGTTGACGGAGTTGCGGCGGAATGGAAATCAGGAGAGAAAGGCTGAGGACAATGAACATTATCCACCATTTGATACTACATGATGGTGCTACGATTGTGAGAAGGACTGCAATCACAGGTGGTAGGACGATGAGGAAGATACGTGGTATAAGCATCTGCTGGATCGTCTTGTCTACATAGTCGAGGTTGCCTTTAAGCAGGGCCTTCGGAGCATAAGGTAGCATCTTCAGGAGGCTTTGAATCTGAGCTGTCATCCAGCGGAGACGTTGCTTCTGAAAATTCTGTGAGTCGCCTACTTTTTCATCGAATACAGGTATGCGCTCCAAATAATGGATGTGTACCCGGTCTTTGAGAAGCATGGCTTCGAGTTCCCGGTCTTCACCTGCAGTGGAGAGCTTATTTACATTTTCTTTAAACCATTTGTAGTCTAAACACATACCCGAGCCGATTAGGGCAGACGAAAGGCCTAACACATTGTGAGCTTTGCGAAACAGGGTGTTGTTGATTTCTTCGCTGACACCATCTAATACGGCAACATTCGTATCTGAATTTTTTGCACAGCGATGACACTGAAAGGCTCTGTTTCTGTCGGCACAGGCGCGATTTAACATGTGGAGAAAATTGTGTTTTACAACGTCATCTGCATCAAGAATAACAATATAATCATACTCCTCTTTAACGGTCTCTATCGTGAGTTTCATTGCTTTGGCTTTTGAACTGTTTTCATAAGTAGCAATGATAAGACGGATGGACAGTTCGCTTAATGCCTGATCGGTTTCAGGTTTGTTGTGGTCGGAGACAACGACGACATCGAACAGGTCTGCAGGATAACTCTGATCCAGAAATGTGATGATGGATTTTGTGATGACCTTATCTTCATTATAAGCAGGAAAAAGAATCAGAAATTTATGATATTTGATATTTTTTCTCCTCTTTTTATTTCTCTTACAGCCGAACAGAGAAGCGATTGCAAAGATAAAGACATATAATGTGGACATCGCCATAACGATGAACAGAAGTAGATCGAGAATATGAAGGATGGTGTATGTCATTTTCGATTAGATTGATGGTTATGGTGTACAAAATTTCGATTTGATAAAAGATTACGTATGGTATTTAAAATAGATCCAATCATGATGAACGGAGCCGAAATGAAGGCACGGTCAAAACGCTTATCGATAAGATAGTCGGGGGTGGCCAGTGCGAATATGAACATGACGACAGCAAAGAGTATCCACCACTTGACTACGAGCGTCATATAGATAAACGGTAAAACGGCACTCATGAAGGTTATCAGTGCCATCAGGATGGTTCGGGGGAGTATCATCCATTGCAATATCTTGTCGGCATAGTCGTAGTGTTTGGTCACAATGGCCGGAATGAACTGAAAGAAATTTGCACGCAGACTCTTGTACTGGGTTGAAATCCAACGGCCTCGCTGCTTATTGAAATCTTTGGCTCCACGGGTTTTCTCATCATAAACATAGATGTCACTGAAGAAATCGACAAAAATATGCTGCTGCATGAGCATAATTTCAAGTTCTTTATCTTCACCGGCAGTCTTAAGATTGACTACATTTTTCTTAAACCAGTTGAAGTCGTAGGCTATACCGGAGCCTGTGATGGCTGATGAGATGCCGAGCATCACGTGACCTTTGCGAAAAATGGAATTATTAATTTCTTCGAAAATGGAATCGAGGATAGCTGAACTGGTGTCACGGTTTTTTGAGATTCGGTGGGCCTGAACGGCTTGGGTACCTGCCAGTTCATAAGCCCTATTCATCTTGTCAAGAAAGTGTTCATCTACCAGATTGTCGGCATCTAGTACGATGACGATGTCGTAAATCTTAAATTCCGGAAGATTTATCATGGCAAAATTGAGGGACTTTCCCTTGGTGCTATGTTCAAAATCGGGGGTAAGAAGAGTGATCGGATATTGAGCTAGCTTGAAATTGGTCATTTCATCCTGATGGTCGGAGATGACAACGACATCAAAAAGACGCTGAGGGTATGTCTGTGCAAGGATTGTCTTGACCGATTTTTCGATAACAGCATCTTCCTTGTATGCCGGAATCAGAATGATGAATCGATTCTGACGGTTGGTGTTAGGCAATTCCTTGTGATGATTAAAAAGTGAAGCTACTGCATAAATCAGCATATATAGTGTCGTTCCTGCAGCTGTTAGGAATAACAATCCATCAATGATATAGAGTATGATCCAAAATCCTATCATCATCATTATTACATTTTAAGGAATGAAGTAATTCCACGGAGAATTGAATGACACAAGTCGAAACGCCCATGCAGTGCTGATTTGAGATAATCACGCAAGGCAACGATGAACATTAAGTATAGATATGAGAGGTATTTGTAGGCACCATGATTATTCCTCTTGACAAAGAGAAGACGGTTGCGGGTAATATAATAGGTACGTAATGGGCTGTTCTGTCCTGTAGACTGACTCTCCTTATGAAATATAGTGCAGGCCGGCTCATACCAAATCTGATACCCTGCACGAGTGATCATCATAGACCAATCCAGTTCTTCATAATAGAGAAAGAAACATTCCGGGAGAAGTCCGACATTGTCTATGACTTCACGCTTGAGCATCATGGCTGCGCCATGGGCATAAGGAGTAGGGTGGGCGGTGTCGTAACTACCATCGTCAGGCTGATTGCAGCCTATGGCATGATTGCGTACGGTGACCTTTGACAAAGGGGTATAGCCTGCAAACTGGATGTGGCGACTTCCGTAGGTGAAACGTATCTTGGGGCATACCATACCTATTTTGGGAGATGACTCTAAACGTGAGATGAGAGCCTCGATATCGAAATCACTGAAGATCGTATCATTATTGACAAGAAAAAGATATTTGCCTGTGGCTGCCTTGATACCGAGATTATTACCTCCGGCAAAGCCTAGATTTTTATCACTGCGGATGACCTTAAGGAAAGGATACTTGGACTGAAGTATCGTTGCTTCATCTTTTCTGGACCCATTATCCACAACAATCATTTCAATTGAATGTTTTTCAAAAGGAATGGAGTCTATCAATTCGCAGGTATCATTGATACCATTGTAATTGACTGTGATGATGGATACGTCATAGATCATAAAATGGATTTTTCTTCTTTTCCGCTTTTCTTTTTTTCTCTTCTGCTATTCGTAGGTTGTCTTCTTCCTCGAATTTAATATATTCAGGTTCTATTCTGGGGAGTAGATAGACCAGTGCCATTCCTCCATAAAATAAAAAGGTATTTGGATATTGGGTTAGAATTTGGTTGCCATATCCGCCTAAATTGATGCCAACAAACCCACAGCATATTGCAGCCCCAATACCTCTTAATACTGAACTGTTAATATTTAATAAAACGATGCGGCATCCTCCTAATAATATTAAAACATTCATTAATGCAAATATCGTTACTCCAATTATTCCCGTATGGACCCAAATATATACGTACGTAGAATCCGGTGGTGTATTAGATAATATTTTGTATTTATTATTTGCAGGTATTTTCTGAGTATCCATCCCTAGTCCCATACCCCATGGGGCATCTTTAAGGTATTTTGCCATAGATTCTTTATTAATGTCTCTGACATTTGCTGATGCATCATTTTTATCGAATGCAGAACGCATACGGCGTATCATGCTATTTCCATTACCAATAGTGGTGAAAGCCAAAAGAAATAGAAATAAAACACCTGTTATTGATACAGGAACCGAAATTTTTGCTGATTTAGATAAGAAAATATAAAGAAAACCTCCTAATAAGAAACAAAAGACTGCAGTTCTTGTTCCTGATGTAAACATACCATATATGCACAACGAACCTGTTATCAGAAAGAAAATTTTATCTCTTTTTAAATGAGAAGTTATACCTAAGATAATAAATGTTATAGCCGAGGATGCCGTGTTGCAACCAAAGTTTGCTGCATCAGAGAAAAACGAGAAATATCTGATAATACCATTTACGATATGAGTTCTGGCAGCATAGCCATATAACCAACTTTTTTCTGCTTCAGTAAAACCTATGGTCCTCTGTTTCCATGCCCATATTGCTGCAAATATCGATAAAAAAGCCCATACATATAAAAACTTGATGATCTTATCGTAGTCACTTATCAGAAATGAAAAGATACAATAAATATATATCATTTGAAATACTAATAATCTTGCTTCAATCAACCATGCCGTAATATGAAATCCCAAGTCGCATGTGTCGTTGAACATCTCAATACATGCAAAAAAAAGCCACATCAATAATGCAAATAGCATTATATTGTTGATGTTATGAATCTTAATATTTTTATTATCAATAAGAATAGCAAACAAAAGAGTCAGTTCTAATAATTCTGAGGGTAAAGAAATCGGGCAGGGAAGGTTAATATACAAAAGTGAGCCCATGATAAAATAATTGACTAAAAATAAAATCCAAAACATGATCATTTTATGATGGAAGCCAAAAAAGATGATGACAGGTATTAGCGGGATACAACAAATTAAAGCAAAACCGGTTATGCCTGCACTATATAAATTGTAGATTGCAAGTAAGAAAAGGAGAAAGAGTAACAATACTCTTCCTCCATTCTCATGTATATATTCAATTAGACCTTTTGCAAACATTATTTAGCGTGACTATATTCTGTCGCCGTGATACCAAGCTGAGAGATGCGATATACGAAGTTCTTAAAACGAGTATATGGAGGTAGCTGCCCGATAAATTCTTCGACAGCCTCCCGACCGGCTTCAGTAAGATACATGAATAAGGATTCTTTATTGTTAATCTGAGAAAGAACTTCTTTAAGAGCTTTCTGGTCAACATCCTTCCAAGTCCGATTGGCTCTGGTAACGAGGATGTTGACATTTCCCAGATTGAGTAAAGACGATGCTATCGAGTGATCATTCAAATTTGGATACTCAACAATTGCTATCTCGTTGGGCATAATATCAGGACAAATATCCTTGATGCTCTCTGCCATAATGTATTTGCTGTCTTCAGCAAGAAAGTCTTCATCATAAGTCAATCGGCGTACTTGCAGACCTATAGATAACCAGTAATTTTCAAGTTCAGTGGCAAGATAACTCTTACCATTGGCTGCATCTGTCGAGATCAGGTTGATAACGTTTTGCTGACCCGTTTTAAAATATGGGAGAAGCCGTTTACTCAAATTTCGTAATGCCATATCATTAATAGTCTTGTTGAATCTGCGGTAGCGAAGATTACTTTCTTTGGGGAAACAACCAAGAACCGGTATTTTGGTAATTCGTTCTGAGCGCATACGGTCACGTAAGGTTCTATCAAGCAGTTCTATCAGGAAGAAATACATGGAGATGAACATGAATGTGAGGAGGTATGTGGACAATAGAATCATCAGGCGGTTTGTCGGCATGGCATTCAGCGGGAACATGGGTGGATTAAGAACACGCAATGTTGCTGTGGTCATCTGCAAGTTGCGCTGACGGAGACGGGCTGCATTTAAGGCGTTAAGCATGGCCATATAGTTACTCTCAACAAAACCGATATGACGATCTTTACGTCCTAAAATTGCACCAATTGGGGAGAAGTAAAGAAATTTTTGTTCAAGCTTTTGACGCATAATGTCAGAAGCGGTCATTTCTGCTTTGGTCTTTTGAAGAAGCAATACTTGCTCAAGCCATCTGTCAAGCATCGGAGCTGCTTTGATACCCGGTCCGGCTGTACTATAGGTAGATGCTATCACATCGTTAGCAATGTCGTGTATGTTATTCGTTGTTGATTGAAGTTGCTTTTGAGCTTTTGCCAGTTCCTCTTGAGCAGATGAATTGTTTTCACTTTCGCTACTCATTAATTGTAAATTTGATATTCGTGACTGGAGGCGTGAAATATCGTTAATTTCATTTGTGAAGTTTTGGTTTGCCCGTACTGCTTTTGCCCGGTCACCCAGTTGCTTTTCAAGATAGTCCATCAATGCTCTTGTGGTCGTGTAATTGAGCAAATTCTGATTATCAGCAGTTTGTTGGGAAGCATCCATCCCTGCCACTTGTTTTGTTTGTTCCCCATAGTTGTAGATACGTTTATCTACATTATAAGCAATTAGATCGTCTTCTGCACCGCACAGAATACGATAGAGACGTGCCACTTCGCGTTCAAAGAATTTGATGACATTGTTTGTTTCTCCGTATCGCAATTCCTGATATTGACGTGCAAAAACATCATTTAGAATGTCGATTGTATTGTATGCTACACCCGGATCATTGGATGAATATCCAATGTTGATCATATCGCTACCATTCAGTTGGGTTACTTTAAGATTCGCTGTAATATTGTTCATTCCGAAGTATGGATGACCACTGAGTAGTCCAAAGAGATAGTTACCTTGAGCGGGACGTTCATAAGCTTTGAGGTTGGCGTAAGTGACATTCTCACTGTTATGATTGATCAGGGCTTTCACATCAGCGGGAACATCAGCATTGAGTGCACGGAAATGTTCGGCACTGATATAATTGTTGTCTTTATTCGTATTCCCATACATCATACAGCGTGCAAACAATCGGAGGGATACTTCTTGGATGGTGTTATCCGTTGTGATAATCAGCATCAGGTTGTTAAGGTTTATTTGTGGATCGCCACCTGCGGAACCTGTTCCTCCTTCAATATTGTAGCCCGTAATCATACCTGTATAAATGGTGGTACTTACATCATATTCGTGATCCATATGACGGGTCAAGAACCATGCTACAATAAGAGCAATTAATGGTAATATCACTAAATACCAACGAATGCGGTATAAAAACCTGACTAAATATCTAAATGTATCCATACCTTCTATTTTTTATCTTCAACTTTATCAATTGTAATATCGGTCGTACTATTTGTAATGATAGGAGTGTGTGTAAGTATCTCTAATTGAATGATGTTCGTCGTAATTTGCGTTTGTAATTCTTGATATAAACTTACAGCTCCTTGTTCATTTTGTTTCGTTTCTGCAAATTCTTTGATACCCATATCTCCCCGATGAAATTCATCTAGGGTCAATACTCCTGCCCCTTGGCTTGCAGCGGCACTTTCACTGGCAGATTTTAATGTAACAAGATCATTAGTTATTTTTACATAAAGTGTGGCAATCTGTAATTTAAGTTTGTCAAAAGCGTCGTCTTTTTGTAAACCAGCTTTTTCCGCAGCTAAACGTTTTCTTTTTATGGAAGCTTTTAAGTCTAAGATATCCTCTAATGGGAGATTTAAACTTGCTCCAACGCTCCAATAGCTTTGTGTGCTTCCCTGATATTGATAGATAACAGGATTAAGCGTCGTACTGCTGTTGCCATAACTGTCCATTATACCGTAGCTATAGCTGGCATGCGCATTCAAATATGAAAAGATATGTAACTTCTGTTTCGCTATTTCTGCTCTTGCCAATTCTTCATCTTTTGCCAAGGATGCTATGCTTGGTGTTGCTTTCGCATTTTCAAACAATACTGCCAACGGTGGCAGATGGAAGTTGGAAAAGTTGATGGTTTTGTCGTTGCTGGAATCAAAAAATCCAGCTGTTACACCGCTATTGTTTAACTGTGCATAACTGCTGTCTATACTTGCTCCCGCTATGAATATAATTGTCAATAGACGTTTCATGGTCAATAAATATATTTGTAGTTTCTGTTTCTTATACGTTTTCTTTCTGGATGAAAGCGGTCAAGGTTTTGAAGATAATCTTCACATCCAACGAGAAATTATATGTCTGGCCATATTTGATGTCGAGTTGCTTGCGCTCCTCGGCTGATAGTTTGCCGGCCTCGCCACGCTTCTCGACCTGCCAAAGGCCTGTGAGTCCGGCCGGAGCCATGAAGCGGTCGATGCACTCATCACTCGTGAGCTTTTCAGCTTCGTAGAGAGGAAGAGGACGATTGCCTACTACTGACATGTCGCCTCTGAGGATGTTGATCAATTGGGGAAGCTCATCAATGCTGAACTTGCGGATAATACGACCGACCTTAGTGATGCGTGGATCGTTCTCGATCTTGACAAACGCATTTTTGATGTCTTCATTCTTTTTCTTATTGAAATCGCTCTCTGCCACCACAAAATCGTCGCCGACAAGCATCGTCTCGTCATCACTGATCATCATCATGGACTCCAAACCACTATCCTGAGCTTCCTTTTCGGCTTCATCGCCGAGAGGGGCTGTATAAGTGGTCTTGCTACTGTCTGTATTTGGATGAGAGGCATACTGATTGTGGATATTATATTCCTTAAGACGTTTGTCTGAATCTATATACATGCTGCGGAACTTGAGGAAGTCGAATATCTTATAGTTGGTACCTACTCGCTTGGATTTATACCAGATGGGGCCTTTGCTCTCCATTTTGATTGCAAGGGCGGTCATGATAAAGATGGGGGACAAGGCAAGTATAGCCAGACTGGAGAACAGAATGTCGAAATAACGCTTCCAGATGGGTATCTTAAAATGAAGTATCTTACGGATAGGGGCCTGACGACCGAAAAAAAGATCTTCACGATCGGAAATAAAAGTCACCTTATTATTAATGTCAAAAATCGTGGAGGCGTTGGTCAGGGTATCGTCAATACCGCACTTCTGATACATGATGCGGTCTTCTTTTCTCATCGTGCCTGTTATCAGAATAATGTATATATTGGGACACTTCCGACGGATATATTTGATGGCTGTAACGTCTACATTACGGGCACTATGCTCGTAAAACAGAATGAAATGCTCATCTTTGAGGTTGGTTGTGCATATTGATGCCGCGTCCTTGTAGGTGGAAGTATATTTCACCATCTGCCCCGGAATATACTTCAGCAGACTCTGTGTTTGTTCGCTGTTTCCTAAATATACTATACCAATCATCTTATATTTATTATAGTTGAATTCTGAACCTTATGGAATAATCTTCTTCACACGGATCTTTAATTCCATCGGGTTGAATGGTTTTACAATATAATCTTCTGCACCAATCTCCAAAAGGCGTATGCGCTCACTCGTACTGTCCTCACTACTGAGCATGATGACCGGGATATGGAGGAAAAGCTCGTTCTGCTTAATCCATTCGAGAAAATCATCGCCTCGCATTTCCGGCATTCGGATATCGGATATAATAAGGTCGGGAGTATTGCCCGCCTGTAACCATTTTACGCCTTCAAGACCGTCAGGCAGCCATACGACGTCATACTCACTCATTAAATATATAGACAGGACTTTAGCAATGGTTTCTTTGTCGTCTAAGATTAAAATTTTTTTCTTCATTTCATTATCGATTTCTAAAGCATATAGAATAAACATATCGTAAAAAACGATGCAAATTTACTGCTTTTATTTGACATGTTGTTGATTTTTCTCTAAAAAGAATAGATTTAAATAGTTGAATGATTACTTTCTTGTTTGTACACTCTCTCGAAATAACGAATAATTGTCTTTTCGCAAAGATATGTATTTTTTCTCAAAGTAATTAAAATATTGAAAAAAATATATTATTTTTGGATAAAATTCTTTATTTGAGGCCCTTAATACTACTTTTTTATTAACTTTGCATCTGTTGTGAAAAGAATCTTTGCATTACCTTATAACTTTGAAAATATAAATTAGGGATTTTGTGAGGCAATTCGTATTATTGAATAAGGATATAATTAATAAAATGATGAATAATATGTTTCTGTTAGGATTTGATGTCGGCAGCTCCTCTGTCAAGGCATCCTTGGTTAACGCTGTGACGGGTAAGTGTGTGGCTTCGGCTTTCTTTCCCGATCAGGAAGCACCTATCATGGCTGTCAAGGCCGGATGGGCAGAACAAGAGCCGCAGATGTGGTGGTACAACCTCAAACTGGCTTTGAACAAAGTGATGAACGAATCAGGGGCTAAGGCTGAAGATGTGAAGGCTATTGGTATCTCTTACCAGATGCACGGACTTGTGTGTGTGGATAAGGATAGACAGGTGCTGAGACCTTCTATTATATGGTGTGACTCTCGTGCCGTACCATACGGTGAAAAGGCTTTTAATGAGATTGGGGCTGAGAAGTGCCTGTCGCATCTGCTGAACTCTCCCGGTAATTTTACTGCTGCTAAACTGGCATGGGTAAAGGAAAATGAACCGGAACTGTTCGAGAAAATTTATAAGTTCATGCTTCCGGGTGACTATATTGCCATGATGATGAGCGGCGAGATTAATACGACTGTGAGCGGACTGAGCGAGGGTATGTTCTGGGACTTCAAAAACAACTGTGTGGCTGACTTCCTGATGGACTATTACGGTTTCGACAAATCACTCGTGCCTGATATCGTGCCGACTTTCAGCACTCAGTCGAAAGTGTCGGCTACTGCTGCTGCCGAACTGGGACTTAAGGAGGGTACACCTATTACATATAGGGGCGGTGATCAGCCTAACAACGCTCTGTCGCTGAATGTGTTTAATCCGGGCGAGATTGCTTCGACGGCTGGTACGTCGGGTGTGGTATACGGTGTGCTTGGCAATGTGAACTATGATAAACTGAGCCGTGTGAATACGTTTGCTCACGTGAACCATACTGCTGAGCAGAACCGATTGGGCGTGCTACTGTGTATCAACGGTACGGGAATACTGAATGCATGGGTTAAACGAAATATTGCAGTTGATGGTGTCAACTATCAGCAGATGAACGATTTGGCTGCAGGAATACCTATCGGAAGCGATGGCGTGGTAATTCTACCTTTCGGCAACGGTGCTGAACGTATGCTGCAGAATGAAGAGGTGGGTTGCTCTATACACGGAATCAACTTCAACAAACATCATAAGAGCCATATTATACGCGCTGCACAGGAGGGTATCGTGTTCAGCTTCTGTTATGGAATGGAGATCATGCAGAAGATGGGTATGGATATCCATAAGATTCATGCCGGTCAAGCTAATATGTTCTTGAGTAATGTGTTCCGCAACACCCTGGCCGGTGTTTCGGGCGCTACCATCGAACTGTATGATACTGACGGAAGCGTGGGCGCTGCCAAGGGTGCCGGTATCGGTGCCGGTATCTATAAGGATCACGACGAGGCTTTCGCTACTCTGGAGAAACTACAGGTGATTGAGCCTGATGAAGTTCACCGTAAGGAGTATCTGCATGCTTATGCTGAATGGAAGGAACAACTGATGAAATAATCAGATAAAGATTTTAATAAAACAATAACCTTTTTTAAAAAACAAAAAAAACTATGGCAAAAGAGTATTTCCCATCAGTGGGAAAAATTAAATTCGAAGGCAAGGATAGCAAAAATCCTATGGCTTTCCACTATTATGATGCAAACAAAGTAATCATGGGCAAGAAAATGGAGGACTGGTTGAAGTTCGCCATGGCTTGGTGGCACACTCTGGGCAACCCCGGTGGTGATCAGTTCGGTGGTGGTACGAAGGACTTCTCTTGGGATGCTGACGCTGACGCTGTGACTCGCGCTAAAGATAAGATGGACGCCGGTTTTGAAATCATGGATAAGCTGAGTATCAAATACTTCTGTTTCCACGATGTAGACCTTATTGACCCGGCTGATGAAATCGACGAATATGAGGCTCGCATGAAGGCTATCACTGACTATGCTCTGGAGAAAATGAAGGGCACAGACATTAAGTTGCTTTGGGGTACTGCTAATGTGTTCAGTCACAAACGTTATATGAACGGTGCTGCTACTAACCCTGACTTCGACGTTGTGGCTCGTGCTGCCGTGCAGATTAAAAACGCTATTGACGCTACTATTAAATTGGGTGGTACCAACTACGTGTTCTGGGGTGGACGTGAAGGCTATATGAGCTTGCTGAACACCATGATGCAGCGTGAAAAGGATCATCTGGCTAAGATGCTGACTGCTGCACGCGACTATGCCCGCGCTAAGGGATTCAAGGGCACGTTCCTGATTGAACCAAAACCTATGGAGCCTTCTAAACATCAGTATGATGTGGACACTGAGACTGTTATCGGCTTTCTGAAAGCTAACGGCTTGGACAAGGACTTCAAGGTTAATATCGAGGTTAACCACGCTACTCTGGCCGGCCATACTTTCGAGCACGAACTTGCTGTTGCTGTCGACAACGGTATGTTGGGCAGCATCGATGCTAACCGCGGTGACAATCAGAACGGATGGGATACTGACCAGTTCCCAATCGACAACTTCGAACTGATTCAGGCTATGATGCAGATTATCCGCAACGGCGGTCTTGGTAACGGTGGTTCTAACTTCGATGCTAAACTACGTCGTAACTCTACTGATCCTGAGGATACCTTTATCGCTCACATCAGCGGTATGGATGCGATGGCACGTGCTTTGGAGAATGCAGCTGACCTGTTGGAGAACAGTCCTATCAATAATATGGTAGCAGTACGCTATGCTTCGTTCGATGCTGGTGAAGGTAAGAAGTTTGAAGAGGGCAAGGTGGGTCTTGAGGATCTCGTTGCTTATGCAAAGAAAAACGGTGAACCTAAACAGACTAGTGGTAAGCAGGAACTGTATGAGGCTATCGTAAATATGTATTGCAAATAATCTGAGGATTATATAAAATATTACGGGTGTGTTTCTGAATTGAAACACACCCGTATTTTTTGTGCACTGTCGTTGCTTATTTCACGATGAACTTCTTGCCGTCTGCGATGTAGAGCCCACGGGGAAGCCGGATGGTGTTTGGACCTTCGGTAAGTTCTACTGTCTTCGCAGTCTGGCCATTGACTGAATAGATGGTCAGAAGGGTTTTGGCGGCAGAATAAATGGTCACCCCACCGGATGATGTACAGATACTGAGACGTGTGCCATCAGTGCCATAGATACGGCGGATGCCATTGGTGATGCCACCGTCGCTGACAACAATCTGCGAAACAGGATTGGAGACATTGGTCGTGATATAAGCTTCGTAGGCTGATACGGTTTCTCCGCTGGTGGCAAGAAACTTATAATCGGTGGTGCTGTACTTGAGAAATTTGCCTTCGGGAGTAATGGGATTACTTGATGTGTTGCCGACAAGGACATAGGGTTTCTCTGCTGTCGGGGTCTCCATCGTCGAGTCGGCGTCGGTACCGAACCATAATGCGGCTGTGAGACCGTTGAAATTGTCGACGAACTGTACGAGGTAACATCCTGATTTCAGTTCGGTGCTGTCGACATAATTAAAACGCGGATAGTTATATTTGAGTACCACGTAATCGATACCGTAGGTTATCTTCTCGCTGGAGTAAGTACGACGGTCGGTCGTTCCGGTTACTCGGATATAATTAAGCGTACCAGGGAACCACAATGGATAGAGTTGGCTGCTATTGAGGGATGATATACTCTTGGTTCCGGCTTTGACGCTAACCGGTAAACTTAATACTGTAATGGCAATAAGTATATATAATAATGATTTTTTCATTGTTCTTTTTATTTGTGATTAATAATATGATGCCAATCCGTCTTCACGTAAGGCATTGCACATCATGGCATTGACTTTAAGCATGTAGACTCCTGAAAAGACAACTCCCTTGGTGTTGCTCGTTCCCGGGTTCTCAACTTCATTGCGATAGTTGATGCCGCCCGGCCAGAAGTGTATCTGACCGCTATAAGCTCCATGTATGTTCTGTGTCATATCTTTAAGCAATACCCGTATGCTCTGGGTGGCGATGGGTTTGGACCATGGATCTCCGAAACTACTCCAGTTCCATGCCGTTCCTACACCCATGGCGTGACTCATTTCGTGCTGAGCTGTACCTACCCACTGATAAGTTGCTACTGCACCGAAACGCATCCAGCCGGAGAGTGTACAGTCTGCTGTCGGAACACCGGAATTGTAATTGACGGTAACTCGATGATAGAGGTTAGAATAGTTGTTATAATAGTATAATGCGGAATCCATGGCTTGAGTGATTCTTGCATCGACGGTCGCATCACCAGATCTGTCACCCCATGTCCACCGTACATCTCCACCAAATGTGGTTTTGAAGATCCGGTCATTGGCATAGATGGTGTCTTTCTGATTGTTGACGGTATAGATACAGTATGCACGCACATGATACATGGTGTTGGCGGTGAGATTGTCGAAGAATGCTCCAAACTGACCTTTGTAGTTGGTATCGCTGGCTGTATCTATTGCTGCGATATACTGATCACTCATCGTAGGATAGCCTTTACGGTTGATGCAGATTCCGAAACCGTTGATGGTGACATTACCCTGATTTATGAAGCGGCCTAGGAGAATTGCTGCGATGCGGACACGGTTGGTTACCGGCATCGTTTCAATCTGTGGTTTGATAGATGAGATCATAAAACTGTCGATATCGCTGTAGATAGTGTCGGCAGTGTTGGTAATTGCATAGCCTCGAACATAGTAATAAGTATCTACATACGTCGTGTTAAGCGTATTGGAGATCGTGTCTTTACCTGTGAAGTCGAGAAGTCTGAATACGCTTTTGCCTCCGATTGCCGGTGTTTTATTTTTAATGGACCATACAAAACCGCGTTTATTGATGGTGAGTCCTTCAGACTTGACAAAGGCACGTAGTGTCACTGTTGGACTGACAATACTGTCGACAGTGACATGGATGATACTGTTGTCGTACTTGATTGTTCTGGTGGATGTCCCGCCATCGGTGGAAAGCTCATCACTCTGAGAACAACCGGCAATTGCAAATAATGCAATTGTAACAAATGCAAAGTAAATTTTTCTCATTTTGGTGTTAGTTAGTAATTATTTCGTGTGCAAAGATAATATATTTAAATTATTTCAACTACCTTTGCGGGGTAAAAATATAAATTTATACAAAAAATACTTTAATTAAAATAAACAGAATATTATGAATTTCTTTAAAGCATTATTCGGGAGCAGTGAAGAGAATTCCGAAGAGAAGAAAGTGCAGGACAAGGAAAAAAACTTCGACGTGTTCAAATATGATGGAGTAAAAGCCCTGAAAATGGGTGAATTTGTTTATGCAATAAAATGTTTTAACTCGGCACTTGAAATAAAAGAGGATCTTGAGATACGTGACTATCTGTCGCAGGCACTTATTCATAATAATGAACTGCTACCTGCTTATGAGCAGCTGCGAATCATCTCGGAGACCATGCCTGATAATCAGGCTGTGCTGCTGATGATGGCTAAAGTTACTTATATGCTGGAGGACTATAATGCCATGGCGGATGCTTGTGAGAAGGCAATGCTTATAGATGATAAAAATCCGGAGATGTCCTATCTGTATGCTCAGGCTTGCATAGGACAGGATGATCATGTGAATGCAGTGGCAATGCTGACGAAGGCTATTTCTTTGAAGGTTGACTACAATGAGGCTTATCTGTTGCGCGGACGCACCTTGCTGAAGATGGGTGATGTGAAAAGTGCCGACGAGGATGCAAGTTATTTGATGGAGCATGATGGTGAGAATGAGGATGCTCTGATGCTTAAAGCTCAAGTGGAAAAAGCTAAAGGCGAGATGGATGAAGCTATAAATTATTATAATAAGGTGGTGGATGTTAATCCATTTGCCATAGAGGCCTACCGTGAACGTGGTAACGTGAAACTGGAGAAAGGGGATAAAGACGGTGCTACTGAGGATATGCAGAAGGTGCTGGAGCTGGATCCTAAACAGGTGGCGGACGTGAACGGTGAGTATAGTGCTGAGGGTGTGGAGCAGAAAATAAAGAGTGCGTATAGGAATATAGACCCGTTAGGAGTATATAATTAACGTATTTTGCCGGGATAAGTATCCAATTTGAAACTTTTTTAGCAAAAAAATGATATTTCTTTCGTTTATTTCGGATAAATACTTTAGTTTTGCAGTCGAAATTTAAAAATAAAAAGTTATGATTAGTTCATTAAACGCATCTTCTTATTACTTTTATTACTTTTACTTTGCACAGCATGGTGTAAGGCGGGAAGTTGCGTGTTAATATCAACTTATGACAAGATAAACAATCATATAAATTGCATCAGAGTCCCGCTTCACAATAATGAGGCGGGATTTTTTGTTTAATACGAAGATAAAAATGAGAAGAATTGCGATACAAGGTATCATCGGGTCGTTCCACGATATTGCGGCTCACCAGTATTTCGAGGGTGAACAGATTGAACTGATTTGCTGTTCTACATTTGAACAGGTGTTTGAGAATATCAAACGCGACCCTACGGTCATAGGTATGCTGGCTATAGAAAATACGATTGCCGGCAGTCTGTTGCATAACTACGAGCTGCTGCGTGACAGCGGTACTACTGTGGTGGGCGAACATAAACTGCATATCAGTCATAGTATCGTATGCTTGCCCGAGGATAGCTGGGAGACGCTGATAGAAGTGAACTCGCATCCTGTGGCTCTGATGCAATGTCGCAATTTCCTCAGTAATCATCCTGACATGAAAATAGTGGAGGCGGAGGATACCGCGGGTGCTGCTGCATTCATAAGCAAGAATCATCTTATCGGACATGCCGCAATTTGCTCTAAGTTTGCAGCTTCACTATACGGAATGAAGGTACTTGAAGAGGCTATCGAGGACAATAAACATAACTTTACTCGTTTCCTGGTGGTGTGTAACCCTCAGAAAGCTGATTTCCTCAGACCTATCGAGAAGGCAAACAAATCGAGCATGGTGTTTTCTTTGCCTCATGAAGAGGGGAGTCTGTCACAGGTGCTCAGTATCTTATCTTTCTATAAGATCAACCTTACGAAGATTCAGTCATTGCCGATCATTGGTAAGGAGTGGGAGTATCTGTTTTATGTGGATGTCACCTTTGACAACCTCACGCGTTACAGACAGAGTGTAGACGCAATAATACCGTTAACAAGGGAATTAAAAATATTAGGAGAATATACAGATGGAAAGCAACCGAAGATTTAACATCATGCCTGCCGACAGACTGGCGGGCGTGAGTGAATATTATTTCAGTCGTAAACTCAAGGAAATAGCCCGCCTGAATGCTGAGGGACAGAATATCATCAGTCTGGCTATAGGCAGTCCCGATATGCCTCCATCGAAAGAGACCGTTGAGACGCTCTGCGAACAGGCTAGGCGTGACGATGTACACGGGTATCAGCCTACGGTGGGTATACCCGAACTGCGTAAGGCAATGGCTGACTGGTATAAAAGATGGTATGGTGTGGAACTGGATCCGGCTTGCGAAATTCAACCGCTTATCGGTTCGAAGGAGGGTATCCTTCACGTGACGCTGGCTTTCGTTAACCCTGGAGAGGAGGTCCTGGTGCCGAACCCCGGATATCCCACTTATACATCGCTGAGCAAAATTCTGGGTGCTAAGATTGTTAATTATAACTTACGGCAGGACAACGGTTGGCAGCCTGACTTTGATGAACTGGAAAAGATGGACACTAGCCGAGTGAAACTGATGTGGACTAACTACCCGAACATGCCAACAGGAGGAAACGCACAAATGGCGACTTACGAGAAATTGGTCGATTTCGCATTACGTAAGAATATCATTATTGTGAACGATAATCCTTATTCTTTTATTCTCAACGACCATCCAATCAGTCTGCTGCAGGTACCGGGGGCTAAGGAGTGCTGCATCGAATTCAACTCTATGAGTAAGAGTCACAATATGCCCGGATGGCGTGTTGGAATGCTGGTGACTAATGCGCAGTTTGTCAACTGGATACTAAAGGTGAAGAGTAATATTGACTCCGGCACATTTCGTCCTATGCAACTGGCTGCTGCTCAGGCTTATCAGAATGACAGTGAATGGCATCGTGAAGCCAATATCAATACTTATCGCCGACGTCGAAATATTGCTGAGGAGATTATGAAGACTCTCGGATGCGAATGTGATTCTAATCAGGTGGGTATGTTCCTATGGGGAAGAATTCCTGAGAAATATGCTGATGTGGAGGAGTTGACGGAGATGGTGTTGCACGAGGCTCGTGTATTTATCACTCCCGGATTTATATTCGGAAGCAACGGTAAACGGTATATCCGAATCAGCTTATGCGCCAAGGATGATAAAATAAAAGAGGCTCTGGAGAGAATTAAAAAGGTGTTCTAAAAAGAAAAAAATAAATAAGATGGAACTAGAATTGAAACCGCTAAATCTTCCGGGTGTAGAAGATAAACGTCCGTTGATAATCGCCGGACCGTGTTCGGCTGAGACTGAGGAACAGGTGATGTCAACGGCTAAACTACTGGCAGACAAGGGTTATAAAATTTTCCGTTCAGGAATATGGAAACCTCGTACAAAACCAGGTGGATTTGAAGGTAACGGTGAGATGGCTCTGCCATGGATGAAACGTGTGAAGGACGAACTGGGTATGCTTATCACTACTGAGGTAGCTACGCCGGAACATGTGGAGCTGGCTCTGAAATATGGGATGGACTTACTATGGATAGGTGCCCGTACTTCGGCAAATCCATTTGCGATGCAGGCTCTGGCAGATTCTCTGCAGGGCGTGGATGTGCCGGTATTGGTCAAGAACCCTGTAAACCCAGACTTGGAATTATGGATTGGTGGAATGGAACGTTTAAATCAGGCTGGTATCAAACGTTTGGCTGCCATACATCGCGGTTTCTCGAGCTATGACAAGAAAATATACCGTAATATGCCGATGTGGCAGATTCCTATCGAAATGCGTAGACGTATTCCAGCTTTGCCTATCATCTGTGATCCTAGTCATATCGGTGGTCGCCGTGAACTTGTGGCTCCACTATGTCAGCAGGCTATGGACTTAGGATTCGACGGATTGATCATCGAAACCCATTGTAATCCTGATGTTGCCTGGAGTGATGCAAGTCAACAGATTACCCCTGACGTGCTCGACTATATCCTCAACTTGCTCGTGATACGTGAGTCGACAGTTACTACTGAGGGTATTGTGGAACTACGTAAACAGATTGATGAATGTGATAATAATCTGATAGAACTACTCGCTAAACGTATGCGCGTATGTCGTGAAATCGGTCAATATAAAAAAGAACATAATATGACGATTCTGCAAACTGCACGGTACAGTGAGATCATTCAGAAAAGAGGTGTTCAGGGTAGTCTTTGCGGTATGAACGAAGACTTTATCAAATTTATATTTGAAGCTGTACATCAGGAGAGTGTGCGTCAGCAGATGGAAATATTGAATAAGTAAACGAGATGAAAATATTAATTTTGGGTGCAGGTAAGATGGGGAGTTTCTTCCTAGACCTGCTTAGTTTTGAACATGAGACTGCCGTATATGAGAAGGATCCGAAACGTATGCGGTTTACTTATAACACTCAACGCTTTACCTCGATGGAGGAAGTGGAGACTTTTAAGCCTGAACTGGTTATAAATGCCGTCACTGTCAAAAATACGATTCCTGCTTTCGACGAGATTTTACCGCATCTGAGTAAGGATTGCATTATAAGCGATATTGCGTCGGTAAAGACCGGGCTGCAGGATTATTACGAAAAAAGCGATTTCCGATATGTTTCGACTCACCCGATGTTCGGTCCGACATTTGCTAATCTGCAACAGCTGAGCGAGGAGAATGCCATCATCATCACTGAGGGTGATTATATGGGACGTATCTTCTTCAAAGACTTATATAGTAAGCTCGGTCTGAATATATATGAGTACTCGTTTAAGGAACATGACGAAACTGTGGCTTACTCGCTAAGCATTCCGTTTGTGAGTACATTCGTATTTGCTGCTGTGATGAAGCATCAGGATGCTCCCGGTACTACTTTCAAACGGCATATTAAAATTGCTCACGGTGTGCTCAATGAGGATAATTATCTGTTGCAGGAAATTCTCTTTAACCCGAATACACATGAGCAGGTGGAGAATATTCGCAAAGAACTGAAATTGCTTTCTGAGATTATTGATAATAAGGATACAAAAGGTATGAAAGATTTCCTTACTAAAATAAGAAAGAACATCCAGTAAAATATAAATATTACAAAATGAAAGCATTTTTAAAAAAATGCTTTCATTTTGTAATAACAACACCCTTATTTATAATCAAAATGTTACTTTGCGAAATAAAATCAATCTTTTTGTCTCATTTTCTTTTAATTTTGTGACATTATGTCTAAATTTGCAATCACAAACTCTACAGATTGACACACAAACACAAAATTAAGGGGGAAGAAGATGGAAAGATGGATTGAAGGCAAAGACAAGTTAATGCGTGAATTGAACGTTTCGTTATGCGTTTTGAATTTATAAGGATGGCTTATATCGAGAGTTGTTGCTCTCTTTTGATTTCATTTCGCGTGTGCGGATAAGTCGAATCGGAACATGCTTTAAATAGGGACTTATCCAACGGGCCAATGCTTTCAATCATTTCCTCTTCGATATGATATTAAAGATGGAATTGTTCCTAACGATGGATTCTACAAATGACTGTTCTTTATATAATTATGAATTAGTTTTATCTGATATTACATTTAATACTATTGATATTTTGATTATCTAGAGAGATAGAAATAATCAAGGTGTCAATTCTTTATGTTTTTTATTGTTTCGATAATAAGCAGTAAATTTTATTTAAAGAAGTAGCCATACCATCGGAAATCATGAAAATAAAATCCTTTTTATTTTGCTATTTCACCCATTTGCAGTAAATTTGCAAGCCAATGGCAAAATGGTGTGTTTTGTGTTGTTAAATGAAACAAGTAAATTATATATAATCAGATATGTTTGAGAACCTTAGCGATAGATTAGAGCGCTCGTTCAAGATACTGAAGGGCGAAGGAAAAATCACAGAAATCAATGTTGCTGAGACGTTGAAGGACGTGCGTAAGGCACTACTCGATGCCGATGTCAACTATAAAGTAGCAAAGACGTTCACGGATACTGTCAAGCAGAAAGCTTTCGGACAGAACGTGCTTACGGCCGTTAAACCCAGTCAGTTGATGGTAAAGATCGTCCATGACGAGTTGACAACCCTCATGGGTGGTACCGCTGTGGAACTCGATCTTAAAGGTAGACCTGCAATTATCCTGATGTCGGGTTTACAGGGTTCGGGTAAAACTACTTTTAGTGGAAAACTCGCACTGCTCCAAAAGACAAAGAAAAATAAGAAGCCGATGCTCGTGGCTTGCGACGTTTATCGTCCTGCTGCAATCGAACAGTTGAAGGTGGTGGGTGAACAGGTCGGAGTGCCGGTTTATTCAGAACCGGAGAATAAAAATGTTGTTGAGATCGCTCAGAATGCAATCAAAGAGGCAAAAGCGAAAGGTAATGACCTCGTCATCATTGATACTGCAGGCCGTTTGGCCGTAGATGAGCAGATGATGAACGAGATATCAAACCTTAAAGAAAAAATAAATCCTGACGAGACTTTATTTGTCGTCGATTCGATGACGGGTCAGGATGCCGTAAATACTGCTAAAGAATTTAATGACCGACTTAATTTCGACGGTGTCGTATTGACAAAACTCGACGGCGATACACGTGGTGGTGCTGCATTGAGCATTCGTACAGTGGTGGATAAGCCTATCAAATTTGTCGGTACAGGTGAGAAGATGGAGGCACTTGACGTGTTCCATCCTGAACGTATGGCCGATCGTATCCTCGGTATGGGTGATATTGTTTCTCTTGTTGAAAAAGCTCAGGAGCAATATGATGAGGAGGAAGCAAAACGACTACAGAAGAAAATTCAGAAGAATCAGTTTGATTTCAACGACTTTATGGCTCAGATTCAGCAAATTAAGAAGATGGGTAACGTCAAAGATTTAGCTGCAATGATACCAGGGGTCAGTAAGGCTATTAAGGATGTGGATATCGATGATAATGCCTTTAAAGGTATTGAAGCTATCATTAATAGTATGACTCTCAAAGAGCGTGTTCATCCGGAAATTCTCAATAGCAGCCGACGTATACGTCTGGCTAAAGGCTCCGGTACTAATATTCAGGAGGTCAACCGACTGATTAAACAGTTCGATCAAACTCGCAAGATGATGAAGATGGTTACCGGAAGTAAGATGGGACGAATGATGGGAGCCATGAAAGGTGCTAAGGATATGATGAAAGGCGACATGCCAAAAATGCCAGAGATGCCCCAAGAATAAATATAATCACTTATTTGCCTTGTTAGGCCGATAAGGCCTGTACACGGCCTAAGCCTAATATAAAGAATAAAATTATGCAACTGATTGACGGAAAGGCAACAGCAGCCAAAATTAAAGAAGAGATTGCAGCCGATGTGGCTGAGATAGTAGCTAAGGGTGGTAAACGCCCTCACTTGGCTGCTGTTTTAGTGGGTCACGACGGCGGTAGCGAGACTTATGTTAAAAATAAGGTTATCGCGTGTGAGGTATGCGGATTCAAATCTTCTCTCATCAGATTCGAAGAAGATGTTACAGAGGAAGAACTCCTAGCTAAGGTTAGAGAACTGAATGAGGATGATGACGTAGACGGATTTATCGTCCAACTGCCTCTGCCAAAGCATATTGATGAACAGAAGGTGATCGAGACTATCGATTACCGTAAGGATGTGGATGGTTTCCACCCAATCAATGTGGGGCGTTTGGCTATCGGATTGCCTTGTTTCATTTCGGCTACTCCTAACGGAATCATGCAGTTGTTAAAGCGTTATAATATTGAGACTGGCGGAAAGAAGTGTGTAGTTCTCGGTCGCAGTAACATCGTTGGCAAGCCTATGGCTCAACTGATGATGCAGAAGCAATATGGGGATGCCACTGTTACCGTATGTCACAGTCATTCTAAGGACTTGAAGAAGGAATGCCGAGAGGCAGACATCATTATAGCTGCCATCGGTCGTCCAGATTTTGTCACTGCCGATATGGTGAAAGATGGGGTCGTTATCATTGATGTTGGTACAACACGCGTACCGGATGCTACCCGCAAGAGCGGTTTCCGTTTGAATGGTGATGTCAAGTTTGATGAGGTGGCTCCTAAGTGTTCTTTTATCACCCCTGTACCAGGTGGTGTAGGCCCAATGACTATCTGCTCGCTGATGAAAAACACATTGGCAGCAGGCAAAAAAGAATATTATAAGTAAGATGACAGCAGAGGAATATTATCAGCTTGGAAATGAATACCGCCAACAGGGTAACTGGCAGGAGGCTATCAATAATTATATGGAAGCTATTGAGTTAGACCCTAACAGTCCGGCTGTTGAGGCAAAACGAATGCTGGAGGATATTTTAAACTATTATAATAAGGATATGTATAACCCCTGATTCATGCAGGGAACAACAAAATAAATAGAGTATGAGCAAAATGAAAGGTGCGATAATCGTCGATACAGACCGGTGCAAAGGCTGTGTTCTGTGTGTCAGCGCTTGTCCTCAGCAAGTCATCGAACTGGCTGCTAAAAAGGTGAACCTACATGGATATCCTTATGTAGTGCCAGTGAAGACCGACGACTGTACAGGTTGTGCATCATGCGCGATAGTATGTCCCGATGGATGTATTACCGTGTATCGTAAAAAAATGGAGGAGTAAACACAATGGCAGAACAGGAAGTAATGTTGATGAAAGGCAACGAGGCTATTGCCCGTGCAGCTATTCGTGTGGGTGTTGATGGTTTCTTCGGATATCCAATAACTCCGCAGAGTGAAATTATAGAGACTCTCTCACTTGAGAAACCTTGGGAAACTACCGGTATGGTGGTTTTGCAGGCTGAGAGCGAGGTGGCCTCAATTAATATGGTTTACGGTGCCGCTGGTGCCGGAAAACGTGCATTTACCTCTTCATCAAGTCCCGGTGTGGCTTTGATGCAGGAGGGAATAACTTATATGGCAGGTTGTGAGATGCCTGGTTTAATCGTAAATGTTCAGCGTGGTGGTCCTGGTCTGGGTACAATCCAGCCTAGCCAAAGTGACTATTTTCAGGCAACACGCGGTGGTGGTAACGGCGACTATAATGTTATCGTTCTCGCTCCTGCGTCTGTTCAAGAAATGGCCGATTTTGTCGACCTCGCTTTCGACCTCGCATTCAAATACCGTAACCCGGCAATGATTCTCAGCGACGGTGTCATCGGTCAGATGATGGAGAAGGTGGTTCTACCTCCGTTCCGTCCTCGCCGTACTGAAGAGGAGATTCGTAAGGAATGTCCGTGGGCTACCATCGGTCGTACAAAGGATCGTCAGCCGAATATTATGACTTCTCTTGAACTTACATCTTCTGTCATGGAGGCTCGCAACATTCATTTTCAGGAGAAGTATGCTGAGATAAGAGAGAAAGAGGTTCGTTATGAAACTCTTGACTGCGACGATGCCGATTATATCATTGTCAGCTTCGGTAGTGCTGCCCGTATCGCACAGAAGTCTATCGAGATTGCTCGCGAAGAGGGAATCAAGGTCGGTCTGTTCCGTCCTATCACACTATGGCCTTTCCCAAGTAAGGCTATTGCTGAGATGGCAAAGGGGAAAAAGGGTGTGCTAGTGGCAGAAATCAATGCCGGTCAGATGGTTGAAGATGTCAAACTCGCTATCAATGGTGCTAATTCTGTGGAGTATTTCGGCCGTCTGGGCGGTATCGTTCCGGAACCTGATGAGATAGTTGAGGCTCTGAAAAAACAGTTTATTAAGTAAAATGAATCATGGACAAGAATGAAATAATACAGCCGGGAAATCTGGTATATAAGAAACCGACGCTGATGAACAATGTTCCGATGCACTATTGCCCGGGATGCAGTCACGGTGTGGTTCACAAGCTCGTCGCCGAAGTTATCGAGGAGATGGGAATGGAAGAGAAATCTGTAGGCATCTGTCCTGTAGGCTGTGCCGTGTTTGCATACCGCTATCTTGATATTGACTGGCAGGAAGCTGCTCATGGCCGTGCACCTGCAGTGGCAACCGCCATCAAGCGTCTATGGCCTGACCGTCTTGTGTTTACTTATCAGGGTGATGGCGATTTGGCTTGTATCGGTACTGCCGAGACTATTCACGCACTCAATCGTGGTGAGAACATCACTATCATCTTTATCAATAATGCCATTTACGGTATGACAGGTGGACAGATGGCTCCTACGACACTCATGGGGCAGAAGACATCCACATGTCCTTATGGTCGTGAGCCTGAACTTCACGGATATCCTTTGAAGATAACCGAAATAGCAGCGACACTTGAAGGAACATGTTACGTAACGCGTCAGAGCGTTGAAACAGTTTCTGCCATCCGTAAAGCAAAGAAAGCTATCCGTAAGGCATTTGAGAATTCTATGAACGGTCTTGGTAGCAATCTTGTTGAGATCGTATCTTCTTGTAGTTCCGGTTGGAAACTTACTCCTCTGAAAGCTAATGAGTGGATGGAAGAGAATATGTTTAAATTCTACCCGAAAGGGGACTTAAAAGATACAACGAAATGAAACAGGAAATAATAATTTCAGGTTTCGGCGGACAGGGTGTGCTCTCAATGGGCAAAATCCTTGCTTACTCGGGACTAATGGAGAATAAAGAAGTTACGTGGATGCCTGCCTACGGACCTGAGCAGCGTGGTGGTACTGCCAATGTTACTGTCATCATCAGTGATGATAGAATCAGTTCACCAATCCTTAGCCGTTTTGACACTGCCATCGTGTTAAACCAGCCTTCGCTGGAGAAATTTGAAAGTAAAATCAAACCGGGTGGAACTCTGATCTACGACGGATATGGCATCATCAATCCTCCTACACGTAAGGATATCAATATCTATCGTATTAATGCAATGGACAAGGCTGCAGAGATGAAGAATGTGAAAGCATTTAACATGATTGTTCTTGGCGGACTTCTCAAAATCTGTCCAATTATATCATCCGACAGTGTTGTAAAGGCACTTTATAAAACTCTTCCTGAACGCCATCATGCTCTCATCCCAATGAATGAGCAGGCTATCAAAGAAGGTATGGGTATCATAGAGAAGATGTAAAAATTAATAATACTTTATAAAAAGGGCATCCATTACGTTGAAAATGAATGCCCTTTTTCCTTTTTCATAATATACGGCCGTATGATCGGAAATGACGACATAAACCAAGTTTGTTGCTTATAATCCATCTAAATATCAATTACCTCAATTCCTCCGCAGTCAGTGAGATTACTGAAGGCATTCTCTTCGGGGAAGAGATGTGCATAGACACCGGCACAGATGAGGACACCTCCATGGGCAAAGATGGCTACACGCTGGTAATTTTTCGTTTTTAGTTCGTCGAAAAATGATTTTACCCGGGCATAAAGCATCTGATAACTCTCGCCACCAGTGCATGCAAGGTGCATGTAATCCTTATACCACATCTGGAGAGCATCATCTTTAATCTCATCATATTTCTGCATCTCCCACTTACCCATATACATCTCTTTAAGACGATCATCATGCTCGGCTTCAGGATAACCGCAGAAACATGCCAGCATATATGCACGTGTCAACGGACTGGAATAGACTTTATCAAATATCATTCCTTCGAGATTATGTTTTGTGACGGTAGCTTCTTCCTCGAACGTGTCAGCAACGGGTACATCGGTTTGTCCGTAACAGGTGCCACGAGGTACTCCGACGTGAGTATGTCTAATAAGGTATACTTGCATGACTCATAAATAAGATGGTGAGATAGTAAGATAGTTCGCAGAGTAGAAACATCGCTCCACAACAATCACCTGTGTACCCCTGAATTTTTCTTCGCATGAGCGTGGAGAGATAAAACATAACGAGGCAAGGAATAAGGATAATTATCTCAGGGCGTAATATGCTGTGATAGAAGTAGAAAAGAGGTATCATTGGTAGCAATCCTTGAATAGTAAGGCTAATGCCTGAAGAGATGGAGAACTGGCGATATACTACCTTTGACTTGGCTTGTTCCTCGGTGCGTGCATAAGGCATTTGCATAATGATCTGTGCTGAAATCATCTTGCAGAAAGCATCACCGGCAAAGATGCTCAGGGCAGCAAGCATAGGAGGAATATTGAACAGAACGATGAAAAGCATCAGCTCGTAAAACACGAGTCCCAATACGCCATAAGTGCCTATGCGCGAATCTTTCATGATATCCAGGATGCGCTGGCGATTGTTTCCACCACCTCCAAATCCATCGAAGAAGTCAGCTAGTCCGTCTTCGTGGAATGCACTGGTGACGAGCACTCGACTTGTCATGGCCAGAATGACAGCCACCGGATAGGGGAATATCCACGAACCGAAATAGAGTACGGCAGCCATTATACCTCCTGTGAGCCAACCGACAAGGGGCCAATGTTCAACAACAGTGGAATAGTACCACCGTGGAACATTGGTTATACGATAAAACGGCAATCGTGTGAAGTAGATAAATGCCGCCAGAATCTTATTAGAAGTATTTCGTAATGTTTGCATTTTGGAAGTTGTTCATTTCATTAATCATACGTACTGAGCTGTCAACAATAGGGAAAGCACAAATAGCTCCGGTGCCTTCACCCAGTCGCAGATCCAGGTTGAGCAGGGGTTTGGCACCCATTAAATCAAGCATTTTTCTGTGCCCCGTCTCGTCACCGCAATGGGCGAAAATTGCATAATCGAGTATCTCAGGATATATGCGACTAGCTGCAAGCATGCAGGCTGTCATTATAAATCCGTCGACTAATATTATTAGGTGTAATTCTGCCGCTTTGAGCATAGCTCCGATGGCACCAACCATCTCGAACCCGCCGAAATAGCGGATGACAGTTCTGGCATCAGTATCAGGATTCTGACTGTAGAAATTATCCACCGCTTGTTTAAGCACATCATATTTATGGTTGATACCTTCGTCATTAAGTCCTGCCCCTGCACCGATACACTCTTTAAGAGGAATATTGCCAAAGATACTCATCCAGATGCTTGAAGGGGATGTGTTGCCGATACCCATCTCACCGAGGCTGACGATGTCGCATCCTTCATTGTAGCAGTCGTAGGTAAGTGATGCACCAATCTTTATCGCCTGATCGTATTCGGATTTCGACATAGCTGCCTCATGGAGAAAATTCCGTGTACCCGGTGCAACCTTATGATTTATAATATCGGGATATGCGGAGAGGTCGTAATCTACTCCCATATCCACAATCTTGAGTTTAAAGCCATGTTGGCGACAGAACATATTTACCCCGCCTCCGCCACGGGTAAAATTGATCATTTGCTGCCATGTTATTTCACGTGGAGAAACGCTGACATGCTCGCGTTCTATGCCATGGTCGGCGCCAAAGAGCAGATGGTATGGGTTATGGAGGGTAGGAGATGTCCGCTGCTGAATCAGGCATATCTGCATGGCAAGCGACTCCAACCGTCCTAACGAACCTTTCGGTTTGTTCAGATTGTCAATCTTCTGCTGTATAGCTTCATGCATTGACTCATTCACTTTTGTAATCTTAAACTTTTTCATAACTCTAACCTTTTATTTTAACAGGTATGCCACTCACCATCAAGATTACCTCATCAGCTTTTGAGGCCGCATACTGGTTCATCCATCCTTCAAGGTCGGTAAACATTCGTTGTATCTTACTTTCACTTACTCCGCCACTGCCAATCTCATTTGTCACAAATATGAATATGGCATCCTGATTAGTAAACTTGTCAAATTCTTTTTCGATGGTATCAAGGGCTTCATCAACCACAGGTTGTTGCTCATCGGATGAAGTACGGTCGAAGAAAAAATTTGTACACCATAGTGTAATACAGTCGATAACGACCACATGTCCGTTAATATCATGAATGCTGAGCCATTTCTCTTCTTCGATGTTTGTCCACTGATTGCCACGTCTCTGTTTGTGAATGTCCACACGGTGACGGAATTCATCATCCCATATATGTGCTGTTGCCATATAAACAGGATGATGAGACAGACTCAAGGCAAGCTTTTCTGCATACATACTTTTACCAGAACGTTGACCTCCTGTAATCAGAATAACACGTTTCATGTAGGCAAAGTTAATAAAAAAGTGTATCTTTGCATCGCAAAAAATAAAAAAATAAAATGAAAATAATATATGATAACACTTTTCTGCACACTTCGTTGGTGATTGTGCTGATTTTTGTGATGTTTTTTTTCACATCTTGCAACTCATGCAGCGAAAAGAAAACGTCATTCGGCAGAGAGTCCCAAGAACCTTCGCAGAAAGAATTGAATGACGAAGGTGTAAAAAATGTGGATTCGATAAATCAAGCAACTATCAAACCTCTGCAGAAAGGTGAGAAATATGTTAATATTAACATGCACAGTAAACAGGGTAGGAAGGTTACTCTGGCCCGCTTTTGCCACGGACACAAATATACGGTGGTGATATTTTGGACCAGTTGGTGTGACTGTGTAGATGAATTCCATAAGATGAAAGACGATTATCGTCTTTATAAGGACCGCGGTGTAGAATTTCTTGGTGTGTCACTTGATGAGAAAGAGGATTTATGGCAGAATGCAGTTCATCAGTATAATCTGCCCTGGAAGCAGTTTTCTGATCCTGAGGGACTGACAGGATCTGTGGCACGTCTTTATGATGTGCATAAAGTGCCATATACGATAGTGCTCGATACTGACGGTAATATATCAGCAAAAGGGATAACGGCGCAAACTCTGGACGAAGAGATGGATAAATTGCTACCTTGATAGCGGGTCCTATTCCGTTAAACTAAGTTTAGGTTTTTATTTCAATCCAAGATTAAGGTTTAGCAATCGCAGGTTTTAGTATATTTTTACGTTTTGAATAAAAAAACAGAGAAAAAATATTGTAATACCAAAAAAAATGTTTAACTTTGAAAGTAATAAGAGCGTTGATAGAAATTAGGGAACTAATTTTTTAATTAATTAAAACAATAGATAAGATGAAAAAAATGATTATCTTCTTTGCTGCAGCTATTGCAGCGACAACTGTATCAGCTCAGACTGTTACAGAAAGTAAAACAACTGACAATTGGTACATTGGTGTAAATGGTGGTCTGGGTTCAGAAACTACGCACACTGCTATCTTTAAAAACTTGAATCCTACAGCAGGAATTCGTATAGGTCGTTACTTTACACCGGTCTTCGGCCTTGCATTGGATTCAAAATTGTATTTTGACAATGCTACAGAAAGAAATACAGGTACAATCGTACGTAGTATGGACGCATTGTTGATGGGTACAATTAACTTCAGCAACTGGTTGGGTGGATACAAAGGCGCACCACGTTCATTTGAGGTTATTGGTCTAGCCGGTCTTGGTATAGGGCATATATTCTCTAACAACCTTGAGTACGAAGCAAACATGTTAAATTCCAATGGTCTCGTTACCAGAATGGGACTTGACTTCGCTTACAACTTTAGTGAAAACAAAGCTTGGCAGGCATACTTAGAGCCATCTATCACTTACGGATTGGACGCTGCAGGTAATGGTACTTATGGTTATGGTAATCGTAATATCAACTACAACATTAACAAATCTAACATTGCTCTCTCTGCAGGTCTTATCTACAAGTTCGGTAATAGTAATGGTTCACATAACTTCACAATCGTTATTCCTCGTGACCAGGCCGAAATCGATGTTTTGAACTCTAAGATTAACGAACTCCGCGGTAACGTAGATGCTAAGGATCAGGTAATTGCAAGCAAAGACAATACCATCAACGGCCTTCAGAACCAGCTTGCATCTAAGAGTAGTAGTAATGTTGTTGATAGTACTTCTTGCCTCGGACAGCCTTCTGTAATCTTCAGACAGGGTAAGTCTGTTATTGATCCTGCTCAATATGCTAATGTTGCAACTATTGCTAAGTATATGGATACTAACAAGGATGCTAAGATCCTCATTCAGGGTTATGCTTCTCCAGAGGGTTCTGCAGAACTAAATCAGACACTATCTGAAAAACGTGCTGCCGTCGTCAAGGATGCTTTGGTTAATAAATATCACATCGATGCTAACCGTATCTCTACAAAGGGTATGGGTGAAACAAACCAACTCTTCAAAGATAACAATTTGAACCGCGCTGCTATCTTCTCTGAATAATATTATTCATCATTATAATTAAAAAAGGCAGCATCCTTGATAGGATGCTGTCTTTTTTCTATTTTAAAAGTATTCGTTTCATTATTTATACCAAATAGTCCCTTTGCTTTTATCAGCAACCCATGTAGAGAAGTTAGGATAAGCCTTATCTACAGATTGTTGTTCATAAGGCCATTTCCATGCGTCTGGAATTACCAATACTTGCGGAGCTTTTCCTTTATTATATCCAGCTTCAACACTTTCGCTGCCATCAACTATAATCTTAAATAAAGATGTATAATCGCTATTAGAGAAACTATAACCAGAAGGTAATGCTTTTGTTACAGTATTAATAATCTTTGTGTAGTCGATATTGTTGTTGTAAGTGTTAGTCATACTTCCTGTTGTTGAAAACAACTTTTCTCCATTAAAGTAAATGTCAGATACTAATGTACCTCCAGCAGCAACCAAATCTATTTTCATTGTTCCTGCAGATTGATCAGGATAAACATATAAGACAACATCGTTGAAATCAAAATCACCTATACTTCCAAGGTCTTCAAATGCTATAGTATATGCTGCGGCAGGTATCGTTGATGACTCATTATCGATCTTCCACTCAGGGCAGCAAGTGCTTTCTAACGGAATTCCAAGAATGGCTTTGTTATATGTTACGCCCTTAGTTCCTGTACCATATAATATAGTAGGATAATTACCATTATTTGATGCAACATCAGACAATGCTTTTTCTGTTGTATAATATATATTTCCTGAGATCTGAAGTGTGTTTTTATGTTCTGCGACAGTTGTTGTTTCACCGAGTTTAACTAAACAGTAATCTAATGTCGTGCCTTTGAAACCCTGAAAAGTGCCATCAGCATTTGCATTAAAGGTGGAACCATTCTTAACGTAGAATGCAGCTTTGCTACCTAAGTTGACGAAATTATTGTTCTGCTGGAAAGTATTGCATTGAACATATCCTCCATTGAGGACATTGAATTCACCTTCATGGATATAAAGCAGATCGTTTACGATAAGTTGACAGTTTGAATAGAAAGTTTTGTTATAAGCTCCTACTTCCATAGAACCAGTGGTGTAGTGACCGTTATTGATCCACCAGCATCCTGCCTGCGTGCAACTTGTTTTTCCACTCACAGCGATTGCACCTGAATTGTACATATTGCATGTTGAATTCATAGTTATACTCTTAGCAGTTATAGAACCTCCAGTATTATATAAGAAAGAAGTACAACCAGAACCTGAATCAAAAGAAATATTCTGTTCAGCTGCATTTATTGTTCCTTCATTATACACGTAGGCATAATTTCCAAATGAGAAATTCTGAGTGAGGTTTAGTGTTCCTTTATTATAAATGCGTGCAATAGTATTATTTGCTGCCGCTAGACTACCGTAATTGTAGTTCATTGTTGCTCCAGGACAAATATAATATGTGCAAGCGTTAATATTATTTGCACAATTAAAAGCTAATGATGCTCCTGGTAGAACATATATGGTCGCACTATTTATAGAATAAGAATTGTCAACGTTCAAAGTGATATTTTTTCCTGAAACATATATATTTCTAGAATTACTCCAAAAATGAAAAGAATATGTTTTATTTGATGTAGGTAGTTCAATGTTGGTTAAATTCTGATCATCATTAGTTGAGCTAGAATTTAAATTATCACCATTTATAATATCGGATGGTACAGAGGTGGGGTAAGTTACGGTTTCAAAGGTAAAGGGATCTCCACTAACAACAGCACTGCTTCTCGTTTTTGCACTTGCAACTATTGCATTTTCAAAAGTAGTATTAAATATATTATCAGATAAATCTGCGGCAATGTAATATTGACCATCAGAACCCGCTCTGCTCACAAATACGCGGCTTAATGCTGTAGGGGCATCGAAAGTTGCTGTTAATGTTTGGCCACCTTTTGCTGTTGTCTTATAAAGACTTTTAGAATTTGGATCAGTTGCTGGATTTGTTGAACAAATGTCAATGATATAGTTTTCGCTTGAACTTCCAGCCAATGTTATTTTAGCTGTTCTTGATGAAGTTAAATTCCAATCTTGATTGGAATCAATTGTTCCAAATATACTTTCAAAGCTTGTTTGATATTGCTCCGATTTGTAATTAGAATCAAAGGCATCGTTTTTTGCGCAACTTGTAACTAGTACACTCGTCGCAAACACCAATGACGAAATTTTAAAGATACTTTTCATTTTATAAAAATTTTGAGTTATATTATCAAATAATTAAATAAGTATTTAGAATACTGGCAAATATGTTGTTTGCCCCAAGAGAATTTTTACCACGTGATTTGATAAGTAAGATTCAACTAAATAAGAACCTTATATGATTCTTTATATTTGTGTGCAAAGATATATAAAAAAAACTAATTTAAATAATTAAAAGGAAATTAATTCTTAATTTTTAACATTATTATAATTTTGTAATTTGTACTAATTTAGATTTCGTACAAAATGAATAGCATTTTAATTCAGTGGGGCACTTTATTAGGATAATCAATAATTACATCGTAATTTTTTATAAACAGCTATCTCGTAGAATTTATGAGTTATTGCACAGATTTAGTCTAAAAGTGCAATATTGCTTACATTCTGTTACTTTTACTTCATTTTTACTTATAATTTTTCTCAAAAACGGAAAATATTCAGAGAAATTATTGGTGTTCACGGAAAAAGGAGTACCTTTGCATTCAATTTCAATAAAGGATTAAGAATTTTAAATTTAAGGAAATGGAACATCAGCTACGTAGTGCTGTTTGCACTGAAGGCAGAAGAATGGCCGGCGCCCGTGCATTATGGGTGGCCAACGGGATGAAACGTGAACAATTTGGTAAACCAATTATAGCAATTGTCAATTCGTTTACTCAGTTCGTACCTGGTCATACTCACCTCCATGAGATAGGACAAATCGTAAAGTCAGAAATAGAAAGCTTGGGTTGTTATGCTGCAGAATTTAATACTATCGCCATTGACGACGGTATTGCTATGGGGCATGACGGTATGCTATATTCGCTTCCGTCACGTGATATCATCGCAGACTCAGTAGAATATATGTGTAATGCACATAAGGTAGATGCAATGATATGTATCTCCAACTGTGATAAAATTACTCCGGGAATGCTGATGGCTTCGATGCGTCTGAATATTCCTACAGTGTTCGTAAGTGGAGGACCAATGGAGGCAGGCAAGTGGAAAGGCGAGAACATCGACCTTATCACTGCTATGATCAAAGCTGCTGACAGCAGCGTCGATGATGAAGAATTGGAGGAGATTGAAAACCGTGCATGTCCTGGTTGTGGTTGCTGCTCAGGTATGTTTACGGCCAATTCTATGAACTCGTTGACTGAGGCTATCGGTCTATCCTTGCCCGGTAACGGAACAATACTTGCAACTCATACAAACCGTATACAGCTCTTTAAAGATGCTGCACATCAGATAGTAAAAAATGCACTTAAATATTATGAGGAAGGCGATGAGAGTGTATTGCCCCGCAGTATAGCTACACGTGATGCTTTCCTTAATGCTATGACTCTTGATATAGCAATGGGAGGAAGTACAAATACCGTACTCCATTTGTTGGCTGTGGCTCAAGAGGCTGGTGCTGTATTCAACATGTCGGATATAGATATGTTGAGCCGTAAGGTGCCATGTCTTTGTAAACTGGCTCCTAATACTCAGAAATATAGTGTTCAGGAGTGTGGACGTGCTGGAGGTATCCTCGGCATTTTAGGTGAACTTTCTAAGGGCGGGCTTCTGAATACAAATGTAAAACGTGTGGATGGCGTCACGCTACGAGAGGATTTGGCAAAATATGACATTACAGGTTCTGAGATTGATACTGAGGCAAAACGTATATATAGCAGTGCTCCTGCAAACGTATTTAGCAATGTGATGGGCAGTCAGAGTACTATTTATAGCACTCTTGATACCAATCGTACTGAGGGTTGTATCCGTGATCTCGAACATGCTTATACAAAGGATGGCGGACTCGCTGTACTGTTTGGTAATATAGCTCAAGACGGTTGTGTGGTTAAGACTGCAGGGGTGGACGAGAGTATATGGAAATTCAGGGGGTCAGCTAAAGTGTTCGACTCTCAGGAGGCTGCTTGCGACGGAATTCTTGGTGGCAAGGTGGTAAGTGGCGATGTGGTCGTTATCACACACGAAGGCCCTAAGGGTGGTCCCGGTATGCAGGAAATGCTTTATCCTACCTCATATATAAAGAGTCGTCATTTGGGTAAGGAGTGTGCTCTTATCACTGACGGCCGTTTTAGCGGAGGTACATCGGGACTGAGTATCGGTCATGTTTCTCCTGAGGCTGCTGCAGGTGGTAATATTGGTAAGATTAAGGATGGAGATATCATCGAAATTGATATTGCAAACCGTTCGATAAATGTGAAGCTGACAGATGAAGAATTAGCTAAACGCCCACAACAACCTGTGACACGTAACAGATTGGTTCCGAAATCATTAAGGGCTTATGCTAAAACTGTCAGTTCTGCTGATAAGGGCGGGGTTAGAATTATCGATTAATATAAGGCAGTAAGGTAAATATTGGCTTGATTTTTTTAGGGTGGGAGTCTAATAAGAAAGATTATATGAGCAAAGAAGTTGTTACTGGTGCGGAAGCGCTGATGCGCGCCTTAAAGGATGAGGGTGTAAAGACCATCTTCGGTTATCCTGGCGGTGCCATCATGCCTGTGTATGACAGGCTCTACGATTATACGAGAGAAGAAAACCCTGTATTCAATCATATATTGGTACGTCACGAGCAGGGAGCATCTCATGCTGCTGAAGGATTTGCCCGTGTAAGCGGTGAGGTGGGGGTATGCTTGGTCACAAGCGGGCCGGGTGCTACAAATACTCTAACCGGTGTGGCTGATGCAATGATGGACAGTACGCCTATCGTCGTCATCGCCGGTCAGGTGGGAGTTGGACTGCTTGGAACGGATGCTTTTCAGGAAGTGGATCTTGTGGGTGTCACCCAACCTATATGCAAATGGAGTTACCAGATTCGCCGTGCCGAAGATGTGGCATGGGCTATCAGTCGTGCTTTCTATATAGCTAAGAGCGGTCGTCCGGGTCCTGTCGTACTCGACTTCCCTAAGAATGCTCAGATTATGACAACGGTGTATGAACCAAGGCATATCGATTATATCCGCAGTTATGTGCCTTATCCTAAGATAAACGAAGATAATGTGAAGGAGGCTGCGAGACTTATAAATAATGCCCAAAAGCCTTTTGCATTAATTGGTCAGGGGGTGGAACTCGGGGAAGCTCAGAAAGAGGCTGTTGAATTCTTGGAAAAAGCAGATATTCCTTTTGGTGCGACATTGCTGGGACTATCTGCAATTGCCTCAAGTCATCCTCTAAATAAGGGCATGCTCGGTATGCATGGTAATCTGGCTGCCAACGTAAATACCAATGAATGCGATGTGCTTATTGCCGTTGGTATGCGTTTTGATGATCGTATTATAGGCAAACTTGAGACTTATGCCCGTCAGGCAAAGATCATACATCTCGATATTGACAAGGTTGAGATAGATAAGAATATCAAGACTGATGTGGCTGTTATCGGAGATTGTAAGGAGTCACTTCCTGAAATTACAAAATTACTGAAGAGAACGGAGCATAGAGAGTGGAGAGATTCTTTCGAGGAGTACCATAAGACTGAAGTGGACAAGGTCATTGAACCGGAGATTCATCCTTCATCAGGTCCCTTGCTCATGGGTGAAGTGATAAATGCTGTAAGTGAGGCAACAAATAACGACGGTATATTGGTAACCGATGTCGGTCTTAACCAGATGATGGGTTGCCGTTATTTCAAATATAGTAGTAACCGCAGTGTGGTTACGAGCGGTGGACTTGGCACGATGGGATTCGGAATGCCTGCTGCAATCGGCGCTACATTCGGTCGTCCCGACCGTACAGTATGTCTTTTTGTTGGTGACGGTGGTTTCCAAATGAATATTCAGGAACTCGGTACTATCATGGAGCAGAAAGCTCCTGTAAAGATTATCATGTTAAACAATAACTTCCTCGGTAATGTTCGACAGTGGCAAGATATGTTTTTCAACGGGCGTCGCTCGTTTACACCAATGATGAACCCTGATTATCTCGGGATAAGCAAGGCTTATGGCATTCCTGCCGAAGTCGTTGTCGACCGTAAAGATCTTAAAGCCGCAATAGAACGTATGCTTGCAACAGACGGCCCGTATTTGCTTGAGGCTGCTATTAAGGAGGATGAGAATGTGATGCCGATGACTCCTCCTGGATACGATGTAGACAAGATGTTGCTCGAATTCTAATTAAATCAATGATGAAAATGGAAACAGCAAATAATAAATTATATACATTATTAGTATATTCAGAAAATATTGCCGGAATTCTGAATCAGATTACAGCTGTATTTACTCGCCGTCAGGTGAATATTGAGAGCCTGAACGTATCCGCTTCAAGTATCGAAGGTGTGCATAAATACACGATTACGGCATTGAGTAATGAAGACCAGATATCAAAAATAACCCAGCAGATAGAGCGTAAAATAGATGTAATCAAGGCTAGTTACTATAGTGATGATCAGATATTTATTCGGGAGATAGGACTTTATAAACTATCTACACCGATAACAATAGAAAATCCGGAAATATCTAAGATTATCCGTCAGCACAATGCTGCTATTGTCGAGGTTAACCCCACATATAGTATTGTTATCAAGAGTGGTATGACCGAGGAGATTATGAGCTTGTATTACGGATTGAATGATTTGGGTTGTGTGTTGCAGTACACACGTTCTGGTCGTATTGCTATAACGAAGAGTCATGAGGAGCATGTTAGTGCTTTCCTCGAAGCGCGTGAAAAGGAGAATAATGGTGATGGAGAGTAATTCGAGCAAATATGAATTCATGGCCGAGCCGTTTCATTGTGATTTCAATCACCATCTTTTTTTAGGCCATCTCGGTAATCATTTACTCAATGCTTCTGACTTTCATTCAAGTGAGCATGGCTTCGGAGTTGTTTATCTTAATACGATAAACTCCACATGGGTACTTTCACGTTTGGCAATAGAGATGAGTGAGATGCCTGGTGAGTATGAGATGTTTACTGTCGAGACATGGATGGAAAATATCTATCGTTTTTTTACCAATCGTAATTTTGTTATTGAAGGACTTGACGGTAAAGTGTATGGATATGGTAGAAGCGTGTGGGCTGTGATTAATAAGAATACACGTCAACCAATTGATTTGTTGTCTGTTATGGATGGGACAATAAACAAATACATCATGCCTGAAAGGCAGGTTCCTATAGACAAACCATCAAGGGTTAAGATGAGTGATGCTGCCAAAGTCGCAGGCTCTGTGGTGGCTAAGTATTGCGATCTTGATCTTAATGGTCATGTGAACAGTGTGAAGTATATTGAACATGTCCTTGACTTGTTTTCGATGGCAACTTACAAAAAAAACAGGATTCAACGTTTCGAAATAGCTTATGTGGCAGAAAGTCATTATGGTGATACACTCACGTTCTATCGTGAAGAGATGGCAGAAAATGAGTTTAATATTGCAATAAAGAAAAGTGAACCGGGAAGTGATGAACAAGTAGAGGTTTGCAGAAGTAAGGTAAAGTTCGTTAATGATTGATACTTTTATAGTGTTTTTCGTATTAATTTACTACCTTTGTGATTAATTTTGAGAGGATTTAAAACTAAAATATATAATTGCAGTCATAAGAGACTGCGCAAAACGATTTAAAAAATGGCAAAATTGAATTTTGGCGGTGTTATCGAGAATGTAGAGACCCGCGAAGAATTTCCATTGGAAAAAGCACGTGAGGTTCTGAAAAATGAAACCATCGCAGTGTTAGGTTATGGTGTACAGGGTCCTGGGCAAGCATGCAACCTGCGTGATAATGGTTTCAACGTTATCGTTGGTCAGCGTGCAGGCAAAACTTATGACAAGGCTGTTGCTGACGGTTGGAAGCCAGGTGAGACATTATTCTCAATTGAAGAGGCTGCCCAGAAGGGTTCTATCGTATGTATGTTGCTTTCAGATGCAGCACAGATACAGGCTTGGCCTAAGATCAAACCGTATATGACAGCAGGTAAGGCTCTTTATTTTTCACATGGTTTCGCTATTACATATAAAGAGCGTAGTAGTGTTATTCCTCCATCAGATATCGACGTTATAATGGTTGCTCCTAAGGGTTCTGGAACCTCTCTTCGTACTATGTTTTGTGAGGGTCGTGGCCTGAATTGCTCTTATGCAGTATTTCAGGATGCTACTGGTCGTGCAATGGATCGTACTTTGGCATTTGGCATCGGTATTGGTGCCGGTTATATGTTTGAGACAACTTTCAAACGTGAGGTATTCTCTGACCTTACGGGTGAGCGCGGTTCACTAATGGGTGCTATTCAGGGTCTTCTCCTTGCTCAGTATGAGACTCTGCGTGAGAATGGTCATACACCTTCTGAGGCATTTAATGAGACTGTTGAGGAGTTGACACAGAGTCTTATGCCTTTATTTGCTAAAAACGGTATGGACTGGATGTACGCGAACTGCTCTACAACGGCTCAACGCGGTGCTTTGGACTGGATGGGTCCGTTCCATGATGCTATCAAACCTGTTATGGAGAAGCTTTATAATAGCGTTAAGACAGGTAATGAGGCTCAGATTTCTATTGATAGTAACTCAAAACCAGACTATCGTGAGAAGTTGAATGCAGAGTTGAAAGCTCTTCACGAAAGCGAAATGTGGCGTACTGCTGAGACAGTTCGTAAACTGCGTCCTGAAAATAGTTGATCATTAAGTAGTTTTATTCGTGTTAGCTAAAAAAGTCTCATACGAAATACGGAGGGTGTGTCAAAACAGGCACATCCTCTTTTTATCTTATCCCAAAAGGCCTTTTCCATTTGTCTATCATATTTTAAAGGTATTTGCTGTTCTTGCCAATAGTTGCGTTGCGATGTAATGTCTGACAGCAGAAAATGATATTAGAATTTTCTAATCTTATCTGAATGTCTTCTAATTGATTCTATCTTCCTCACCACCGAAATAACTGTACTTTTGCATCCGAAATTTTATTTAGGAGAAATATGAATAGGCAAATGCTTGTGTTTGCTGTCGGCATTATGCTAATGGCAACGAGTTGTAAATCGACAAAAGAGAAGAATATTGCGACGGTTTATACTGTTACAAGTCCGGAAATAACCAGTACCTTTATCGCAAAGGACTATGTAGCCAATATTCAGTCGGAGAAGAATATAGAGATAAGGGCTCAAAAAGGTGGAATTCTTCAGGATATCTATGTTGACGAGGGGCAAACGGTGCATGCCGGACAACCCTTGTTCCGTATTGCTACTGTTGGTGCTCAGGAAGAGTTGGAAAAGTCGAAGGCGGAAACAGAACAAGCCCGCATAGACTTGCAAAACACATCTACGCTGGCATCGAACAATATTGTATCAAAGAATGCGCGAAAGATGGCAAGTGCCAAGTTGAGCGCAGCGATGGCCGACTATCGACTGGCCCGTCTTCACAACCAACTATCTCTTGTACGTGCCCCGTTTTCCGGCATCCTCGGCAGAATACCCAATAAAAAAGGAAGTATGATTCAGGAGGGCGACTTGCTCTCCAGTCTTTCCGACAACAGTAACGTATACGTCTATTTCAATGTTTCTGAACCAGAATACCTTGATTTCCGGTTGCATGCTTCCGAACGGAGCAAACTTCCACTGACGCTTATTCTAGCAAACGGAGCTTGTTTTGCTTCTCAGGGACATTTCCAAAATGTAGAGGGTGAGTTTGACAATAGTACAGGAAATATAGCATTCCGTGCAAAATTCTTCAATACGAACCATCTTTTGCGAAACGGTGAGACAGGTACTGTGAGAATGAACATTCCGGTTAGGAATGCGATGATCATCCCTCAGCAAGCCACTTATGAGGTACAAGATCAGAAATATGTGTTTGTGGTTGATGCCCGTAGTTATGTTCATGCCCGTCCCATCAAGGTTGTTTTTGAAAAGCAGGATATCTTTGTCATCTCGGAGGGTCTGTCTCAGAACGATAGGTTCCTGACAGATGGTGTTGACAAAGTTAACGACGGTGACCGAATATCTTGTCGTTATAAGAGTCCGGCAGCAGTTATTCAGTCTGTTAAACTTAAAGCCAACTGATTATGTTCAAGATGTTTATTCGTCGGCCGGTTCTTTCAATCGTCGTTTCTCTTCTTATCGTATTTATTGGTACATTATCACTTTTCAATCTGCCTATCACTCAGTATCCATCTATCTCTCCTCCTAAAGTGAATGTGGTGGCCAACTATCCGGGTGCCAATAATGAATTGTTGATTAAATCGGTCGTCATTCCGTTGGAACAAGCACTTAACGGTGTGCCAGGCATGAAATATATAGAATCGGATGCAGGAAACGACGGCGAGGGTGAAATTAATGTCGTGTTCAAACTGGGTACAGACCCCAACGTGGATGCCATTAACGTGCAGAACCGAGTATCTGCCGCTACTAACAAGCTGCCGGCTGCTGTTGTGCGCGAGGGCGTGAAGATTTCCCGTGAGGAACCGAACATCCTGATGTATATCAATCTCTACAGCGATAATTCGAAAGCCGATCAGAAATTTCTGTTCAACTACGCCGATATTAATATATCGCCTGAGTTACAACGTGTGGATGGTGTTGGTGATCTGGATATTCTCGGCACACGTAACTATGCCATGCGTATATGGCTCAAGCCAGATAAACTAACGGCATATAATCTGTCTGCTGATGATGTCAATCAAGCTTTAGAAAATCAAAATTTTGAGGCTTCCCCTGGTAAATTGGGTGAGAGTTCCGGCAAACGTCCAGAGAGTTTCGAATATGTACTGAAGTATCCAGGTCGTTATACCACACCTGAAGAATACGGAAATATCATCCTGAAGTCAAACTCAAATGGTCAATTTGTCCGTTTGAAAGATGTAGCCGACATTGACTTCGGCAGTGAGATGTACGATATCTATTCTACATTGAATGGTCATCCGTCTGCTGCCATCACGCTGAAACAGGCTTATGGCTCCAATGCCCGTGATGTAATTCAGAACGTGAAGAAAACCATGACCCGGCTTCAGAAGGACATGCCAAAAGGAATGCACTTCGAAGTAAGTTATGATATTAGCCGTTTTCTTGACGCATCCATAGAGAAGGTTCTACATACGCTCATTGAAGCCTTCTTTCTGGTAGCTATCGTGGTATTTGTCTTTTTGGGCGATTGGCGCTCGTCCATCATCCCCTGTTTGGCAGTTCCGGTATCACTCATCGGCAGTTTAGCTGTGATGTCGGCTTTTGGCATTACACTCAACATGATATCGCTCTTTGCCCTAGTCATGGCAATTGGTATCGTGGTGGATAATGCCATTGTGGTCATCGAGGCTGTGAATGTGAAAATGTCCGATGAACATTTGCCGCCGCTGGAGGCTACGCAGGCAGCTATGAAAGAGATTAGCGGTGCCATTGTTGCCATCACGCTTGTCATGGCGGCGGTGTTCATTCCAGTTGCTTTCATGGGTGGACCAGAGGGTATATTCTATCGCCAGTTCTCTATCACAATGGCATCGAGTATCGTGCTTTCTGGATTCGTGGCGCTGACGCTGACTCCGGCACTTTGTGCATTGATTCTTACTAAGGAGCAGGAGAAACATTTCAAAAAGTCCTGGCTTCACAAGATGCTCGATAAGTTTAATTCGGGTTTCAATAAAAGTATCGGTGGCTATCACAAGACATTGGAGCGTACAGTTTCCAACAAACTCATCACGTTGTCTTTACTTCTCGGTTTATGTGCTATTGCTTTCTTCGTGAACAACACTCTTCCATCTGGTTTCATTCCTGAGGAAGACCAAGGTATGATTTATGCTGTCATCGAGACACCGCCAGGATCAACCATTGAGCGTACTGACAAGGTAGCTCATGAATTGCTCAATATTGCAAAGAACGAGGACGGAGTGGAGAGTGTTTCTTCTCTTGCCGGTTATGAAATTCTATCTGAAGGTACAAGCGCCAACTCGGGTTCCTGTCTGATCAACTTGAAACCGTGGAAGGATCGCAAACATTCTGCTAAAGAGATTATCGAGGAGCTGCAGAAAAAGTGCCAGAAGATAACCGATGCCGACATCGAATTTTTCCAACCGCCTTCGATACCTGGTTATGGTGCTGCCTCCGGATTCGAGCTCCGCTTACTTGACAAGACTGGCAATAACGACTATCACCAGATGGAAAAGGTGAGTAAGGATCTTGTCAGGGAACTGAATAAACGACCTGAAATTGGCTCTTCCTTTACTTTCTATTCTGCAAGTTATCCGCAATATATGTTGCGTGTTAACAACGACATCGCCGAACAGAAAGGTGTCACCATTGGTTCGGCAATGGATAACCTCTCGACCATGATAGGTTCCGATTACGAAACAGGATTCATCCGCTTTGGCAAACCGTATAAGGTTATTGTACAGGCAAGCCCACAATATCGTGCGTTCCCGGAAAATCTGATGGGACTCACCGTTAAGAATGACAAAGGAGAAATGGTTCCTTATGCAGACTTCATGCAACTGCAGAAGGTTTATGGTATGAGCGAGATAACGCGCCATAACCTTTACAACTCTGCCGAAGTGACCGGCTCACCAGCTCCGGGATACAGTAGCGGTCAGGCTATTAAAGCCATCGAACAGGTGGCGGAGAAAAACTTGCCGCATGGATTCGACTACGACTGGGCGGGTATTTCTAAAGATGAAGTAGACCAGGGTAACCAGGCAATGCTGATATTTATTGTCTGTCTGGTATTCGTTTATCTCATCCTCTCTGCTCAATATGAGAATTTTCTCCTCCCGTTGCCTATTATCACCTATCTGCCGGCGGGCATCTGCGGTGCTTTTATCTTTTTGAAACTCTTAGGATTGGAGAATAATATTTATGCACAGGTGGCGATGGTGATGTTAATAGGATTGTTGGGTAAGAATGCCGTATTGATGGTGGAATATTCCGTACAACGCAGAAATATAGGTATGAACATCCGCCAGGCGGCAATAGAGGGTGCTCTAGCACGATTCCGCCCCATCTTAATGACATCGTTTGCCTTTATTGCCGGACTCCTTCCTTTGGTTGTAGCAAACGGAGCCGGTGCCATTGGCAATCGTACCATTGGTAGTGCAGCCGTTGGAGGTATGTTGTTTGGTACCTTCTTTGGACTAATTCTCATTCCGGGATTGTATTACATTTTCGGAACAATGGCAGAGAAGGTGAAAATGGTGAAATATCAGCGCGACAAACCATTGACTGAAAAAAAAGATATCAAGTATAAAAAATGAAAAATAAATATATTCAGTATATTATAGGAGTGTCGGCACTTATCATGACGGGCTGCAAGACACCACAGGCCACTAATATGACCGACCGCGTGAAGATGCAGATACCGTCACATTTTCAGCAGGACAGCGTAGACGACGGACATGTTACGATCACCCCATGGAAGCAGTACTTTACCGATCCTTCCCTTATCTCTCTCATTGACACCGCACTGACCAACAATCAGGATCTCCGGATGACACTTCAACAGATTGTCATGGCAAAGAGTAGCGTGCTTTATCAGGAAGGACAATTAATGCCAACGATTTCTTTAGGAGGCAGCGTGGGCGTTTCAAAGGTAGGCCGTTATACCAGCGGGGGTGCTGGAAATGCCACCACGGAGATAGAACCGGGGAAGGATATGCCTGATCCGTTAATGGATTATCAGTTAGGAGCCAGTGTCGACTGGGAAGTGGACTTGTGGCACAAACTGAGTTCAAGCAAGCGAGCTGCGGTAGAGCACTATCTGGCTACCATTGAGGGACGTAATGCTGTTTTGTCTTCACTCATTTCACAAGTAGCAAGTAACTATTATCATTTGCTCGCTCTCGACAATAAATTAGACCTGATTCATCAGTATATCGACTTGCAAAAGAAAGCTGTGGAGATAGCCAAGATTCAGAAAAGTGCTGATGCCGATACTGAACTGGCAGTGGAGAAGTTTGAGGCGGAACTTGCCAAGGCTCGTTCTGAAGAATATACTCTGCGGCAGGAGATGACCGAAAGCGAGAATAGTCTCAATCTGTTGTTGGGCAGGTATCCCACTACAATAGAACGCGATAAATCAAGCTTCCTTTCCGCAAACTTTCAAAAGGTCATGACAGGTATTCCCTCGGAACTGCTCAATAACCGACCCGATATCCGTCAAGCGGAACATGAGTTGACTGCGGCAAAATGGAATGTAGATGCTGCACGAAAGGAATTTCTTCCGTCGCTCAATATCTCAGCATCGCTCGGACTGGATGCTTTCAATCCAACTTATCTCACCAGACTGCCCAAATCGTTGGCATACAGTGTGCTCGGCGGTCTTACGGGGCCGTTGATCAACCGCAAAGCCATCCAAGCCAACTTCCAGACGGCAGATGCTCAACAAGTAGAGGCGCTGTATGAATACGACAAGACCTTGCTTACTGCCTATTCTGAAGTATGCACTTTGATGTCGAAAATTAAGAATTTAGACCAATATTATCAGCTGAAGGAAGAAGAATCTAATAAACTCGATCAGTCTATAAACATAGCCCGCCAATTGTATCTCAATGGGCGCTGTACTTATCTTGATGTCCTGATGGATCAGCGTGATGCCTTAGATGCTAAGATGGAGCTTTTGGAAGCTAAAGAGCAGCAACTCTCCAGCATGGTTGACGTGTATCGCAGCCTAGGAGGTGGTCAGAACACTTCGGCTTCAGCAAAGAATGTAGATAAAAAGTAGCAGCCTCGTCTGTATGTTAGAGGCAGGGTCGATGAGGCTAAACTATGGTTTTTTATTTTTTGTCTATGTTGTCACGTTTCTGAATATAACTAATTGTCAATTTGTTATTTGTGTGAATTTATAAGAGAACTACTTCATCACATTTTATCATGGTTTTGTCACACTGTTTTCTTGAAGATGAGATGATATTCCTTGATATGTAATGATGAAAAGGTGGAGTGTGTTTTTCTGTATTTGAACCGTGTGATTTTTACTTGTCCGTATCTAGTTAAAGTCATTCACATCTTTTTTTACTTGGTTAAGCATAAATTTTCATTTGGTTGAGCATAACTCTTGCTTCAAAAAACAGCTGAAAAAGAACATGTTATCTATACTCAAGAGCTTTAAAAGCATAGTAAAATCGTGTGTTTTGATAGTTGTGTGACGAGAGTGAGATATAATGTGACACTTCTAAATCTTCCTTTGTAAGCGTATTTTATTTATTCTCAATCATTTACATATCGATATGTGACGATATGGGCATTTATTTCAAAATATTAGTGTCCGCTAATATTTTTATTTAACGTGAGTAATCCGTCTTCTACAATGATTATCTCCTCGGATATAAGGTATTCTATCTCGGAATTAATGACCGATTCTATAAAATTGATAGATTTCAATTCAGTTATCGCATGATAGCCACCATCATTTAATATTGTCATGATTGCAGTTCTTACGTATTCTACTTCATTCTTTTCCTCTTTGCTTTTCTTCTTGGCAATGCAGACATCACATTGCCCGCAATTGTGATCGTTCTTCTCACCGAAATATCTTAGAAGCATCCGACTGCGGCATATAGTGTCGCTTGATGCATATTCGATTATTGATTTGATACGTTTCTCGTATTGCGCCTTTCTATCTTCGTAGACGGGTTTGGGTATGATTATGTTGTTCATATCCTCGCGTCTTTGTGTGTAAGTAATCAGAGGAGTCTTGCTACGAGGGATAAAGTGGAGTATGCGCTGTTGGTTCAGACCTTTTAATATCAGATAAACCTGTTGAACGGTATATCCAGTCTGTAGAGCTATAAGGCTCTCATCTATATACACATAGTCGGCAAATAGCCCACCGTAATCTCTAAGTAGAGATTCCACAACCTTATTCTCTGCCTCGCTTAACTCGTCCAGACGATAGAGATCATTTTTTGTCACCAAAAACATGATACGTGTGGCATTGTCGTTCTCCTCGTTGTATTCGATGTAACTTGAGCGACTAAGTATTTTCAGTGCCGAGTTTACTTGGATCGGGAAGTGTTTGTATGAGTGACAGAATGCATCGATATTAAATTCATGCGTACACCCGTTTCCTGAGCCCATTGCTACCTGATAATAATATGCCAGATGTTCATATACAATCTTGATATAATCTTTTTCCGGAAATGTGTCAGCAACTCTTTTAAGTAATTTCCGCTTATCATTATCGTTGTATAAAAGTACAGCGTAAGCCTTAAGACCATCACGGCCGGCACGTCCAGCCTCCTGAAAATAAGCTTCGGGAGAGTCTGGGAGGTCGACATGAATTACTAGTTTCACGTCGGGCTTGTCGATACCCATCCCGAAAGCGTTGGTAGCCACCATAACGCGTACGGCATTGTTACTCCATAACTTCTGATGTTTGTCTTTATCTGCATTTTCCAACCCTGCATGGTAATGTAAAGCCTTAATACCTTCCTTGTTAATATATTCTGCGATTTCCTTTGTTTTCTTTCGACTGCGGGTGTAGATGATTGCACTACCTCCTACATTTTTCAGAATATGTATGAGTTCACTGTTCTTGTCTTCTGTGCGTCGAACGACATACGCAAGGTTTTTACGTTCAAAACTCATTTTGAACGCATTCTCTTCATGGAAACCAAGTTTATCTTGAATATCTTTAACCACCTGTGGTGTGGCTGTAGCGGTAAGGGCAAGGACAGGTATTCCAGGCAGGACCTTTCTAATATCAATTATCGTCAGATAGGAAGGTCGGAAGTCGTATCCCCACTGGCTGATACAGTGAGCCTCGTCAACAGTGATAAAACTCACTTTAATATGTCGAAGTTTCAAAAGAAATATCTCTGTGGATAATCGTTCGGGCGAAACATACAGAAGTTTCACTCCTCCGAAGATGCAATTTTCGAGAGTAACGATAATCTCATTGCGGGTGAGACCGGAGTAGATGGCGGCAGCCTTTATTCCTCGTTTTTTAAGATTTGCCACCTGATCCTTCATCAGGGCGATAAGCGGAGTGATGACGATACAGACACCCTCTTGCGCTAATGCGGGTACTTGGAATGTTATTGACTTTCCGCCGCCTGTAGGCATAAGGCCTAGTGTGTCACGACCATTACCTATGCTCTCGATAATGTCGCGTTGGATACCACGAAAATCGGTGTAACCCCAATATTCCTTCAGTATCTCAGAATATCTGTCAACGGTTGACCCCATTGCTGTATTATTCCTTTTTTGATGGGCGGATATCTTCTATCTGCAGTTGTGTATCACCATGTTTATATAAGTTTTCCTCGATCGTGTAGACGATATCGAAACTACGTTTTGTCTTGATAAATCTCACGGAAGCGCTCTGCCCGAAGGCAATACCGTTCATCACATTGCTTGATTTGCTGTCCACAAGTTCCAGTTTGATATGCTCCTGCTCACGTCCCACCACCTTACTTGTACCGTAGTCATACACATTGTATGTGCTGAAGAGTGGTTTGGGGTTTTCTGGTCCGTAAGGAGCGAAGCGTTTTAATTCACTGCGTAGTTTCGATGTGATATCTCTAAAGTCCACATGTTCGTCTATATTGAGTGCAGCCTCAGTCTGTTCTGGCTGGATATGGGCATTAACAAACTTCTGAAATCTACTTTTGAATTCAGGAATATTTTCGACTTTCAGTGAGAAACCTGCTGCATAAGTATGACCACCAAAGTTTTCGAGAAGGTCTCTGCAACTTTCGATAGCTTTGTAAATATCAAATCCGGTTACGCTACGTGCAGAACCTGTCGCAATGTTATCTGTCTGAGTAAGTACGATAGTGGGTCGGAAATAGATTTCGGTAAGTCGTGACGCCACGATGCCGATAACTCCTTTTTTCCAATTGGCATCATATAAGACGATGGATGACATGTGCTCTTGACTATCCAATAGTTCCACAATCTGATTAGCTTCTTCCGTTATCTGCTTGTCAATGTCTTTACGTTGCTCGTTGTATTCATTGATATTGTTAGCCTCTTTCAGAGCCTCTTCCATATTCTTCTCCACGAGTAGGTCAACCGCTTCTTTACCGTTCTGCATACGTCCCGAAGCATTGATACGTGGACCTATTTTGAATACGATATCGCTCATGGATAACTCGCGGTTGTTTAATCCGCATATATCAATAATAGCCTTGAGTCCTATACTCGGGTTCTGGTTGAGTATCTTTAGTCCGTGAAATGCCAGAATACGGTTCTCACCCGTGACGGGTACGATGTCTGATGCAATGCTTACTGCACATAAATCGAGTAATGGAATAAGACGTGCGAAGGGGATACTGTTGTTTTTAGCGAAGGCCTGCATGAACTTAAATCCCACGCCGCAGCCAGACAGGTGAGGGTAGGGATAGTTGGAGCCTGGACGTTTAGGGTTCAGAATGGCGGCTGCCGGTGGTAATACTTCGTCCGGTACATGATGGTCGCAAATAATAAAGTCTATACCCAAAAATTTGGCATAGGCTATCTCCTCAATTGCTTTGATACCGCAGTCGAGTACAACAATAACTTTAACTCCTGTCTCATTCGCAAAATCTATTCCTTTCTTGCTTATTCCGTATCCCTCTTCATAGCGATCGGGTATGTAATAATCTATGTTTGAATAGTATTGCAGCAGAAATTTATAAACCAAAGCCACTGCGGTACATCCGTCAACGTCATAATCTCCATAAATCATGATACGTTCTTTATGTCCCATGGCCTCGTTAAGCCTGTTTACAGCTTTATCCATGTCGTTCATCAAGAAAGGATCATATAACTCATTAAGCTGTGGACGGAAGAAACGTTTTGCTTCGCTTTCTGTCGTAATGCCCCTTTTGATGAGCAGGTCGGCGAGTATAGGATTAGTGCCTAGCAGCTCGCCAAACTCTTCAGCTGCTTTTATCTGTTCGGATGTAGGAGGTTCGTAATTCCATTTGAAATGCATTTATATCGTTTTTATTTTCTTCTTTCAATCTTTGCGTGTAAAGGTAGTAATAAAAAATAAAAAAACGGCTATTTCTACATGTAAAAAAATAGAAACAGCCGTTTTTGATTAAAAAGTCATTTGTCAAATGCCCAGTTTCTTGCGAATATCTTTGGGTATCGCATTTTTATTTACCATATAATCCATGGTTTTATACTGTACAAAAGGTTTGGTAACATACCATATACCCTTGTATTTTCCATAATTACCCCATGAGTTTTTCACCATGTAATATTCTTTACCGTTCTGGTCTTTTGCTATGCCATAGATTTGCATACCGTGATCATCGGTAGTTTCCCAATTGTCGAAAGCTTTCTGACGCATATCTTGTGTCACTGTCAACTCAGGAGCTGTAACACCCAATGAGTCAATCTTGCTAGTTTTCTCAACTTTGTCGAGTTTAAACCAGTGGTTTGCGTCAGTACCGGCCATCTCACGAGTTTTCTTCTCATCGAGCATGATACCGAGACCAGAACGTGTAAAACCTGTTTCAGTCACATCAGTACCCCATGCAATAGTGTAACCCTCATTGATAGCATTGTCAATGATTTTCATCATGTCGTCCATTGGCAAGTTGTAGCTTTCAGCCCAGCGCCAGTTGTCCTGTACTTCTACAATAAATGGTTTATAAAATGGGTGGTGAGTATAGCTGGTGATACTTACATAGTCATCCCAATTGAGTCCTAGACTAGCTGAAAATGTTTTCGGTGTGTACTGCTTTCCCTCATAAATAAAGTTCTCAGGGCATTTGCCAAGATAGTTGTCATAGATAGCCTGCAGGCCCTGTTGCCATATTGGGGATAATTTTTTGTAATCACCTTTTGCAATTGCATTGACATAGGCAGTAGTTACCTTTGACATCTCACCGAAGTCGGTCAATGTGTCACCATAGAGAGTGCCGGGTTGAGGCATAGCTGTCTCGGGACATAAACCATAAGTCATGGCACAGAAAATAGGATCGTAAGAACTTCCTCCTTCAGAATATGAGATGTCTCCATGCATTCTCACTGAAGCTTTGGCACGGTCCATGTATGTCTTATTGACAACGAACATTTCGCATAGATCATATCCCTTGCCGGTTTTCTTTAGAATTTCACTCTCAAGGTATGCTAGAGTGGAAAAGCACCAGCATGTGCCACTCTTGTTCTGGTCTTTAATACTTGTAATTTTGTTTGCTTTAATTGTAGTGAATACGGGGGTGTTCGGGTTTACCGAGTCCTTCTTTCCTTTTTGGGCATACGCTCCTGCTGAAATAATTACTAGCAGAGCATAAGTCAGTAACTTCTTCATTTCTAAATTTATTTTTATTGTTAGTTATTCTTCATAAAATCTTCTACGTCATGCGGATGGTATGGAATACGTTCTTTACCGAGAAATCTGCATCCGTCTTTAGTGATAAGGATATCATCCTCTATGCGTATTCCACCGAAATCCTTATATGTTTCGAGCATGTTGAAATTGATAAACTCGGCATTGTGTCCGCTGGCTTTCCAATCGTCAATAAGAGCAGGGATGAAGTAAATTCCCGGTTCGTCGGTCATAATGTAGTTTTCTTCCAGTCGTCTTCCCATTCTAAGGCAATTTGTTCCAAACTGGTCGGATGGCTGGAATTCTTCGTTGAAACCCACATAACGTTGGTCTAGCGACTCCATGTCGTGTACATCCATTCCCATCATGTGACCTAGTCCGTGAGGCAAGAACATGGCGTGAGCACCTGCTGCCACAGCTTCATCGGTATCACCTTTCATGAGTCCCAGTTCCTTAAGCTTGTCTGTCATCAGTTTGCATACGTTTGTATGTACTTCTTTCCAAGGTACTCCGGGCTTTGCTACTTTCAGTGTGTAATCATGACAAGCCTCGACAATCTGATAAATTTCCAGTTGTCTCTGAGTGAATTTTCCTCCCACAGGCATTGTGCGAGTATTGTCTGAACAATAATTCATGTTTGTTTCTGCTCCTGCATCGCAAAGCATCAGACGCCCTTCCTCAAGTTTGTTTGGACTAGGGTTCCCGTGCATTATCTCACCGTGTTGAGACAGGATCGTGGCAAAACTCACCATACTGCCGTATGAGTTAGCAATTCCGTCGACTATTCCAGCTATATATTGTTCGGTAACACCTGGTTTACACAGTTTCATAGCTGTGGTATGCATTTTATATCCGATGGCGCATGCATGTTCAATCTCTTCGATTTCCTGTTGTTCCTTAGCCGACCGCATCTTTACTACGGCCATAATAAGGTCTATGCTTGCTTTCTCTTTCTGCTGAGAGGGATGAATGCCTAGCAAATCCATAATCTGAATCTTGATATCAAAGCGGTACGGTGGCAGATAATGTATCTTTTGACCTTTGTTTAGCGCGCTATCTGTTATTTCTTTTAGTTGCTTCATTGGAGCAGAACTTGTAACACCAACTTGGGCAGCTAAATCGCTTACGCTATCAACAGAACCATACCATACGATATCCTCAATATCGATATCATCGCCGAGTAGATACTCCTTATTATTGTCAATATCGATAACACCAACCAATCCTTCACGGATCTGTCCGAAGTAATAAAGGAATGAAGAATCCTGTCTGAACGTGTAGCTGTTTGATGGATAGTTAACTGGAGAATTATTGTTTCCAAAAAATATAATCAATCCGTTCTTTACCAGATTTTTCAAGGTTCCGCGACGGTGTACGTAGGTTTCTTTACTAAACATAATCACATATTTTGTTATTTTCTTCGCAAAGATATAATATTTCCATGAAAAAATGCTATATTTGCATAAAAAATAAATGTATATTATGAAACTTGATGGTCATACTGGGTTAGTTTTGGAAGGTGGCGGTATGCGTGGTGTGTTTACATCGGGTGTTCTCGACAGTTTTATGAAGCACAATTTATATTTTAAATATGTGGTTGCAGTTTCGGCTGGAGCGTGCAACGGATTGTCATACATGAGCCATCAATATGGAAGAGCAAAGTTTTCTAATATAGATATGCTTGATAAGTATCAGTATATAGGTTTCAGATATCTTGTAACGCAACGGAGCATCTTTGATCAGGATCTTCTGTATGATAAATTCCCGAATGATGTTCTGCCTTACGATTATGATTCATATTTCAACAATCCTGATGTGATAGAAATGGTGACGACGAATTGCCATACGGGTCGTGCCTGTTACCTCACTGAGAAACAGGACAAGAAACGCCTGCTTGATGCCGTGAAGGCGAGTAGTAGTCTTCCTTATGTCAGTCCTATCGTGACGGTTGATGGAGTACCAATGCTCGATGGTGGTATTGTCGACAGTATCCCGGTGCTTCACTCGATGGAGAAAGGCTATCATAAGAATGTCGTCGTGTTAACAAGAAACCGTGGTTATCGAAAGAGTGAAAAAGATATCAAGATACCATCATTTATCTATAAAAACTATCCACGTCTGAGGGTTGGATTAAGTCATCGCTGCGAGTGTTATAATCGGCAGCTGGAGCTTGTAGAGCGTTTAGAGGATACTGGTCAGGTAATGTGTATTCGTCCAGAGAGTCCTTTGGAGGTGGGACGTATAGAGAAGGATGTCAACAAACTCGAAGCCCTCTATAAACATGGACTCTCGCAAGGCGAGGCATTTTTTAAACAAATAGAGATTTGATCGTTCAATCAAATCTCCATTATGTATATAACATTTTATTCTTTGAAACTATTCAGTTTCTTTCTATAATAAGCTTCCACATCCTTCCAGTGGTAGTATGGAGTTATATCCGATTTAATCGGCATCCTTGCCTCATTCTCATTAAGTAATACTTTAACCAGAATGTCTTTATCGTTGAAATTCTTTCGATAGAAAATAAATTGTATATTACAACCCATCGGGAAAATTTTATAGTTTATCCAGCCTTTGTCATCCAGTTGTTCAAAATCTTGAATCTCTTCACCGCTGTTGTTGAGTTCGAGTAGGCAGGCCAAAGGCATCACAACCACCTCATGGCCGAAGCGTAGAGTAGCCCCAGGATGTTCCTTCACAATCGCACTATCTGTATAGTCGAGTATATTATTCAGAAGATTGCGCTGTGAAAAAGGCTGAGTACTACCGTTGAGGGGACATGGACCGTAGTTGATGTACCACCATACGTTCTCTCTCTGCCAGTTGTCGTAAATCTCTTCGCTGTTAAAAATATCATACAGTGTAATACTGTGGCGAAGTTCTGAACTTTGCAGGTTCGAAGCCAACGAAAACAGTTTGTAATACAAGTCATCTTTGTTGATCTTATTGTTGATGTATGCAGTATCGTTAAACAGTTCATTCATCACTCTGTCGGGATGGATATGTGCTTCACAAAACTTATGATAAGCGATTTTTGTGACAGAATCCATTCTCTGCTTCGCCAGTTTATGATCGTCAAGATTCAAGTAGTACATATCATACTTGCTCGCATCATGTCTTATTTTGAGTTTTGGATTCATTGATACCAGCTCCTGTAATTCGTTTTCCATCGATAGGATGCAACGTATGACGATGGTGCTGCGGGCATCAATTTCTGCAGAGTCTGCAAATACTTCTGGAAATCTCTCATACATTCTCTTCGCGATGTCGTGATGCTGCTGGGCACCTAGAAGGGTAAGTTCACCAAGGCGGTCATTCGATTCATCACTCATCATTTTCAGTCGACGTAGCACATCCTTACCTAGATCAGTCAACTTACCTTCTTTGTGGGCTTTGTTCATAACCTTTACTGGTTCTTCATAGTCATCTTTACTGATGAGATAACGACTTCCATGACGACCATAGTGGCTTATATAAAAAGGTTTCTCGCCTTTAGGGGCCGGAGTAAGTTTCGATGTGGGTGTCGGATAAGCCATATAATTGCTTGCCGAAAGATAAATATTCTTGGATATTTCAGTTTTTGATAGTTGAGCAGACGCACACAATGTAATGCCCAGTACAAATGTAAAAATAACGGTTCTTTTCATGCTTAATGTTGATTTTTTCGCAAAGTTACACAAATATTCGATAATTTTGTGTAAGTTTGCATAAAAAATAATCAGATGGCTATTAAATACACGAACGGAGAAGAGCGTACAAATAGTATATCCCACGGTGCTGGCATTGTCATTGGACTGGTTTTGGGTACACTTATGCTTAAGATCTGTTATGATTCGGACGAATTCTGGGGAACCTTGTCTGTATGCCTGTATCTCGCAGGAATGTTGGGGTCGTATATTGCCTCGACACTTTATCACGCGTGGCGCAGAAAAAGCCCAGTCAAAGAGAAGTTGCGCAAGTGGGACCATGCCGCAATCTACTGGCATATAGCGGGTTCTTTTTCACCAATCACGCTCGTGGCTCTGCGTAATTCTGGCTTCTGGGGTTGGGGATTATTTATTTTCGTATGGCTTTGTGCCATTGTAGGCACAATTCATAGTTTTTGCAGACTTTCCGAGCACAGTAACCTTGAGACCATCTGCTTCTGTCTGATGGGACTTTCGTTGTTGGTAGTATTCAAACCACTTTATGATGTTCTGATAGCCTATTCACCTTCATCCCTGATATGGCTTGTGGCTGAGGGTGTATGTTATCTCACAGGAGCAGCTTTCTATTCGATGAATAAGCGCAGATACATGCACTCGGTCTTTCATTTTTTCGTACTAGGAGGTTCTGTATGTCACATCGTGGCAATATGGGGAATCCTCTTTAATAATATGTGATATTATGGCAAAACAATCACAGTGGTATGACGAATACTGGTTGCTGATCATGCAATTCTATTACTATGGTTGTTGAGACACCTGAAATAATAAATCTGGGGAAAGTGATAAAAATTAAGCCTGAGACACTTGTCGATGTAATGGATGTTTTTCAGCATTGTGACCCATATCTTCACCGCAATGATATCATTATCACTCCTCTGCTCCAGCCTTGTCAGAATATATGGAAGCGTTACGGTAATGAAGCGTTAGATAAGTTGGGTAAGTTTGCCGAAGAGTTAATGGAATACTTCAAATAAGCATTCAAGTAAAACTTTTGAAATGAAGATCTATGTTCTAGTCTCTCAGAATATCAGGGCGTAGACATTCTGTACGTTCATAGCTTTGTTGTAGTTCCCAGTCTTTTATTTTGGCATCGTTACCGCTGAGCAGGATGTCTGGCACCTTCCAACCTTTATAGTCGGCTGGGCGCGTATATATCGGTGCAGATAGCAGATTGTCCTGAAAACAGTCGGATAACGCACTCTGTTCATCGCTTATTGCTCCAGGTATTATTCTTACGATAGCATCGGTTATAATTGCTGCTGCCAATTCTCCGCCGGTAAGTACATAATCACCTATACTAATTTCTTTAGTGATGAAGTGATCGCGTACGCGTTGATCCACGCCTTTGAAGTGACCGCAGAGAATGATAAGGTTGCCTTTCATCGATAGTTGGTTCGCCATAGACTGGTTGAACTGTTCGCCGTCGGGGGTTGTAAATATAACCTCGTCGTAATCGCGCTCAGCCTTTAATTTCTCTATGCACTCTTCTATAGGCTGAATCTTCATCACCATGCCTGCCATGCCTCCATACGACTCGTCGTCCACATTATGTCGTTTGTCATGCGCATAGTCGTGCAGATTGTGCAGATGAATTTCTGCCAGTCCCTTGTCTTGTGCACGTTTCACTATTGAAACGTTCAGGAATCCCTCTATCATTTCGGGAATGACGGTCAATATGTCAATTCTCATCTTCGTAAACTATTTCGTTTTAGATTGCGAAGGTAATTCTTTTTAATCGAATGGCCAAGAGATGCTACTTGTTTTTTTCTAAAGCCTTATTGATGGCTGCTCTCAAGTCCTGACTGTTGATAGGCTTTGAGAGTACCATGTCGTATCCTGCCTCTATAGCTTCGTTTTCATCGTGTGCAAAAGCAAAAGTAGTGACGGCGATGATAGGTATCTTCTTATTAAACTCTCTTATGGCTCTGGTAGCCTCCAGACCGTTCATCCTAGGCACACGTGGATCCATCAGTATAAGGTCTGGGTTCATAGCTCGGCACATTTCTACAGCCTCCACTCCGTCGTGCGCCCATATTATTTTATATTGTTTGCTGAGAACCGCCATAATCAGCATATAGTTGCTTTCTGTGTCTTCTGCAACAAGTATGAAGGGCTTGTATTCTTTGTTTTTGATATTTTCGTCATTAGAGTGTGACGCGTGGTTTTGGGTCGTGTTATTCGCATTGATATATGGTATGGTAAACCAGAACGTAGAACCTTTACCAGATTCTGATTCCACACCGATCTCACCATTCATCTGTTGCACGATACTCTGGCAGATAGCTAATCCCAGTCCCGTTCCTTTGGCGAAATTGTTGAGTTTGACAAACCTTTCAAAGATTGATGACTGTTGTTCTTTTTTAATACCTATGCCTGTATCTTTGCAGTAGAATCTCAAAATATCACCATTGATGTCATATCCGATGGTTATACTACCTTTTTCTGTGAATTTAATCGCATTATTTATAAAGTTCGACAGTATCTGATGCAGTCGGTTACGGTCGCTGTTTATTACACATGTGTCTGAATTTGAATCAAATATTATTTTCACATCATTATTCACCTTCAGCTGCGATGAGCGCACTATGTCATCGCAGAGCTGGTCAATATCTACGTTATTGAATACGAACTCGAATGTGCCGGCTTCAATCTTCGACAAGTCGAGAATGTCGGAGATGAGTTGCAGAAGAAGTTCATTGTTCTCATTTAGTATGTTGACATATTCATTACGTTCCATCGGGTCTTTTGAGTCAGCCAGCAGATTGGAGAATCCCACAATAGCATTCAGTGGAGTACGTATTTCGTGGCTCATATTGGCTAAGAATGCGCTCTTCAGTCTATCCATTGTCATCGCTTTGTTACGTGCTATTGTAAGTTCTTTCTCCACTTGTTTACTTTGGGAAATATCATAATTGACACCGATTAATTCTATATTATTATTGTCAGGGTCGTATTTCGTGACGATTATGCTCATTTTAATCCATTTCCATTCGTTGGAGTTCTTCTTATTGATTACCCTCACCTCATCGCTGAAGTGTTTGGCTTTTCCGTTTATTGCTTTTTCGTAAAAATCGATGACTTTTTCTCTATCTTCTTCATAGATAGTGGAATAACTACCTACTATTTTTGTCAGCGGTTTGTTTTCTCTTTCATTAAAGTTGGCCATCCACTGTTTGTTGGCATATCCCTCGCACGAAAGGATATTAAACTTGGCATATCCGATTTTTGCGAACTGAGATATTAGCGAGAAGAAGTTTTCGAAATCCTTTATTTGATTTTTCTTTTTCAGAATATCAGTTGTGTCTATATATAAATCAATGATCTGATTTTCAGCCGGAGAATAACAAATTTGATGTACGTGTTTTCCGCTCAGTGGGAAGTATGTATCATATTCTTCTGTCTTATTATTCTCGATTACGCGTTTATAAACATCCATTCTGCGTTTGAATAAGTTTTTATCAGGATATTCAGTACCCAAATGTCCGGGTTGCGTGATAGGCATATTGTGTAATATATTGTTTTTCAGAATGTTGTTATTGTATATCATAACATAGTCCACAGGTTTCCCATGCTTGTCTTTGATGATAGAGACATGGACATATCCCACAGGCATGTATTTGATAAGGTTGTTCATGAATGACTGCTCTTTGATAAACTCCATCTTTGTGTCTGACAAATCCATGCAGATACTTATGACATTACATATAGACAAAAGCCACTGACATTCATCGTTTGACCATTTATGATACGATTTTATCGTGTCTACACACATATAGCCCCACACGCCCTTGCTGTTTATCATCGGAAGGCATATTATTGATTTGACTTTCTGCTTCTTCATCAGCTCATATTCATAGTTTCCCTCTTTAGGTATTTGATTGATGGAGTCGAGTATAATAGGATGTTCGGCGATGATATTCTCAGTCAACCATGGCGTCATTTCGGTGGGTATATTCTTTAACTGGTTCATTTGCGACGTGGCACCTTTGCCAACCACTTCGTGAGCGTTGCTTTGAAAACGGTTGGATTCGGTATATTCTAGAATATATACTCTGTCTCCTCCTATTGTCTTTCGTACGTCTTCCAGTATTGAGGTGATAGTTTTACTGTTGTTCCCTTTCTTGAGAAAGTCAAACAATGTCTGTGATATAGAGAATAACTTAAGGAGTATATTGTTGTCTGTACTCTTATGCTCTTTCAGTTTCGTAGGTGGGTCAATCACCTTCACTGTACCGAAAAACATATCGTTGTCGGTATTGCAATCATAATTATGCAGATGTTGAGTCGTGTACAACCACACCTCTCCGTGGTCTTTTGTATTTATAGGATATTTACTGTCGTAATATTCTATTCTGTTGTTTAATGTGGATACTATCTCTTTCTTTATACGTTCCCTGTAATCATCACGTATGTAACCGTATAGTTCATTGATATGAAAAGTATTAGACTTAAGTCCCATCAAATCCCTTATATAGTCGGAATATACGCATAGGCCACTTCTCATATCGATTTTGTACCAACCAACCTGCATAAATAATGCCATCTGCTTATATGAGTTTAATTCTTTATCCATATATTATATAGTAATAGTGCTGTTCCTTTTGGCAAATATAAATATTTTTTTGAGAAAATCATTATTTAAGCATTTTTTTTTCTACTTTTGCTGAAAAATATATAATTAACAATTGTAAAATGGATATTAAGAACGAGATTGAACAATTACGATATCAACTTCATCAGTATAATTATAACTATTACATAAAAAATGAACCTACTATTTCTGATTATGATTTTGATCAGATGATGCACCGCCTTCAGGTTTTAGAGGTGGCTCATCCAGAATTTTCCGACCCTAATTCCCCATCTCAGCGTGTGGGTAGCGACCTCAATCAAGAGTTCACTCAGGTGGCTCATAAGTATTCTATGCTGTCGCTGGCAAATACGTATAATGAGCAGGAGGTGGCTGACTTCTATAATCATGTGAAGAGCGGACTCGAAGGTGAGGATTTCGAGATATGCTGCGAGATGAAATATGACGGTCTCTCCATCAGTCTTACTTATGTTGACGGCAAACTTGTCCGGGGTGTTACTCGCGGTGACGGTGTCCATGGAGATGATGTTACTAATAATGTAAAGACCATACGCTGTATACCACTCGTTATTATGGGCGATGGTTATCCTCATGAGTTTGAAATACGTGGCGAGATACTTATGCCCTGGAGCAGTTTCGAACGTCTCAATGCCGAGCGCGAAGCTGCCGAAGAACCACTCTTTGCCAATCCGCGCAATGCTGCCAGTGGCACTCTCAAGAGTCAGAATTCATCCGTGGTGGCCAGTCGTCAGCTTGATTCATATCTCTATTATCTTTTAGGCGACAATCTGCCTTGCGACGGACATTATGAGAATCTGATGGAGGCACAGCGGTGGGGGTTTAAAATCAGCCGGGGAATGAAGAAGGTAAAGACTCTGCATGAGATTTACGACTTCATCAGCTATTGGGATACCGAACGTAAGAACCTACCTGTGGCTACCGACGGTATTGTGCTTAAGGTAAACTCTCTGCGTCAGCAGCGTGCTCTCGGATATACGGCCAAGAGTCCGCGATGGGCTATTGCATATAAGTTTAAGGCTGAGCGTGAGTGCACTCGCCTCAACGGGGTAACATTTCAGGTGGGACGTACCGGTGCCATTACTCCTGTGGCGAATATGGATCCAGTGCAACTTGCTGGCACGGTGGTGAAACGTGCATCTATTTATAATGAAGACGCCATACGTCAGCTCGATCTTCATATTGGCGATTATGTGTATGTCGAAAAGGGTGGTGAGATCATACCTAAGATAGTGGGTGTAGACGTCTCTAAGCGCCCTGTCGAAGCACGTCCTGTGGAATTTATCACCCATTGTCCGGAGTGCGGATCCGAACTGGTGCGTTACGAGGGCGAGGCGGCCTATTATTGCCCTAATGACGTGTCGTGTCCGCCTCAGATTAAGGGACGTATAGAACATTTTATTTCACGTAAGGCAATGAATATCGACAGTCTCGGACCAGAGACCGTAGATGATTATTATCAGCGAGGACTAATCCATAACATCGCCGACCTCTATCGCATTCAAGTGCAGGATGTCAACGGCGACGGTAGCCGTGAAAAGTCAGCACGTAAGATTGTCAATAGCATCGCAGATAGTGTGAACGTCCCGTTTGAGCGTGTTGTCTTTGCTCTTGGCATTCGTTTCGTCGGAGAGACATCAGCCAAGCTTCTTGCCCGCCATTTTATAAATATTGACACTTTAGCCAATGCTTCACTTGATGACTTGCTGCAGGTAGATGGGGTAGGTATGGTCATTGCCCAGAGCGTGATGTCGTACTTCCGCAATCTTAAAAATCAAGAGATACTTGCACAACTACGTGACGTGGGACTTCAGATGAGCCTCAGTGATGAAGTTCTCAGCAGTCATACCGATAGACTCTCTGGCAAGAGTGTTGTCATCAGTGGTGTCTTCACTCATCATTCGCGCGATGAGTACAAACAGCTCATCGAACAGAATGGTGGTAAAAATGTGGGTAGTATCAGCGGTAAAACCTCGTTCATACTTGCAGGTGACAATATGGGGCCATCCAAACTGGAAAAGGCTCAGTCACTTGGTGTAGAGATAGTGGATGAAGAAACTTTTCTTAGGATGATAGAATAAGAGCGGAGTGAGTAGCCACTCTTATTCAGTCATTACTCTGTTTGAATGTTTATTTCTGTTTAATTAGTTTAATCCCCCTTTGTCCGTTTTCGAGTGCAAAGAGTGAATCATCGTTGATTATAGCGTATGTGGCATTCTTTCTACCTAATGCGACAAAGGCGACAGTGTCTCCGCTCATGGCATATTTTCCTCCCGAGATATTCACAAAGTCCCCCCGGGTATCGGTCATATAGTTACCACCCTTCATGAATTTTACTGTTATCTTCAGTCCATCCTGACTTCCTGTCCATGTTGTTCCCTCTATATCTGCATTATTTTTACAGCCAGAAAGAATCGCAGCTATTGCTGCCAAAAACAATATTTTTTTCATAATGAACGCGAAGGTAATAATATTTTCTTAGAACGCGAGTAAAAACAAGAAAACAATATACCCAACTTATTTTTTTTGCTGATTATTTTATTTATTATTTGCAAAATAAACATCTATATTTAGGTTATACTCCCGTTACTAAGAACCAAGACTAATAAAAAAAATAGATTTATACAACAACCATTTTTGTAAAAAGCAATATACACAATTCTGGAATTATGGTTTTATATAAAAATGACTGTTATTCTTCTTGCAGTATTTTTACATTTGTCTTACGTATATTCTTGGAATACTGTTCGGTGTAACCTATCTTGGATTTTATTGTAATATTGTTAAATTCAATGTCTTCGATAGGCATCTCCGGCAGACCTGCAATCTTGATGGCCTGCTTAGCTCCATTACAATAGACATTTTCGATGTGGAACTTGCAGAAATGTGGAGTCTTGTCATTGACAGATGGTGTAACGTTATTCTTGCCAGGTTCCTTATTCTCATAGTAGGTGTCGAAGAGGATTGCTTCGTTTTGAATGTCCTTCATATAGATATCCTTGATAAATATATTGTCGACAAGTCCGCCGCGGTCACGTGCGCTTTTAAAACGGAGACCTACATCCGTATACATAAAATTGCAGTTGCTGACATATATATTGTGCATGCCACCGTCGGTATTACTACCGATAACGAAACCGCCATGAGCGTGATATACCGTACAGTCTGTTATAACTACATTCTGTAGAGCTGGCTCTGTGCTCTTGCCACTGGATTTCATGCAGATTCCATCGTCGCCGACATTTAGAAGGCAGTTGGTTATAAGCACATTCTTACATCCGTTAATATCAATTCCGTCACCGTTCTGAGCTGACCACTCGTTTAATACCTTAATATTTCGAAGAGTCAAGTTGGTGCAATTACGGGGCATAATGACAAACTTAGGTGAATTTTGGAATGTTGGTCCTTCAAAAAGTACATTGCTGCATTTCGAAAGTAGCACCATGTATGGACGTAGGTCTCTCTGAGGGTCAACACCCTTGGGCCAAACGATGCCTTCCGGGTCGAGAGTGCCGTTAGCTAGTTTCTGTTTCCATTGACTATCAGTGAATTTATCCTTCTTTGCCGGACGCCATGAGTCACCTGCTCCATCATATATACCTTCACCTGTAAATGCAATATTCTGAAGATTCTCACCATTGATGGGCGAAATCGCAGACTTGCCTTTGTCATCCAACGGATAGTCGGAGTGATTCTTGCTGAATAAGATCAGTGCTCCTTTATCTGCATGCAGATTGATATTGCTCTTCATCGTTATCGGACCTGTAAGCCATAATCCAGGGGGTATAACGACAGTACCACCGCCGTAGGTAGCACATTTTTCGATTGCTTTATGAATGGCATCCGTATTCATCGTAATGCCGTCACTTACAGATCCAAAATCCTTAATGTTTACCGAATGGTTCGGAATTGTGGGTTGCTGCACATCTGGCATATCAAATGGCAGTTTCTCTTGTGCTGTAATTGTAATGGAGAGTGTTATCGCAAATAAAGCGACATGTGTTCTCAAATTAATAAGATGGCTTATTTTCATTAGATTTACAATTATAGTTGTGATATTAAAAAGTACCAGCTGTCAGCTGGTACTACTAATATGTCAATTTATTTCCAAGTGTCAGGAGTTCCGAAGATGATCTCTCGCCCTGAGGCTTCATTGAGGATGGACATCTCATTATAAGTCCATCTACTTTTATCGGTACTGCTACCACCGAGGAAAATCAGTTTGACGCTGTACTTAAACTTCAAGAATGTTCCGTCACCGGAACGCTCTACTAATTCCTGACTGACAGAATATCCTGTAGCATCGCTACTGCAGACTGGGGTTCCTTCAAAGGAAACAGTCTCAGGGAAGTCCATACGATCTTTTGCAAATTTCTGTGCCATCTTGATAACATCAGCCATTGGAGCTCCTTTCATATTTTTCTTTTGTTGAGCCACTGTTTCGGCGTGTGCCTTCTTAACAGCTTCATTCCACGCCACAGAATCTTTGTGAGTCCATTTCTGCTTTTTCATCACCTTCATATTATTCTTCGGCTTGCTTTGGCTTTTGTGTAAATACTTATATGTGACAAACACAATAGCTGCTACTGCGATAACAATCATTATGATATTCATTATCGCGGTACTTTTATTTCTATTATTATTACTTGTATTCATAATGGCCGCGAATTTACAAATAAATTCTTAAACTATCTGATTTCACAGCAAAATAATTCATGTTTCATGATAAATTATGCTAGTAAAACGTGAAGTTCATGAAAAAATATATGACTTTCATTCTTTTTCCATTTTTCAGCATTGTTATGTCATTATAATGATTATATTTGCGAAAAAATGAAAGTAGTAATATTCTGTTTTCGCAGATATTAACTTATTTCGAAGGAGGAATAGCTATGAAAATATTAATTGCAGGAGGTACAGGTTTCTTGGGAAAAGCCTTGACTGCTTATTTGGTAAATTGCGGGGTTGAAATCAATGTGTTATCCCGTGGAAAAGTCAGCCGGGGGAATGTCATATCATACTATAAATGGGATGTTGAAAATGGTTTCATTGATATCGAGGCTTTTGAGGGCGTTGATGCTATTGTTAATATGACAGGAGCTAATATTGGAGATAAACGTTGGACAGCAACGCGTAAGATCGAAATTGTTGAAAGTCGAATAAAACCAATAGAACTACTTTTGACGTATATCAAAAGACTCAATATGTGTATAGGTACCTTTATTTCTTCTTCAGCTGTAGGATTCTATGGAGCAGCAACATCTCAAAAAATATTTAACGAAGATGACTATCCTGGCCATGATTTTCTTTCTTCGGTCTGCAAAAAATGGGAATCTTCAGCTCTCAGGTTCAATGATGTAGCAGAAAGAGTTATCATTCTAAGAAAAGGAGTTGTCATTGGTAAGGATGGTGGGTTATATAAAAAAATGACACCCTTGGCTAGAATGGGGATTAATGTATCGATGGGAAATGGTCTACAGTTTTTACCGTGGATAGATATACGTGATTTGGTTAGGTTATATTATTTCATACTTACGGAAAGCCGTATTAACGGAATATACAATGCTGTTTCCACACAGCATATTACCATGAATGATTTTGCCAATTATCTTCTTTCCTCCCAGAATAAATCTTCTTTTTTGCCAAATGTTCCCGCTTTTTTAGTTGAGTTGTTAGCTGGTGAATTGTCCGATATGTTATTATATGGTTCAAGGGTCAGTAATCAGAAGTTGCTAGATGCCGGTTTTGTCTTTAGTCATTCTAATCTTCATGATGTCGATTAAAGCTATCAACATCTTATAAACCAAACATTAATTAAAAAACGTCGAAACTTAACGAAATCATTCATGTTATGAAAAATCTTAATTATTCAGTTGTAGGTAACTGTCGAACAGCAGCTATTATTTCAGAAATAGGTAATGTCGAATGGTTTTGCCTTCCTGATTTTGATTCTCCGTCAGTTTTTGGAAAGATACTTGATGAAGAGAAAGGAGGCAGCATTGAGATCATAGTTTCTTCAGACTATACCATATCGCAGCAATACAGTCCTCATACCAATGTTTTAGAAACGACGTATGAATCAGCAAAAGAGGGCATTTTTGAAATAGTCGACTTCATGCCAAGATACAGAACAGGAGAGGGCTTCGATTATTACACTCCGGCAGAATTATACAGAATGATAAAGTTGATCTGTGGACGTCCTAAATTCAAGGTCGTTTACAATCCTAGATTGAATTATGCAGATGGTGAGGTTGTCAACAAGTATGGACCTACATTCATCAAAACATGTTTGAATGAAAATATTGAAAATACAATCTATTTATATTCCAGTCTTGATTTTATGTCAATAATGGATAACAAAGAAATTGAACTCACAAAAAATGAATTTATGCTGATTTCCTACAATCAGAAAGTTATCAATATTGATATGGAGAGAGTTTATCTTGAGTATGCACGAACTAAACTCTATTGGTTGAACTGGTCGAATCGTTCTAAAAGGTATGCTTTGTTTAATGAATATATAGAACGGAGTATGTTGGTATTGAAACTGATGTCTTATCAGCCAACGGGTGCTGTTTTGGCAGCCATTACCACCAGCATACCAGAAGTAATTGGAGGGGTGCGTAACTGGGACTATCGTTATTGTTGGCTGAGAGACGCTTCGATGTCTATTGAAACCCTTATCCAAATCGGTCACCGAGGATCCGCAAAACGATTCATGAAGTTTATAACGAATATTCTTCATTCCAAATCCGATAGTTTCCAGATTATGTATGGCATTCATTATGAACGTAATATTGAAGAGAAAGAACTGAAACATCTCAATGGTTTTAGAGGTTCTCGACCTGTGAGAATAGGTAATGCTGCATATTATCAGAAACAAAATGATACCTATGGATATTTGATGAATGTGATTTATCAGTATTACCGGTATTTTAGTGGAACCCTTGATGAAATAGAAGATATATTTGAAGTCGTAAAGCATATAGGCCGCATCGTTCTGAAAGAATGGCGAAATCCTGACAGTGGAATATGGGAGATACGCAATAAGAAGGAACATTTTGTATCTTCCAAAGTAATGTGCTGGGTAGCACTTGATAGAGCAGCTAAGATATCAGAGATGTTGCATAATGATGAATATTCCAAGCGTTATAGCGATGAAGCAAAACTGATAAAACAGGATGTGCTTGAATATGGTTGGAAAGAGGAGATACAAAGTTTCTCACAGACGTATTCAAATTTTGATCTCGACTCTTCTTTATTATTGATGGAGAAATATGGTTTTATTTCGGCTGATGATCCTAAGTATAAGAAGACCGTCAATGCCGTATATTCTAATCTTAGCTATAAAGGATTGATGTTCAGATATAATAACCATGATGACTTTGGAGAGCCGAAATCTGCTTTCACAATATGTAATTTCTGGATGGTGAGAGGCTTGTATGTTACCGGACGTCGTGATGAAGCTCTCGATATGTTTAAAAGATTGCTATCATACTCTAATCATGTAAAACTATTTAGTGAGGATTTAGATTTTGATACCAAGCAGCAGATGGGTAATTTTCCGCAGGCATATTCGCATCTGGCACTTGTTGACACGGCTTTACTCTTTTCAAACGAAATTAAACTGTCAAAATTCATTCGCCCGTGATCTTCTGATAGAAAGTTTGCCCACAATTTATAGTCCGCATAAGTTGTGGAGAAAAGGTAATACGTCTGTTTGTAATGAAATATAATATTTAGCATTATCTGACGTTGTTCCTATCTTTATACTATATCCATTTGATGGAACTTCCATAAACATATCCTCGTCAGTGACGTCATCACCCATTGCCAAGATGAAGTCATATCGCTCCTCACTTAATCTTTTTTTTATTTCATTGCCTTTTGTGTACATAGGATATTTTATTTCTAAAATTTTGTTGCCTCGCATCATTTGCAATCCGTGTCTGTTGCATGGTGCGATAAGAGCATTAATTAATTGTTGTTCGCGAAGTATAGCCAACCAATCGTCAACGTTTCTGAAATGCCATACCAATGCAGTCTTCTTTATTTCTATTCGTGATCCATGTGTCTTGTCTGCAAATTCATTTAGTATATGGATGATTTCATCATCCCATTCCACATTTTGAATCAGCTCTTTCCATTCCCCATTTTCTTTGTATGCTGCACCATGCTCTGCTACCAAATCAATATTCAGATTTCCAAACCATCTCTCCAGTGTATCTTTGTCCCTTCCACTCGTGATTATAATTAGGTTTTTTTTATCAGAAGCTGCCTTTTTCAGGAAATGCAATAAGTCCTCTTCAGGATAAGCTTCTTCAGGATCATTTTTAAAACCGGCAAGTGTTCCATCATAATCGAATACAAGTAAACGGCGTGATGCCTTTTTATATGTGCTGCGCATGGATTTAGTAGTTGAATCATTTATCTCCTTATTGTTCATCTGAATGTTTTTATCACATACGTCTATCAGACTGGTGATAAAATCTGAAGCCCACTTGTTCACAGTCTGTTTTGATAGTGTTGCTTGCATCTTTTTCATCCGTTGTTCCTGTTCTGCCAGCGGCATACAAAGCGCTTTCCAGATAGCATTTTCTATTTGTTTTATATCATTAGGATTTATAGATATTGCATCGCACAGTTCAGCTGCGGCTCCCGCCATCTCACTTAATATTAATACGCCATGTCCATCACCTTTTACGGCTACATACTCTTTTGATACCAGATTCATTCCATCTCTCAATGGTGCTACCAATGCAATATCTGCCATAGAGTACATCGCAATTAGGTTCTCGAAATCAAAACTCTGATAGAAATAATATATAGGAACCCAATTGACGTTTGAATATTTACCGTTGATAGATCCTATTTTTTCATCTATTGTCTTTTTTAAGTGGGCATATTTGTTAACCTTGTCACGTGAAGGAACAATGATCATCATCAAAGACACCTTTTCTCTATATTCAGGATGGTTTTTCAGAAATAAATAAAAACCTTTTATCTGGTGAAGGATACCTTTACTATAATCCAGCCTGTTAACAGATAAAATGAGTTTATTGTCTTTCCCATAATTATTTTTCAATTCCTTTATATGTTCCTGTACCTCGGGTTTTAATGCAGTGTCATGGAATAAATTATAGTTGATACCCATTGGGAAAGCATTCATATATGCTTTATGATGGCCCTGTAAAACACAGTCAAGTTTTATATCCAATTTCAGTACTCGATATATTGCACTGGCAAAGTGTCTCATATAATCAGAAGTGTGAAATCCTATCAGATCTGCCCCAAGCAGTCCTGTCAGTAATTCTGCTCGTTCAGGAAGAACTCTGAATAGTTCATAAGAAGGGAATGGTACATGATGAAAGTACCCAATTTTTATGTCCTTTATTCCATCTCTTAATAGTTTGGGCAATAACATCAGATGATAGTCCTGTACCCATACTATATCATTGGGGAGTATTATCTTGCTTGCTTCTTTATAAAACTTTTCGTTTACTAATTTGTATGTTTTCCAGTCTCTTTCATCATATTCCATGAAAGAATAAAAGTAATGAAACAAAGGCCATAATATACTGTTGGAATAACCTTCATAATATTGATTAATCTGTTTTTCTGATAAGTAGACAGGGTGATAATTATATTCGCTCAGAGCTTTGTTTAGCTTGTTTCTGACTTTGAGTTCTTTGATTTCCATCCCCGGCCAACCAATCCAGTGTCTTTCAACATTCGGCATATCGAGAGACTCAATTCCGGTGGCTAATCCTCCTCCGCTTTTCACCAGTTTGAATTCATCAGATTCATCTTTGATTATTTTTACTGGTAACCTGTTTGATATAATAATAATTCTCATATTCATTATTTTTGATAAGTTTATTACTAGTGTTTTCCCAATCATATATACGACTTAAATATAAAAGTATTCACAATACAGGTTTATCTGCTTGTAACATTAAAACAATTAATATCTTATATTTCGCAGCAAAATAATTAATATTTCTACAAATACAAGAGGAACAATAAGTTCTTCAGGATTTTATTATGTCAGAAAAATTATTTATCCTCGTGCCACGAAACATAAAACAGCAATATCTGACATGGTGACAAAAGTATAAAAAAAATCTGATAATCTAACATCTTTTGGAGATTTTTTTCATATAATAAATATTATAGAAAGTGTAAGCCTCTCAAAATTAGTTAATGACACGCTCGAAAACCGTGGAGTTAAAGACACATATAGTTGAAAATTTAGTATTAATTAGTAATTTCCATTATATAAAAGCAGATTATGTATGTATACTTAATTATCGATATGAAGGTCACAAGCTCCATTAACTTCAGTAGAGGTTTCACCAAGCCATCCACACGTCTGGTTCTCACCAGTGTAAACTCTGATAAAGTCTGCACCTGGAAGACATACATTGTTACCGTCTTTATCAACTGCCCACGATAAATCAAAACTGCATTTGTCTGTGTAAGAATTAGGGTAGTTGTCTGCATACCCCCAGTCGAACATATATAATATCCAAAGACTGCCTTTCCCATTTGTGTCAACCCCGTTTTTGGGCATAAGCGTTCCTGAGAAAGTCAGTTGCTCGTTTGGAATCCATAGTGGGTAGTATTCCTGTGTGTGGAATGTGTTTCTTATTACATATCCCGTTGAATCCCTACTATCTGTCCATTGTATATTCTTCAGATCATTGCGGGTGTATGTAATACTGTAGTCATGCAGGCATGCTTTGTATTCACTCCCTGCCAATTCGTACCACTCGTCGTCGTCAGCGACTCCGTTCATGTTTTTATCCAGTGCTACCTCGACAATACCGGGTTCGGCGTTGCCGCCTTTTTCCGTATATGCTGAAACAGAAGAGAAATAGGAATTTCCAAACACAGCAAAATCTTTTTCACCAGACACATTTGCTATAGTATGGTCGAAGTGGAACGTTACATATCCACCATAACTACCTAGAGAGATAAGCCCTCCCGCATTGTTTCCGATAGCTTCCATACATTTCTTGTTCATTGTCTGCTGAGTATCTCCACTTTCATATTCTGGCATTGTGTTGACATATTGTCCGGGAGCAGGTCGATAATCATCCACGCCACTGATATATGGTGAGTATGCCACCTCTTCATCGTAGACATTTATTTGAGTGGTATCAGAATAATCGTCTACTTTAAACGTGAGTTTGTAGACGCCTTTCTTTGCAGCTACAAAGAGATAATCCTTCTCTGTGCTGAGTATCGTATCACTTCCTGATGATGTCTTCATAGACCACTGATAATGATTGCCGGTGAAAGCCGGATTCAGGGCGAGTTTCTTCATACGGGTGATATTGTAATTACTATCGATGCCCAAACTGACGAGAGGTGTTTCTGTTGTGCACGATGATAGTAATGCTAGTGTTATAAATAGGAATGTTATCTTTTTCATTTTTTCAATAATGTGATATGAGCCGGGATATCACCAGTGATGGTCTTCCATTTCAACTTACCTTGTACCGAATAACAATTTAGAACGCCACTGGATACGTAATTTTTTGCATCTGTGATATAAATATCGTGTGTGTCGGGATGAACCATTATGCTATATGGTATCGTGATGGATGATTCTGTGCCGTCAGTGATGAAGTCTGATGAAACCTCTGTATGCGTCTTTATATTGATGATACCGTATTTTACTTTGTTCGAGGCTGTGGAGCTATTGTATAAGTATGCAAAATAGTATAGAGAGTCACCTATAATGGAGAGGTCGGAGCAAGGCGTAGCTATCGTGTCGGAAACAGACAAATCACCACTCGCGTTTGCTGTGAGAACAAATAGACGTGATGGGATTGTATCCATATCACCGCGGCTCGTTACCCATAACTGTCCGTAATGGTCTCTTTTTATATGGTGTAGATTTTTAGCAACGACAATTTTACGTATCTGCTTCATCGTAGAAAGGTCTACTACGCTCACTGTATTATCATAATCGGGTGCACAGTAACCACCACTATTTGCAACATATAACTTACCGTCTTTTATGGTCATCTCTTCAGGTTGGTAACCAACGGTAACCTTAGATACTATCGACAATGACATTGTGTCAACTTTAAAAACAGCTCCTCGGGGAGATTCCGGGTCAATACCAACAGGCGCAACATAACTGCTGACATAAGCATAACCGCCATCAAACGTCACATAGCGACAGTTGTCTATATTCACCTGACCTATACGTATACCTGTATGGGCATTTATAACCTCGACTTTATTAGAACAGTTTACCACGATATACATCTTTTCTCCATATATCTGAATATCGTTTCCTACGTCACCTAACTCCTTTACAACATTTGGATTTCGTTCGGAGTAGATATTTTTCGAGTAGGTCATATTTGTAAAGTCAAGATAATCGAGAGTACATTTATTACTTCCCATATTCCCCTCATTCAAAAGATATAAACCGCTATAGCTTCCACCGTCGGATGAACTCATTCCTTTTATTTGGTTCTCTTCGGACAATACCACAATTTCGTCTTTACGGCAGGAATATAATAGTGTAGTAATAGTCAGTATGAATATCATACTAGATGTAATCTTTTTCATATCTCAACAGCAAATGAAAGTGCGTAGTTTCGTTTAGGCATTGGATAATTGAGGATTACGTCATAATCCTGACTGAAGAGATTGTTCACCTCAAGGGTAGCTTTACAGCGTATACCGCTTATGGTAAGCTTTTTCATGATACTGAGGTCGCTTGTATACCACGGTTGCATGTAGTTGTAAACGATATTCTCCTGTTGGTTATACCTTTTACCTACATAGATAAAACTATAGTTTAGATTCCAAGAGCGGTAAGTGATGTTCACAATAGCCGAACCACTATGCCATGGGATATATGGAATTTGGTCGCGGTAATATGTGTCACTCGGATCGGTTACGTCGATAGCTTTCTGATAAGTGTATTGGAGCCGTGTGGTGATAAGCAGTTCATTTATCGGCATGACGGTGGCCGCAGCTGTTACATCAATACCTGTGATATGCACACGGCCGAGATTGAGCATTGTCCAGCGGAACTGTTGTCCCTTGGGATAAGCCACAATTTTGTTGTGTACCGTATTGTAATATCCGTCTGATTGCAAGCTTATCTCTCTTATGAGTCCGTTGACAAAATGCTTATCGAATGTGAAGCCGAAGTCATATTGTATTGCTGTTTCCGGGTTGAGTTTCGAGTTTCCCATGTCGGAATAATAAAGGTCGTTGAATGTTGGCATGCGGAAGCTTTTCTTGAAGTATGCTCTTAACGAGAATACATTATTTCCAAAAGGGAAGAGGTTAGCAAAAATGGCAGGAGATAGAACACGCTGTGATGAGGGGTCGGCTTGTTTTTCGAGGTGGTCTTTAACGAATGTGGCCAAAATACTAGCTTGCATCTTAAGATGTTTATAGTCTATGGCAGTAGCAGCCGACACGAGATTGGAGTATCGGGTGGGGAAGACGAAGTTGGTCATGTCACTCTTCATACGATTCCATCTGAAGTCATAAGATACCGATGCGCTCCAGTTGGTCATGATCTCATAAACATTTGATGTCGAGAGATAAAACTCCTGTTGCTTATAGAGATTGTCAACCGATGCCTGGGTGGTGTCATTGTTGACATAATGAGTTCGGTAGAAGGCATATTTTGCCATCCATTGTGTACTGAACCGTCCTCCGAAGTCCTTTTGAAGGTGTCCCTGGAGAAATGAATTTGTATCCCATTGGCGCTCCCCACGCCGCCATACATTATTGACAATTGCACCAGGTATACCCCTTTCTGAATTGTATGTATATCCTTTTAGATACCATGCACCACTATTGATGACACCATGCAGATTAGCTTCCAGACGTGTAGCATTGATATCTCCATTCTGACGGGTCGCTGTCGTGTCATAGGCTACTTCTCCGGTCTGAGTAACGCGTCTATAACGGAACTTATATTTTCCGCTGGCATTGAGCCATTCGGCACTGAATGATGAACTGACTAAAGGCGACAGTCGGGTTTCATAAAGCAGACTCGTGCGGATTACATTGCTCGAAGCAAATTTCACCGCTGCCTTCATATTGTAATATTTACCGACCTCGAAGTGTGGAACTCTAGTGCGGATATATACGGCACCTGCATTTCCAAAATCCGTAGCCGGTTGGAATATTTGACTTTTCTGACCGTTGTAAAGTGTTATCTCCTCGATGTTGTCAAGTGAAAACTGTCCCAGGTCTATCTGACCATTCTGGGCATTGCCAAGTTCGATGCCGTCGTAATAAACGCCTAGATGATTTGTGCCCATACTACGTATATTTACCGTTTTGATACCACCCACGCCTCCATAATCTTTAATCTGAATACCGGAGAAATACCGCATAGCATCTGCAACGGAATGACTGTTAAGTCGTTCCAGTTCATCCCCATTAAGTTTTTGGGTAGGAATGACCTCACGAAATGTTGGTTTTGAAGTCACCACCACCTCACGAATATGGTGAATGGAGTCTAGTTTGCCTTCTGCCAAACAAGACACAGTACACATTATTGCGAAAAACGAAAAGAAAAATCTAAATTTCATCTGTATTTGAATTATTCGCCTAACCCCCGAGGCATCATTAAACAGCGGCAGGTCTTCTGACTTGTTCCCCGACAGATGAACGCCTTCCCGAATGTTATTGAATCCAGTGGCACGTCTGTTCACGTCTTAAGAGAAACTTACAGCAGCGGGACTGTTCGGGATTTTCACCCGATTCCCATTTTAATTCAAATAAATTGAAACCGCTTAGCGGGTGCAAAGATAATATTTTTATTTCTTATTATTCGATTTCAGATCATAAAAATAATATCTTTGCAGGTGTGAAAGGAACCTTTTATTTCTTTTCACGCCATAAACCTTTTTCGATATCCAGTTCCCACTGTTTATAATATTTAAATTCCATCTTACCATCCTTAAACTCTACAGGCAGCATGATGATTTTTGATTGTGGCAGGTCCGGATCCATCCAGCGGTCGCCTACATAGATGTAGACCGTACCTTTTGTTCCTTTAATCTTGAGAATAGCACTAGCTTGGGTGTCGTATGCAATACGGTCGCCTACGTCAGTGAGCGTGCTCCAGTCGCTCTTTAATGATTGTGAATCAGATATTTTCGCTTGGTTTGGCTCCCATCCGGTGCATGCTGAAGATACCATATAATAGGTTTTGTCGATGCGGACTATTGCAGGCGCTTCACGGCGCTGTTGCTCCAAAAGAGAGGTATGGCTAACAGGACGGAGATAATCGTCAGACAATTGAAATAGTCCTAAATCCTGATTCTCATTTGTTGTTGATATGAAATAAGCTGTGCCGTCATCATCTACAAAGACATTACAATCTCGTGATTTCGTATCCATAGGTCTTCCTGACCAATAAAGTTTATAGGGTCCGTTCACCTTGTCGCAAACAAATGCTGCTGCTTCTGAAGCGCTGTAGTCACGAGCTTCCCAGTGACACCAAACAACAAACTTTCCTGTCTTCTTACAGTACATAAGTTTTGGACGTTCTATCATTCTGGAATGTCCGAGTTCAGAACTCGTTATGCCGTTTTGTATGATCTTCCCTTCGAATTTCCAATGGATGAAATCTTTCGATGAATACATGTTGACATCTGGATTCGAAGTATGACTGCGGTCTTCACCGATGAGATACCATGTATCGCCTACACGGAGAAAATTACCACCATGAGCCTGAACAGGATTTCCATTCGTGTCATTCCATAATTTTCCATTCTCGATAGTAAGCCATTTGGCATAAGTGCCATTGCATGACAGGAGAAATACTGCCAAAGATAAAATAATTTTTTTCATTTTTGAAACGTTAGTTAGTGTCCGCAAAGATAATGAAAGTTGTGTAGAAAACAAAATAAAAGTCTATTTACATGGTCTCTTTATCAAAATATATATTAATTTTGTGGCAAAATAAATATTGAAATGGAAATAGTACTTTTAATTGTCGGAATCATTTCCGGCTGCCTGATTGGGTTTTTCGTGGCAAAATCTTCTTCATCAAAACTTGGGGCACAACTTGCTGCCGACCATGAAAAGTATGAATTAAGTATCTCACAGCTAAAGGATAATAACAGCTCTGTCCTGTCCGACAGGGATAAACAGATTGTGGCTTTAGGTAATAAGATAGATATACTAAATGGAGACATACGTCAACTAACATCGGCAAAGGTTCAAGCTGAGACAGAAAAAAAATCACTTGAAAAGAGACTGGAGGAACAGGCGGCAAATCTTGATAAACAGTTTCAACAGATGAAGGAGCAGTTTCGCAATATAGCCACATCTGTCATCAAGGATAACACTTCTGATATCAGCAAACTGAATACCGAGACCATACGGAATATTATCGACCCGTTCAAGGAACAAATGGATAAGTTCAGAGACAAAGTGGATCAGTGTTATGTGGATGAGGCTAAAGAGCGTTTTTCCCTTCAGGAGGAGATAAAACGTCTGGTGGAAGCTAATCAGAAGATAGGCGAGGACGCTACGAATCTGGCTACAGCACTCAAGGGTAACAGTAAGATTCAGGGTGATTGGGGCGAGATGATTCTCGATGATATACTGCTTAAATCCGGTCTAAAGGATGGCATTCATTACCATAAGCAGGAATATACACGTGATGAGGCCGGCAGAGTGATCAGTAATGATGAAGGTAATAAGATGCGTACAGATGTTATTGTTGATTTTCCAGATGGTCGCAAAATGATCATCGATTCCAAGGTGTCGCTCACTGCTTACGCTAATTGTATGAATGCCGAAAGTAAAGATCTGTCTGACAGATACCTTAAAGAACATCTTAAATCTGTGACTGATCATATAGATGAACTTACTCGTGTGGATTACTCAAGATATATTAACGATGCCCCCGATTTCGTCATGATGTTTATTCCCAATGAGCCTGCTTATTATCTTGCGATTAAAGCCAATCCCAATCTTTGGAACTATGCCTACGATCGCAAAGTGGTATTGATGAATCCTACGAATCTTATCACAGCCTTACGTCTTTCACTTGATTTATGGCGTCGTGATGATCAGATTAAAAACCTGGATAAGATTGTACAGACAGCCTCATCGCTTTATGACAAAGTGGTGCTGTTTCAGGAGAGCATGGACAAGATAGGTTCAAATATATCAGCCTTAGATAAGGCTTATGAAGAAGCTGCTGGTAGATTCTCTACAGGTAAAGGCAATATGCTTACAACGACTCAGAAACTGATGAAGTTTGGGATTACCCCTAAAAAGAAACTTTCTGTTGCCTCAGCTGAAGACGAAGATAAGGAGATTGAATAAATAAATGATAAGGATTAACGAAAAACAGTATCATGACATATCTTGAATTAAGCATGTATACAATTCTTTATCTTCAGATGTCTGTACAATATAATCATTGCAGGTATTAGAAACAAATCTGCACTTATCCATGCCACAGGATCACCGTAACATACACCAAGAAAACCAAGAGCAGGCACCAACCATATACTCACTCCGCAACGGGCTATCATTTCTGCTACTCCTGAAAGCATTGACAGATTACTATAACCAAGTCCCTGTATGCTGTAACGTAAGATAGTCAATATTCCAAGAACTGGATAGAAGTAATTTGCTGTTCTCATAAATAAAGCTGCATCAGTGATTATCTCCGTCTCGCTTGGATCTACAAATATCTGCATTAAATAATCGGCGAAAGGTAGGATGATCACTAGTGTGAAGATGAAGTAGATAAGCATTATCTTAATTGCAGAACGAATACCGAGTGATATGCGGTGAACCTCACCGGCCCCGATATTCTGTCCGCAATATGTGGCCATTGCTACACCTATATTCTCGAAAACGCATGTAAACAGATATTTCACTCGCATGGATGCCGTAAAGGCTGCCACATACATGGTGCCAAGTGCATTATTCGCACCTTGTAACATAATGATACCTATTGCCGTAATGGAGAACTGCAAGCCCATAGGAATCCCGTTGTTAAGCAGCGTAAGGCTTTTTTTCTTATCATGCAAGCATTCGTCTCCGTGGGGTACTAATATTGGCATTTTCCTCTTGATGTACTTATAGCACAGAAATCCCGAGAAAGCCTGTGACAGAAGCGTGGCAATGCCTGCCCCTTCAACTCCCAGATGTAGGATGATGATAAGAAGTATATCTAGAGCAACATTTATTAAAGATGAAATGATTAAGAAATAAAAAGGCTGTTTACTATTACCTAATGCTCTTATAAATCCCGACAGACAATTATATGCGATGGTGAAAGGAATAGCAATAAAGTTGAGAAGTAGAAATATGTAAGCATCATTAAATACCTCTTTTGGTGTATTCACCAACCGTAAAATGGGAGTACACAGTGCGCATGTTGTAACGGTCAGTATTATAGCGATTATACCGGCAAGTCTGATGGCATTGCTTACATAAGAGCGCATGGTCGTATAGTCCTTTGCCCCGAAAGCCTGGGCTATCGGGATAGCGAATCCGGAACAGCTACCGTTACAGAATCCTATGATTAGAAACATGATTGACGAACTTGCACCAACAGCCGCCAGTGCATTTACTCCAATGGTACGTCCCACTATTACCGCGTCTATAATAAGATACATCTGTTGTAAGATGTATCCGAAGATCAGTGGAATCGCAAATTTCAGAATACTATGTACCGGTGCTCCCACCGTCATATCATTTACATTACCCATTTTACCTTTAAAATAATGATGCAAAGGTAATGTTTTATATTCAATTGTGAAATAATTGGAAAGATAATCATCTATTGAAAATAATTAATTACTTTTGCAAATAATAACCCACCTGCTGCAACTTAAATAATTGAATATATAATATTATGAAATATCCATGATATAAAAAAACGTCAAGGAGTATGTAAAAAGAAAAGAAATGCTAACTTTGCCACAAACAAAGGAGGCAAATATGTCAGAAGTTACATTTCCCAGATTGGTATCACGGGGCTGTGGTATCGATGTCCACCAGAAGGTGGTAGCAACAATCGACGGTGAGGGTCTTACGAAAGAAACTCGCGAGTTCGAAACCTTCACGAGTTCTTTGACAGAAATGAGACATTGGTTGGAAGTGAACGGAATCACTCATGTAGCGATGGAGAGTACAGGTGTCTTCTGGGTACCCGTATTCACGATTCTGGAGAAGTCAATTCCCAACGTCTGGATTGTCAATGCCCGGCATATTAAGTATGTGCCGGGTCACAAGACAGACAGGAAGGACAGTGGATGGATCTGCAAACTGTTGTTGGCAGGTTTATTGAAGCCTAGTTTCATCCCTCCACTGGAACAGCGCAACTTGCGTGAACTGACAAGGCGCAGGCGTCAGCTTGTTCAAGAGATATCCTCGGAGAAGAACCGAATGATGCGTCTTCTTGAACAATGCAATATCAAACTCAAGAGTGTGATGTCGCACATGGACGGCAAGGTTGCCACACAATTGCTTGACAAGCTGTGCAGTGGAGAGGAAGTGACTATGGAATACATCAACAGCGTCTACCATGGTCGTCTGAATGCCACTCCCGAAGAACTGTACAAGGCATGCCAAGGCAAGATAGACAACGACAATCTGTTTCTCATGTACGTGATAAAGGCACATATCTATGAGATGGAGAAACTGGTGGCGCAACTTAGCGAGCGAATCTCAGCAAAACTTTCGCCTCAAAGAGCTATCTTGGATATGCTAAAGGCAGTGCCGGGTTTAGACTTGCGTACATCAGAAAATCTTGTAGCGGAGATAGGCTTTGATATGAGTAAATTTCCTTCTGCAAAACATCTTGGTTCTTGGGCGGGCTTATGTCCCGGAAACAACGAAAGCGCCGGTAAACGGAAGAGTGGAAGAATCACCCATGGAAATAAACAGGTGAAGGCCGTAATGACAGAAGCGGCGTGGGCTTCGACCCGTACAAAGAATACATTCTACTCGGAACGTTACCATCGCATAGCTGCACGACGAGGCAAAAAGCGCGCCCTTATAGCAGTAGCCTACAGTATGCTTACCACAGTCTATAATATATTGGCCAACAACGTCACTTACAAAGAACTCGGTGCGGAATTCGTAACCTTGCTTATTGAGAAGAAGCGCAAGAAGTATCTTACTACTGAGCTTACAAAGTTAGGATACGAAGTACAAATAGTTAAGAAACAGCCGCCATTGAAGACAGAAGGATGTTCCACTTAGAAAACAAAATAAAGGCCGATTTTTACTGGTGGTCAGACTCCGATTATGAAATTGGTCTCAACAGCTAAGCGGCAAGGACTGTGACATCAGAGCACGTGTATGAAACTTTTAAATCCTTAGCTGTTACATAGAAATGCCAACAACCAATGTCGCACTTCCATATCGGTGAGTGCTCTCTTTTCTCGTCTTGGATTTTGATGATAAAATAAAATAATAAATAAATACCCATAAAATGGCTCATGCTGTTGGAGGGCTAATATAATTTTTACGTATGAAAAATGGTCATGAATAATGTATCTGATAATACACTACTATTGGGCATGGTGCGTAGTGCCTTATTTATGTTCTATCTTATAGCGGGAGTGAGACAGATTATATTTAACAAAGAGCATTGCTCTTATTTGAATGTAATGGGAAGTTTACTCCTCTTATGGAGTTTGGAACTATTCAAGGATGCTATATCTCAATTTTATCCTTGGTTTGTGAACCCCTACGTGCGCAATCTCTATATGCTTTTCGATCTGTTTGCTATACCATTATGCGCCATATATGTGTGGACAATGCTCTACAGTAACTGGTTGACACCAATCCGTCTTGTCAAGAATATCACTCCATTCATCTTATGTTTTGTTGTTTATGCCTTTTTTGATAGTGAGATTGTATATTATTCATCATTCGGAGTGGTCGGTACATATAGTGTCTACACTATTTTCCATCTCAACAAAAGTATTCGTGCTTATGACAGGCTTATTTTGACAAATTATTCATATCGGGAAGATCTAAACATAGACTGGTTGAAAATCGTAATTGTTCTCTTTCTGGTGGATTTGCTGTTTTGTCTATATTTGTATTTCCATCCTTCTGTCACGCTTTTTTGTATTTACTATGTCTACTGTTTGTTAATGTGGTGCTATATCATATACAAGAGCGACAAGCAAAAATATTTTCTTGTGACATCAGTAATGGGTATTACGGATGAAGGAATGGAAAATACGTGTGACACCGAATCGGTGGACACGCATCCAAAATGGGAAACCGACTTGGTTTATCTTTTTGAAAATGAAAAGTTATTTTTGCAATCATGCCTGTCGATTAAAGACGTAGCTACACGCATCGGTACCAACCGCAGCTACCTGTCTGCTTATCTCAATAGCGTAAAAAATACAACATTCTATGATTTTGTCAATAACTATAGACTTGAGTATGCACGGAATTTATTACACGACACTAACAAAAAGGTAATGGAAATATGTAATGAATCAGGATTTAATAGTTTTGCTACTTTTGCTCGTGTCTTTAAGAAAAAATACGGTTATTCTCCAAAAGAGTTTCGCTTACATTGCTAAAATCCATCTGTTTTTATGCTTTGAGAGTTTTTTTACGTTTTGGATATTTATTTCAGATTTTTTGAGAATATCTTTTGATGTTTTGAGATTCTTTTTTTGAAGGATTGCACTATATTTGCAGACAAAAGAAAGACCAAAAGATATTAAAAAAAAATTATGCGCCACTAAGGTAAGCAAATTTTCTGACATGTAAAATATTTGATTATAAAGTCGTGGAATTAAGGTTTTAAATAAAAGTTAAACCCTACCTGATAAAAGGGAGTACTATAATTAAATCAAACAATGTATTGAGAACAGAAAAACTGATTATTCAACGATAATAGAAGTGCGAAGTCTGTACAATAAACACTGATAAAAACACCATGAAAAGATTTACACTAATTTTAATGGCAATCATTGCGATGACAATGACAGCTTACGGCCAATGGTCACTTCAAACCAATCCACTTGGTTCGAGCGATGCAGCAATACTTGGAAAAATCCAATTTGTAAGTGCTACCGAAGGATGGATTGCGGCTGGCCATAGTGGAAAATTACTCCATACTACCAATGCTGGTACTACTTGGAATATAGTAAATCCATTTCCATCTGACACAACAGGAAACATGTCAGACCCGGGAGTCAGCATGAGTTGGCCAAACGCTACACATGGCATGGTCTTAAAAACTTATATTTCCGGTACGGGTGATATTACTAATATTGCAAATGGTGCGGTACTCTATAGTACTACTGATGGAGGTAGCTCCTGGACGAAGAAAGATTTTCAAAAAGCAATTTCAACAGTTACTTACAATACTTCCGATCTGCAAGGAACGTGGCAAATACATGAAATTGTTGTCCAAAATCCTACAAGTAGTATCAATAAATATAATGGTTGGATGCATGGCACTTTGACTTTGAATGCGGCAGGCAGTGGCTCGGAAACAAATATTGTTACAACAGACGGATCCCAATCAGACGTTAACGATGTTTCCCTACAAATTTCTTCTTTTGGAGAAATCACAGTTGGTACTTCATCCGATTTACATGGTTTTATGAATGCCGATAAAAACACGATTATTATGACATCCACCGAAAAACAAGGTAGTGGATATGCACTTTATGTCCTTCAAAAAAATGTATCTGCAACCTCTTATTCTCTTTCCGATTTTCAAGGTACCTGGCAGATGCACGGACTTTCTGTAGGTAACAGCACCGGCGCTTATGCAGGCTGGGTATATGCTACATTAACTGGAGATGCCAGTGGAAATTTCATAGGGAGTTTTACGGGAGCAGGTGGCAGTGGAAATATCAATACAACTACCTCTATTTCTTCAGAAGGTTTTATTACCGGTATGAATTCTATTGGGTCGAATGTCCATGGTTTTATGAGTGCCGATAAGAAAACGTTTTATATAACGATGACGGGAAACGAAACCAGTGATTATAATCTTGTTGTTTTTCAAAAACAAGCAACCGGAACTACCTATTCTTTATCCGATTTGCAAGGTTTTTGGCAAAGTCATTCGTTGGTGTCGGATAATACAAACGATATCGACCTATGGACAAGTTGGTCGCATAGTCGGTCAACAATTAATTCAAAAGGTAATGTAAATATCAGCAATTTGATAGTTAACGGAGAAAACAGAGATGATATATCTACCGGTATGTCAATAACATCCAATGGAATTATTACTTTTGATGGTATTTCCAATTCACATGGATTTTTAAGTGCCGATAAAAGTTTTGCCATCATGACTATGCCTGATATGGGTAGCGGCGGCTATACATTGGGCATTCTTCAAAAAGATTTAACGGTTAGTGGCGATCTTGGATTTCAGACACAATTTGTTGACAATAATACTGGTTGGATGTCCAATTACAATGCTGTTTATGAGAAATTCATCATATATAAAACCACCGATGGAGGAACAATCTGGAATACGACCTCCAACACCGTAGGAGGCATCTATTATTTTGTAGATGCTAACAACGGTTGGATGATAGGAAATTCGGTATCTGTCATTGGTGATGGAGGTTTAAACAATATTTATCATACCACCAATGGCGGAACGAGTTGGGTCTTACAGGCAAGCAACATAGGGAGTGCAAATGCTCTACATTTTACGGATTTATTGAACGGATGGGTTGTTGGCAGAGGTGGATTGGCGCTGAAAACAACCGATGGTGGAACTACATGGACAACAATAACCACTACTGGTCAAACATCCAATTCAAACAGTAAAGCCGTTTTCTTTTCAGATGCAAGCCATGGTTGGATAGGAAGTAGTTATGATACTAATAATAATGAAAATCAAACCAGCTCAACAGCTGCTAATAGCTTAATTTTAAGCAAAGCAAAAAGAAGCAGCAAAGTAAAAACAGATGAAGTCGGTACACAATTTATACTTGCGACCAAAGATGGCGGTGCAACATGGGAAACCCAAGATACTCCAGTCACAAATAGTATTTTCAGTATTTCGTTTTGGGATGCAACTAATGGTTGGTTTACCAGTGACTATGGACAAATTGCCCATTACACCAATACTTCTACTAAAACAGTATATAATACAGCAGGTGCGTTGTCTTCAGCTCTGAACACTACCGAAAAAAACACGCTTACTGATTTGACAGTTACAGGAACAATAGATGCCCGTGATTTTAAAACCCTGCGTGACGAGATGCCAATGCTTGCCAACATTGATTTAAGCGCAGCAACCATTTCTGCCTATACAGGTTCAGCGGGTACCTATTCGACAGGTTATAGTTATCCGGCGAATACTCTTTCCAGAAATGCTTTATATAAAAAGGCAACTTTGAAGTCGATAAAACTACCAGCAAACCTCATATCAATAGGACAGTCAGCATTATATAGTTGTACAGCATTGAAAAAAATAAATATTCCGGCCTCCGTTACAACTATTGAAGCCAATGCATTTAACGGTTGTGGAAACATGTCTAAGATATATGCCGAAGCATCTACACCAGTTGATTTGAGTGCTTCTGCTGATGTATTTCTCAATGCAAATATATCTAACTGTATATTATGTGTGCCTGTCGGCTCAAAAGCCGCCTATCAGATGGCTAATCAATGGCAAGATTTTACAAATATCGTAGAGACAGGTAGCTTGCTCACCTATAATGTAACTGTTCCTGATGGAACAAAAAACTGTTATATTGCCGGTGAAATGAATAATTGGACTCAACAGTTAATGACTAAGATTGACGATACACATTATACAATTACGCTACAGAATGGGAATGTTAATCAGAAATATAAGTATTGTTCCGGACCAGCATGGGATTATGTAGAAAAAGCTGCTGATGGTAGCGAAATCTCAAACAGAAGCTATTCTCCATATGATGTTGTTGCAAGCTGGCGGGCCGTTTATAATCCTCCAAAAGTAACTGCTTCCGATTATTATCTCCCTCTCAAAATTGGGAATTACACCGAATTGTATACAACATCAACGCAAACCGACGGTTGGAGTCCACGTACAACAAGGTATTCATTTAACCGAACAGATATGATTAATGGAATCCCATATTATCTTGAAGAAGGTTGGGAGGGTAATTTTTCTAACTGTAACGATTGCACAGACGGTCCATTCCGCTACATGTGGATTAGAAAAGATGCTACTGGAAATCTACTCCTGGGAGCTTTTGCAGTCAGCGATAATAATGGGAACTTAACTGATGACATCAATAAGGCTTATATATTGCCTCAACCTGTACTATGGTTCCCCAATACCTTCCTAAATGTGGGAGGATATACTACCTTTGCTATTGAAGACACTGTCATACAACTTGATTCCGTTATCAGCATAACCGCAACAGTAGGAAATTATACCAACTGTATTCAGGTACGAGATATACAACGTACGAAGAGCGGAATGATAACCTTCATGGAAGATAGTTATTATGCCTATCAAGTAGGACTCGTGAAGCAAAATAGGCTTTTGCCGTTGAATGATATTCATACAAATTATATCACCAATTATCTGGCTGATACTACTACGGTTATAAAGAACATAAAGAGTGGTGATGATTTATTTGCATTATATCCAAATCCTGCTTCTACGGGTTTTTATATCAATACAGGTTCAACTACTTCGACTCCATTATCTATATACGATATCAACGGAAGAATGATGCTTACAAAGCAAGTATTTGATAAGGAGCTTATCAGTATAAGCAGCTTTAAAAAAGGAATTTATATCGTAAAGATACAAACTGAAAGTGGTAGTTTTGCAAAGAAATTAGTAAAAGAATAATGAAATATTAACACTGAATCTTTAGATAGTCTAAAATTCTATACCAAGAAAAATCCGACAGACACTCGTCTTGTCGGATTTTTATCTTTGTGGTATTCATGCCTTAGATATCCTCCAGTAAGTAATATTGGTAGTCATGAAGGATTGTGGTGAGAAACTGCTCCGCATTATTGTTATGTGGAGTGACAGCCAGTGTACTCATTACTTTCTTTGCCAGTGGTTCTACTCGTTCAGCGCATTTTTCTTCCGGCAAGTTGAGGGTATGTTTGATGATGTCAGCCTGATTGATGTTTAGATTTGCAGCTTCCGGATAGACAGGCTTGTAATTTTTATTTAGATAATCGTATTCATCCAGACTTACACGTACATTTCTGTAACTGTTGTCTTCGATAACCATTGTCCCTGCAGCCATATCACCAAGTCGACGGTTGTTCTTATTTAAAAGAATTACAACCAGTCCTATTCCACTCGTGGCATCAATAATTAGAAATAGCCATCTTAATAAAGTAGAGCCCAGAGAGGGTGGCGTGCCATCTGCCATGACAACCCTTATGTTATGCATCTTCTTTCCCAAGGTACGACCATGGTTGAAAACTTCGAAAAATACTGGATATAGGATTGTCGGCAGAATAATAAATATATAGATGAAATATATTTTTATATTTGAACTGTTGATAGTAAAAATTTCTATGACGTTCGATACTATAATTGAGCAAATGATGTAGATAATGATAAAAAAAATATCCCACGCCGCAGATAAGACTCGAATACCAACACTTGCAGGTGTCTGTCGTATTTGGACATATTGTTCGGTTATAATAGATGTATCTGACATGGTGAATCTTGATTTTTTTCAACAGAAATGAGATTTAATTACTCTATTTCGTTGCAAAGTTAATAAAAATGTTTAAATTTGCACTTGAATTTGTATAATTTCTAATAAAAAGACCCTCATACCATGAAGGAGATTAAGTTTATACGTTATAATTTGGATAAATGGAAAAAGATGGAGACTGTTGTTGAGGATGCTGACTTTGTTAGCCCTGATAAGTTGGCAGATACCTATACAGAGTTGACTGCCGATCTGTCTTTTTCTCAAACCAATTATCCCGACTCCCGTATAACGATTTATCTCAACAACCTTACGTCTGCACTTCATAATCATATATACCGGAATAAAAAGGAGAAATGGAGCCGACTGTATACCTTTTGGACAAGAGAAGTGCCGGATGCCATGTATGAGTCTCGGCGTGCTCTGCTTGTTTCTTTTGTCGTATTCGTTTTAGCTTCAGCCATTGGGTATCTTTCAGGAATGAAAGATCCCGAATATGTAAGGCAGATCATGGGTGATGGGTATGTAGACATGACGATTCATAATATTCAAAATGGTGATCCTGTTGGTGTTTATGGGTCTCAGAGCGAGAACCCGATGTTTTTGCAGATCACACTTAACAATGTGCTGGTGTCATTCAGAATTTTCATATCAGGATTACTTACATTCTTTGGCACTGCATATATGCTTATTTATAACGGAGTTATGATAGGAGCGTTTCAGGCGATGTTACATCAATATGGAGTATGGGGTGAATCGATGCTTGCCTTGTTTCTGCATGGAACACTCGAACTGTCAGCTATCATCGTAACGGGAGCTGCAGGATTATCTATCGGGTCGGGATGGCTCATTCCTGGAAGTTACAGTCGTATGGAGGCATTCAGACGCAGTGCGCGAAGAGGACTAAGGATTGTCATAGGTACAGTTCCTATTTTTATTCTGGCCGGATTTATCGAAGGGTTTCTTACCCGTCATACAGAGCAGCCTGACTCTCTACGTATTACGTGGATAAGTATATCAGCAGTGTTTGTCATTTTTTATTATATTGTATTACCATATATTTATAATCATGGAAAAAAGACCAATAGTTAAACTTTACAAGGTTCGTAGTTTTAGTGAAAAATTCAGTGCGGTCATAGATTTCATTCGTGAAAACTGGAAGGTGATTTTAAAATTCTTCACCTACTTTATGCTCCCATTATCAATTATTGAGGGTCTGTTTGTAAATTCTGTAACATCCTTATCGTATGGTGCCGGTTTGCATGGCTTTGCAAATCTCCCCGCTTCGTCAATTTTTGAATATTCCAGTTATATGATTGTAAGTATGATCACATCATTGTTAGTCGGATCGATGATTTTCTCAATGATCCAACTTTATCAAAAGCGTGAAGAACGGCTTCAAGGTCTCGAGTTTTCTGAATTATGGCAACTTATGATTCACAATATGGGGCGTATCTTTTTGGCATATATTGTGTGCATATTTATTTTTGCAGTAGTTCTGTTAATTGTTGTAGGTCTTGGGTTCTTGAGCTTACTTACGTTAATTCTCACAATACCGTTGTGTTTTGCTCTTTTTGTTCCAATGATATTGTTGCCTGTCTTTGTGGTGTTTGACAATGACGGATTTGATAAAATCATTTCACGCTCTTTCGTTTATGGAATAAAAACATGGGGAGGGACTTTCGGGTTTATTATTGTGATGGGTCTTATTGCAAATATCGCTTCCGGAATTACCAGTACTCCCTGGTATGTGCTGTTTATGTTTCAGAAGATGATCCCCATGCTCAATCATAGTGTTGCTCTTGACACATCGTCAGTGGGAATGAACATAGGAGAGTATATTGCGGGCATTCTGATGACTTATGGTAGCCATCTGGCATCTTGTTTCGTAACGATTTCTTTGGTCTTCCAGTATGGCCATATTAAGGATAAATTTGAGAACATGTCTGTTGATGAAGAAATAGAGAACTTCGATCATACAAAAGAAGACTCCTTTATTTAAATCATTTGCATGATTGTTCTATTCACATCTGCATTAGATACATTGACTTATAACGCGAGTGAGATTGCAAAATGGCAATCTGACTCACGTTATAATTATAACCGTGAATTCCTTCGTGATGGCAGGTCTTTATGGCAGATAATACAGACGTGGATATATGACAGACTGCATGAGCTATTCGGAATGGATGCCGATGTGCATCAAATCTCAGTTTGGCTGATAGTGATTTTTTTTCTTATCATTATCGCTATTGTTAGCTTTCTTATCTATCGTCATCACGGCCTGTTTAAACCGTCTCAGAAAATAGATTCTGATACATACTCAATCGAGGACGAGACAATCTACGGTATAAACTTTGATGCAGATATAAATAAAGCACTTCTAGGTAATAATTTTCGTGAGGTAGTCAGACTTATTTATATGCAGACACTTAAAACCTTGAGTGATGCGAATATTATTTTATGGGAATCATACAAGACCCCACGGCAATATATGATGGAATTTCATCATGAATCATTCAATAAGTTGACCCGTGAATATGTGAAGATCCGATATGGAAACTTTATAGCGTCGATGACATCTGTTGGTGATATGCAACGATGGCAGCGTGAAGTATGCCATCCCATCAAGAAAGGAGATTCTGTATGAAAGGTTCCCACTGGTTCATTGTTTTTATCATCATCATTCTTGGGTTCACCCTGTTGGTAGAATTACATACTCCTAAGAAGTTCTCGTGGGTACAAAGCTATAACCATACAGACTACAATCCCTTTGGATGTGCTATTTTTGACAGTATCATGTCAAGGTCAATGCATGGCCAATACAGATATAATGTTGTACGAAAGACATTTCCTCAGATACTTAATGAACATTTCGAAGAACGTCACGGATACATCATGTTAAGTGACCAACTGAATATGAGTAAGGTGGATGTGGACGCAATGCTTAGTTTGGCAAACCGGGGTAACTATATACTATTAGCTGGAGAATCAATAAAAGAGGACAGTGATTATCTGGCGAAGGCTCTCCATCTCAGATATAATCAGATAGACTATTCTTATTATCAGTCTATCTTTAATGCAGATGCGAGTGTTGATAAACGAACATTGATGTGGGATGGTGATACCAGGCGTTATCACTCTCATCAATATCAGGTACAACGTTATCTTACTCGAGCTTATTTCCGTGAGGTTGATTCCGTTTATTGCGAGGTGTTGTTGTCCCAATACTGTGTAGAAACTACCAAAGAAGTGGAAAAAATCCCAGTAGCAGTTCTGTTGCATTACGGAAAGGGAGTGATTATCGTATCTGCCAACCCTCTGCTTTTCACAAATTACAATATGATCTATAATGGTCCTTCATTACCTTTCAGATTAATATCAGTGATGGGGCCTGTGCATATTACGAGACTGGAGACTAGAGACAATTTAAATGCCGGTTCCACAGCATCACCTTTCAGTTACATTACCACACAGCCGCCTCTCAGCATGGCCGTGAGTCTTGCCATGATTACTGTGCTTATATTTTTACTCACGTCAGCTCGCAGAAGACAATGGGCAATACCCGTAGAGAAAAAAGTGAAGAGTCAGACGTTGAGTTTTGTAAGTCATATAGGAATGCTTTATTACTTGTATCACGATAATGCCGACCTGGTAAGGAAACGGATGTTTTATTTCACCGATGAGATTCGTCGAGATTACCACATTGAAATCAGTGACCCCAGCAATGATAATATTGCTGCCAAAAAGATCTCCCAACAGACAGGAGTTGCTGAGGGGACAGTGAAATTGCTACTCCATCAGATACATTCAGAAATCAATGATATTGACGATGAGGATACCAAGGATCTTATTGATACCATGGATGATATAATCAAGAAAGGAAGAGTATAAAATAAATAATTATGGAACAGAATATTGAAGAACGTGTTCTTACCGAAGATGCAGGAACCGAAACACAAAGAATAGATTTGTCAGAGTTTTCTGCTAAGATCGAAAAGGTGAAAACCGAGATTTATAAGGTGATCGTGGGTCAGAACACTGCCGTAGACCTGTTGCTCACATCCATCCTTGCCGATGGTCACGTGCTGATAGAAGGGGTGCCGGGAGTCGCAAAGACGCTCCTAGCCAGACTAATGTCCCGTCTTATCGACGCACAGTTCAGCCGTATACAGTTTACTCCCGACTTGATGCCGAGTGATGTGATAGGTACAACGGTATTTAATATGAAGACTTCGGAATTCGACTTCCATAGAGGTCCGGTGTTTTCAAACATTGTACTTGCCGATGAGATTAATCGTGCACCAGCTAAGACTCAGTCGGCTCTATTCGAGGTGATGGAAGAACGACAGGTCACAGTCGATGGGATGACCTATAAAATGTCTCCTCTATATATAATCATCGCTACTCAGAATCCTATTGAACAGGAAGGTACATACAAACTTCCGGAGGCTCAGCTTGACCGGTTTCTGATGAAGATTACCATTGATTATCCTGATGCGGATCAGGAGGTAGAAATTCTTAAACGGCATAATAACCATTCTTCATTTGTCAATCTTGACTATGTTGAGCCTGTTCTTTCGAGTGAAGATATCATTAAATACAGAGCACTCATCGATTCAATCATCGTGGATGAGTCGCTTCTGCGATATATCTCCGGCATTGTGCAGCAGACCCGTAACAGCCGTGCCATATATCTGGGTGCTTCACCGCGTGCGTCCGTAGCAATACTTCAGGCATCTAAGGGCATTGCTCTGCTTGATGGTCGTGACTATGTCACACCGGATGACATCAAGACGGTTGCGCCTTATGTATTACAGCATCGTCTGTTGTTGACGGCTGAGGCTGAGATGGAAGGTTATACAGCCGAGAAAGTGGCAATTAAATTAATTGATAAGGTCGAAGTTCCAAAATAAATGTATTTCTCACGACGTTTTTATCTTGCGATGACCGTTATCATCTTTGTATTGGTAATCGGTTATTTTGTATCACCACTATATCCTATTGGTATAGGACTCTTTGTTGGTCTGTTTTTCTTTACACTAACGGATATCTTCAGACTTTACCGGCACCGTGGTATTAAGGGCGACAGAAAGTGTACCGACAGATTCTCAAACGGTGATGCCAATGACGTGAGTTTGACTATAGAAAATGGTTATGAATTCTCGCTCAAGTTGGAGGTTATCGACGAAGTTCCCGTTATATTTGCGAGACGTGACCTGCTATTTTCGCTTACACTCAATTCCAATACATCTAAGACCATACGATATCAGCTCACTCCTGTGAAACGTGGCCTTTATCATTTTGGTCGAATTCGGGTTTTTGCACGAACATCATCGATGGGTCTTGTCGTGCGACAGTTCATTTGTGGGAAAAAGGCTGATGTTAAGGTTTATCCTTCTTATCTGATGCTTCGGAAGTATGAATTGTTGGCTATTAACAATAATCTGACGGAGATAGGTATCAAGAGATTGAGGCGAGTAGGGCAGCAGACCGAATTTGAGCAGATACGCGATTACGTGAAAGATGACGACTTCCGTCTCATCAACTGGAAAGCTACATCCCGAATGAATAACCTGATGGTCAATGTCTATGAGGATGAACGTTCACAGCAGATATTCAATGTCATAGATAAAGGAAGGGTGATGCAGCAGAAATTTTGTGATATGACATTACTTGATTATTCCATCAACGCTTCACTAGTACTCTCATATATAGCTATACATAAAGAAGACCGTGCCGGTATGATTACCTTTGCCGAGAAACCGGATACTTATATCAAGGCATCAAGACGTGACGACCAGATGCAGCTACTTCTTGAGAGTCTTTATGGGCAGCAGACCACTTTTGGTGAGACTGATTTCTCGTCACTCTGTGTTTTTTTGTCACAGCATGCTGTACGTCGTAGTCTGATGATTATTTACACTAATTTTACTAGCCTTAATTCAATGAAAAGACAGTTGAATTATCTTATACAGTTAAGTCGTGGCCATAGAGTGTTGGTTGTCTTTTTTGAAGATTCCGAAGTTGAAGAGTATGTCAGTGAGCAACCTCAGAATATGGAAGAATATTACCAGCATGTGATTGCAGAGAAGACCATTTATGAGAAGCGTCTGATTGTATCTACACTTCTTAAGCATGGCATATACTCACTGCTCACAACACCACAGCATCTCTCAGTGGATGTTATCAACAAGTATCTGGAGATGAAAGCACGACAGATGTTCTGACGTTATTGCTTAAGCCATGTGTCAATTAACATACGTGCCAGCGACACCTTACCCGGAATAACGGGTAACTTATCCTTATGAAACCATCCGCCGGAGCTTAATTCAGAGCGTTGCAGATGAATCTCACCACTTTCGTATTCTGCAAAGAACCCGACCATGAGTCCGCAGGGATAAGGCCATGGCTGGCTTTTGAAATACCGGATGTTTTTGATTTTTATTTCGGTCTCCTCCATCACTTCACGATTCACAGCCTGTTCCAGATCTTCGCCCGTTTCTACGAATCCTGCCACCAGTCCGTAGAAGTTTCCCTTAAAATTATTGGCATGCACCAGCAATAGCTCATCGCCGCGGCTTATCAGTACGATAATGGCAGTGGCAAGTTGCGGCCATACTTCTTTACCACAATTCTCGCAACGTTTAGATATGTCGGTATGTAGTTTCATCGGCCCTCCGCATACACCGCAGAATTTTGTATTGGAATCCCAATATAGAATCTCTGCACACTTTCCACCTTTCATATACAACTCTTTAGGCAGTAAGTCAAATGACATACGAAGTCCTTTCATCACATACTCATCGTCTTCTATTACAGGCGAATCTATATTATAAGCTTTTACATCGACATTTCCCAGAGGAGTTATTTTATGAATTGTAGTCCACGGTTTAACCTCTGTCGGGGTTTTCTCTTGAAATGGGATAGTAAACGTTCCGTCTTGCTGTTTCTTTAACAGTAGATCTGATTTACAGAAAACAAACCAGTATTTTTTCATTCTCCAAATATAACTTTACGGTCACGCTCAATTGCAGGCTTTGCCCATTCGTCAGGAATAAATCTCCAGTTGTTGCCGGGTAAAGGATTGAGTATTTTCTTTTCTTCAATATATTTCATCAGATAATAGCGCTGGTCACGTTCCGATGCAAATATAATACGTGATGGAATTGAATCATGAGGGATGCCTGCACCTTTCGTCAGAAGTTCACCACCCCCATTACCACGATAGCTATTCATGACCACTTTATATATCTTATTCTCATCAAACGGTGAGCCGTCTGCTAAGGTTGTTATCTTAATTTTTTCCCCGCTAGTCTTCGTCACATCCACTGTATAATTGATACCCGAAGCACTGTCAAAGTTGAATGCGAGGTTCTTAAATCCGTTACGCTGTTTATCATTTCCTGTTGAACTTAATAGCATGATATGGTCATTAGGATTAGTCATGGTGTTTGACCATAAGTCATAACTCATCTCCAGAAAACCTTTTATTTCCTTCCCACTCATTTTAAGAACATAAATCTGGTTCTCGTATCTATATAGGTTGAACATATCACTTACAAAGACATCCCCTTTATTGATTTTTGTGTCAAATGTCAGTGGTGCGGCAAAAGAAATTTGAGCACCCGATATCTGTAGTTGCAGGTAATGAATGAAATCCATAAATGCAGAATTGCCGAAATAAGAGTCTCTGGTACTTATCGTATTTTCGAAAGTTCCGATTTTCCTGTTTACAAAAGTGCTCACACTGTCGTAACGTGCTTTGAAGTAAGCCATGTACTCATCCGATACTTTCTCGTTTGTGACATCCTTCAACTGACCAGTCACATGTTTTGACAGGATCTTGTCACCATCCATCTGTAGGTGAATTTGTGCGTCGCTCACCAGATAAGCTTCGCATGAAGGGTCGAGACACAACACATTGTCACCTTTCACATTTGTAACGCGGTCGAGATGGCGGGTATGGTCATGTCCGTATAGTACCAGGTCGAATCCAGGCACTCTCTCTGCCACCTCAAGAGAAGCATTCTCCTGATATTCTTTCGTTAAGATGCCGTTACTACGGCCGGAATGAAACAAACCTATAATTACCTGAGGATGTTCCTTCTTCTTTACAACCTCTACCCAATGGCGTGCGCATTTCACCATACCGTCAAAATGCATTCCTTTCCAGAGGCTTTCGTTAAGCCAGTTTGGTATTGCAGGGGTAATCATTCCTATGATTGCAATTTTGATACCGTCCCGATTGATAATCGTGTACGGGCTGAAACGAGGTTGCCCGGTTTCATTGTCAATGGCGTTGGCACACATGATCGGATGATCAAGTTCTTGAGCCCATTTGTTATATACGGCAGGTCCCGTCTCAATATCATGATTTCCTATCGTATAAGCATCGTAGCCCATATATCTATAGATATCCGATACAAGATTCCGTTCATCAGTTTTAATGAAATTGCTGTAATAGCATGTAGGTTGACCTTGTAGTATATCACCGTTATCCACTAAGATAAGGTTTTTACCATAGTCTTTCCTTAGCTTTTCCACGTATGTAAAGACACGTGCCAAGGATCCTCCTTTAGGTTCCCTGTTGATGAAATCGTAAGGAAAGAAACATCCATGTACGTCACTGGTTTCGATGACTCTTAAGTCAATGGTTTTTATTTCTGCCATAGTAGCTGTCTTCACCAACAGCAATGCCAAGCAAGCTGCGAGCAATCTTTTCATCATTTGATATATTTTATCGGCAAAATTACGAAAAAAAAGTGTCACAACAAGGGTTCGGCATATATTTTGTTCCTATATTTATAAAAAAAAACTAGTATTATGGCATTTATAGACTATTATAAAATTCTTGGGGTAGATAAGAATATTCCTCAGAAAGATGTTCGTAAAGCTTATATAAAGCGGGCAAAACAGTTCCATCCTGACCTTCATCCAGACGATCCAAAGGCCAAACCGAAGTTTCAGGCATTGAGTGAAGCCTGGGATGTTATTGGAGATCCTGAAAAACGAAAGAAGTATGACCAGTACGGAGAACAGTGGAAGCATGCTGATGCGTTCAATCCTGCAGGAGGAGAATCTGCAGGAGGAGGCACGTATCAACGGGGTGGTAATGGCTCTCCATTCGAAGGCTTCGACTTCGGCAGTTTTGGAAATAGTGGAGGAGGCTTCAGCAGCTTCTTCGAAGAATTGTTTGGTGGCGGACGTCGTAAGGCAAGCCGGACTACAAATGGATTTGGCTCTTCCGGATTTGGACGGCACAGCACAGGTGAGATGAATGCGAATGTCGACATCGACCTTTATACAGCAATGCTTGGAGGAAGTATCATCATTCAGATGCAAAATGGTTCAAAACTGAAACTTAATGTAAAACCGGAGACACAGTCGGGTACAAAAGTACGTCTGCGAAGCAAGGGCTATGATAGGGGTGATGGCACCTTTGGTGACTTGATAATAACTTATAATGTCAAGCTCCCTACCAACTTGACCCCTCGTCAGAAACAACTTTTTGAAGAGTTGAGAAATTCTCAATAGCCAGTAGGCTTTTCAACTCTCCCCAAAAGCTTTTTGATTCTTAGGCCTTGTTGTCACCATTAAGGTGATAAGTCACTTATGATAAGCATCTTACGGATGTTTTCACTTGGACTGTACTGTCACTTTATATCATGGTGTCGTCACACCTGAGTTTTATGTTTTATTTTTTTCATTTATGTTTTTATTTTTTAGCGTCACTTTATCATCCCCACTGGTTGTCACGTAGTTACGGTGGTTTTATCTCTTTCAAACCGTCATCAACAGTCATACAGCCGTCATCTCCGTTCCGGGTAAAGAGGCGTTGCCGGACTTGATCGAGGTGTACTGTCGAGCCGAAAGAGTGTAGGTAGGTTGTAGAAAGCTAGCTTTTTCACTTGCTCAGCTATGTGAATGAGGGTGCTCTGCATTGCTCCGGGAGTCGAAAAGCTAGCTTTTCGATGATGGCTCCATGACGGTATATGACGGTCGTTGCCGTTATTGCGACCTATAATCATGCTGAATATCTGTTATTTATACGCTCCATGATAAAGTGACGGATGTTTTTTTAAAGCTTCTGTGTGGAAATACCGGACTAGGCCAACCCCCAATTCCGTCTCTTATGCAGGTAGTGGACTGGCAGCGCGTAGTAGCTGTACTTGAAGGTGCCCTTTTATTTTCGTGCGCATAGCTCTGACCTTGGCGGAGCATATCTCTGCAAGTCAAAAACAGCAGAAAATGAGTTTAAGAGCAATACTCTAGAGGTTCGTTTTGATACCTTTCAGGCTCTGACTCAATACTTTTCTTGTGACGATAGTGCGTCATTTTGTGATAGTCTAGACGGTCGTAAAACTGAATGAATATATTGTTAGTCAATAGCTTACGTCATCATCTGTGACAATAGAGGCTATTTTTCAAAAAGTTGTTTTAGTCACTTTTGGTGATATGAAAAGCCAGGAAATTCCGAGTATTACCGATAGCTGTTAGCAATACAAAAAATAATGTTTTTGGAATATTATAGGAACTCTTTTCAATATCAATATATCCTTTATAACATGTCTTCTGGGTACCTTTGTACTGGAATTTGTATGCAAGAGAATATCATTAAAAGGAAGATTATTACAATAAAAACTAATACTCATATTAGTAAAAATGTAAGAAAAATCAACTTTTTTATCCTTATTTTTAAATTAATTGAGTTTGTACCATGTTCTGATGCAACAATTTTGTATCTTTGCACTTATAGAGGAGATTCATTTCTATACTTGAAAATAGACAAAAAGACAGAACTAGTAAAATAATCATTATCGAAACAGCATTTAATTAGAATATACAAGAAAGACACTCTCACATCAATATTGGCTTTGGTCGGTTATCAGTAGGTGTCGGGAGTTTTATATATATATATATGGCAGCATGGAATTACCAAAACTAATAAATAACATCAGTGAAAGGGTGGTTGACGATCTGAAAAAAAGGTTGTCCACCCACTCAAACGTGTCCATTGCCGCTGCTTCCTTTTCTATCTATGCCTTCGAGGCTCTAAAAAATGAGCTTGAAAAAATAGAAGAACTACGATTCATTTTTACATCACCAACTTTTGTCAAGGACAAATCCAAGAAAGAAAAGCGAGAATTCTTTATACCCAAACTCAATCGTGAACGCAATCTTTATGGCTCCGATTATGAAATCAAACTACGCAATCAGCTTTCACAAAAAGCCATAGCATGCGAGTGTGCTGAATGGATCCGTAAAAAAGTACGTTTCAAATCCAATTCTTCATCTGAGACCATGGGCGGTTTTTTTCAGATATCCGATACAGAATCTCGTTCTTATGCTCCATTCAATGAGTTCACCACAACAGAATTGGGATTGGATAGAGGAAATAGTATTTATTCCATGGTGCAGAGTTCTCCATCGCCTTATGCCGAAGAATATTTGAAGATATTCAATGCCCAGTGGGATGATGAAGAGAAATTTACTGATGTCACAGATACGGTGCTGGAATATATCGAGACGGTCTATAGAGAAAACTCTCCGGATTATATCTATTTCATCACACTCTACAATATCTTCAATGAATTCTTGGAGGACATATCCGAAGATGTGTTGCCCAATGAAGCAACAGGTTTCAAGCATAGTGTGATTTGGAACAAACTCTATAACTTCCAGAAAGATGCGGCATTGGCCATCATCAACAAACTGGAAAAATATAATGGTTGTATCCTTGCCGACAGTGTGGGCTTGGGAAAGACCTTCACAGCCTTGTCGGTCATCAAGTATTACGAGAACCGCAATAAGTCTGTCTTGGTACTCTGTCCCAAAAAGTTGAATGAGAACTGGATGACCTTCCGAAGTCACTATAAAAACAATCCGATAGCTTCCGACCGTTTGAGATATGATATCTTATTTCATACCGATTTGTCTCGAACAAGTGGGTCAACCAATGGTTTGGATCTACGTCATATCTATTGGGCCAACTATGACCTTGTGGTCATTGACGAAAGCCATAACTTCCGTAATGGTGGGAAGATCACAACTGATGAAGAGGATGAAAATCCACGCGAGAACCGTTATTTTCGTTTGCTCAATCAAGTGATTCGTGCAGGTGTCAAGACTAAGGTCTTGATGCTTTCTGCAACGCCTGTCAACAATGGATTTAAGGATTTGAAAAACCAACTTCAGTTAGCCTATGAAGGTGAAGCCGAGAATATTGATATGCTATTAGACACGAAGACCAGCATTGATGATATTTTCCGTCAGGCACAAACAGCTTACAATTATTGGACTAAATTGGAGCATCTGGAGCGAACAACAGCCAAGTTACTCTCTATGTTGAGCTTTGATTTCTTTGAGGTTTTGGATTCTGTTACCATTGCACGAAGCCGAAAACATATCGAAAGGTATTATGATACAACTGATATCGGCAAATTTCCCACCCGATTGAAGCCAATCTCTCGTCGTCCTTGTCTGACAGATTTAGATTCGGCTATCAATTACAAAGAAATCTACACCCAACTTCAGATGCTGAATTTGGCATTTTATACTCCGTCTGACTTTATCTTAACAAGCCGCATAAGCAAATATGAGGACTTGGGAAAGACCGGCAGTAGTAGGGGGCTCTCCATGCATGGACGTGAGAAAGGTATTCGTCAACTGATGTCTATCAATATGTTGAAACGTTTGGAGAGTTCTGTTAATTCTTTCCGACTGACCATTCAGCGTATTCAGGATCAGATAGAAAACACAATCAATAGTATTGATACTTTTGCCTCCAACCGAAATGGTCATGCTACTCTTGAAGTGGACAATTATGATCTGTCGATGGTAGCCGAGGATGAAGATTTTTATGATTCAGCCTTTGTGGGTGGAAAGAAGACAAAGATAGATTTAGCAGATATGGATTACCTTTCGTGGCAGTCCTATTTGGAACAAGATAAAGAAATTCTGGATGGGCTTCTCTTGATGTTACAGTATATTACTCCACGTCATGATAGTAAACTCCAGCAATTGTTAGAAGATTTGGACTACAAGTTCAGCCATCCTATCAACTCAAATAATAAGAAGGTATTGATATTTACAGCATTCTCTGATACTGCGGAATACCTCTATTCTGAATTGTCCGACCTAATTAATAATGAATATGGCGTAAATGTGGCCATTGTCACCGGTTCCTCGGCAGAAAAATGTACCATTCCCAAGCTAAAAGTGGATTTCAATACCATTCTGACGTTGTTTTCACCTATATCAAAAGAACGAGAGATCATCTTCCCCGATTCAAAAGATGAGATTGATGTGCTTATTGCCACAGACTGTATTTCTGAAGGTCAGAACTTGCAGGACTGTGACTATGTCATCAATTACGATATACATTGGAATCCGGTGCGCATCATTCAACGTTTCGGGCGTATTGACCGTATTGGATCCAAGAACGACGTCATTCAATTGATGAATTATTGGCCTGATGTGGAACTGGATGATTATATTAAACTGAAAGGTAGGGTGGAAGCCCGTATGAAAGTGACAATTATGACTGCTACAGGCGATGGCAATGATGATTTACTTTCTGATGAAGAGAAAAGCGATTTGGAATATCGAAAGGAACAGCTGAAACGCTTGCAGGAGGAAGTGGTAGATATTGAGGATATGGACTCCGGTATCAATATCATGGATATGGGATTGAATGATTTTCGTCTCGATTTGCTTGACTACATGAAGGATAATCCAGACATAGCACATACACCATTTGGTATGAGTGCCGTAGTGGGTAGTTCCAACTTCGTTCAGCCGGGTGTTATCTATGTATTGAAGAACCGCAATAATGGTGTGAACATTAACCATCAGAATCTGCTTCATCCATTCTATATGGTTTATATCAGTCATGATGGCGAAGTCATTTGTGACCATCTGTCACCCAAGAAGATGCTTGACATGATGCGTGTTGCTTGCCGTGGAAAACATGAACCCGATAAGGAACTCTGTAATATCATGAAAAATGAGACCAAGGATGGCAGGGATATGAGCCATAACTCAGATTTATTACAGGATGCTATTCATAGCATCATTGAAGTGAAAGAAGAATCCGATATCATGAGTCTCTTCTCGGAAGGCGAAACTACAGCCCTGCAAGATCAGATTTCGGGCTTGGATGATTTTGAATTGATTTGTTTTTTGGTTATTAAATAGCAAAATGCCTATGTATAATCTGCCTGCATCAACACTCGTTAATCGATTAATTCCCAAGAAGGTCTTTGTGGATCAGTTGGGAGCGAATACTCGCATGAAAGACCACTTTACCAACGACATTGTCAAAGTAGAATGGATATCCAAGATTGCATCCAGTACATTGAATGTGGCTGATGGCAAGGAGGTGCATGAGATAACAGTGTTTCAAGTGCCTCTCAAGGAAGATGAATGCTCCAATGATCTCTTTACTTTCATTGACAGTATGATGCCCCGGCATACGCTATTCATATTATGCAAAGGAGAACAGGTTTGTTTGCATCTGAACTACAAAGAGCACATTGATAGCGTCGGAAGAACGGAGAAGGCCTATCGTATCACGAAAACGTATCGTTCAGCTTGGATAAATAAAAGCTCTTTGAAAATTCAAATAGAGGGATTGAATATGGATGCCATCTACGAGACATTGGTGCGTCAAGTGGCTGGGGAGAGAATTATATCAGCAAGCAATGACCTTAAAAGTGATGTACAGATATCAGCAGAACATGAAGCCCTGCTCCAGCAGCTTGAGACCTTGAAAAAAAAAGAGGCGAGTGAGATTCAACCACAAAAAAAATTCGCGTTGCATCAACAGATTTTAGAATTGAATAAAAGACTATCATGATATGACAAAGAAAGGAGGCAATGAAACGGTTACAAATTGTAACCAGTTGAAAATGTTTGCTCCCGATGGGAAGATGTGACTTAGCATAAGGAAGAATAATTCAAAGTAGAAAAAAATAATATATGGAAAAGCTTAAAATGCAGACGCTAAACGGCGTTCAAAACAATATAGATAAGATAGCAGCTCTTTTCCCGAACTGTATCACCGAGAAGAGGGATGAGACGGGAAACCTTGTCTATGCAATAGATTTTGATAAGCTTCATCAAGAGCTGTCAACAGAAATTGTGGAAGGGCGTGAGGAACGCTATCAGTTTACCTGGCCCGATAAGAAGAAAGCAATTTTGCTTGCTAATTCTCCCATCAACGCTACTCTACGTCCATGCAAGGAAGAGAGTGTGGATTTTGATCATACGCAGAATCTTTATATTGAAGGGGATAACCTTGATGTTCTCAAATGTTTAAAGGAAACTTATTTGGGCAAGGTGAAGATGATTTATATTGATCCTCCTTATAATACAGGAAACGACTTTGTGTATGAAGATGACTTTGCTGAATCAACATCTGAATATTTAGCCAATAGTGGTCAATATGATGAACAGGGGAACCGTCTTGTTACCAATTCTGAAAGCAATGGGCGCTTCCATACGGATTGGTTGAATATGATATATCCAAGATTAAAGGTTGCAAGAGATTTATTGACTGAAGATGGAGTACTCTTTGTAAGTATTAATGATTATGAACTTAATAATTTAGATAAAATATGTGAAGAATTGTTTGGAAGAGAAAATAAACTTGCATGTTTCTGCTGGCGTACAGACGGCAATTTTGATAATCAGGCAAGAATAAAAACGTGTCATGAATACATTCTCTTATATGCGAAAAATGAAAAAAATATAGAATTACCAAACACTATTGATTCCAACATCTCAAAATCAAGTAAATTATTTAAAGCAGAAATTCGTAATACAATTATTAAGAATGGTATTAAGAACCCCGTTAGTGATGTGATAATACCTATTGGGTTTCCTTCCGAGATGGAATCTGGCATAATAAATAATAATAATGTTACTTGGCCTAAATATAATGAACCTATATTCGTAGAAAATAATAAGACCAAGAACAGCGCTGTAGCAACAACTGGTTGGGCGTCAAAAGGTCAACTATTGGATTTCATTAAAAACAAATTCATGCCTGTTATTGATAGCAAAGGGCAACAAACTTCGTTTGTACTTACAAAAACAGGTGCAATTGAGTGTATAAAGAAACGTGAAAAAGTAAGTCACGTAATATCTGTTCTGAATAATTTAGGTGGTACCCAAAAAGCGACAAGTGATATGGGGGAATTGGGTGACTATTTCGATTACCCCAAACCTGTATCCTTAATCAACTATATAACAAGAATGTATGTAAATAGCTATGATTTAGTACTTGATTTCTTCTCTGGTTCAGCCACCACAGCTCATGCAGTAATGCAGCTTAATGCCGAAGATCACGGCAATCGTAAATTCATTATGGTGCAACTCCCTGAAAGAACGGATGAAAAGAGCCAAGCCAATAAAGCTGGATACAAAAATATCTGCGAAATAGGCAAAGAACGTATTCGACGAGCCGGAAAGAAAATTCAAGAAGAGCTTGCTGCTAAACAGAAAGAGGAAGACTTGTTTAGTGATCAAGATCAGGACAAAGAGTTTAAACTTGACATCGGTTTCCGTGTTCTCAAACTGGATAGCAGTAATATGGAAGATGTTTACTATGCTCCATCAGAGTACAGTCAGAACGATTTGTTTGCGATGACAGATAATGTCAAAGCAGATCGCACTCCAGAGGATCTTCTTTTCCAAGTAATGCTTGAACTAGGGGCTACCCTCAATAGTAAGATAGAGCAATCGACGATTGAAGGGAAAACCATCTTCAATGTTGCCGAAGGTTATTTGGTTGCCTGCTTCGATACCGATATAAATGATGCTGTAGTAACAGCCATTGCAAAGATGACACCTCAATATGCTGTATTCCGTGATAGCTCAATGTCTGATGACAGCACAGCCACCAACTTTGAACAGATATTCAAAACATATTCGCAAAGTACAATTACTAAGGTGTTTTGAAAAAATAACCAGCATGGATAAAATACTAAAGACGCTCATTGGTGAAAATACCACTTGCGACTTCAAGGAATTTTTGGAGCGGAGGCAATTCAAAAGTTGGTTAAAGAGTGTAAGTGCTTTTGCCAATGGAATTGGTGGCTCTCTATTCTTTGGCGTGAACGATGATGGAGAAGTCGTTGGACTTGAGGATGCGAAGTCTGATACCGAATTTATCAGCGACAAAATTAAGAATATGATTGACCCTGTTCCTGATTTTGAGTTGAAGACAATCTCAACAGAGACAGGAAAAACAATATTGGAGCTTCATGTGCTATCTGGAAATATGACACCTTACTATTTTGTTAACAGCGGTGGCAGAATAGCTTTTGTGCGAATGGGAGATGAAAGCGTGGTAGCGACATCCGGTCAATTAAGTAGCTTGGTTCTCAAGGGACGGAATGTAACTTATGATTCACTGGTTACTGAATACTCGTTGAAAGATATGACGTTTGAAACACTAGCAAAAACGTATGAGAAACAAACGGGAAATTCTTTCGAGAAGAAATTGTTACGATCATTCTCTTTGGTTACCGAAAAAGGATTCCTGACGAATGCAGGTGTTCTCTTCTCTGATCAATGTCCATATCGTCATTCAAGTCTGTATTGTACCCGGTGGACGGGATTTCATAAAGACGATGCCAAAGATTCTCGTGAATATCAAGGCAACCTTCTGACCTTATTGAATGCAGGTGAGCAATTTATTGATTTGCATAATTTGAAAGGTTGGGTGAAATTACCCAATAGCCGGTTGAATACACCCGATTATTCAAGTCGTGCCATTTTCGAAGCATTGGTTAATGCCTTTATTCATCGTGACTATACAGAACTGGGCAGTGAAGTTCATATCGACATCTATGATGACCGATTGGTGATTTATTCTCCGGGTGGTATGTTTGATGGAACTTTCATTCAAGAGCGTGATTTAGATGATGTTTCTTCAAAACGCCGTAATCCCATTCTTGCCGATGTCTTTGCTCAGTTGAATTATATGGAGAAACGAGGCAGCGGCTTACGAAAGATTTGTAATGAGACAGCAAAGTTACCGGGCTTTACCGAAGCCAAAGAGCCGCGCTTCCGCTCTCAGGCAACCTCTTTCTATACTGAACTGCCGAACAATAACTATCGTTATAAAGAGAATGAGCCTGTAAATGAGCCTGTAAATGAGCCTGTAAATGAGCCTGTAAATGATAGTGTAATTAATAGTGAAAATGATAGTGTAAAGTTGACTTTATTACAAAAAGATCTACTAAACAACATGAAACAAAATGCGCAGATAACACGTCTTGAGTTGTCTGAGAGGTTGAATGTAAGTCTGATTACAGTGAAAAGAACCATTGCCCAAATGAAAGAGTTGGGATTACTGGAAAGAGTTGGTTCTGATAAAAGTGGACATTGGACCGTCCGTGATATGAAAGGAGGAAAATTGTGAAACTGAAATTTAAGATACAACAATATCAGACGGATGCCGTACAAAACGTCGTCCGTGTCTTTGCTGGCCAACCCAATAAAGGTCTTGCAGAATACGTAGTAGACAAGGGTAAAATCTATGTGAAGGATAACGGTAAGTTGGTGGAAACGCCCAAAGTTGACTTTGAAGATTTTAACGGATATAGGAATGGCGACATTACTTTAACCAAGGATGAACTTTTGGATAATATTCATCATGTTCAGGCAGACAGCAACATCTGTTTGTCAAGCGACGTGGTGGATAAACTCGGCCATTGCCAGCTTGACATAGAAATGGAAACGGGTACAGGAAAGACGTATGTCTATATCAAGAGTATGTTTGAGCTGAACAAGCTCTATGGCTGGACAAAGTTTATCGTGGTGGTACCCAGCATCGCTATTCGTGAAGGTGTGAAAAAGAGCTTTGATATTACTGTGGATCACTTTATGGAACTCTATGGAAAGAAAGCCCGTTATTTCATCTACAACAGTGATAATCTGAATCAGATTGATACCTTCTCTCAAAGTAGTGATATATCTGTGATGATTATCAATACGCAGGCTTTTAATACTTCTATGAAAGAGGGTGCCAAGAACTCAGCTGCTCGAATCATCTATTCGGTACGAGATGAGTTCAACAGTCGTCGCCCTATTGATGTAATTTCAGCCAACCATCCAATCATCATTCTCGACGAGCCGCAGAAGATGGGTGGTGCTGCCACGCAAACGGCATTGGCTCGTTTCAAACCACTCTTTACGCTGAACTATTCAGCTACTCACAAAGAGACTCATAATCCAATCTATGTGTTGGATGCACTGGATGCTTACAATCAAAAATTGGTTAAGAAGATTGAAGTAGTTGGCTTTGAGTTGAAGAACTTGAAAGGAACCGATAGCTATCTATATTTGGAAGATATCATCCTGTCAAAGACAGAAGCACCGAAAGCACGTCTTGAACTGGAAGTAAAACATATCAACGGAATCAAGCGGGAGATGAAAAACCTCAGTGAGGATGATGACTTGTTCTATATTTCAGGAGAACTGGAGCAATACCGTGGTTACCGTATTTCAGACATTCATGTGGATACACAGAATGGATCGCATAGTACAGTATCATTCAGCAATGGAAAAATCATGTACATCAAGGATGTGTTCGGCGATATTTCGGCAGACCACAAGGCCCGTATTCAGATAAGAGAGACCATCAAAGCGCATTTCCGCAAAGAGGCTTCGCTCTTCAAGCGTGGCATCAAAACACTTTCTTTGTTCTTCATCGATGAAGTGGCTAATTATCGTCAGTATGACGAAGATGGCAACCAGCAGTTGGGACGTTATGGAGAAATATTCGAACAAGAGTATATGGCGGAGTTGAACGAGAACCAAAACTTGTTCGACCCTGATTATGTGACTTACGTAAGTAGTATCTCAGCGCATGAAACGCATGCAGGCTATTTTAGTATCGACAAGAAAGGTCGTAGCATTAATAGCGATGTAAAACGGGGATTAGATGGTCAGTCAGATGATATTTCAGCTTATGACCTGATCTTGAAAAACAAAGAACGTTTGCTCAGCTTTGATGAGCCTGTCAGATTTATCTTCTCTCACTCAGCTTTACGTGAGGGTTGGGACAATCCGAATGTATTTCAGATCTGTTCTCTTCGCCAGTCCAACAGTGTCAATATGAAGCGTCAGGAAGTGGGCCGTGGTCTTCGACTTTGCGTGGATCAACAGGGAGTTCGTATGGATGCTCAGACCTTGCCGGATGAAGTACACAGCGTAAACAAACTGACTGTCATCGCGTCTGAAGGATATGCTTCATTCGTATCAGACCTACAGAAGGATATCAAGGCTGACCTTTACGACCGTCCAACCAAAGCCGACATCGACTTCTTTGAAGGTAAGGTGTTGTTGGGTGCAGATGGAAAGAGATATACCATAACGAAAGATGATGCTCAGGAAATTGTATTCCAGTTGCGTATGAATGGGTATATCACCAAGAGTGGTGAAATAACAGATACTTTCCGTGAAGACCTGAAGAAAGGAGAACTGAAGCAGATGCCGGATGAATTGGCTCCACTTTCTGATTCTATCTATAAGCGTGTTCAGTCTATCTTTGACAGCAAGGCTTTTGATGAAATGATTGATAATGGAAGTAAACCACAAACACCCGTCAATACCCTCAATGACAACTTCTCGAAGAAAGAGTTCCAGGAATTATGGAAACGTATCAACCACAAATATGCCTATACGGTTAAGTTTGACAGTAGTGAGTTGATTGACCATGCAGTGAATGCCATCAATGCAGAACTTGAAGTAACCCAATTGACTTATGTGATTACACAAGGTATTCAGAAAGATAACCTGAAAAAGGAAGATTTCGTTTCTGGAGAAATGCTTCAGAAGAAAGCTTCTCAGACAGATAAGTTGAGAACTGACGTGGTTAGTCATGTAAAGTATGACCTTATAGGAAAGATTGCTTCGGGTACAACACTTACTCGTAAGACGGTTGCAACGATTCTGACTAAGATCAGACCAACTAAGTTTGATATGTTTAAGGTGAATTCGGAAGAGTTTATTACCAAAACGACTCGCTTGATTTTGGAACAGAAGGCAACGATGATCATTGACCATATCTCTTATAACCAAGTGGATGGTGAATATGACAGTGCCATCTTTACTCAAGAGAAGCACACTTCCATAGATAGAGCCTTTAAAGCTCAGAAAAGCATTCTTGATTACGTATTTACTGATGGAACAGCAGAAAAGAGTAATGAACGTAAATTTGTAGAAGATCTTGATATTTCTTCTGAAGTAGCTGTTTATGCCAAATTGCCAAAAGGTTTTCATATACCAACTCCAGTAGGTAACTACACCCCAGACTGGGCTATTGCTTTTGAAAAAGCCAAAGTAAAGCATATATACTTCATTGCAGAAACAAAAGGCTCAATGTCTTCTATGGAATTACGTGAGATTGAGAAAAATAAAATTGCCTGTGCTGGACGATTATTTGATCAACTGAGCACTTCGGAGATAAAGTTCGGCAAGATTGACAACTATGATACCTTAATGAAGTTGGTAAAATAATTAGTTTGAATGACCTATTATGACAACAGATAATAATATAAAGTTTTTTGAAAATCGAGAAGATTGGAGAAAGTGGCTGGCAGACAACTTTGAAACCAAAAGTGAAATTTGGTTTGTATTTCCAAATAAATCATCAGGCAAAAAAGGCATTACATACAACGATGCTGTTGAGGAAGCCCTTTGTTTCGAGTGGATTGACAGTACGGTAAAATCTTTTGATAAAGAACATAAAATTCAGCATTTCACTCCTAGAAATGCTAAAAGCACATACTCGCAAGCCAACAAGGAAAGACTTAAATGGTTATTTGAAAATAAAATGATACACCCTAAATTTGAGGATAAAATACGAAATGTTTTATCTGACCCTTTTATTTTTCCAAATGATATCATTGACAGATTGACAGAAGATAAAATCGCATGGAAAAACTATCAGCATTTTTCTGACCCATATAAACGTATCCGAATTGCATACATTGAAGCAGCAAGGAGACGACCAGAAGAATTTGAAAAGCGATTAAACAACTTGATCAATAAAATGAGAGAAAATAAAACAATAACAGGGTTTGGTGGAATTCAAAAATACTACTAATCCAAATAAAACAAGATCAAACTGCAATACTTAAAACTGCCAAAATGAATACAAATAATAAACCCGTTTGATTCTTTTAATCAAACGGGCTTTTATTATTTAGTCAAGGTGGATATTAAAGTCCTTTGCCATGACAATTCTTGAATTTCTTTCCGCTACCGCATGGACATAGATCGTTACGTCCCGGCATCTTGTCAACATGTACGGGTTCACGACGTTGCTGTTGCACTGTCTCACGCGTGTCCTGTGATGCTGCGGCCTGCTGAGACGGATCATGTTGTACATCGCTGAGATCTGTTTTGCTCTCTACGTAACGCTGACGCTGTATACGCTCTTCCGGGGCGGCCTGCTTAACGTCCTGCGGCTGTTGTTGCGGTATCTGTCCACGCATGAGGATTGTGACGATGCGATTATTCATCTGATTGACCATATTGTCAAACAGCTTCACACTCTCCAACTTGAATATAAGTAGGGGATCCTTCTGTTCGTAGCTTGCATTCTGAACACTATGTTTCAGTTCATCAAGTTCGCGGAGGTTCTCTTTCCAGCAGTCATCAATGATATGAAGAAGTATTGTCTTTTCGAAATCCTTGATTACGCTTTTACATGAGGATTCGTAGGCTTCCTTTAAGTTGCATGTGATATTGTAAACACGTTTTCCGTCAGTGACAGGAACAAGGATTCTTTCATAAACATTACCATTGGTTTCATGTACATTCTTAATGATAGGCCACGCAACAGTACTTATGCGTTCAAGTTTACGCTTGATTTCTGCCATTGCCATCTGGAATGACTCCTCGCAGAGGTCTTCACGCTTCTTGCTAAGAAAATCATTTTCGCTGAATGGAACTTCCATTGATAGAATTTCAATGAATTCTTCTTTACATCCCACGTAGTCGTTATTCTCAATGATGTTGACAACACGGTCCCAAATGATGTTTGTAATATCCATACCAATACGCTCACCCATAAGTGCGTGACGACGCTTCTCGTAGATAACTGTACGTTGTTTGTTCATCACGTCATCATATTCCAGCAGACGTTTACGGATACCGAAGTTGTTCTCTTCCACCTTCTTTTGGGCACGCTCGATGCTCTTGGAAATCATTGGTGCTTCGATCACTTCACCTTCCTTAAATCCCAGTTTATCCATGACGCCTGCGATACGCTCAGAAGCGAACAGACGCATCAACTGGTCTTCCAGACTGACGAAGAATACTGATGAACCCGGGTCTCCCTGACGTCCGGCACGACCACGCAACTGGCGGTCTACACGGCGGCTCTCGTGACGTTCTGTACCTATGATTGCCAAACCACCCGCCTGTTTAACCTCTTGAGAAAGTTTAATATCGGTACCACGACCTGCCATGTTGGTAGCAATAGTGACCGTTTTACTCAGACCGGCTTTAGCCACAATGTCAGCTTCACGCTGGTGTAATTTTGCATTAAGCACGCTATGAGGAATCTTACGCATGTCAAGCATTTTGCCCAACAACTCTGATATTTCTACAGATGTGGTTCCGACAAGTACAGGACGACCTGCGTCGATCATCTTCTGAATTTCATCAATAACCGCATAGTATTTCTCTCGCTTGGTCTTATATACTCGGTCGTTCATATCATTACGGACGATAGGACGATTGGTCGGTATAACAACGACGTCAAGTTTGTATATGTCCCAAAGCTCACCGGCCTCAGTCTCGGCAGTACCCGTCATACCCGATAGTTTGTGATACATACGGAAATAGTTCTGCAGGGTTATGGTAGCAAATGTCTGTGTAGCTGCTTCCACTTTTACATGCTCTTTAGCCTCTACAGCCTGATGGAGTCCGTCACTCCAACGGCGACCCTCCATGATACGGCCGGTCTGCTCGTCAACAATCTTAACTTCACCGTCGATGACTACATATTCGTCATCCTTACTGAACATAGTATATGCCTTGAGAAGTTGCTGGAGTGTATGTACACGTTCGCTCTGCACAGCATAATCAGCAAGTAGTTTGTCTTTTTTATCTAAACGTTCTTCATCAGTCTGACCTGTCTCATTCTCAAGAGCAGAAAGTTGCGAAGTGATGTCCGGAAGCACGAACAGGTTCTTATCGTTCACCTGTTTTGCCAACCAATCGGTACCCTTATCCGTAAGGTCAACGGAATTAAGTTTCTCGTCAACAACGAAGTAAAGAGGATCTGTAGCCTCAGGCATACGTCGGTTGTTATTCTCCATATACGACTCCTCGGTCTTAAGCATTCCTGCTTTTACACCTTGTTCAGAGAGATATTTGATGAGTGGTTTGTTTTTAGGGAGAGCCTTATGGCTACGGAATAAGTTGAGAAAACCATCTTCGTTGACAGCTTTATCAGAATTTCCGATTTTTTGTTTTGCATCAGCCAGATATTGAGTTGCGAGTTTACGTTGTACCTCAACGAGTTTTTCCACGAGCGGCTGATATTCCTCGAACATCTGATCGTCTCCTTTGGGAATAGGACCAGATATAATAAGAGGTGTACGGGCATCATCGATAAGCACGGAGTCGACCTCATCGACAATAGCATAATTGTGGGGACGTTGTACTAGGTCTGCCGGACTGACAGCCATATTGTCACGAAGGTAGTCGAAACCGAACTCGTTATTTGTACCGAATGTAATATCTGCCATATAAGCTTTGCGGCGTGCCTCACTATTGGGCTGGTGCTTATCAATGCAGTCAACAGAAAGTCCATGGAATTCATATAATGGTCCCATCCATTCAGAGTCACGTTTGGCAAGGTAGTCATTGACAGTTACCAAGTGTACACCATTGCCTGTAAGTGCATTGAGGAATACCGGCAGGGTAGCGACAAGAGTTTTACCTTCACCAGTTGCCATCTCGGATATTTTACCCTGATGTAGAACCACGCCACCGAAGAGCTGTACATCGTAATGTACCATATCCCATTTCATGTCGTTTCCGCCTGCAATCCAGTGATTCTGGTATATGGCCTTGTCACCATCAATGGTGACAAAGTCTTTTGTTGCTGCAAGTTCACGGTCAAAGTCTGTTGCAGTAACTACAATCTGTTCATTTTCAGTGAAACGTTTGGCTGTTTCCTTCATGATGTTGAAAGCCGCAGGCATAGCCTTATCTAGCTCTTTTTCATAAATATCGAGAATATCTTTCTCGAGTTTGTCTATATTGTTAAATATTGACTCTCGCTCATCGATTGGTGTTTCTTCGATTTTAGTCTTTAACTCGACGATTTGTGCTTTTTGTTCCTGTGCAGAATTTTGAATTGTACTCTGTATCTCCTTAGTTTTTGCACGGAGAGCATCATTGTCAAGCTTCGCAATCTCTGGATATGCAACCTTGATAGTCTCTACCAAAGGCTGAATCTCCTTCATGTCGCGTGTGGATTTATTCCCGAAAAGGGAACTTAGAATTTTGTTGAAATCCATTTTATTTATTGTTTTTTATTTGTTCTTTTTAATCCAAGTTACAAAATTACAAAAAAAGAATTGTAAACAATCGTTTTTAATTGATTATTTGTAACTTAACTGTATAATAATCACACAGATGTGCCCGATTCCTATGAAGTACCTATCTGTTAAAAAATCGGTTCAACAGAACAAGCATTAGGTGCTCTAATATGGATTGCTTTAGCAATAGTAGGTGCCAAACGGTCAATTGTCGTAGGATTGGAAATTTTTTCAGCTTTGGTCCCTGCTCCATAAATTATAATGGGAAATTGTGATGGCGAAGCGTTAACGGAATAATTTTCCTGACTGTCCTCATTGATGAGATGCCAGCCCGATGCTATATCGATGAGCAGATCACCACTGCGGTCGGGGTTATATCCGTTTCTTATTTTACGAAACAGATCTGTGCCTTCGCCAAGCATAAGTCTGTTATATGTATATACTTCTTTTACGCCTTCGGACTGAAGTAGGAACTCGTGAGCTCTGTCAAGTGCATCTGAGAAATTAAGATGCTTATCTTCAAATAATGCGTGATTAAGATATATTTCATTGTGGAAGCAAGATTCCACATACCGTCCTTCGCCGTATATTGCACCAAAATAAAGATTTAAGAGGCTCGCAGTTCGGTTGATGTACACTGTGCCTGTCGGAATATTATACCGAGCATAGTCTATGTTCTCCTTACCCTGATAACCTGTTCCTGTGATGACGAATAACACGTGTGCATCGCCGAGTTTTTTGTGTAATTCTGTTATAAGACGTCCAATTTCTGTGTCAAGCCGAATGTAAGTATCTTGTATCTCCATCTGACTCGTTTCCGTATTCATCCCGTCAAACAGACCGGCATAGTAAGTTACATTCAGCATGTCGGTACGCTCGTCATCACCCATGAAATAGTTTGAAACACACTGTAATGCCATATCTGTCACTTCGCCGTTGACGCATCCGCTTGTCTTCAATTCGCGATATTTGCGCAAGCCTGTAAATGTGTGCTTGAACGATTTGTCAAACCGTTTGCCTGTTACATAATTGAATGTGATATTGGGCGTTAGTGGTCTCCAAGTCAAGTCCTTTATCGTCGCTGACGGAGAGTGATATAGGTTATATGTCTTAAGCCACAATGGTATTTCTTTCATGTAATAATTAGTACTGCACCATAGGCCTGTTTCATCATTTATCCAAAATGCACCGTCGGCCGCATGACCTGCAGAAATGACGGCAGCATCGCGGAAAGCGGAAACAGAAACAACTACGGCCTTACCTTCTGTGGCAATTTTTAATTCATCACCTAAGGTAGATGATGTCATTTTGGCAGCCGATGATTTTTCATTGGTAAATATTCCAGAATAATTGTCATCGTCGACGCAGTATATTGGTCTGAGATTTTTACGGTCTAACCATCTGTCGCCGATGATGCCATTATAATATGGTGTTGTACCTGTGACTATCGATGCGATAGCCGAGGCTCTGTCGGTAGTGATAAAAGGGTAGGAGACATTCGTATAAACTGTGCCATCTGATAGCAACATTTTAAATCCATTGTATGTGTACAACGGTGTGAATGCTTCCAAATAGTCTGCTCGCAACTGGTCTATAGTGATATTGACCACTAGACGGGGAGTCGTATTAACAGCTGTTGCATCGACACTCGATACAGAGAGGGCGGCAACTAACGATGCTGTTATATATGGATGTTTCATTTATCTGTTTCTATTTTTAAAATGCTGCGAGATATACATCTTATTAGCAAACATGATGCCAAAATAATCATGGCAGTCGTATATTGTTGAATACCGAACACTAAAACCAGATAAAAAAGTATGATTGGAAGAATGGCCCACTTGAAAAATTTGTCTTTCTTACCCTGTAATGATTTCTTGATCATTCGTGGTAAGAATACAAGTGGAAGCGGATTTAGTACTAGAAAAATGAAGTTGATTGTGGTCGTCGGATGTACTGAAAACAAAAGGAATGTGATTAGTAGTCCAGCCACACCATCTATCAACATGAGAATTCCATCGTATATCCACATCTGCCGTTTCTTGTAAAATTCGTATCCGGATATTAATACAGTGACAAGAAGGATAATGACAGATACTTCGTTTGGGGTCAATGGAAAATTTCCTCTTACGACTTGAACTCCAGGTTTGATATCCATACGGGTACCTGTGATGAGAGAGCGTGTTTTACCATTGGCATCTATGATGACCGCACTTGAAAAGTCTTGCATAAGACGTGCCGGAAGAAATTCCTGTTTTGCTCTGTCGATTTCCATATCTGACTTGACGCCTAAGGCTAGGTCGATACCGAAACTTGTCCACGGGTGCATGATGGTACAATCATGTACTAGATTACGATATGTCGTTTTGTTTACTTTATCTTCATTATATTTCACCTTTCCTGCGATACATCGTTCAATCATGTCTCTAGCTCTCGTTGTGCAGTTGTCGTAGAAATAGTTATAACGATATTTTCGGTTTTCGGGTCGGTAATTTTCTACTAACGCATTATAAAGACTTTGTTTTTCGTCTCCTGTCAGATTGAGCATCTGTTCGGTTACACTACTCCCAAAATGACTGTATTCCGTACAGAATACATCGAATGGCATCACTCCCATCTCATAGTCTGTTAGTCCTAAGACAAATCTTGGAATAAAGAGCGGGATGTGCATATTGAAGATACCATAATTAAATGTCCAGTCGTCTCCGCTTCTTAAATCATGGAAGCGAATGGCTGTATGTCCGAAATATCCGTATATCAATTGATGAGGAGAACATGTGAGTAAACCGACTTCGACTGAATCCATTGACTCCTCGGCGGATTTCGCTGGTGTTATGCCAATGATAAACAGGCAAATAACTGCGATAAATGATGCTCTAAAAACAATATTAAAACTTTTCACGGTGCAAAAATAACGTATATTTCGCATTTATCATGCTATTATATCGATTTTTTTCGATAATTTTGCACCCCGTAAGTGATTTTTAGAACGTGAACCTGATTATTGACATCGGAAATACGAACGCTAAGATGTTGGCTTATGACAACGGAAAGCCTTTGGAAGAAGCTTGTTGCAGCAACAACGACTTCTCCTATATCGGTTTGTTTTGTGACAGATTCAATTTTAATAGAGGTATCTATTCCACAGTAGTCGATCTCGATGTTAACATGCAGAAAGCGATAGATTCCTTACCGTTCCCAATGATGAAATTGATATCAGACACGACTCCGGTGCCAATTAAAAATCTCTACTCGACACCGGAAACGCTCGGAACTGACAGACTGGCAGCAGTGGTGGGCGTTGCCTATAAACAACCGGGAAGAGATATTCTTGTCATAGACCTAGGTACGTGCGTTACGTATGACTTTATAAATGCTAAAGCTGAATATCTTGGCGGAAATATCAGCCCGGGACCGGATATGCGTTTTCAGGCACTCAATAAATTTACTTGCAGATTACCTCTTATTAACAGCAATGGTGATGTTCCTGAAGTGGGATATGATACAGAAACAGCAATCCGTAGTGGGATCATTAAGGGCATAGAATATGAAATTGATGGGTATATTGACTGTTTTACTACTAAATATCCTCAACTTTTGGTTTATTTAACGGGCGGCGCACGTCTAAATTTGCATAATTCGAAAAAAAGTGGCATCTTTGCAGACAAATTTATTGTCCCGGACGGACTAAACAGAATATTAGATTACAATCATGAATCAGTATAGAAGAATTTTATGTGCGCTTTGGCTCACAGTTATGTCTCTGACAGTGGTCGCTCAGAGCGGCACAAACTCTCCTTATAGTTATTATGGTCTCGGTGTGATGGCAGATCAGGGGCAGGGCTTTAATCGCGGTATGAATGGCTTGTCTTATGGCCTGCATCAGCGCAATCAGGTGAACTCACAGAATCCGGCTTCTTATGCGAATGTCGATTCTCTTACTTTTGTTTTTGATGCTGGTATATCCTTTCAAAATACAAATTTCGAGGAAAACGGAACAAAGATGAATGCAAAAAATTCGAATTTTGAATATGCTGTAGGAACCTTCAGGCTAGCTAAAAATCTAGGATTCAGTTTTGGCCTTCTTCCTTACTCAAATGTAGGTTATGATTATTACACTTCTAAATATGTGGGTTCTTCGTCTACCTATTATACGAGTACTTACTCTGGTACTGGTGGCCTGCATCAAGCTTACATTGGTTTAGGTTACCGCTTTTTTAATAAGTTGTCTCTTGGTGCAAATGTGTCGTATCTGTGGGGTAATTATTCTAAATCAGTAGTGACTTCTTTCAGTGAAAGTGGTATCAACTCGATCGGAAAGTATTACACTGCTAATATATCTTCTTACAAGATAGACTTAGGTGCACAGTATGATGTTCGTCTTGACAAAGAAAATACATTGACTATTGGTGCCGTGTTTGGTCTGGGGCATAAACTTGGTAATGTGGCAACTTGCAAGATTATATCAAATAATTCATCAACATCCGTATCTGATACAACACAATATCCAAAGAATGGAGGACTGAGTCTCTCTATTCCTAATTCTTTCGGAGTCGGATTGGCTTATATGCATAATGACAAGTGGACCGTGGGTGTTGATTACTCTTTGCAGAAATGGGGTAATGAGAAATTCCCGATGTTCAACAGTGACGGTACAGACTATGTATTGCAGAATGTGCTTAAGGACCGTCACAAGATTGTTTTAGGTGGAGAATTTGTTCCTAATGAATTGAGTAGGAGTTTCTTCAGTCGTATACATTATAGATTCGGCGTATCATACGCTACACCATATATTAAGGTGGAGGATCAAGATGGGCCCAAAGAATATAGCGTTAGTGCCGGATTCGGTATACCTATTGTAAATACATACAACAACCGTTCTCTTCTTAATATATCCGGGCAATGGGTTCGTTCTTCGGCTAAAAATCTGATTATCGAAAATTACTTCCGTATCAATATTGGAATCACATTCAATGAACGATGGTTTATGAAGTGGAAAGTAGAATAAGTTATTATTAAAGTAAATGTTTTTTAAAATATCGGGCAAGTTAAAACATATATACCATAGCATAACACTTCTCTTGATGATGAGTGTTATGCTTATTTCTTTGTATGCATGTTCTCAGGAAAACGAACATGTTGCTCCTGCAATTCGTGATAGAGACTCTGTGGCTATGATGATAAGTTATGGGGTAAATACTCTCATATCCGATTCCGGAGTGATAAAATACCGTATTGTGTGTGAGCGCTGGGAGGTTAATACGAATACTCATCCCACGAAATGGTCTTTCTTAAAGGGACTTTTTCTGGAACAGTTTGACGAAAAATTTCATATTCAGGCTTGTATAACGGCTGATACTGCATGGTATTATGATCAAAAGAAACTTTGGGAACTGCGTGGGCGTGTCTATCTCAGAAATAATGACGGACTTGTTTTTCGTAGTCAAGAACTGTTTTGGGACCAAAATACACATCAATTGTATTCTCATAAGTTCTCACGTGTAGTGACTCCCGACAGACAGTTACAGGGAGCCAATTTTATTAGTGATGAACACATGACAAATTATACTGTAAATAACACCAAAGGTGCATTCCCTGCAGCTGATATGAGTGGTGAAAATACCGATACAGCGTCAACAAAACCGTCGAATTCGTCGGATACAGCTAAGTCGGTTCCAATGAAACGACAGGTCGTACATCCTTTTGCTGCAAAATCTAAACAGATAACGCCATGACGCCTTCTATCATTATAGGAATTGTTATCACCCTTGCTTTTTCTGCATTCTTTTCAGGTTTGGAAATAGCGTTCGTCTCAAGTAATAAGATGCTGGCTGAGATGCAGAAAGATAAAAACGGACTATCTCAGCAAGCGTTGTCTGTCTTTTACAAAAGGCCTAATAACTTTGTATCAACAATGCTTGTGGGTAATAATATCTCTCTTATAATATACGGTATCTTTATGGCAGAGGTTTTGGATTCAACTATATTTAGAGGGTTGGCTAATTTTGAAGGACTACGTGTGACGGCAGATACCATCATATCGACACTTATCGTGCTTGTTACTGGTGAGTTTCTTCCCAAAATGCTATTTAAAATCAATCCGAACTCCACGCTTTCTCTCTTTGCACTACCGGCGTATATTTGTTATGTCGTACTCTATCCGATATCCTATTCCACAACATTTCTTTCACGTTTTCTGTTGCGTCTTATGGGGGTGAAAATAAAGAAAACCACAGGCGAAAAAGAATTTTCAAAAATAGACTTAGACTATCTTCTTCAAAGTAGCATCGATAACACCAATGATTCAGAGAATAGGAATGGTGATGTAAAGATATTCCAAAATGCGCTTGATTTCTCAGATACAAAGATTAGAGATTGCATCGTTCCGCGTACAGAGATTCAAGCAGTCGATATAGAATGCAGTATTGATGAACTTAAGAATAAGTTTATCGAAAGTGGTAATTCAAAAATCGTTGTGTATAAAGAGGATCTAGATCACGTGGTCGGTTATATTCATTCTTCTGAAATGTTTCGCCATCAATACGAATGGAGACAACATATACGAACCTTGCCGATTGTTCCGGAAACGATGGCAGCAAAAAAACTGATGAAAATTTTCATGCAAGAACATAAAAGCCTCGGCGTTGTTGTGGATGAGTTTGGTGGAACAAGTGGAATCGTGTCACTCGAGGATCTGGTAGAGGAAATATTTGGGGATATTGAGGATGAACATGATAATTCCAATTATGTGGCTAAAGAAATCGAGAAAGGTGAGTATATACTATCGGCACGTCTTGAAATAAGTAAAGTCAACGAACTTTTTGACCTTGATTTGCCTGAAAGTGATGAATATCTAACGATTAGCGGACTTATACTTCATGAATACCAAAGTTTCCCTAAACTTAACGAGATAATCCAGATAGGCACCTACAAATTTAAAATTATTAATACAACAAGCACGAAAATTGTACTTGTGAAGCTAAAAGTAAGCGATTAATCACATTTTTTATAAGAAAAAGGTCGCTATTAATTTAATTTTTTGTATTTTTGTGCGCTTAATGGCAAAAAACATTATTGATTAATAAAAATAAAATAAAACAAAATAAAAAAGTAATGGCAGCATTAGGAAAAATTAGAAGTAAAGGGGTATTGCTGATATCAATTATCGGTTTAGCCCTTTTCGCATTCATTGCCGAAGAGTTGTTCCGCTCTTGCGAGTCTACTCGTAATAGTGATAGACAGCAGGTCGGTGCAGTCTATGGGGATAAAATCTCTTATGAGGATTTTCAGAAGTTAGTTGACCAGTACTCTGATGTAATCAAAATGCAACAGAGTCGTGACAATCTCACCGATGAGGAATTAAACCAAGTAAGAGATCAGGTTTGGAATACTTATGTTAATTCCAAGTTGATGGAGAACGAAGCTGAAAAATTGGGTTTGACAGTTACTGATGATGAAATCAGAAACATCTTAAGCGAAGGTACAAATCAATTGCTTCTTCAGACCCCATTCCGTAACCAACAGACTGGTCGTTTTGACGTGAATATGCTTAATAACTTCATTACAGAGTATAAATCAGCCGGTTCAAAAAATCTTCCCGCACAGTCAATGGAGCAGTATACAAAAATTTATAATTTCTGGACTTTTATCGAGAAAACTCTGCGTCAGCAGACTCTGGCACAGAAGTATCAGTCTTTGCTTGCACACTGCCTTATTTCTAATCCAGTATCTGCAAAGATGAACTTTGACGGAAAGACTATCGAAAGTAATATTCAGTTAGCCTCTGTCGCTTTTTCTTCTATTAATGATAATCAGATAAAAATTACTGATGAAGATCTTAAAAAGAAGTATGACGAGGAAAAAGAACAATTCAAACAGTATGTTGAGACTCGTGATATCAAATATGTAGATTATTGGGTGCGCGCTTCCGCTTCAGACCGTGCTGAATTGTATAGCGATCTAAATGGACTCACTGCTCGCATGAATAAGGGTGAGGATGCCGGAAAGGTGGCTCGTGAAAGTTCTTCTCTCGTAACATATATTGGCCTTCCTGTTTCTGATAAAGCGTTCCCGGCAGATATTGCAGCTAAAATTGACTCAATGTCTGTAGGTCAGATAATTGCTCCTTATGTTAATACAAGTGATAATACGCTTAATGTTATCAAACTTATTTCTAAGGTTTCTCAGCCAGATTCTATTCAGTATCGTCAGATTCAGGTAGGTGGTGCAACTGTTGATGCTGCTCGTAAGACTGCCGACAGTATATATACCGCATTGCAAGGAGGTGCCGATTTCGAGGCTTTGGCAAAAAAATACCGTCAAGATGGTGCTAAACAGTGGTTGACAACGGCTCAGTATGAACGCTCTACCTCTTTTGACAATGATACAAAGACTTATTTGGCTACAATGAATGAGTTAGGTGTTAATGAAACAAAGAATTTGGCATTCACTTCTGGAAATGTAATTTTACAGGTTATCGACCGCAAGGCTATGATCAACAAATATGATGCTGCTGTCATCAAACGTACATTCGACTTCTCTAAAAAGACGTATGCAGACGCATACAATAAGTTTAGTCAGTTTGTAAGTCAGAATCAGACGCTTAAATCAATGGAGGCAAGTGCAGCCAAGTTTGGTTACAAGGTTCAGGAACATAAGGACTTATTCAATTCTGAACATTATGTAGCCGGAATTCACAGCACACATGATGCAATGAAATGGATTTTTGATGCTAAAGAGGGTAATGTTTCTCCATTGTATGAATGTGGTGATAATGATCATTTACTCGTACTTGTGATGACGAAGATTCATCCGGAAGGTTACAGATCTTTGGAAGATGTCAAAGAACAGTTGACCGAAGAAGTTAAGAAAGATAAGAAGGCTGAATACATCATGGACAAATATAAGGGCGTGAATAGTGTAGCTGCCGCTCAATCAAAGGGTGCTACGGTATCTAATGTTGGTCAGGTAACATTCTCAGCTCCTACCTTTGTTGCATCAACAGGTGCAAGCGAGCCTGCTCTTAGTGGTGCTGTGTTTGCTACAAAGACTGGACAGTTCTGTAAGAAGCCGGTTAAAGGTCTTGCCGGTGTTTATCTGTTTCAGGTTGTAAACAAGACAAAGACTGCTGCTAAATTTAATGATAAGACAGAGGAGCAGGAGTTGACTCAGAAGGCTATGCAGATAGCTGGCCGTTTTGCTGAAGAATTATATATCAAGGCAAAGGTTGTAGACAACCGTTATTTGTTCTTCTAAGACATTTCCTTTATCATATAAAAGAAAGTCCCTAGCATGTTCTGCGAGGGACTTTCTTTGTGAATATAAGTTGATTGTCTTAAATAAACTAAAATTATTTTGTCGTTAATGATAATTTTTCTATATTTGTAATCGATACAAATTAATTTTATAATTATGTCAGAAACAAAATTTTTAGGAAACGTAGTAAAACTAAAAGGAACATTCATAACACCAAGTGTTAAGGCTCCTGATTTTACACTAGTAAAAGGTGATCTTTCAAATAGTTCGTTGAAAGACTATGCTGGTAAGTTCATTGTATTAAATATTTTTCCAAGCTTGGACACTTCAGTTTGTGCCACCTCTGTACGAAAGTTTAATGAACTAGCTGCAGGTAAAGATAATTCTATTGTGCTGGCGGTAAGCAAGGATTTACCATTTGCTCAAGGAAGATTCTGCACAGCGGAAGGTATTGAGAATGTTATTCCATTGAGCGACTTCCGTGATAGTCAGTTTTCAGAGGAATATGGCGTTCTAATGTTGGACGGTCCATTAGCTGGTCTGCTTGCCAGATCTGTAGTTGTTATTAATCCTGCAGGCGACGTTATTTATTCGGAATTGGTTCCGGAAATAACAACTGAGCCAAATTATGATTCTGCACTGGCTGCAATAAAGTAATAATAGAAGCAGGGGGCATAAAAAACATGATGCCCCTTGTTTTTTTTTTTATATGTCATTAAGTTAGTCCAAATGGAATAGTTCTTCGATAGGTATTGTTACCGGTGAATTATCTGGATTAACCTCCATAATGTCTATCATCATATTCCACCATTTCTGTGTTATTGGATCTACATTGGTCGTGTCTTGTGAGTTGGACTCACCGGTGACCTCTTGATAAGCAAATAGAATATTGGTATCCTTATCCCAATATATGGAATAATTCTGAACACCGCCATCCTTAATCATCTTTTTCAGTTCTGGCCAAATCGCAGCGTGGCGTTTAGCATACTCTTTTTCACATCCTGGTTTCAGGAACATTTTGAAAGCAAATCTATTCATTGTATTAATTATTAGTTAGTGATAAATAGTATCCTAGTTTATATAAATTGAAGAATGTTAGAGAAGGATTCTCCCCAGTGAGATTTTCTCTCTCATATTTTCCTAATACCTTGTGCAGTAGCTTAACGATCCAAAGTAAATGATACTTTCTCAGCATTTCCGTATAGTTTAATATCGTAGAATAGCCCAGTAGCTCATACCTGAACTGATAAAGAGTTCTTAGGCCTTCTTCTGTTTTGGCGATGAAAGATATATTATCCTCGAAAATATCAAAAAGGGCCGGGTTGTCGATATGGGTTATGGAAATTTTATGTTTTTCAAGCGTTTTTCCGAGCAGTACGTCCTCGTAACCGTATTTGTTGAATCTCTCATCGAATGGATATGCGAGCATGACCTTTCGTGAGATATAAAAATTGGCTGTATGAAAATTATGGTTACAGTCTGAATTGCGTTTTTCTGTAGAAAACCTTGCTTCTGAAGATTTTTCATATTTGTACCTGAGGTTTGAAATACGAATCTCATCATTATTACTGATCTTTACCCCTCCGTCAACAACCTCTTTCTCATGATAATCTAGGTATCGTTTGAGAAAATCATCATTATAGATCTTCATGTCGCTATCAAGAAATAACAAATGGTCATATCGTGATATTTTTGCTAAGTAATTTCTGATTCCAGCACGTCCTCTATTTTTTTCGCAGACGATGTATTTACAGTTGGATATATCGTTAATATCTTTATTCTGTTCAATTATCTCTTTATTTATGGAGCCGTCATCAGCCACTAAAATTTCGTAATTGACCGTCTCTCGGGATTCTGGAAATCGGAGAGTCTGGGCTTGTTGATGTAGGATGGAAACCAGTTCCTTACACACAAAGTCGTATGTAGGGATGAGTATGGATAATCCCTTTTTTACTGTATCTTTCATTTACACGCTTAAGAATTATGTACAAAAGTACTAAAAAAAGTTGCTTTAGGAATAAAAAAGGATAATTATTTTGAAAATAAACTTTTAGAGAGTACTTTTGTATCCAATCAAAGAAAATATGAGACGTACATTTATATTACTAATCTTGCTGCAGGTCGTTTTGAATTCATTTTCAATACCTGCCAAAAGAACTTGGATGGTAGTGAAACAGTCCGATGGTTCAGTTTTAACTCTTATGAATTGTGGTGATGAACATCACCATTATTTTGTTACTAGCGATGGTTTTACCGTCCTTCAGAACAACGATGATAATAATTATTATTACGCGAACAAATTAGGATTCTCGGAAACTGTTTCTTCTCTGCTGGCTCATGATCCTGAGAATCGCTCAGAGGCTGAGGATAACTTTCTTAGTGTTCTGCGTAATTTAGAATCATCTGCAGCTTCCGCTAAACCTATATATAGAAAATCATCACCAACTCAAACAGAGATAGAACCCCGATACTCGTTTACAGGGATTAAAAAAGGACTGATAATTCTAACTCAGTTTTATGATGTGAAATTCAGTGAAGCCAATCCTCGTTTGACTTTTGACAGCATTGCTAATTATAAAGGCTATAACAAAGGAAATTTTGTCGGCAGTGTAAATGATTACTTCTATGCTCAGAGCTCGGGACAGTTTGATATTAACTTTGATGTTGTTGGACCGGTAACTTTATCCAAAATAGAGGCATATTACGGAAAGAACGACATAGAAGGTTACGATACTCGCCCTGGTCAAATGGTTGCTGAAGCATGTTTGGCAGTAGATGATACTGTTGATTTTAAGAAATATGATTGGGACGGTGATGGAATGGTGGACCAAGTGTATATTTTATATGCTGGTTATGGTGAGAATGAAAATGCTCCTTCGACAACTATCTGGCCGCATGAATGGACTCTGGGTGGCTCTGATTATGGAAAGAAGCTCTTTCTTGATGGAGACTCTGTTAATACTTACGCTTGTAGTAATGAACTTTCAGGCGATGGTTCTTCCATTAGAAAAAATATATCTGGCATAGGAACCATGTGCCATGAATTTTCACATTGTCTTGGATTGCCTGATATGTATGATACTGCAAATGATAGTGTCTACGGCATGTACGAATGGGATATTCTATCTAAGGGAAGTTACAACAAGGACGGTTTTCAACCTGCAGGATATACCAGTTATGAAAAGTGGTGGTGCGGGTGGTTAGAGCCTACTGAATTAGTCAATAATCAGAGAGCAGATAATATGGCACCATTAAGTGACGGAGGACAATCATACGTCATCTATAATGATAATCATAAAAATGAATATTACCTTTTGGAAAACAGACAGTTTGTCAATTGGGACGCTTCACTTCCTGGGGCCGGCTTACTTGTTACTCATATAGATTACTCCGAGGAGGCTTGGGGTATGAATTCTGTCAATGTCGACGGAACACATCCAAGAGTTTCCGTAATACCTGCGGATAACTCACTTATTACAACATATAGCTCTGCCAGACATGATGTTTATCCCTATGGCACAAATGATAGTCTGACGACCACGTCAAAACCGGCAACATATATATATAATGCAAATGCAGACGGATCATATTTTATGAAAAAAGCGATAACCAATATTACTCAAAATAATGATGGTACGGTATCGTTCATTTTTAGAAATGATCTTATACCGACTTCAATAAATGAAGTTCAGTCTTTGGCAGACTTTTTAAATAATCCAGTCACAATCTATGATACAAATGGTCATGTTGTTTGTCTGACAGATAATTTTACTGGAAAAGAAAATCTTTCTCCGGGTATATATATCGTAAAGGACAAAAAAGGAAAATCACATAAATTTATTTATAAATAAAAACGATGAAAAATATTTTTATCAAAGGTACAGTTTTGAGCATTATGATCATGACTGTAGTGAATGCAAATGCTCAGTTTGATCTAACTAACATTAAGAATGCCGTGAGCAGCACAGCATCAAAAATGGTCTCTGGAGAAAGTGCTGCCACTGCTAGCAATATTCTTGGAAAGTGGAGCTACAAACAACCTTTGGTTGTATTTAATTCCGACAATCTTCTAAAAAAAGCCGGTGGTTCGGCCGCTTCTACAGCTATTGAGAATAAACTGCAGAGTAAATTCTCGGAGATGGGTATTAAACCAGGAAAGATGATTCTTACATTTGCTAAGGATGGTTCATTTACTGGTACTGTTGTTGATAAGAAAATAAGTGGCAAATATAAATTAGCTGGTGCAACAATAACATTAAGTTATTCTAATAACGGACTTCAAAGTATTAGTGGAACAACTCGGATGGCTAGTGGAGATCTGGAGGTTTTGTTTAATAATACAAAACTTCTGAATTTTATCAGTGCTGCAAGCGGTTATACGAATGATGCAACGCTGAAGTCTATAATGTCATTGGCAGGAAGTTATGACGGTATGCTAACAGGACTGAGGTTCTCTAAAAAATAAATTGATTATTTTTTGGCTGAAATAAAATAAAGTATTACCTTTGCACCCGCTAATACGAGTTGTTAGCATAATTCAAACCTATAAATTAAAAAAATGGCAACAAAAATTAGAATGCAGCGCGGCGGTCGCAAAGGATATGCTTTTTATAGCATTGTAATCGCTGACGTAAGAGCACCACGTGATGGTAAATTTACTGAGAAGATTGGAACTTACAATCCAAACACGAACCCTGCAACAGCAGATTTGAATTTCGAGCGTGCATTGTATTGGGTTGAGACAGGTGCTCAGCCAACAGAAACAGTACGTAATATACTGAAAAATGAAGGCGTATATCTTATGAAGCACTTGCGCGGTGGCGTTAAGAAGGGCGCATTCGATGAGGCAGCAGTACAATCAAAGTTTGATGCATGGAAAGAAAGTAAGGATAAGAACTTTGCATTAGCAGCAGATAAGATGGCTAACGATAAGAAGGCAGAAATAAACGCCAAGCTTGACGCCGAGAAGAAAGTTAATGAAGCTATAGCAAATAAAATTGCTGAAAAGAAATCAGTTATCGCTACAGCTAAAGCTGAAAAAGAGGCAGCAGCAGCTAAGGCAGCCGCAGAAGCCGCAGCAGCCGCTGCTCCAGCTCCAGTTGCAGAAGCATCTGAGGCTCCAGCAGAAGTTCCAGTAGCAGAATAATATTCAGAGAAGAAATAAAATGACCGTATGGAGAAATCCATACGGTTTTTTTAGTTCCAAGATTCTTTCATTTATATTTTATCTTCAAAGACATTTCTGTAAAAATCAAGATATTGACCAGCAACTTTCATGAAATCGTGATGACGGCAAACATATTCTACACTTTGACGTTTTAGTTCTGGAATTTTCTCTGGATGTATTACCAGTTGTTCCAATTTTATAAATACATCATATTTGTTTGGTTGCACATTAATGATTGGACGTAATTCTTTCTCGTTTAAAATCAGATAATTTTCTTCTTCTCCACCTCCGATATTAATAATACCTTTTGACATGGCAAGAAGTGAGTTCATTGCCGGAGTATAGGAATATAACTGATCAAGTATACAGTCTGAATAATCCATAAGATGTTGATATTCGTTGAACGGGACACTTTCTGCTTTTATTATCTTGCACCGTTCAGGATATTTCTTTTCTAAAGTTTCCAAGGCTTCCAGCATAATATCTGTGCCTTTGTATGTATTTCTTGATTTGTTGATACCGATAAAGAAAATCACTTTATCTGGAGAAATCATATCTGTATGAACGGTTGGGGATGGTTTAATAGGAAACGGGATGAATGTCGTTTTCTTTGGAAAGAATGGATGATAACAAACGAAATATTCATAGAGTCCTGTAATTATACCATCGCAATCACGAGCTATAAATCTGTTTAATAATTCCTTTGGAGTACGAAGCCAATCTTGCTGTTCTTTTCTGGTATCGGGTGTATCACGTAGATTACTACCAATATTGAAATCGCTATAACGTAGATGTTTGCGTGTCATACATGTATTAACCCAATACCAGTCCATACCATATCCACACAAAATCATTTTCTTATTGTGCTTACGAAGATAATGGTATATATAGATTATACGTTCTGCTTTTATCTCAAGAAACATCGGATTGATAAGTTGCACAATGTCATAACCCCGTAATCTCGGTAGGACAAATAACAGCTTGATTATGTATCTAAGTCCGTCTAGAAATGAAGATGAATTTCTCACAAGCGATATGTCACGGGGATAATCCTTCCAGAAGTCGCCATTAGAAACCACTGTTACTTTGTGCCCTGACGCTTTTAATCCTTCAGCTAAAGTTGCATGCACATTACTATATTCGCCTAGTAGTAATATTTTCATCTTTTTCTCAGCAAATTAAATAAGACAAATAATCCTAGTTTGTTGCCGGATATAATACTGAATAGATAATATTTCAAGGTTAATCTCTGCCTGTTTAATGGGTACAGATTATGCGTCTTTAACGATTTTATCTGTTTCATCAATAAATTCCAGGAATGGACAAGCGTTATGGAATTATAAATGTAATCCATTGTCAACTGACTGATTCTTCTTCTAATGGCCGCTAATTGGACTCCACTTAGTTGTTTTGAAAAATCCTGTAGACCTATGATTAACTTCTCGGAATCGGTAACTCGTCTTATTACACGTTCATTGTTTATTGCGTTTGTCAGTGAGCCTCTTCTATAGTAGTATAGATAAGCATATACTGGATATGTTAAAACATTCTTACCTGTTACAATCAGTCGTGCAACAAAATCTTCATCCTCATTCATTATGTCTGTAGGGAATTTTATATTTGTAGCAATCTCTGATTTAAAAATATTAAACCAAGGAGACCCATGCAAATTATGATTAAGCATAAAGTCTGCACCGCTTAGTGAATGGCATGTTTTTATGATATCGTATTCTTTTGAGATTCCGAATTCATCAGTTTTGATATAATTAAAGATAAGTATATCCGGTTGCTTGTTCCTCAGTACCTGAAGGCATTTGTCATATTCTTTGCTGTTCAGTCTGTCATCAGCATCAACAAATTGGATATAAACTCCTTTGGCATTATCAAGCCCCAAGTTTCTTGCTGCTCCAGGGCCTTGGTTGCTTTCATAAATATATCTTATATTTTTGTGTTTACAGACAACGTCTTTAGGTGATATGTCAGAACCGTCATCAATAAGGATTATTTCGTATTCATCCTCAGACAGTGACAGGTTTATAACACTTTCAATGCATTCTCCGAGCAATTCAGTAGGCACATTGTAATAAGGTATTATAAAACTAATTAGTGGCGTGTTCTTCTTTTGTGAAATATCTTGTTCAGTATACATAATTTATTTAACCCTAGTATGTTAATGATAATTGTTTTTACTTTTACTTTTAATGTGGTATTGCTGTTTAAAACCAAACTGAATCCTGGCCGTATATCCGGTAGTGTAATGACATTATTTGTAAGCTCACAAACATCACATTGTATATTTGCTATGTGCATATAATAAGCCATTAAGTCACCCCATCTATAACGTCCTTCTGTTTTTAATTTTATAAATATCTTTACGTGTGCTTCGAGAAGCTGTGCCAATGTTTCACCTGATGATGTCTGCGTTATGCCGTTGGGATTAGAGTAATAGTAGTACAAGCCACGTGATGATGTCGCTATCGTTTTACACTCTTTCAGAATTTCAGGTAATATATATACATCTTCGAACTTGAGTCCTTGGGGATATCTTACTTGATCAAATAGCTTCCTCTTATAGATTTTATTCCAAGCATAAGTGTGGGTGTAAGCTTTGCACTTTAGCCAATAATCGTTAAACAAATCAGTGTATACATGATCTTCAAATTCAATGATATTTTGATTGTCAGATGTATAGAAACGGTATAAAGGATATTCAATAAAATCATATTCTGGATGGTTTTGGAGTTCTGTCATCAAGTCACAAAGTGAATTCTCTCTTATTGTGTCATCGGAGTCAACAAAAGTTATATATTCACCTTGGGCCACATTAATACCTGCATTTCGAGCGTCACTTAGTCCTCCGTTTGCTTTATGTATAACTTTGAAATTATTATTTTTATTTCTCCATTCATCACAGATGTCTCCGCATTTATCAGGTGACCCATCATCTACAAGAATCACTTCATAGTCAGAAAGACCTTGATTAGTAACACTTTTGAGACAGCGTTCAAGAGTCTTTTCTGTGTTGTATGCAGGAATGATAATGCTCAGTTTCATATTACATATTTACAATATAACGTGAATGTTACTATTTTATTTGCTAAAAAGTAATAATAAAAGTATTTTTACGTTAGAGTTATGAATATGAGTAGTAAGAAAGTAGAGAACAGTTACTCGCACGTCCTAAAATATACAGGAATCTTTGGTGGTGTACAAGGTATAAGTATACTTGTTGGCATCATACGTAATAAGTTGTGTGCCGTAATACTTGGACCTGAAGGGTTCGGTCTTATTACTCTTTTCACCTCTACAGTCACTTTCGTCTCAACATTATCAGATTTAGGCCTTTCATTCAGTGCTGTTCGTCATGTGTCAGAACTATTCGAAAGCGAAGATAAATTTAAAGTGGATCGTTTTATTAGGGTTGTTAGGGCATGGAGTTTACTTACAGGATTAGCCGGCACGTTATTATGTATAGTTCTTAGTCCACTTCTCAACAAATGGACCTTTGACTGGGGAGAGCATACATTGCATTTCGTGCTTTTATCACCTATAGTTGCACTTACAGCCATCACCAGTGGAGAAACTGCAATACTTAAAGGGGCACGTCGGTTACGCAGCTTGGCGTTCATCTCGATTTGTAGCGTTGTCGCTTCCTTGTTTATCTCTGTTCCGATATATTACATTTGGGGCGAAGCCGGGATTATTCCAACACTTGTCGGGACGGCATTAGCAATCATGTTAATAACGATTGGTTATTCATATCATTTATATCCGTTGAAGTCGTTGTTCATAAAAGGTTTTGGTTCAGAGGGCCTTGGAATGGTCAAACTTGGTATATCTTTTCTTTTTGCTGGAATCTTAGGCAGTGGTGCTGAGTTGATTGTACGTTCATTTCTTAATAAGGCATCCTCCCTTGACACATTAGGACTTTATAATGCTGGTTATGTGATTATTTTCACTTATGCATCGATGGTTTTTACGGCAATGGAAACAGATTATTTTCCGCGTTTATCATCCGTTAACCATGATCTAAATGCTGTAAATCAGATGGTCAATCGTCAGATTGAGGTGTCTTTGCTTATAATCTCTCCAATGCTTGTTATGTTTACAGTGTTATTGCCAATTTTATTGCCATTATTATATAGTAGTAAATTTGCTCCAGTTATAGGTATGGCACAGGTTGCTGTAATATCAATGTTTTTTAGGGCACTTACATTGCCTGTTTCTTATATTACGCTTGCCAAAGGTGATTCTGCAGCTTATCTTATACTAGAAACCATATATGATGTCGTATTTGTGTTTCTCATAATCTTTGGTTTCAATTTGTTCGGACTGTTTGGTACAGGATTGGCGTTGGCGACCGCTGGTTTCATCGATTTTATCTTAGTAAATGTATATGCACATATAAAATATCAATATTCCATATCAAAATATGTGTTAAGTATATCTTTGTTACAGTTGCCATTACTGATTGCTGCTTATTTGTTGACATATATTGATATTCATTGGTTATATTGGCTATCTGAATCATTGGTGGCCGTTATTAGTCTGATGATTTCTGTACGTAGGTTGCATTCGAAGACATCTTTATGGAAGACCCTTGGGTCTAAATTGAAATTTAGATATGAATAAGGTTGCTATATTAGTCGCAGTATATAATTCATCCAGATACCTGTGTCAGTGTATTGATTCTTTATTATCACAGACACTTAAAGATATTCAGATTATTGCTGTTGATGATTGTTCTACCGATGGTTCTGTCGATATCCTTAAAAATTATGCCAGTAAGGACACTCGGATCAAGGTGATTACTCTGCCGTATAATACAGGTCAGGCACATGCTCGTAATGTTGGACTCAAATATGTAGATGCTGATTATGTTTGTATGGTTGACAGTGATGACTGGTTGTCGAGAAATGCTCTACAGTCAGCTGTTGATGTTTTTGAGAATCATATTCAAGTGGATAGTGTGCTTTTTAAATTAATACGATATTTTGAAAAAGACAACTATGAGGAACCGTATACTATGGATGATAATATTGTTCTTTCAGGGCATGACGCTTTTGTAGAGAGTCTGACATGGAACATTCATGGTTTGTATATGATACGGTCATCAATTCATAAAAAATACCCCTACGATGAATCGTCAAAGTTGTATAGTGATGACAATACAACGCGGATACATTATCTGCATTCATGTGAAGTGAGAATCTGTGATGGGGTCTATTACTATCGACAGCATGACAGTTCTATGACACATAATGTATCTGTACGCAGATTTGACTATCTTTTAGCCAATGAGAGCATGAAACGCCAACTTGTTTCCGAGCGGGTAAATGATGAAATAATAAACATCTATGAAAATCACCGCTGGCTTAACATTGTGGGAATTTATATGTTTTATTTCATACATCGCAAAGAATTGTCATCGGATGACAGGAAAACAGGTCTTTCTATTATACATAATGCTTGGATAGGAGTGGAAACGGACAGACTGCGTTTATCTCTTAAATGTAAATTTGGATATATACCGTTTCTTAAAAATTGGAAATTATTCCTTATACAAGAGAACTTATACTTCTTCATTCGGAAAATGTTAGGACGTATTTAGACTAATTTAACGAATTTGGCCTTTGTATATTTTGCTAATTCGTCAGGTGATAGCTTAGCCTGTAGTCCACGTTGACCGGCACTTATATAAATATAATCAAGAGAAGCAGCGCTTTCGTGTATAAATGTAGGAAACTGTTTTTTCATTCCGATGGGACTACATCCACCACGTATATAACCTGTCGTTGGTAAAAGTTCTTTCATTGGGATTGGCTCACACTTTTTATTCCCGCTAACTTTAGCAGCCATCTTTAATTCTATTTCATTATCACCAGGGACAACACAAACAAAATTGCCTGTTTTATCACCATGAAGAACAATTGTCTTGAAAACCTGCTCAACGTCTTCCCCTAAACTTTTCGCAACATGAATAGCGGATAAATCTTTTTCATCCACTTCGTAAGGTATTAATTCGTAGTATATTTTTGCCTTATCCAGTAATCTTGCGACATTTGTCTTGTTAATCTTTTCCTTTGCCATAAATAAAATATATGATGCGAAGGTAGCACTTTTTTTTATTATTGCAAAGGTTCTTTGCTTTTTATTAGGTTCAAAATTACTATTTTCAATATTTTTCATAGAAATCGTTTTCAACATTATTTAACTTTAAACACTATGATTATTTCTGTAAATGAAATATAAATATTGCACAAAAATGACTACCTTTGCACCCGTTTAAGCGTACATAGGGCAACGGGAGTTGCCAGTAAAGAAAATAACATTATATAATTTATATGTATTATGCACTTCTTATAACCGTCATCTTGACGGCTGTTGTATTAGTTGTAGCGGCTTATGTCATTGCAAAATTGATTGGCCCGCGTTCTTACAACAAGGTGAAGGGCGAACCTTTTGAGTGTGGTATTCCTACGCATGGGACCTCTTGGATTCCATTACACGTAGGATATTATCTGTTCGCGATTCTTTTCCTTATGTTTGATGTGGAAACTGTCTTTTTGTATCCATGGGCAGTAGTAATTAAGGATTTTGGTGCTATGGCACTTGTCAGCATTGGCATTTTCCTATTAGTACTTGTGTTTGGCCTAGCTTATGCTTGGCGGAAAGGAGCGTTGGAATGGAAGTAAGAAAACCTGTTATCAAGAGCATTCCTTACGACGAGTTTAAGGATAATGAGACTCTCGAGAAGCTAACCAAAGAGCTTCAGGATGGTGGCGCAAATGTCATCGTTGGTTCTCTCGACCAAGTAGTCAATTGGGGACGCTCCAATTCTTTATGGTCGCTGACCTTCGCAACAAGTTGCTGCGGTATCGAGTTTATGGCTGTTGGCTGTGCTCGTTATGACTTTGCACGCTTCGGATTCGAAGTCTGCCGTAACTCACCTCGTCAGGCCGACCTTATCATGTGTGCCGGAACAATTACTAATAAGATGGCTCCAGTATTCAAGCGTCTTTATGACCAGATGGCTGATCCTAAGTATGTAATAGCTGTCGGTGGCTGTGCTATCTCTGGCGGCCCTTTCAAAACAAGTTATCATGTGGTGAACGGTATTGACGAGATCGTACCCGTTGACGTCTACATCCCTGGTTGTCCTCCTCGTCCAGAAGCAATGCTTTATGGTATGATGCAGTTGCAGCGTAAAATTAAGGTAGAGAAATTCTTCGGTGGCGCTAACCACAAAGAACACAAACCGATTGTAGTGAATGGTGTAGAAACTTATGAAAAGTAATACTAGGAAGATATGAAACTGGAAAATAAAATATTCGAATTGAAGAACTTTGCCTCTGAGATGGCAAAGCTTAAGAGTGAGAAACATTTCGACTTCCTTGTTACTATCGTAGGTGAAGATTTCGGTGAAGAGGGACTTGGATGTATCTATATTTTGGAAAATACCAAGACTAACGAGCGTATCAGCATAAAAGCCGTTGATTCTAATCGCGAAAATGCTTATATTCCTACAGTAAGTAATCTATGGAAAGGTGCAGAAATACTTGAACGTGAAGTGTATGATTTATTCGGTATCAAGTTCTTAGGTAATAAGGATATGCGCCGTTTGTATTTACGTTCTGATTTTAATGGTTATCCTTTCCGTAAGGATTATGACTTAAGCCCTGAGAATAACAAATATACCCTTGAAGACGATGTCGAGCCCGACTATACCATTGAATATACAATGGACGAGGAGGGACACATACAGCAGATCGAGCATAAACTCTTTACTGATGATGATTATGTTATCAATATAGGACCTCAACACCCTGCTACTCATGGAGTGCTTCGTCTGCAGACGATTCTTGATGGTGAGGTTATTCGTAAGATATATCCTCACTGTGGATATATCCATAGAGGTATAGAAAAGATGTGTGAGGATTATACGTATCCGCAGACACTGGCTCTTACTGACCGTATGGACTATCTGAGTGCAATGATGAATCGTCATGCTCTCTGCTCTGTCATCGAAGATGCAATGGGTGTAGAGCTTTCCGATCGTATTCATTATATCCGTACGATCATGGACGAGCTTCAGCGTATTGATTCTCACTTGTTGTTCTATAGTTGTTGTGCTCAAGACCTCGGTGCGCTCACTGCATTTATCTTCGGTATGCGTGACCGTGAAGAGGTGCTTAATGTCATGGAGGAGACAACAGGTGGACGACTCATTCAAAACTACTATAGAATAGGTGGTTGTCAGGCTGATATCGATACAAACTTTGTGAAAGACGTGAAGAAGTTCTGTGAATATTTGAAACCAAAGTTTAAGGAATACAACGATATCTTCACCGGCAATGTCATTCTGCATAACCGTTTTCAGGGTGTCGGCATCCTGTCGAAAGAAAATGCCATTTCTTATGGTTGCACTGGAGGTACAGGACGTGCAGCAGGATGGAATAACGATGTTCGCAAGAATCATCCGTACGATATGTATGATAAGGTGGATTTCCAGGAAATTACATACAATAACGGTGACTGTTTCGACAGATACATGGTTCGTATGAAAGAGATGGAACAGAGTATTCACATCATCGAACAGCTTATTGATAATATTCCTGAAGGCGACTTCTACATCAAGCAGAAACCTATCATCCGTGTTCCGGAAGGACAGTGGTATACCTCTGTAGAGGGAAGTCGTGGCGAGATAGGAGTTTATCTCGACAGCAAGGGTGACAAGACTCCTTACCGTTTGAAGTTCCGTCCGATGGGATTACCTTTGGTTTCAGCCATGGACGAGATTCTTCGTGGAGAGAAGATAGCCGATTTGATTTCAGTTGGAGCGACATTGGATTATGTCATTCCTGATATTGACAGATAACAATCACATTTAATATAATATAAGAATGTTCGATTTTAGTATAGTAACAACATGGTTTGACTCTCTGCTGAGAAACACTTTAGGTTTCGGCGACTTTTTGTCAATCCTTATTGAGTGCGTGATAGTCGGCGTATTAATCCTTACGGTTTATGCACTGCTCGCCATTGCACTTATATTCATGGAGCGTAAGGTTTGCGCTTACTTTCAGTGCCGTCTGGGTCCTATGCGTGTAGGCCCTTGGGGTATATTCCAAGTATTCGCTGATGTAGTGAAGATGCTTATCAAGGAGATATTCTTCGTCGATAAGGCTGATAAACTGCTTTATATCGTTGCACCTTTCTTGGTTATCATCGGTAGTGTGGGTGCCTTTTCATTCATGACATGGAACAAAGGTGCAAGCATTCTCGATTTCAACGTAGGTATATTCCTTCTCACTGCAATATCAAGTCTTGGTGTGATTGGTATCTTTCTTGCCGGATGGGGTTCTAATAATAAGTACAGTGTAATTTCTGCAATGCGTGGTGCTGTCCAGATGATTTCTTATGAAATGTCTCTCTGTCTCTGCCTCATCACTGCGGTAGAACTTACAGGAACAATGCAGTTGTCTGGTATTGTTGAATCACAGGCTGACGGATGGCTGATATTCAAAGGCCATATTCCTGCAATCATTGCTTTCCTTGTATTCCTCGTAGCAGGTAATGCAGAGGCTAATCGTGGCCCGTTCGACCTTGCGGAGGCTGAGAGTGAGTTGACTGCAGGTTATCACACAGAATATTCAGGTATGGGATTCGGATTTTTCTATCTGGCTGAGTATCTAAATATGTTTATCATTGCCGGAATTGCTTCAACGGTATTCCTCGGTGGATGGATGCCTCTTCACATCTCTGGTCTTGATGGATTCAACGCTGTGATGGATTACATCCCAGGTATCGTTTGGTTCTTAGGCAAAGCATTCCTTATCGTTTGGATTCTACTTTGGATTAAGTGGACATTTCCACGTCTGCGTATTGACCAGATTCTCAATTTGGAATGGAAGTATCTGATGCCGTTAAGTCTACTCAACCTCGTGTTGATGACAATAATCGTAGCATTTGGTTGGCATTTTTAATTAAGTAAGATTTTAGAAATGGAAAATAACAAATCATATTTCGGCGGGATTAAGGACGGCATGAAGTCGTTGCTTATTGGTCTCGGAGTAACATGGCGTGAATATTTCACGAAGAAAGTTACCGAGCAATATCCTGAGAACCGAAAAACTCAGCATATCGCTGAGCGTCATCGTGGCCGACTCGTCATGCCTCATGATGCTGAAGGCAATAATAAGTGTATTGCTTGTAAATTGTGTGAGATAGCTTGTCCTAACGGAACAATCAAAATCACTACTGAGCAGGTTGAGACAGAAGATGGAAAGAAAAAACGTGTACTCGTGGATTATCAGTATGATCTTGGAGAATGCATGTTTTGCGAACTTTGTGTAAATGCTTGTCCTCATGATGCCATCAAGTTTGTGAATGATTTCGAAAACTCAGTTTTCGGTCGTGAGAAACTTGTTCAGCACTTGAATATTCGCAAGGATGTTAAACCTGTAGAAAATAAGGAGGAAAAATAATGATTAGATTATTAGTATTTATTGTTCTTGCTGTTATTATTTTAGGGTCAGCAGTGCTGAGTGTAACAACAAAGCGCATTATGAGAGCAGCTACATTTCTGCTGTTTGTTCTCTTTGGTGTTGCAGGTATTTATTTCCTGCTAGACTATACATTTCTTGGTGCAGTGCAGATTGCAGTATATGCAGGTGGCGTAACAATGCTTTACGTCTTCGCCATAGCTCTTACCAACAAGAATACTCTGTCTGGTATTTATGAACGTCTTCACGGTGGTCGTTTGATTGCCGGTGCTGCCGCTTCATTAGTTGGCTTGGCAATGGTTGTGTTTGTGTTCTTTAAGGAAAAACTTATGACGGTAGCCAGTTCTGCCGATGAGGTTCCGATGAAAACGATAGGTCATACTCTGATGGGGTCGGAGAAGTATCAGTACGTGCTTCCGTTCGAGTTCATCTCTGTCTTCCTGTTGGCTTGTATCATCGGTGGTATATTAATTTCAAGAAAGGAGTAATACAATGATACCAGTAGAATATTATTTCGTGCTTTCAGCACTATTGTTCTTTGTCGGGGTGTTCGGTTTTTTCACCCGTAGGAACCTTATAGCAATGCTCATCTCTATCGAGCTGATTCTTAATGCAGTTGATATCAACTTCGCTGCATTTAACCGTTGTCTCTTTCCTGATCAGATGGAGGGATTCTTCTTCACTCTGTTCGAGATTGGTGTCAGCGCAGCCGAGACAGCAGTTGCTATCGCGATAATTATTAATGTATACCGTAATCTCCACAGTACGCAGGTTAACCGTATTGAGGATTTGAAATATTAATGAGTTATGGATTATAGTTATGTTTTTTTAATACTTTTATTACCTGCTCTGACATTCCTTTTGTTGGGACTTGCGGGTATGAAAATGTCCCATAAGGTCGCAGGCCTCATCGGAACATGTTCGTTGGCAATAGTCACCGCACTCAGTTACTACACCGCCTTTGAATATTTCTTGGTGCAGGGTAGGGATGCATCTACAGGATTGTATCCTACGGTGACTGTATTCAATTTCACTTGGATTAAGTTTAGTGAACTTCTGACATTTAATATAGGATTCCGCATCTCTACCATTTCGGCAATGATGCTCATTGTTATATCTACTGTCAGTCTGATGGTTCATATCTATTCTTTCGGTTATATGCATGGTGAGAAGGGATTCCAGCGTTATTACGCCTTCCTGAATCTTTTCACAATGTCTATGCTCGGGCTAGTAGTCGCAACTAACATATTCCAGATGTATCTCTTCTGGGAGTTAGTAGGTGTTTCTTCATATCTGTTGATTGGCTTCTATTATCCGAAACACTCGGCTGTAGCTGCGTCAAAGAAGGCATTCATCGTGACCCGTTTTGCTGATATGTTCTTCCTCATTGGTATTCTGTTCTACAGTTTCTATGCAGGAACATTTAACTATGATATGAGCCTAATGACCCCAGAACAACTCCATACTCTGCATGCAGCAGGTTGGGTATTGCCGATGTCATTATTCTTTATGTTCATCGGTGGTGCCGGTAAGAGTGCGATGTTCCCATTGCATATATGGTTGCCTGACGCTATGGAGGGTCCAACTCCTGTTTCTGCGTTGATTCATGCTGCTACCATGGTTGTTGCCGGTGTATATCTTGTTGCGAGCCTTTTCCCTTTGTTTATCGAGTTCGCTCCAAATGCTCTCCATTGGATAGCTTACATAGCAGCATTTACAGCCTTCTATGCAGCTGCAGTGGCTTGCTGTCAGAGTGATATCAAACGTGTACTTGCATTTTCAACCATCTCTCAGATTGGATTCATGCTTGTTGCTCTCGGTGTTTGCATGCCAGACCCTGAGACAAATGTTGTTGCAAAGACAACAGTCGAGTATGCTGATATGAATGGACTCGGTTATATGGCCGGTATGTTCCACCTCTTTACACATGCCATGTTTAAGGGATGTCTCTTCCTCTGTGCCGGATGTATCATTGAGGCTGTAGGCAGTAACGAGAAATTCTATATGGGAAATCTTCGCAAGTATATGCCAATTACTCATATTGCTTTTCTCATTTGTTGTCTTGCCATTTCTGGCATTTTTCCATTGAGTGGATTCTTCTCTAAAGATGAAATTCTCGTTGCATGTTATAATTTCCACCCGGCAATGGGAATGATAATGAGTGGTATTGCTTGTATGACAGCATTCTATATGTTCCGTCTCTATTATGTCATTTTCTGGGGACAGGGATATTACGAGACTCATATTAACGATGGTGCAAAAAAACCTCATGAGGCACCTGCCTGTATGACTATCCCGTTGATCATCCTCTCATTGATTACAGTTCTTTGTGGATGGATACCATTTGGTCACTTCATTTCTGCCAATGGCTTGAGTTTTGATACTCATGTTAATTGGACAGTGGCAATTACTTCCTCAGTTTTGGCTATTGCAGCCATTGGTGTGGCTACATTTATGTATAGTGGTAAAACAACACCTGTTGCTGACTATCTTGCAAAGAAATTCCCGAGACTTCATGAAGCAGCATTCCGTCGTTTCTATTTGGATGAGGTTTGGATGTTTGTTACACATAAGATTATTTTCCGTTGTGTCAGCACACCTATTGCTTGGTTCGATCGTCATGTTGTTGATGGATTTATGAACTTTATTGCTTGGTGTACTCAATCTTCTGCAGAGTCAATCCGTGGATTCCAGAGTGGTCAGGTACAACAGTATGCTATTTGGTTCTTGACCGGCAGCGTAGCTTTAACATTGATGCTTCTGTGCATCTTTTAACATATAAAAAGAATTAGTGAAATGAATATATTAAGTCTTTTCGTAGTAATTCCGGTAGTGATGCTTCTTTGCCTATGGTTGGCTAAGAATCTTAATCAGGTACGCGGTGTTATGGTGGCTGGAGCTTCATGTCTGCTTGCGCTAGCTATATATTTGACCATTGACTTTATCAGTTTTCGTCATGTAAACCCGGATGCTCTGTACGGTTCATACAGCATCATGTGGTTCAAACCTCTTAATATTGCTTATGCAATCGGTGTTGACGGTGTTTCTGTAGTGATGCTTCTACTGTCTGCAATTATTGTTTTTACAGGAACGTTTGCATCATGGCAGCTCAAACCTCTTACAAAGGAATACTTTCTCTGGTTCACATTGTTGTCAACCGGTGTTTTCGGGTTCTTTATTTCGAAGGATCTCTTCACAATGTTTTTGTTCTATGAGGTTGCCCTTATACCAATGTACCTTCTTATCGGTGTTTGGGGTAGTGGTCCTAAGGAGTACGCAGCGATGAAACTTACTCTTATGCTTATGGGAGGATCAGCATTTCTGCTTCTTGGTATCCTTGGTATCTACTTCGGTAGCGGAGCCCATACAATGGATGTATTCGAGATAGCTAAACTTCATAATATTCCAATGTGGATGCAGCGCATTTTCTTCCCGATGACATTCCTTGGTTTCGGCGTTCTTGGAGCTTTGTTCCCATTCCATACTTGGAGTCCTGACGGTCATGCTTCAGCCCCTACAGCAGTATCAATGCTTCATGCAGGTGTACTAATGAAACTTGGAGGTTACGGATGTTTTCGTATTGCTATGTATCTTATGCCTGATGCAGCTCGTGAACTGAGTTGGATATTCCTTATCCTGACAATGATATCTGTTGTTTACGGTGCATTAAGTGCATGTGTCCAGACTGACTTGAAGTACATTAATGCGTATTCTTCAGTGAGCCATTGCGGCCTTGTTTTATTCGCATTGTTGATGATGACCCGCACAAGTTGTACCGGTGCAATTATCCAGATGCTTAGCCACGGTCTGATGACGGCCTTGTTCTTCGCTCTTATCGGTATGATATATGGGCGTACCCATACACGTGATATACGTAAACTCGGTGGCTTGATGAAGATTATGCCATTCCTTGGTGTCGGTTATGTTGTTGCCGGTCTTGCCAATCTCGGTTTGCCTGGTTTCAGCGGTTTCGTTGCTGAGATGACAATTTTTGTCGGATCATTCGCGAATAACGATGTATTCCATCGTACTGCCACAATCATTGCCTGCACTAGTATTGTTATCACCGCAGTTTATATTCTTCGTGTTGTCGGAAAGATTCTGTACCAGAAAGTTGCCGATCCACATTATGAGACTCTTACTGATGCTACATGGGATGAGCGTGTCGCTGTATGCTGTCTTATCTTCTGTGTTGCAGGATTGGGTATCGCACCTCTATGGGTTAGCAATGTCATTAGTGACAGTATCGGTCCGTTAATATCTGTAATTAATCCTTAATCTCAACATATAAGTAAAATGGATTATAGTCAATTTCTAAATATGCGTCCGGAAATAAGTCTGATGGCGCTCATAGTGATAGTATTCTTATACGACTTGATTGCAGAAGGTAAAGCTCGCCGTTGGATGCGTCCTCTGACGATTATTCTGCTTGGCATTCACATTGCATTTAATGTCCTTCCGCAGGGGGCTGTTTCTGCCTTTGGCGGCATGTACGAAGCAACGGCAGCAACAGGTGTGATGAAGTCTATTCTTGCATTTGGTACGTTTATCGTATTTATACAGAGTGGAAAATGGATGAGTCGTCCCGACACAAATTTTAAAGAAGGAGAGTTTTACGAGTTGATTCTCTGCACTCTTCTCGGTATGAACATGATGATGAGTTCCGGCCATTTCCTCCTGTTTTTCTTAGGACTTGAGATGGCATCTATACCAATGGCATGTCTTGTCGCTCTTGATAAGTATCGTCATAAGTCAGCAGAGGCTTCTGCTAAGTTTATCCTTACGGCAGTGTTCTCTAGTGGCATTATGCTTTATGGTCTTACATTTATCTATGGTTCTACTGGTACTTTTTATTTCGAAGATTGTGCTTCAAAGCTTACAGGTACATGGATGCAGATCGTTGGTCTCGTGTTCTTCTTTAGTGGACTCGGATTTAAAATTTCACTTGTACCTTTCCATTTCTGGACTGCTGATACATATCAAGGAGCTCCAACAGTGGTATCAGGTTACTTAAGTGTTATCTCAAAAGGTGCTGCCGCATTTACACTGATGGTTATTCTCATGAAGGTATTTGCTCCTATGGTACTTTATTGGCAGTATGTGCTCTACGCAGTTATTGTATTGAGTATTACTATAGCCAATCTGTTTGCCATTCGTCAGCATGACCTCAAGCGATTCATGGCTTTCAGCTCCATCTCGCAGGCAGGATACATCATGCTCGCTATTGTTGGAGTTGGTGGTACTAGTGCAGTTTTGAGCATGACATCATTGATGTATTATGTACTTATTTATATCGTTGCGAACCTTGCTGTATTTGGTATTATAAGTACTGTTGAGGAAAACAATAATGGTGAGGTGAGTATGGATGCATATAATGGTTTCTACCAGAATAATCCTAAATTGTCGTTCATTATGACATTGGCACTGTTCTCTTTAGGTGGAATTCCTCCATTTGCAGGTTTCTTCAGCAAATTCTTTGTATTTGAGAGTGCGTTCAGTGCAGGAAAAATATTCTATCCGCTGGTTCTCATTGCTTTGATTAATACAGTCATAAGCTTGTACTACTATCTTTTGATCGTAAAGGCTATGTATATTATGCCAAACGACAAACCTCTACCAACATTTAAGAGTGACTGCGGAACCAAGTTAAGTCTTGTTATCTGTACCGTAGGTATCGTATTATTCGGTCTCGTAAGCTACGTTTATGAATGGGTTTTCTCAGCTGTATAACAGTTAAAATATATAATAATAAAAAAGAGATTGTATCGAAATACAATCTCTTTTTTATTGATACACTCTGAGTTCTTCGATTAAATTCTCGCTACTTGTTTTACACCCTTAATTGTTCTAAGTGTTTTGATTAGCGACTCCATACGGGAAGTGTCATCCAGTTGGACAGTGATATTGCCACTGAAAAGACCATCATGACTGTCGATATTTATAGAACGCAAGGTCAGATTACTGTCTTTGCCTATCAGACTCGTGATGTTGTTAACAATGCCAATATCATCATTACCGATTACTCGCAATGTTATGGAGTATTGGTTACTTCCTTTTCCACTCCAGCGAGCTTTTACTATTCGATAACCGAAACGCTTACGCATTTCAGCTGCATTAGGACAGTCTGTGCGATGAATCTTTATACCTCCACTGATTGTTACAAATCCAAACACAGAATCACCGTAAATAGGATGGCAGCATTTTGCCAGACTATAATCGATTCCTTTTAGATTTTTATCAATGACAAGCACATCATCTGACCCTCCGGTTATTTTGACTTCGTTTGTTCTAAAATTAAACTCCTCTGCACTCCTCGCAGGTATAGCATCGGCTGCAGGATTTTCCTCATGATTCTTTATCTCCTGATACTTCTCGATGACATCGTTCATATCAAGGCTCTCGTCAACAATTTGCTTATAGAAGTCACTTACTTCCTTAAAACCTAATTTTTTAATCAGATGCGACATCGTCGATTCGTCGTAGTCCACCTTCTTATTACGAAATTTTCGTTCGATGATCTCCTTGGCATACGCGCCCTCTTTGACTTGGACTTCTTTCAATGCTTGTCTTACCTTTGCTTTTGCACGACTTGTCTGAACAATATTTAACCAGTCTTGCTTTGGTTTTTGATTGTTATTCGTATGTATTTCGACAGTATCACCGCTCTGCAGTGCCTGACGGATAGTTACATTCTTATCGTTAATTTTTGCTCCTGTGCACCTGTTACCAATGTTGGAATGGATGTAATATGCGAAATCAAGAACCGTAGCCCCTTTAGGAAATTTGAACAAGTCACCCTTCGGCGTGAACACAAATACTTCATCCTCATATAAATCCAGTTTAAACTGATCCATTAGCTGCAGATCGTCATTATTCTCAAGAGCGCTACGTATATTGTTAAGCCATTCGTCCAAGCCACTTTCCCCCTTGATACCTTTATAGCGCCAATGTGCAGCTAATCCGCGCTCAGCCACCTCATCCATACGTTCGGTACGAATCTGAACCTCTACCCATTTATTTTCAGGGCCGAGTACTGTAATATGCAGGCTTTCATAACCATTTGATTTAGGAATAGAGAGCCAGTCACGCAGTCTTTTCGGATTGGGTTGATACATATCTGTTATGATGGAGTACACCTGCCAGCATTGCATCTTTTCCTGTTCTACGGGTGAATCTAAAATGATACGTATGGCAAACAGGTCGTATATTCCTTCAAAACTACAATGCTGTTTTTTCATTTTTTGCCATATAGAGTGAATACTCTTCGTACGCCCCTTCATGTGAAAGTTTAATCCAAGTTCGTTAATCTTTTCATCTATAGGCTTTATAAATCTTTCAATGTATTCATCACGTGCACGTTTTGTAGCATTCAACTTTTCCTTAATCATATAGTAGGCGTCGTGCTCGATGTACTTGAGACTTAAGTCCTCGAGTTCGGTTTTCAACTTATATAATCCGAGTTTGTGAGCTAACGGTGCATAAAGGTATGCCGCTTCAGAGGACACCTCGTTCTGAGCTTCCATATTGTTTGTATTGCGTATCTGGCGCATCAGGTTGACACGGTCGGCTATCATTATCAAGACAACTCGCATGTCTTCAGCAAAACTAAGCAACAGATTTCGAAAGTTTTCACTTTTGATAATTGGATTCTTGCGGTATAGCTCATTTATTCTTACGAGTCCGTGGATGATATGTACTACCTGTTCGCCGTATGAATTACGAACCTCATCAAGTGTGGTATAGCTGTTAATGACACTAGGATAGAGGAGTATACCCAAAACGGCATCGCGTTTCAGTCCTATTTCATCAACAACGATAAGTGCCGTCTGCAGACTTAGTAAAATAGGATTCAGTCCAAAGACATCACGTTTCACTTGTCCGTTATCTAAAGATTTGAGAATATGATTTTTTATCTTATCTTCGTCGTCTGGCTTCAATGATGAAGCTATCATCTCGCGTAATTGATGATATACAGCTTTCGATTCTTCCTTCTCCTGAGGGGTGAATATTAATTTGTCATCCATGTCTGCTACAATTTGATGGCAAAGATAATGTAAGTTTGTCGCAAGACAAATTTTTTTTGTTATTTTTTATTTCATTATTCAAAAAAAGTCACTATATTTGTATTCAATAATAGATAAAAAATAAAATATATGTATATGTTTACATCATCAGATTGCATACAAATTTTTGCAAAAGGCATTACAGAGGAACAGATTAAATCACAGCTGAATAATTTTGAAACAGGTTTTCCGTATCTTAAGTTGGAAGGAGCTGCCGCTGTTCGCTCAGGAATAATGGCCCCCAGTGATCAGGAAAGAGAGCAGTTTATTGAAGAATGGAATAAATATAAAAAGGCTGGTAATAAGATTGTTAAATTCGTTCCGGCAAGTGGTGCCGCTAGCAGGATGTTCAAGAATATGTTTACATTTTTAGATGCTGACTATGACATACCGACAACAGATTATGAGAAAAAATATTTTCATAATATAGAGAACTTCGCTTTTATAAATGAGCTTAATGATGCCTGCGTGAAAAATGAAGGTAAAGATGTTCCTTCGCTTATCGATGCAGGCAAATATAAAGCCGTGGTGAAGAACATGCTTGATAAGAACGGGCTCAATTACGGCCAGCTTCCTAAGGGTATGCTTCTCTTCCATAAATATCCAGAAGGTCCGCGCACGCCAATGGAAGAACATCTTGTAGAAGGTGCATTATATGCTTCAAGCAACAATGAAGCTAATATTCATTTTACAGTCAGCTCTGAGCATAAGGCTTTCTTTGAAAAGAAGGTTGAAGATAAAATAGATTTCTATTCACACCAATTCAGTATTAAATATAATGTATCGTTCAGTGAACAAAAAACCAGTACTGATACACTCGCTGCCACTCCTGAAAATGAGCCGTTCCGTACTGATGACGGTAAATTGCTTTTCCGCCCCGGAGGCCACGGCGCCCTCATTGAGAATCTTAATGATATTCAGGCTGACGTGGTGTTTATCAAGAATATAGATAATGTGGTGCAAGATAAGTTTAAGGCAGATACCGTCACATACAAACAGTTGATAGCAGGTGTTCTTGTTTCTCTTCAGAAGCAGGCGTTCGATTATATACGGATTCTCGAAAGTGGTAATTATAATCATACTATTTTAGAGGAAATTATTCGTTTCCTTAAACATAAGTTGTTCTGTTGTAATAGTCAAATTAAGCATCTTGAGGATGCGGAACTCGTAATCTATCTAAAGAAGAAACTAAATCGCCCGATGCGTGTGTGTGGTGTAGTGAAAAATGCAGGTGAGCCTGGTGGTGGACCGTTTCTGGCATACAATCAGGACGGAACAGTCAGTCTACAGATATTAGAGAGTAGCCAAATTGATACAAACAACGAAGAATACATGAAAATGTTTACTGAGGGTACTCATTTCAATCCTGTAGATCTTGTTTGTGCCGTCAGAAATTACAAAGGTGAAAAATTCAATTTGCCAGAATTCGTTGATAAAAATACTGGATTCATTAGTAATAAAAGCAAAAATGGTAAAGAACTGAAGGCTCTCGAATTGCCGGGATTATGGAATGGAGCTATGAGTGACTGGAATACTGTGTTCGTGGAAGTTCCGTTGAGTACATTTAATCCAGTTAAGACTGTGAATGATTTACTTAGTGAACAACATCAGTAATTATTAATGGATCAAAGATATCCGTCACGCCTCCTTGAGCAGGCAGTGACAGCTTTTGCTAAATTGCCAGGAATCGGCCGAAAGACTGCCTTACGTCTTGTACTTCATCTGTTACGTCAGAATGAAGTTGATGTAGAGGCTTTTATTGACGCAGTTGGTACGTTAAAGCATGATGTGAAATATTGTCAAAAGTGTCACAATATAAGTGATACCAATATTTGTCCCATCTGCTCTGACTCCCGTCGAGACTCGTCGATAGTATGTGTTGTGGAGAATATTCAGGATGTGATGGCTATTGAGAATACAATGCAGTATCGTGGATTATATCATGTATTGGGAGGTGTAATTTCTCCTATGGATGGTGTTGGTCCTGCGGATATTGAAATAGATTCTCTCGTGGAGCGGGTCAAAGACGATGAGGTTAAGGAGGTTATACTTGCACTCAGTTCAACTATGGAAGGTGATACTACAAATTTTTATATATTTAGAAAATTGGCATCTTATGATGTTAAACTCTCCGTAATTGCCCGTGGCATATCTGTTGGTGACGAATTGGAATATACAGATGAGGTAACATTGGGCCGATCTATACTCAACCGAACTCCATTCAATGGCAAGTCTTAAATAATAATAATATGAAAAGAACTAAAAATATACTATTAGCTGAGTTTATTTGTTCAGTGATAATCTTTTTAATGACAGTCATCTTGTTTGAAACAGACATACTTATAGATTTTAAAGGGTTATATACCGGTTTAAAAGAGAACGAATTTGTATGGCTATCATTCATGGAGTTAATCACAATTGTTGCAATACCATTCTCTCTTAAGATGATGAAGATAAAGCGTATCAAGACATACCTCACTGAAAATAATGCTTTAGCGCCAGCACGTCTACTGAAGATGGGCACATTAAGAATATTAATGTTGAGCTTGCCTATGCTCGCCAATGCTTTATTATATTATCTATACTGGCAGACCACATTTGGATACATGGCTATAATTTTATTTCTTTGTTATTTCTTTGTATTCCCGTCGTCTGGTCGTTGTGAAAGTGAAACCGCTGCAGAGAATTAAACTATGAAGATATCAGTCATTATTGTCAATTATAACGTCAAGTATTATGTGGAGCAGTGCTTATATAGTTTAAGTAGGGCTCTGATGGATATTGAATCTGAGATATTCGTTGTTGACAATAGCTCTAAGGATGGTTCTGTTGTATATCTGGAACGTCGGTTCTCGAACGTGAATTTTATCGAGAGTAGTCATAATCTAGGATTTGCCCGTGCCAATAATATTGCTTTCCGCCAGTCAGAAGGCGAATATGTGTTATTACTTAACCCAGATACGATTGTCGGAGAGAGCGTTGTAAGTAGTGTTCTTAATTATATCGATTCACATCCTGAAGTAGGAGGATTGGGCGTAAGAATGCTGAAAACTGACGGTTCGTTCGCAATGGAATCGAGAAGGGGACTGCCGACTCCGATTACTGCTCTTTATAAAATGACCGGATTATGTTCGCGTTATCCTAATAATAAACATTTTGGGAAATACTATATGAGTTATCTTGACGCCTCACAGCCTTCAAACATAGAAGTTGTAAGCGGCGCATTTTGTCTATTACGTCGTTCGGCACTTGATAAAGTAGGTCTACTCGACGAGACATTCTTTATGTATGGAGAAGATATTGATCTGTCTTATCGGTTGCTTAAGGGTGGTTTCAAAAATTGCTATTTACCGGTGCCTATTCTTCATTATAAAGGAGAAAGCACTCATAAGTCTTCTTACCGGTATGTGCATGTGTTCTATAAAGCCATGTCCATATTCTTTAGGAAACATTATGGACATCTTAATATGTGGATAAGCCTTCCTATTAATATTGCTATTTATTTTAAGGCCTTTACTACCCTGATAGCCATGCATACTCGGAAACTCAGATCGTCTTTGGGATTCTTTGGTAAGATCGTAGATGAACCCGAATACTTCTTTATTGGTAGAAAGACGGTATTGGAACAGTGTCGCAGATTATCGCGTCGTAAAGGCCTCAGCGCTTCGTTTATGGAAGCAGATGAAGAGACCTTCCCTGATGGTCATTTGACGGCAAATATTCCCTTGAATCCAGATGTTTATACTTATGTCGTATATGATACTGACGCTTACAGCTACGACACAATATTCAGATTGTTTGCATCTGCTCCTAATCCACATTTACGTTTAGGTACCTATAATCGAAAAACAAGAATACTAATCACTGAAGAAGAAGTTATAAAATGAAAGAACCAAACAACATCTCTCTACGGGCAATGGAACCGGAAGATCTTGATTTGCTATATAAAATAGAAAACGACATGAAGATGTGGAATATCAGTACTACAAATGTTCCATACTCACGTTACATGTTGCATGACTACATTGCTGGCTCTACTGGTGATATCTTTACTGATCGGCAGGTCAGATTGATTATTGAGAAGGATAAAAAAACAGCCGTAGGTTTGGTTGACTTGGTGGATTTTGACCCCCGTAACCGTCGTGCTGAGGTTGGTATTGTCATTCTTAAGGAATATCAGAATGAAGGCTTCGCTACTGAGGCATTAGCCCAGATAGAGCATTATTCTACTGAAGTGGTGCATTTGCATCAGTTGTATGCCTTTATTGATATGGATAATAATAGTTCAATCCGACTCTTTAAGAAGGCAGGTTATGAAAGGGGTGGAGAACTTCAACAATGGACATTCGATGGGAAGAAATATCATCATGCACTTATCATGCAAAGATTTTTAGAAAAAAGTCAAGGAATAATTTGCTAATTCCAAAATTATTCATACCTTTGCATCCGCTAACAGCAAAACAGTTCAGTTCAAACAAAGAGGTGCGTTAGTTCAGTTGGTTAGAATGCCTGCCTGTCACGCAGGAGGTCACGAGTTCGAGTCTCGTACGCACCGCACCTTTATGAAGAACAGAATTAAGCTAACAAGCAAATAGAGGTGCGTTAGTTCAGTTGGTTAGAATGCCTGCCTGTCACGCAGGAGGTCACGAGTTCGAGTCTCGTACGCACCGCAGAATAGAGAGTTTTTACTCTCTATTTTTTTGTATTCACTGCCCTTTGATTATTTTTATAAAAATATTTGGATAAATAAAATTATCTGCATATCTTTACATACTATAAACAGCATTTTAAAAATACTATGAAGAAGAATCTAATACTATTCGTAATTTCATTGGCATTGCTGCCGGTGTCAAGAGTGTACGGCCAGATATCGTTTGATTACCTCGGTGAGCAATGGACTGAGTACCAAAAAGGCTCAACGGGAGACTTGACGTTGCTTAACCGCAATCATTTCAATGACACCGTCAGTGTAGAAGAGATGAAGGAAGCCTTCTTCAAAAACAAAGACCAACGACTGCGAAAATCGCCATGCGAAGGATTCGATTCTGTTGCATATAGTCAATTGGGAGAAAACGTGATGCTTCTGTCACCTCTAAAACGACATCCTCAAAAGAAGATAAGGGAATGCCGTGGAGTGTGGAACTGGTTCGGCCGCTTTTCACTTGTAAAACTCCTGGATAAGGACGGCACTCCGCAAAATGGGCTTTTAGAGAAGCTAAAAAGCGACAAGACTCAGAGATGGCTCGACGGAGAGGTTGTCACACTTAGAGCGCCACGTTGGTATATGGGTTTTGTCGTATCGCCACGTCCTCGTTTGGAGATCTATGACGAAGGCAAGTTGGTGGGAAGGGCATGCCCTTCGGTTAATTTGATTAGTGCAGACTTTTTCACGTATGCTTCTGTTACGAAAATTACGTTGGATGGTGATTGGTACTCTAAAGTTGACGACGGAGCCAAGCTGTTGGGTGTGCTGCATGGCATACAGTCTACGGCCAATCTAACAAGACCAGAGAGGACTTTCTCTGTGATGTTGTACGAAAGGCCCAAGGTTAAAGGCTCCAAGGTCACCTATACGCTTGAACTGCTCCAACCTGAAAATCCTGACAAAGAGACAACGGAGCTGTTTCAAGATTTTAAGAGCTTTGTAGAGAATATTCCGGGTGGAGCGTTCAGACCTTATTATACTACTGACTTCCGCATCATGACGGGTCGTTACTATCGGGTGACGGTCAATAAGTGTGGATGGCTGGTAGAAGATTATTTTTCTATCAATAAGCGTTAGCCCATTGTAGATTTTAAGACTATCCCATATTACGGACAAAACCTATCATATCTTGGGGCTACAAATTATCAGATAAATGAAAAGAACAAGAATTTTATCAATAGTTATTATATTAACTATAGGCTGTCTAAATATTACAGCCTCACCTTCTCTGCAAAATAATTCTACAGAGACGAAAAAATCTTTATCTAAAGAAGGGTACAACCCCGAAAAACTAAAGAATTGCATCTGGGAGTGTAATCACTCTGCAATGATGTTTACCGACTCATTCATGATAGTTCAAAGGTATAATTTTGAAATTCCCAAAATAACAAAAGTACATTATTATCTTTCAAACAATTTGAAGGACAGTTTTGACTTATCCAAGGTTAATCAAAATAGTTTTGGAAGATTCATCATCACCAATACTGGGAAAGATCTCTTAGGATACTACATCACATCATTAAACCAGGACACCATGTCATGGGAAAGCCTTTACAATGAATCAATCACATTCATTGGTGGACCCCCTCCAGAAATTAGGGTGTACAAAATATCTATAGATTCACATCCTACTCTCAGGTTGAAAGCAGCCTTTTTAGATTTCCAATCCAACAAATCGGCTCAGAAACAACGCAACTACTTCGCTGCCTTTCCTTATGACTGGCACTCATATATAGTGACACGCTTTACTTCAGGGAGCCCGAACCTAGATTCCAAAATGACAGTAAATATTATCCACAGGAAACATCCCTCGCACTGGACAGTTTTTTACTATATGTACATGCACGCCGTCTGAATAACTCTACAGAGGTGAATAGTAATATTGAACAGAGAATTTACTTTGAAGCCTTTCCACAGAATTGGGATGACTTCTACGCTTTGTTCCTTTCTAGAAGCACTCCCAATCGTAACTTCTACAAGGATGCTGACAAATATATAGATTGTTTTGAGTCTTTAAATGTGATTCCTAGAAATGAATACATTGGCAAGATGATAAATATATATGTATAGGAGCAACGCCAGAACAGAAATCTACACGAGTCTTTCTTCAAATGACTGCAGGGGCAATAGAGCGAGCCTCTCAAATCGCCTTTGATATATTATCTCAAAAACCGCCTATAGAGCATCAATTGTTTTGGGCTGCATTTGCAGAATATCAAGCTAAATATCCTAGTTTCCGAAAACAATTTAATAGGATAAAGGGCATTGCTGCCAAACAATACAAATCAGACTATCGTATCATGAATGATTTGACAAAGATTCAATCTCGTACGCACCGCAGAATAGAGAGTTTTTACTCTCTATTTTTTTGGTTCGCCCAGCATGGGCATATTCTGGTTCACCTGCAAAAGTTTGCAGAATAGAAAAATCTGCTGTCCTACATTGAATACGGTATTGTCGTATAAAAAAGACAAAATGTTTGATAATTTGATTTTATTGTTTATCTTTGCACAGAACGAAAAAACACCTTTCAAGTTTAACCCAACTTGCAGCTAGTTTTTGAGCGTCCTTTAAATAATGTGAACGAAACCGCCTTAATCAGCTCTTTTCACGCAAAATATGTCTGTTTTTCATCAGAAAACTCTTATAAAATCTAAAAAA
>Ga0302296_1000005_pt1 | contig 198499 bp, 189 predicted proteins | sample III_Fen_N3_1_FD_194546 | JGI IMG/M metagenome (GOLD analysis project Ga0302296, IMG submission 194546) | Peat permafrost microbial communities from Stordalen Mire near Abisko, Sweden - III_Fen_N3_1 | ecosystem: Environmental > Terrestrial > Soil > Wetlands > Permafrost | place: Sweden: Abisko... | reverse complement strand
CCGGCGTTTCCCCTCCCGCCAGCAGGCGGGAGGGAGGGAGTGATATGTCTGGGTTGCAGCCTTAATACAGGCGCCGCCGAACCATCACACACCGTGATTTCTTGTTCCATAAGCATACTTTCAGAAGGGAGTGATTTGCCCTTTCTGTAGGTACAAAGGTACGAAGATGAAAGGGCGTGAGCAAAAAAAAATGTGCATTAAAAGTACACACAGTGTGTACTTTTAATGCACAAAAAAATTTGGTAGTTTCAAAAATATTTTGTATACAATTCCGGAGGTTCTTTATATCTATACCGACGCATTGTCACATAGATAGATCTGAGCTCTTTAATGTCATGGTCGAACAGTGCGCAACCAATACTGACATACATCTTCATGGCCAATGAGGTGCCGAAGAACCGTACGTAGACATTTGCCAACAGACAATAAAACTCTCTTTTTGTGATCAGGTTCTTGTTGTAAAAGAACACCACCTTACCCTTGGAATTCTTCACAGCTCCAACGATATTCTCATTGATCATATATTCGGTCAACAGCCTAAACTTCTCATTCTTATCCGGATCAGTTGCAAGATGCAACTTGAACGTTATATAAAGATGTTTGAAACACGTTTCTTTCGAGAGCGGTTCACCCTCGAATAAATAATTATTTTCCATTTGTTATAAATTCTATTTCTATTAGATAATTTCAGGCATACAGTACCTGTTATTTTAGTTACAACAAAGGTAATAAAAAATAACATAACGAGCAAACTATTCGTATACTATCTTTATTGTAAAAATGGCATTTCATAATATTAAAACAGTTTTATTTTATATCAATAATATATTTATTGAAAAATGAATATTATCAACAGAAAAGAAAAAGAGAGGCTCCTTACTCACGTAATACCTCTCTTAATACAAATACAGTCATTGCTAGTCTTAATTAACCAAAAGAATTTATCATCAATTTCTACCTGAAATATATACTGCAAACATAAACATGATGACTGCAATAAAGACCAGAAAACAAAAGAGACACTTTTCCCGTTTATTTCTCCTCCGGCTTTCAAGGTACCAATTGTGATTTCTTCTTTTATTCCTCATATATTAATATAAAAACATGTCTATTTGTTTGATCATTGTATACTATTTCATTTTATCATGCTTTTTAGATGTGGTTATTCTCCTTTAACGATCGTGGCACGGCTGAGTTCAGGATTATTATAATACATATTATTAACGCCACCTTTATAATCTGTCTTCAGTTGTGAAGCAGGAACACCATACTCTTTGGTAAGACAGTTATAGACAGCTTCAGCACGGGCCTTACTCAACGTTTCATTTCCCGTTTTGTTTCCTGTACCACTATCAGCATAACCGGTGATCACATAAACGGATTCACTCTTCTTCTTGATCTCATCGGCAAAGAATCCGATATTTACACGGGCATTATCGGACAGAGTACTGGTATTGATCTTGAAGATGACAAGCATCGGAGCGACTACGGTCTTGGTAATGGTATTGGTCTTGATCTGGGTGTTGCTACTGTTGGCGGCAAGCTGGTTCTTCAAGTTGCTGTTCTCTTGCTGAATCGTATTGATGCGTTCATTCAGTCTGCTGAAGTCGGCATCATTGTATTTGCCGGCACTGCATTTCTCCCAACCGCGTACGGGGAACTTATAGGTAAAGCCGACGGTGGCAGTGAGTCCGCCCTCGCCCCAGCGGCCGGAGGTCTCACCGTCAAAACGATCATTGACGTAATCGCCATGAATATCAAGATTCAGATCAAACGCCTTGCTCAGACGGAAACTGTTCAGAAGACCGATCGTGGCACTTACCTCATGGGACTGGGGATGCTTATAGGCAACCATCCAGCCCAGACCCACATAAGGGGAGGCGCTGTAAAAGCGCGTAGGGTTGTAACCGAAGAGAAGATTGGAGAAATTGAGCATCACATCTGTCTGGAAATGGTAATACTTGATCTTCTGGTTATAGAGCTTGGAGCCGTTCTTCGTTCCTGCATACAAGGTGCCGGTAGAATGGCTCCCGTTGGCGGTCAGACCTTTATATTCCAGGCCGCTGTACATCAGCCTTAAGCCGATATCCGGGGTGAACCATTTGCCGACGGCGATATCCAAAGCGGGGGATAAACGATCGGCGAAGTCCATCTGTTTGTTATAATCGCCGAAATACATCTGGGCGCCACCACCGACGCTGACAAACCAGTTGCGGCCGAAATTGCGATTAAGCAACAGTTTCGTACTGTCTGCTGATTCTGACTGCGCCATAGCTCCGACTGCAGACATCAACAGAGCTAAACTAAATAATTTTCTTTTCATTTTTCTACTTTTTAAAGTTTCTAAGTTTTTATTTATTTTCTAGAATTTTGTATTTGAACGGATATCCAGCATGCCTGCTTCGAACCATTTGTTGATGACAGATTGGGCATCCATCAGGGCAACGTCAGGGGATACATGATATGCCTCCACAAGTTTGGCGGCCATGTAAGCGAGATCGAAATTCACGCCCTCACAGTTTGTCCACAAGTATGCGGCAGTCTCGTTCAGGCAGATGACCTTATTGAAATCTACCTGTTCCAGACCTTCGCCGACAACAATCCGTTCATCGCAGATCTTACGGAGCACAAAACCTTTTTTTAATCTCATTATATTTTGATTCATTCAAATATATATTATATACTTATCTAAAAAATCTATCAAGGACAACATTTTCATGTTAAGGGTCACCATTCTCTCGCCAAGGGTATAACGGTAAAAACGGAAGGGAAAAAATTAAATAGATAATATATAAAGTGATCAGATAGATCAGAAAGCAAGAACCGCACGGACGCTATACACTTTCGTCTTAGTGTTGTAGCCCAGGTACATGTTAGTACTAGCGTTAGTGCCATTGAAACTCGCGTTGTGAGGGTTGTTATTATTATACTCTGACGAACACCAATAGGCGGTTTCGGCAGAACTATTCCATGTGAATATGTCATAAGTGCCGCTGGTAAGTGGAGTCAGATAAGCACTGATATTATTTGCGCAGGTTGATGCCTGACCTGACCAATAGAGGTAAGTAGTCATATCTGTATAACCACTACCCGCCGTTGGTGACATTTTGCCGAGACTCACGCAGATATCATACCACTGACCAACACTAGGCAGATACCAACCGCTGGTGTTACTGGGGACGGGATTTGTTAATTTGTATGTGGTAGCTGCTGCATAAGCAGCGGGATAAGTACTACTGTTGATAAACGTAGTATGGGTATAACCGTCCTTGTCGGCAATCTCTGTTGCTGCTGTGGTAATGTATTTTCCCGTAGGATTAGTTCCTGATGGTCCCCATGTACAATTTGATGCGATCTTCAATGCCATAGCATAACCGTGAGTCCAGCCATGACCTTGGTCTACAGTGCTGGTCGTTTTTGAGAAGATAACGGCGATCGGCTTGGTTGAAATGCAGTTTTCAAGGCTTCCCCAGGTACCATCACTGAATAAATAATCTCCTACATTTGTTGCGGTACTAAGAAGACTCAGACCTGTAATTGCTTGGGGATGTACTGTCGACATCAGCATGCGGCCATTGGACAGCGAGATAGCATTGGTAAGTGTGTATATCTTGGAAATGCCGGTACTAGCACCTTTCATACTGATGGTAAGCGTTCCATAAAGGTTTTGTCTGTTTGGTACGGCTATATAGACAGTGGCTTTACCGTCGGTAACAGTGATGCTCGTATTGTCCAGATGAAATATATCGGCATCTGTTATTGTGCTGTCGCATGCAGCTCCGAAGTTATACACTTCCTGGCTGGCGAACAACTTAGTGCCTGATGTTGCGACATATTTCAACGATAAACCCGTAAGGCTCGTGACTCCGTCTGTCTTGAGTAAGTCTGAATTGATGTCTAGGCGAAGTACACATATCTTATGGTTAAACGTGATATTGCCCGTAGGGTCTCCCTTACCGTACATCAGGTCATACTTTGACAGATTGTCTACCGTTCCGTTCTGACCGGTAAAGTCGAGTGTCGCTTTCAGCTTGCTGCCATTAAGGGCAGTGGTGATATTGTCATTGCTCTTGTTGTTCACACCGTAGATGGTTTGGCCGGCATTGAAGCCAGCAGCTATGGTTGCATTACCTGGAGTGGCGGTAAACGTGTTGCCCGTACTCTTGGTCATGGAGACAACAGCATTCGTGTTTACCAAAACATCGAGATAATCATCCGGGCTCCAGTTGGTCACAAGACCGTAAGTATCGCTGGCCGCTTCGTTTACGCGGGTACCACTGTTGGGCAGGGACGCATTCAGGATCACCTTGCTGCCTGCAACGTAACCACTGGTTGATTGTTCGTCTGTTGAGCAAGAGGCCACCATCATAGCTGCCAAGCCTGCAAATAAATAAATCTTTTTCATGATTCTGATAATTTTTTAATTTCAGTTACTAACTCTAAATACAATTCTCTTTAATAATCAGTTGGTGGACCAACCACCCGTAGAGGCTCCAGTGTCATTGCTGCCACCATCGTCAACACTCCATCCACCGCTGGAAGCACCTGTAGCGTCACCACTACTACCGTCATCAACTTTCCAACCGCCTGAAGTCGCAGTCGCACTACTTGCCAGTACGACGATCGGCTCCAGCTCTCTAATACTAACCGTGGGGGTTAGATATTGAAGCTCCTTTTTTCGTTTTTCCTCCATAATCGTAAAAAATTTAATTGTTATACATTCTTTTCAAAAAAATCCAAGTCTAAGCATATTATTTCAATTAAAAAAAACACATTCATCTAATCATTTCTCCGTTACTTCACAAGTAACGGAGGATGTGGTTTATCTCTCATGATATAAGAATGTTACATATATTTTGACAATTATCAAATAGCTACATAACAATAAAATTATATTAATTAAAATAGCAGACAGATTCTCCGGCTGAAACAGGTGCAGTGTTTCAGAACGTTTAAAAAAGTTAACATCCGGTGTGAATCTTATGGATACGAAGCGCTTTTGGTCTTATATCCTATAGACGGTCTTTATTAGTAAAATAGAATATTAGCATAAAAAAAGTTAAACTATATAAGATAAATATTAAGTTATCCAAAAAACATATTATATTTGCAAACAATAATTATACCGTTACTTGTGAAGTAACAGCGTATTTTTCAAATCGTTTTATTTTACATCTCCACGTATTTGCAGGCTTTCATGTTCACTACTGCAAGGTCGGAAGCATGGTAGCCGGCAAGGTATATCTGGGTGGTCTTGATGAACTTATGACCCAGGGATTCACTGATCATCTCAATGGGGGATCCGGTATATTTAGCTATGGTGGCCCAGGAGTGGCGCAATGTGTAAGAAGAGATATTACCTTTGATTCCCAAGGTCTTACCAAGAATACAAAGGCTCTGGTTGAAGTGACGCAAGGCCGACTGATATTCAGTATATCCTTCGCAGCTTCTAAAGCCGTGACTGCTTCTCAGAATATTGAAAAGATACTTGCCTTTCTGATCCGATGGGAAACGGGTACTGTCTGAAAAATAATTAATGATATCAACGGCCGGTTTGAGAAGCTTCACGCAGACTTTCGTTCCCGTCTTCATGCGGTGGTACTCCAACGTGTCACCGGAAATATTGGAACGGCTTATATGTGCCAAGTCCACAAAGGGGATTCCGCAAAGTTGATAGATCAGACGCGCCTTGCTCTGAACATCACGCAGCGCCTCTGTGCCGGGGTCCCCATAGAGCAGCATCCGCAACTCCTTACGCGGCAGGGCTTTCTTATGACCCGAATCAACGCCGGTATAGACATCGTGGAACAGACGGTTCACGAAAGGTGCATGGCCCACATCGGCCCCCTGATTATAGATACTCCGGAGCATGCGCATATACGTGGAGACGGTATTGGGCAGGCGGTTGTGGCCGTTCAATTTCCGCTGATAGCCCCGAAGCCGCTCACGGGAGATGTCAGAGAATGGCACGACAGGTTTCTTGAGATAATCGGAGTAGGAACGCAAAGCGTTCTTGTAGAGGTGGGCCGTGGAATAGCGACCCTCCTCTTCCAGACGCATAATACACTGATGTGCAAATGCGGTAAATGTAATTCGTTTCATGGAATAAAAATTTAAAATTGTGATCAAACGGATGCAAATTTAACATTTTATTCCGAGAATATGACGATTACAACAAAAGGTACAATGATGAAAACGAATAAAAGAGAGGCTCCTTACTCACGTAACACCTCCCTTACCATAAATACAGTCACATTGCTAGTCTTAAATTAACCAAAAGATTTGATCATCAATTGCCTCTTGATATATATACTGCAAATAGAAACATCATCAATGCAATAAGTACCAGAAAATAAAAAAGATACTTTTCTCTCTTATGTCTTCTCAGGCTTTCAAGATACCAATTATGATTTCTTCTTTTATGTATAATTTTATTCCTCATATATATTAATATAAAAACATGTTTAGTTGTTTGATCATTGCACCGGCATTATTGGCGCTCCTGCTATGATGTCAGGCATAAGAGCAATGAGCATAGCATAATTGTCACGATTGCTATGCAGAGATAGAGAAAGGCCCGTTTCATTATTCCACTTTGATGATCGTGGCACGGCTCAGGGCCGGGTTATTCTCATACATATTATCGACCCCACCCTTATGGTCGGTCTTCAGCTGGGAGGAAAAGATGCCATGCTCTTTGGTGAGGCAGTCGTAGACGGCCTGTGCACGGGCTTTGCTCAGGGATTCATTCAGAGTCTTGTTTCCCGTAGCGTTGTCGGCATAGCCGGTGATCACGTAAACTGACTCACTCTTCTTCTTGATGGTCTCTGCAAAGAAACCGAGATTCACACGGGCATCGTCGGACAGCGTGCTGCTGCCTATCTTGAAGACGACAAGCATCGGAGCTACTACCGTACGGATTACGACCGTGGGCTGCGGCTTCGAGGTGTTATTGCTATTGTTGCTACTGTTACTTTTTGCGGCAAGCTGGTTCTTCAGTGTGCCGTTTTCTTTCTGAACGACATTGATCTTCTCATTCAGACGGCTGATGTCGGCATCGCTGTATTTGGCAGCGCTGCATCTCTTCCAGCCCCGGGCAGGGAACTTATAGGTGATGCCGACGGCTGCGGTCAGGCCGCCCTCGCCATAGACGCCGGAAACTTCACCGTCGAAACGGTCATTGACATAGTCGCCATGGATGTCAAGGTTCAGGTCAAAGGCGCTGTTCAGACGGAAGCTGTTCAGAAGGCCGATCGTTGCGCTTACCTCATGCGACTGCGGATGCTGGTAAGCCACCATCCAGCCCAGACCCACATAAGGGGAGGCTGTGTAGAAGCGTGTGGGGTTATAGCCGAAAATGAGGTTCGAGAAGTTGAGCATCACGTCTGTCTGGAAGTGGTAATACTTTATCTTCTGGTTGTAGAGTTTCATGCTACCCTTGGTCTTATACAGGCTGCCGATAGCGGAAGGGGTCACACCCTTATACTCCAGACCGCTGTACATAAGCCTTAAGCCGATATCGGGGGTGAACCACTTGCCCACAGCGATATCAAAGGCGGGCGTCAGACGGTCGGTGAGAGTCATCTGCTTGTCATAGTCGCCGAAGTACATTTGTGCTCCGCCGCCAATACTGACAAACCAGTTGCTGCTGAGATGACGGTCAAGCAGGAGTTTCGTAGTATCGGCCGGTGCTGACTGGGCCATAGCTCCGGCTGCAGATAGCAAAAGGGCCAGACTCAATAGGTTTTTTTTCATTTCTCTATTTTTTAATTATATATTCCGTATGTAATAACATTGATTATGATTGTTTTTTATGCTGTTCCACATAATCGTGAAACAGCATAAAAAGAATTATTCAATAAATCAGAAAGCTATGACTCCACGTGATTTACATACATTAGCCTTATTGTTACCACCCATTCCCACATTACCATTGTTAACGAAATTAGCGACATTAGTACTGGAGCTATCGAACTCTGACGAACACCAATAAACATTATCTACAGAACTGCTCCATGAGAAGGTGTCATAAGTACCACTAGTTAGTGGAGTCAGGTATGTATTAAGGTTATTTGCACAGATTGATGCTCCTCCTGACCAGTAAAAATAAGAAGTTGCATCATTGTAAGCAGTTGCTGACATTTTTCCGAGATTCACACAGATATCATACCACTGACCGATACTGGGCAGAAACCAACCACTGGTTTTATTTGGAGCTGTCACTACTGATTTATAAGAAGTAGCTACAGCATAAGCAGCAGGATAGAGACTGCTGTTGATCAAATATGTATGGCTATAACCATCCTTATCGGCTATGAGTGCCGCCGTTGTAGAAAATGTAGCCTCAGTCGGATTGGACATTGCTCCTGTTCCTGCCCAGGCAACACTTGTTTGTGCATTCTTAAGTGCCATCGCATAACCGCGAGTCCAGCCATTACCTTTATCTGTCGTGCTGGTGGACTTTGAGAAGATGACCGCGACAGGCGTTGAACCGAAACTATCGGCAAGGCTTCCCCATGAATCATCACTGAAAAGATAATATCCCACTTTTACTTTTGTTCTACTCAGAGCTGTAATTGCCTGAGGATGGACTGTTGACATCAGCATTCGAGCATTAGACAGGGAGATAGCATTGGTCAAATCGTATGATTTACTTATCGTGCCATCTGAGCCTTTTAATTTGATTTCGAGAGTACCATACAAGTTCTGGCGGTGAGGTACGGCAATATAAACAGTGGCTTTGCCGTCGGTTACAGTGATACTCGTATTGTTCAGATAAATAGAGTCAGCTGGAGTTATGGTACTATCACATGTGGCTCCAAAGTTATACACTTCTTTTGTGGCGAACAGCTGGGTGCCTGACGCTGCGACATACTTCAACTTCAGTCCCGTAAGACTCGTGATTCCATCAACCTTCAGTGAGTCGGAACTGATGTCAAGGCGAAGAACACAGATCTTATGATTGAATGTGATGTTCCCCGTTGGGTCACCCTTGCCGTACATCAGGTCATATTTCGCAAGATTATCGACCGTTCCGTTCTGACCTGTAAAGTCAAGGGTCGCTTTCAGCTGGCTGCCGTTAACGGACGTAGTGATCTTGTCATTACTCTTATTGTTGACACCATAAATAATATTTCCGGCATTGAAGCCGGTACCTATCGTTGAATTAGCTGGAGTGGCGGTAAAGGTGTTGCCTGTACTCTTGGTCATTGATACAATCGCATTGGTATTAACTAATACATCAAGCGAGTCATCATTGCTCCAAGTAGTGGAGAGTCCAGAAGTAATGTTGGGAGCTTCAATCACGCGGGTACCGCTGTTGGGAAGTGTCGCATTCAGGGTTACCTTGCTGCCTGCAACGTAACTACCGCTTGTCTGTTCGTCTGTAGAGCAGGAGGCAACCATCAGAGATGCTATACCTGCAAATAAATAAATTCTTTTCATCTTTTGATAATTTTTTAATTTTAGTTCTTTCTTGTAAATACAATTTTCTTTGATGATCAGTTGGTGGACCAACCGCCCGTGGAGGCACCTGTTCCACCACTGCCACCATCTTTTGACCAACCACCCGTAGAGGCTCCGGTGCCACTACTTCCGCCATCGTCAACACTCCATCCGCCGCTCGAAGCACCGGTGCTGCTACTGCCGCCACCGTCAATACTCCAACCGCCGGTACCCGCACTGCATGAGAGGATACAGCCAGGATCGAACTCCATGATTCGGGAGGTAGGGGGGACATACTTCAATTTCTTCTTTTCTTCTTTCTCCATAATCCTTAAAATTAATTGTTTCACACTTGATATTCTTTTTTTCCGTTACTTAGGAAGTAACAGATTCTATTGCTTCTCTCACGGAATCAGCGTATTATAAATGTAAAATATAAATACAGAGATAAATAATGTAAAATAACAATCATAAATAAGGGTAATAATGCTTCTATCCGGGGATTTTGTATTTTCACCGGATGTTAACAACTCAAAAAGGCATTCTGTTAATGAGTATAACGAAGACACAATGTTATATCCATACTATGGATTTTGTGTATTTATGTAAGAAAGAAATGTTAAAGTATCAAAAAAATAATATCGAGTTATAAAAATTGTATTATATTTGCAAGCGAAAAGCTAAGCTGTTACTTCCTAAGTAACAGATATCCCCATTTTTCTCACGATATCAGCGTATTACAAATATTAAATTTAAAGAAAAAATAAGACACTGTAAATAAATTATCATTGGTTAGGGGCATAATGCTTTGATCCGGATACTTTGAGTATTTCGCCGGATGTTAACAACCCTAAATAAGCATTAAATTAATGGGTGTAACTGACGCACAATCTTATATCCATAAGTAAGTTTTGTGCTTTAATGTAAGAAAATAATGTTAAAATATGGAAAAATAATGTCGAGTTATTAAAAATGTATTATATTTGCACACACAAAAACATCTGTTACTTAGTAAGTAACGGTATCTGATTTGTAAGGATTTATCTTACACCTCCGCATATTTGCAGACTTTCATATTCACCCTTGCGAGGTCGGACGCTTTGAAACCAGAAAGGTATATCTGTGTGGTTTTAATAGATTTATGGCCTAATGATTCGCTAATCATCTCAATCGGGGCTCCTGTATATTTAGCCGTGGTGGCCCAGGAGTGGCGCAACGTGTAAGAAGATATTTTTTTATTTAAGCCTAAAGTTTTTCCCAAAGTGGAGAGCAACTGGTTGAAGTGACGCAATACCGATTGGTATTCGGTATATCCCTGACGGGTTCTGAAATTATGTTCGTTTCTCAGAATATTGAAAAGATACTTACTTTTTTCATCATCTGAAATAAAACGAGTCTTGTATTTAAAATACTTGATTATTTCAATGGCAGGTTTGAGAAGTTTCACACATACCTTTGTACCCGTCTTCATGCGATAATACTCCAGCGTGTCATCGCAGATATTGGAAGGGCTGATATGGGTCAGATCTACAAAGGGGATTCCGCAGAGCTGATAGATGAGACGCGCGCCACTCTGAACGTCACGCAGCACATCGGTACCGGGATCCGTATAGAGCAGCGTATGTAGTTCATTTCGACACAAAGCTTTTTTGTGACTGAAATCTATACCGGTGTAGACATCGTGGAACATCCGGTTTTCATAAGATACATAGCCGAAGTCGGCACCCTTATTATAAATACTGCGGAGCATGCGCATATACGTGGAGACGGTGTTGGGCAGGCGGCCTTCGTCGGTCAGCTGCCGCTCATAGCATCGGAGCCGCTCACGGGAGATATCGGAGAACTGGACTAGTGGTTTGGTGAGATACTCGGAGTAGGAACGCAAAGCGTTCTTGTAGAGGTGTGCAGTGGAATAGCGGCCCTCCTCTTCCAGATGCACAATACACTCGCGTGCAAATGCGGTAAATGTAATTCGTTTCATGGGATAAAAATTTAAATTTACGATCAAACGGATGCAAATTTAACATTTTATTCCGAGAATGTAACGGTTATGACATGAACAGATTAGTCTTGTAGTGTCTTTCTATCTATTTTTGTAAAAATATCCCCATGCCATCTGATACTTCCTTTCTTGATAATTCTTTCTAGAGGATAGCACTCATTTTCAATGAAATATTTTATTTTAATAAAAATATCTATCTTTTCATTATATCTGTCACCTGTTGTTGTATCTATATAATAATAGTCTACCAGTACTCCATGATCCCAAGCTTCATAATATATCAGGTGTTTGATCTCGTTTTCGATATCCATAGACCATGTACCGTTAGGACAACCATGAGAATCACATTCTCCAGAAATAATGTCATTATCAATAAATGCTTTTATCTGACCGATAGGATGTCCATTATTCATGGAGATATGAATAGACGTATCATGATAATGGTTATGAAAGCCATAATAATTACCCTTTCTGAAGTACACATAAATCCCTGATTGAATGCCACGAGTATATTCGACTTTCAATTTCCTTTTAACATCATTTCCGTTACATCTATAGACCCAAAGACCGGATTTCTTATTGTTGGAATAATTACCTGTCACAACTTCCTCTCCACTAGCATTAGTTAGTGTCTTGAAATAATTTCTATAGGTGAATATTCCATTGAATATTCTGAAGTCTTTGAAATCTATATATTCATAAGTTGCATTTCCGTGACAATATGAACCCTTGTATAATAGCGTTTTATTATTAGTATCTTTGTCACGTACGTTGTGTCTATGCCTAAACAAGTCTAATAGAAACATTTTCTCCTTATTATTATTTTACCTTAATTCCGCGACCTTGTAATTAAATGTTTTTTATAATATTCTGGAGGACAATGAGTTCCCAGAAATTTGCAAATGTTGGAAAAGTCCTTTATCTTAGTGTTGAAAAAAAACCAGAGTTAACTAACTCCGACATGAAGACAAAGGTAGGAATAAAATATGAACCCACCACACCTTTTATTGGATCTTTTTATATAATGGATGAATTTGATAATATTCTATGTCGCGGAATTAAGATGAAATGTTCTCGTGCAGACTGCAGCACATAATTTACCATTCTCAACTGGTATTGCAACTTTCTTTTCCATATTCATTTAATGATTTAGTATATTTATTATGCTTCTTATCGTATGGTTCTCTCTCATGACGATCAATTGGACATTAAGATCAGATGACAAGGACTTTATCTTAATACCAAAATTCCCCGATACAAGTTTACTTACTCCCTGTGCGGTCAATAATCGCAAGGCAGCGGGACCGGCACCTTCTGTGAGGGAGGCTGCTGTGTTGTCAATAAACGTTGTTGACTGATCTTCACTATCATAAATGGCAAAGAATTTGCATCTGCCAAAACGGGAGTCCATCTCGCTATCAAGATTATCGCCGTTACTGCTAATCGCTACTTTCATATATGATAAATTTTAGTATTTGTACGTTCTTGACATCTGTGTCTTCTGCCATTGCCGCAGCATGCCTTTAAAGGCATTTCCCTGTCAACATCTTCGCCGTCTTTCTGAGCTTCGCTTACGTCCTTACTGCCACACAGGGGGCACCAACAATCCTCATCCTGAAGCTTAACAAAGAGACAATGGCATTGATTACATTTCATCCATTCATTGTCTATCTCTACTTTTCCTCCTTCTATGATTAACTGACGTCCTTCGACAATGGCCATTGACACTTTATTCCGTGCAGACATACAGATGCGTGTGAGCGTGGGGCGGGAAACGCCCATAAGTTTTGAGGCCTCGCAATGATTATAACCACCATAATCACAAAGTCGTAAGGCTTCATATTCTTCGTATAAAAGGAATACGGCTTCTGACTTTTTTGCAGTATATGACATTCCATAAGGTTTTAATCCGGATATCAGTGGCTTATCCGCTACCTTCCTTATCATTTTTGGTCTTGGCATAATATTTTATTTATTATGAATAGATGTTCTATTTTAGATTGCAAATATAATGAACTATTGTTCATTATGTCATACTTCTTGAAAAACTTTAATTACATTTAACAGTGCAACTCATAAGTGGCTGATGTGTTAAATTATCAACATGCTGACAAAAAAGTTAGCATTTTTTTGTATATGCTAACATTTTTGTTAGCTTTGCATCGTATAAAAAATAGTGTATAATGAAAATAAGCGAATTCATTAGACTTCTATCGAAAAACGGTTGCGAGATAGAAGATCACGGGAAAAGCATCATAGGTGGTATAGCCCGATCACAGGCTAGTCGGATATGCTGCCACGCCATGGGACTCAAGAATTAGCAAAAGGACTTGAGCAAAGATTGAGGAAGACGTTACTCGGACAATAAAAGTCCGGGTAACCCCCGTAGAAACGGGGATTCTTTGAATCTTTATATGTAAAGGAACAAAAACTAACAGAAAACAGATAATTCCATTCATGCTATAATTCCAATAAATAAAGATTCAATTATAAAAGTGATGAGGAAAAACTTTACTTTTAAAAAAGATGAGTTCAAAGATGGTGATTTTATATGGGTATCTCCCAAAAATAAACCTTATTATCCAAACGTAAACAGACTGTATTGCTATTTCTGTATGGTTGATGGAGTTCCTCAAAATTTCAGAATGAAAATACATTATACGGCAGAAGATTGGCTGTTTATCAACAAATGGACAATAAAAATAGATAACGGTTTTAAATTTGACGTGACACCAGATGGTAACGACGAGGTACGTGATAATATTAGTGATTGTATCTGGGAAATATATGATGTATCAATGACAGCGTTTGACCAAAGTATGTTAGATGCAATATCAGTTAGTAAGTCAGCAAAGATAAGATTGAATGGGTCTGATTATTACGATACGAAAAAATTGACTTCATCAGAATTTAAATATCTTCAATTGAGTTATAAGTATTATAGGAAACTCGGTGGGCATTTTGAATAATAAATTTAACATTAAAAAAAATAAGAATATGGGGAATTTTATGATCTTTGCATTAATTATTTATGCGATCGGAATCTGTGTAGTTTATCAAGCTGCAGAGAAAAGAGAAATGGAGGTATGGGAGTCAGTTGTTACCTCAGTGATATCAACACCAATAGGGGGTCTTTTGTATTGCCTTTGTTTCCCATCGAAGTTAGATAAGGAAAATAATGAGGCTTTGAAATTGATTCATGATAAATTAAAAACTTAAAATAACAATAGATTTATCAATTTAAAAATAATATTATGAAAAGAATTAGAAAATCAGAAAAGATAATTAAATCAATTATTTCTATTTTATTTTTATTGCTGATTTTTTCAGCAGAATCATGTTCTTGTTCGGGACCTGAAGAAATAAAGAGCAGTAATGCTCAAGTGATGGCTGAAGATATTATCAAGCAATATCTTAAAAATTCAGATGATGCAGATATTGAAATAAGGAACATTATCGACAATGGTGATAGTTCCTTTACAGTATCAATGAGAACGAAGAATAAAAATGATTTTGGAGGGACAATTGTCTCTTATGAAAACTTTACTTTGAGATATAAAAAAGGAGAATGGACTGATTTGAAGAACTGGGAATATAGTGATATCAAAATTTCAAACGATAATACAGGAGAAGTTCGGACAATATTTGGGAACATGTAAGACCTTTTAGAATGTAGTGAACAAACAAAACATAATATTATGAGAAAAACATTATAGGTTCATTTTATTACATCAATAACACATTGTTTTTATAGAATCCAGACATCGCAACACGCCGATGCGCCAACTTCCTTCAGAATGAATTACGTCGGGCACAATAAAGAAATTGATGGTACGTTATACTAACTGGATGAGCCTGTTATCCTCATCAAAGCGGGCTTGGCGCTATTAAAAGATGGACTGCGCTTCCATCTCGATATCAACGGAAAGACTGTACAGGAAGGCTGCACAAGCGACTCATGGTTTTAAGTGAGTTACATTGAAGACTGAAAACTTTTGAAATTTAATGCTATCATGATTAAAAGATATGTAATTGGTTTATTTTCAATGTTATGCTGCCTGACGGGCACAATGGCACAAGGTTTTGTTAATCTGACCTCCCGGGAACTCAGTATCGACTCGATGTTACCCTATTACACGTATGCCAAGGATTTAGGTCGGAACTACAATGATTCCACTTACTCGGTATCGATTGAATACCCCGAATTTGTGGCTATGACTGAGGCTGAGATCGCAAGATATAAGCTGATAGCCAAAGATTCGCTCTCTTCTCTGCCGGTCATTAACCAGGATGTCTCCATCAGCAGAAAGATAGGGCAACTCGAGATTGGGTTTATCCCGCTTGTTTTCCGCAATGGAAGATACATGAAGCTCACCAGTTTTAAACTCAAAATCAAGGCCAACCCAAGGTATTCAAAGGGCAAAAGCAGGTTGGCTGCCTTGGTATCGCCGAAAAGCAGCAGATATGCTTCACACTCTGTGCTTGCATCAGGCAAATGGGCAAAAATACGGATACCGGAAAGCGGGATATATGAGATAACAGGCTCACTCATCAGGAAAGCAGGATTCTCCGACCTAAGCAAAGTAAAGATATACGGTTATGGAGGAGCTTTGCTTAACGAGACGTTTACACAGGACGACCTCATTGCGCATGACGACCTCAAAGAGGTTGCCACCTGCTATATCGGGGGAAAAAGATTATTCTACGGTCAAGGGCCAATATCATGGAGCTCAACAACCACCACTAAACGTACGGTGAATCCCTATTCGTCATACGGATATTATTTCATGACCGAATCGGACAGTGCTCCCTTGACTGAGGACAGTACTGCTTTCGTAAACAGTTTCTATCCCAAAGGGGACGATTACCACACGCTCTACGAGGTGGACAACTATGCATGGTATCCCGGAGGAAGAAACCTCTTCGACAGCAAGGCATATACTGTCGGCAGTTCTTACAGCTACACGCTCGCATCACCCGGGCTGACAAATAAAGGTTCCTTATCGGTTGCCCTGACAGCCAACGAAAGTACCAAAGCTTCTGTAGCACTCAACGATTCTGTGCTGGGATCGGTCTTGATCAGCACGCCCGGGGAATACAATAGGGCTGCGGAAGAGATTGTGACATTCAATGTTAACAATATTCTGGCTTCGAACAAGGTCACGATCAAAGAGACAAGTGGCGGAACTATGAGGCTTGACTATCTGTCACTATATTACAAAAAGCCTAAACCCATGTCGGGGCTGACAACAACGAGCTACAGCACGCCTGAGTTTGTTGAGACCATCAGCAACCAGGACTTGCATGCTGACAGTGCCTTATATGACATGATCATCATCGTCCCTAAATCAGGTGCTCTGACTGCACAAGCGGAACGTATCAAGGCTTTGCATGAAACAAAAGACGCTCTAAGAATCAAGATCATTGCAGCGGATAAACTTTATAACGAGTTCTCGAGCGGTACACCCGATGCTACGGCATACCGTAAATACATGAAGATGCTATACGATAAGGCTGAAAAGGATAACGACATGCCGAGATATCTGCTGCTCTTCGGCGACTGTGCATGGGACAACCGGATGCTGACATCCGACTGGAAGGGTTATAGCCCTGACGATTTCCTGCTCTGTTTTGAGAGTGAAAACTCCTTCAGCGAGATAAACTGTTATGTCAGTGAGGATTATTTCGGCATGCTTGATGATGGTGAAGGAGCTAACCTGACAACAGATAAGCCCGATGTGGGTGTGGGACGCTTTCCGGTACGGACGGAACAGGAGGCTAGGATTATCGTTGACAAGACTATCAGATACGCGAACAACGAGGAAGCCGGAAGCTGGATGAACACCATCTGTTTTATGGGCGATGACGGTAATGCGAATGATCACATGGATCAAGCCAACAAAATGGCGACGATGGTAGAGTCGAACTATCCGGGATACATGATTAAAAGAATCATGTGGGGGGCTTACACGCGTGTGACATCATCAACAGGCAACAGTTATCCGGACGCGACGAACCTGATCAAACAGCAGATGAATAATGGTGCTCTGATGATGAACTACACGGGTCACGGTGCACCATACTGCATTTCGCACGAACAGGTACTGAAGATAGCTGATTTCGAATAGTTCACGTCACCCAGACTTCCTTTATGGGTAACGGCATCGTGCGACATCATGCCGTTTGACGGACAGACTGATAATATCGGCGAGAAATGCTTACTGAATGGAAAGGGAGGAGCTATCGCATTCTTTGGTACGACGCGCACGGTAGACCCTTATCACAACTTTTACATGAACCTGTCTTTCACCAAATACGTATTGGGAAAAACAAATGGAGTCCGCAACAGACTGGGAGACGCTGTGAGAATGGCCAAGAATTCACTTATTACAACGGGACAAGACAATTCTGTTAACAAACTTCAGTATGCCCTGTTGGGTGATCCGGCCCTGACGCTGGATTGTCCGACGATGAATACAGTCATCGACAGTATCAACGGAGTAGTGCCAGGCAGTAACAACATGCTGACCCTGAAAGCGGGGTCTCTAGTCAAGGTGAAAGGACATATAGAGGCCAACAGAGCAAAACAGACCACATTTAACGGTAGTATCAATGCGACGGTGAGAGACTCAGAAGAGAAAATCGTGTGCAGAAAAGATGAAGTTAATGGAACTATCTTCTCGTTTACTGACCGCCCAAAGACAATTTACAACGGTGGAGACAGTGTTAAGAACGGATTTTTCGCTTTCACCTTCGCTGTTCCTATGGACATCAACTACACAAACCTGAGCGGAGAGATAACGATGATCGCCATCAATAACGATAAGACCCTAAGGGCTAATGGCTCTTTTGATGATTTCCTCATCGGCGGAACAAATACTACGGGCAATGACTCTATCGGCCCTTCTATCTATTGTTACCTGAACTCAAGCGCATTCGTTGATGGCTGTACGGTCAACCCTACCCCCTATTTCTATGCGCAGGTGAATGATGATGACGGTATCAATGCCGTAGGAAACGGTTTTGGTCACGATATGGAACTAACCATAGACGGCAAGAAGGAAAAAACATACGTACTGAATGGCTACTACACGAATGATTTTGGTTCCTACACGAGCGGAACTATCGGTTACAGTATTCCTGAACTGACTGTAGGGAAGCATAACCTGCTGTTCCGGACATGGGATATTCTGAACAACTCGTCGGCTGCACAGCTTACATTCAACGTGGCTAAGGAACTGGAACCAAACTGCTTCTGTATCGACTGTTCTAAGAATCCGGCAACGACATCAACTACCTTTATTATCACACACGACAGGACAAACAGTGAACTGAATGTGAATTTGGAAGTTTTTGATACAAGCGGACGACTGCTTTGGAGACACAGCGAAGCCGGGGTTCCTTCGGACAACACTTATACCATTAACTGGGATTTGACGACCAACACCGGTTTTAAACTCCAGACTGGTATCTACCTGTATCGCGCACAGATTAGTTCCGACGGCAGTAGCAAAGCCTCTAAGGCTAAGAAACTGATTATCATAGGCAATCAATAATAGATAACTAAATAATCTATTCTGCAACAGATTTCTTGGCATAAATTTTGCTGCGTATTTATGATACATCGGATTTTAAAACGCGAATAATTCTCTTGAAAATGAAACATATCATCGTAGGTTTGGGTGAGGTATTATGGGACATGCTACCCGAAGGAAAGAAGCTTGGCGGAGCACCGGCAAACTTTGCTTATCATGTGGCTCAGTTCGGACTCGACAGCATGGCGGTGAGTGCCATCGGCAATGACAAACTGGGCGACGAGATGTTGGAGGCTTTTGACGCGAAGAGGCTGAAATACAATATGCAACGGATTCCCTACCCTACGGGAACGGTACAGGTGACTCTGGACAAAGAGGGGGTGCCATGTTATGACATCAAGAAAGAAGTGGCCTGGGACAACATTCAGTTCACTCCGGAACTGGAAGAGATGGCCAAAAAATGCCGGGCTGTCTGCTTTGGATCGCTGGCTCAACGCTATGAGGTATCACGACGGACGATTGGAAGGTTTCTGGATGCCATGCCGAAAAAAAATGACGTGCTTAAGATATTCGACATCAACCTGCGACAGAAGTTTTATACAAAGGATATTCTGGTGGAGTCTTTTCAGAAGTGTAACATTCTGAAGATAAATGATGAGGAACTGATCATCATAGGAAAACTCTTCGGACACCTGGAACTGGAACCGGAAGAGAGATGCAGGCTTTTACTGGAGACATATCATCTGAAGATGCTGATACTTACCTGCGGGGTCAACGGCAGTTATGTGTTTACTGCGGAAACGGTATCGTTTCTGCCCACACCGAAAGTGAATGTGGCTGATACGGTAGGAGCAGGTGACTCGTTTACAGGAGCGTTCTGTGCTTCGATCATCAAGGGAATGACTGTGGAAGAAGCACACAAGCTGGCCGTAAACGTGTCGGCATACGTCTGCACACAGAATGGTGCCATGCCGGACATCCGTTATCTATTTTCCAGAGAAAGCAACGATAGCAATGCTTGCCTCATAGAGGAGATACATGGGCAGAGCTACGACAAGCAGGGTGAAGACATCTGAGGTCGGTGTGATAACGGCCGCAATAACAAGTAAGATAACGATGGCATGACGACGATACTTACGAAGGAATCTTGAGGATATAAATCCAAATTTGGCCATTAGCCAACAGAGCACGGGCAGTTCGAAGACGATCCCCATCATCAGGTTGAGCATGAGCATCGTGTCGATATATGAATCTAACACAATCTGATTTTCAACCTCACTGCTCACCTGATAGGTGCCCAGAAAACGGAAGGTAAGTGGGAAGACCAGGAAATAAGCGACAGCCACTCCGAGCATAAACATCAAATACCCGCTGGATATGAGACGAAAGGCATATTTCTTTTCATTCGCATAAAGCGCAGGAGATACAAATCTGAATATTTCATATATCACATAAGGCAGTGCCAACATGAAACCGGCATACATAGCCATCTGGATGTGTATGGTAAACTGCTGTGCGAGTTGGGTGTTGATCAGTTTCACAGAGAAGGTATCCACTCCGGAGCCGAAGTAAGACGAGAGTCCTACAATATGATCGAGAAATCTATAGGTGATGAAATGACTGCTCTTAGGAGCAAGGATGATATCGAAGAGCTCTGTCTTAAAACAGAAGGCGATGCTACCTACAGTAACGACAACTGCTGCGATTCGCACCAACGAACCGCGCAATATATCGAGATGATCCCAGAAAGTGCCTAGTTCCGTGTCCTTCTGCTGTTCCATCAGGCAATGCTCACTTTGCGTCAGGGGTTTCGGTATTCTTTTCTACGGTCTCTTCTTTTTTCTCGGTGGTATCTTTTTTCTTATCTGAATTAAGATCAAGATTGTCTTCCACACCGTTCATGCCGTCTTTGAAACTCTTGACACCTTTTCCAAGTCCCTTCATCAGTTCGGGTATTTTCTTTCCGCCGAAGAAGAGAAGTACTATCAGCAGTATGAAAAGTATCTCCTGCATGCCGAGTCCGGCAATTAGCAATTTTGTCATCATCATAATATCGTTTTAAATATTTTATTTATTCATATCTGAAGGTGATTGTCTCCTTCGAGTTAAATCCATGGTAATAGCTGTTCTCGTTGATGATATCTATCCTGCCCTGCTTATCGTGCCAACAGGAGATGCGGCTGCGGGTGGCTGTCTTTCCCACCGTGGTGATATATGAGGTGGGGATATTACCGGGCGGCATGCCCATAAGACCGGCATAGAGGAGAGGATTGAATATTTCTATGTCCAGATACTGATTGGGATAATAGAGATTGCAGTCGTTTCTGGTGACTGATCCGACATAAGAGAATTCCATCGAACCGACATTTTTCAGACTGTCTCCGTTTCTCTCATAATACATTGATTTCACCAGATTTCCCTTGTCCCAGGTCAGCTCGGTGTAAATACCCTGTTTGGCATTATACAGACAAGAGAACTTCGTCAGATGTCCGTCGACATCGTAAGTGCAGCTCACATCACTGCTCTTCTTCTGTTCGTTGCACATCTTCATATCAACAATGAAACCCCTTTCATTGCGCTTGATACTGTCGAAGGTAATGATAGCCTTGCCATAAATGATTCTGATCGACAGTGGATTCTGAGTAACGTTCCAGACAGAGGTATCTTTTCCCGCAAAATATTTCACGCCAGGCAACACTCCGCCGGCACGATAATCGAACACCATCGTTCCACCGGCACTATAAGCGATGCTCTTCACCCGCTGCGCATTCACTGAGACGACAACAAGTGACAGGAGAAATATCTGCAAGACTCGTTTCATCATTGAAGCAGTTCGCTCAACTTCTCGTCTATACCTTTCTCATCAAGCGAGGTGAAAACGACCTTGCCTTTTTCGTCGATGATATATATGGTTGGAATCCACTTGATACCGTATTTCTTTGATATCGTGGTCTCTTTCCACTTCTTGAATTCACTCACCTGGGTCCACGTGATGCCAGAGGTAGACAGATATTTATCGAGCACAATCTTGTCTGTATCAAACGATACTCCTAGAAACTCGATGTTTTTACCCTTGTATTTGTTATAAAGAGCAACCATCGTCGGGTTAAGAGCACGACAGTCGGGGCACCATGATGCCCAGAAATCAATGAGCAGATATTTGCCACGATAATCTTTCAGGCTGATAGGTTTTCCTGCCACCGAATTAATTGTAAAGTCCGAAGCAGGCTTTCCTACGGAGATCAACGACGATGTGTTCTGTGCATTTACATGAACACATCCCAATACTAGCAGTGCTACGACTGCCAGTCCGAATTTCTTTAGGTTCTTCATTTTTACATTATCTTTAAATGCTGCAAAGATAATGTAAAATCTCAATATTCACCTTATGCCAGCGACTTTTTTAATCCTTTTATCGTTCTGAATCCGTAAACTGTCACAACGACGAAACAGATCATGGGGAGAATAAACGAAACATTGACAGCGGGCAGAAATCCTATCATTTCACTCTTACCTCCAGCATCGATAATTGCGCCCTGAATAGGAGTAAGGACAGAGCCACCGAGGATGGCCATGATCAGTCCGGCAGCACCAAACTTAGCATCATCCCCCATACCTTCGAGAGCGATACCATAGATGGTAGGGAACATGAGTGACATACAGGCTGAGACACCGATAAGACAATAGAAACCGCTCATGCCTGTGGACAGAATTACACCCACAGTGCAGCAGAATGCGATAATGGCCAGAATCATCAGGAGCTTACCTGAATTGATGTATTTAAGGAAGAATGTACATATAAAACGACTGCAACAGAAGAATATCATTGCGATAATGTTTACCATCTGCGACAGCACGGCAGCATGCCCTTCAGTCATCACAGGCGAACTGACAATATTCTGCCATGTATTGGCATCCAGCATATGCATGATGCTCATAGCTCCTTGCATCAGCGGGTCGCTCATGGCACTGGAAGTATGGAGTAACTGATACTTGCCATACTGTATGATCATGGTCCAGCACATAATCTGGGCACCTACATAAAAGAACTGCGCAATGACACCCTCACGATAACGGGCCTGCGAGAATATACGTTTTAAGGTTGGAATAAAGTCGATACGGGTATTCTTGTCACCGTTTTTAGGAATCTTGGTAAAAAATATGATTAGAAACATCACCGTGATGACAATACCTATCGACAGGTATGGAGTGATAAGCACATTCAGATCTGCATCCTTCACTTGATTGAATGTAGTAGCATTCCACGTAGCACGTGTAGCGGTGTCGGCAGGATTGAGCTTAGCCTGAATGAATATCATGGCGCAGCTCATGCCACATAACGCTCCCATCGGATTAAAGCTCTGTGCCAGGTTTAGTCGGCGTGTCGCGGTCTCCTCCGTTCCCATAGAAAGGATGTAAGGGTTGCAGCTGGTCTCCAGAAATGACAGGCCGCATGTCAGAACAAAATAAGCAAGGAGGAAACACGGGAATTCACCGATAAGCTTTGCAGGGAAGAACAATAGCGCACCAATGGCATAAAGTCCCAATCCCATGAGCACACCCGACTTATATGAGTATTTACGTATAAACATGGCTGCAGGGAATGCCATTGCAAAATAGCCTCCATAGAAAGCAGTCTGCACTAGAGCACCTTCTGCCACACTCATTCTGAATATCTTGGAAAAAGCTTCTACCATCGGATTGGTTATGTCGTTAGCATATCCCCATAAGGCGAAACAACTCGTGATTAATATGAATGGCAGCACATAGCTGACACCATTATGATGTAGTAAACCGTTTTTCTTCATGATTAATTTATTAAGTGGCTACAAATTTAGTACAAATATGTCATCTACAAAAGACATTCAATAAAATATTTACGCAACGCGTTGCGTAAACTCTAAATATTCTTTAAACGATAATTATTCGTACAAATGGAAGAAACGCTCCATCAGATGCCATTTATCAGCAGATGTTGCTCCGAAAGAGCTTTGCTGTATGAGCGAAACCCTATCTTCCCATTCCTGCTGACGAGGTAAATGGGACAGTTTTTCCATGGCCACTTCCCAATTAAAATCCAAAGGTGTGTCTACGATCATACATACTATTGTCCCATATATGTAAATCTCCATCTCCAAGATGCCTACACTCCTGATACCTTCCCTTATTTCCCTCCAAGAATTTTCTTCACTATGTATACGTTTATATTCTTCTATCAGATCCGGATCGTTAATCAGCGACAAGGTTTGGCAATAGCGTTTAGTTGGAAAAGAATATTTTTTTGAGGGGTATCCCATATCTGTAGACGAACACGGTTCTTTTATCATAATTGCGAATAATTTAAAGTTGATTTTCTGGCAAAATAAGTCATTAATAATTTGAAATAGGAGATAATAAAATGAAAAAGGCAGAGAAATGCGCTAAAATATCACATAAAATCGATAAAGTGAAACTGTTGGCGATTACAACAGGAAGAATAGTCGAATATTAAATAATTGGATTCACCTTAGAATGTAATACATATATATATATATACAAGCAATAACAATAAAAAAGTCCTCTCGATAATCGAGAGGACTTTTTGTTGGGATACCCGGACTCGAACCAGGAATGACAGGACCAGAATCTGTTGTGTTACCATTACACCATATCCCAAGATGTCCGCAACAAGTATTTTCTTTTTGCGGTTGCAAAGGTACTGCTTTTTTCCGAATTTGCAATAGTTACACACACTTTTTTTCTAAAAAAAAACAAATAAACAGAGTAAATTAGAGTTTTTACAATAAATCAGTGTACCTTTGTAGCATATAATTAATAAAATCGTGGGATGGAAGTAACAAAGAAATTAGTTAAAGCAATTACTAAAGGTATTCAAGAAAAAAAAGGAAGTAATATCGTTATCGCTGACTTAAGCAAGATAGACGGGACAATATGTCACTATTTTGTAATCTGCCAAGGCAACTCACCCGCACAGGTGGAGGCTATAACCGATTCTGTATGGGACTGCGCACGCATTGAAGCAGGTGAAAAACCATCTCACATTGAAGGTTTGAATAATTCTGAATGGGTGAGTATGGATTATTTCGACGTTCTTGTTCACGTATTTTTGCCAGAAACACGGCAGTTTTATGATCTGGAACATCTGTGGGCAGACGCTAAGTTGACCCGCATTGCAAATCTAGATTAATTATTATATAAAAAATAGGTTATGGATAAAGAAAACCCGAAGATGAATATGCCTAAATTCAATATGAATTGGATTTATGCAATTATTATAATAACACTTGCTTTCTTATTCTTTACTGGCGGTAACAATAATGGGAGTTCTAGCAGAGATGCTTCATACTCAGAGTTTAAAACTTTTGTTGGCAAGGGGTACGCAAAACAAGTAGTAGCAAACAAGGAAGAGAACTCGCTAAAAATGTTCGTCAATCCGCAGAATGTACGCGATGTGTTCAGTACAGGCATCAAGCAGACCGGAACCAGTCCATATATAACTGTAGAAATCGGTTCGGTGGATCAGCTTGAGACTTTCCTCAATAACGAGCAGAAAACCCACCACTTCAACGGAAACTTCAGTTACGAGAACAAAAAAGGTAATGACATTCTTAATATCCTTATCAACCTCTCTCCTATCATCTTCCTTATTGTCATCTGGCTATTCTTCATGAAACGTATGGGCGGAACCGGCGGAGGCGCCAGCGGCGTATTCAATGTAGGCAAGAGCAAGGCTAAAATGTACGAAAAGGGTGACGAGTTAAATATAACTTTCAAAGATGTAGCAGGACAGGCTGAAGCGAAACAAGAGGTGGAGGAAATTGTGGAGTTCCTCAAGAATCCGAAAAAATACACTGATCTTGGAGGTAAAATTCCTAAGGGAGCACTGCTTGTGGGCCCTCCCGGAACGGGTAAAACCCTTCTGGCAAAGGCCGTAGCCGGTGAGGCTGGCGTACCATTCTTCTCGATGAGTGGTTCCGACTTTGTGGAAATGTTCGTCGGTGTAGGTGCAAGTCGCGTTCGTGACCTATTCCGCCAGGCTAAGGAAAAAGCACCTTGTATCATATTTATTGATGAAATTGATGCCGTTGGACGTGCACGTACCAAGAATCCGTCAATGGGTGGTAACGATGAGCGTGAAAACACGCTCAACCAGTTGCTCACCGAGATGGACGGTTTCGGAACTAACAGCGGTGTAATCATATTAGCAGCGACCAACCGTGCCGACATGCTTGACAAAGCTCTGCTCAGAGCAGGACGTTTCGACCGTCAGATAAATGTTGAACTACCGGACTTGAATGAACGGAAACAGGTGTTCATGGTGCATCTTGCACCTATCAAAGTGGATGACACTATCGATATGGATCTTCTTGCCCGTCAAACTCCGGGATTCTCGGGAGCCGATATTGCAAATGTATGCAACGAGGCTGCTCTGATAGCTGCCCGTCATGACAAGACATGCGTATCAAAACAGGACTTTCTGGATGCCGTCGACCGTATCGTAGGCGGACTGGAGAAGAAAACTAAGGTGATGACTTCCAAAGAGAAACATACCATAGCCCTCCATGAGGCAGGTCACGCCACACTATCATGGTTTCTTGAACATGCCAATCCACTGGTGAAGGTAACAATCGTACCACGCGGCCGTGCTCTGGGTGCAGCATGGTACCTACCGGAAGAACGACAGATTACAACTAAAGAGGAGATGCTCGACGAGATGTGCGCAACATTGGGAGGAAGAGCTGCAGAGAATCTATTTACCGGCCATATCTCTACCGGGGCGATGAATGATCTGGAAAAAGTAACAAAACAAGCTTATGCAATGATCGCTTATGCAGGCATGAGCAATAAACTTCCTAATTTGTGTTATTATAACAACGATGAATACAATTTCCAAAAACCTTATTCAGAGTCGACAGCGAAGCTCATAGACGAAGAGGTGCAGAATATGATCAATGAACAGTATGACCGCGCCAAGCAACTGCTAATGGAACACAAAGAGGGTCATAACGAGCTGGCTCATCTGCTCATCACTCGAGAGGTCATCTTCGCTGAAGATGTGGAAAACATATTCGGAAAACGCTCTTGGGTAAGCCGCTCAGAAGAGATACTTGAGGATGAAAATACCGGAGTGGTACCAATCAAGGAACTGCCACCCGCAACCGACAACAAGGAAGAAAAAATCGACAACAAGGAAGAGAAACAGGAAGACACGACAAAAGAAAGTGAAACGACAAAAGAATAATGCCCGAGGCCTTAGAAAATAGGATATATGAAGAATTTGGTAATTAGAACCGTCACAGGTGTGCTTTTTGTCGCTATCATAGTGGTGAGTTTTCTTAATTCAATCGCGATGACATTACTGTTTGCACTGATAACAGGATTGACATTATGGGAGTTTTGCGGGCTTGTAAACGAGCAAAAAGATGTCCAGATAAATAAGTTTATCAGTACGGTGGCTGGCGTCTATCTGTTTTTTGCAATGAGGGCATATCTAAGTGATATAGGACTCGTGCACTCTGAGGTATTTATTCCTTATCTGCTTTCTATCATATATCTGCTGATAAGCGAGTTATACCTTAAGAACGAAAATCCGGTGAACAACTGGGCGTATACGATGTTCGGACAGATGTATGTAGCATTACCATTGGCACTGCTTAACGTGCTGGCATTCAGAAGCACGCCTGACGGGGTCGTATACTCATATCTGGCACCACTGTGCATATTCATATTCCTATGGTCGAATGACACTGGAGCCTATTGCTTCGGGTCTCTCTTCGGAAAGCACAAACTTTTCCCGAGAATATCTCCAGCAAAGTCATGGGAAGGTTCCATTGGGGGTGGAATCTTCGTAATGATCATATCGGGACTTGTCGGTTACTTCACCGAACAATATGGAGTAAACGACTTAAAGATGAGTATACCGCAATGGATGGGGCTTGGATTGACCGTTGCCGTGTTCGGGACATGGGGAGACCTCGTAGAATCGCTTCTGAAACGCACATTTAAAATCAAAGATAGTGGTTCAATACTACCAGGTCATGGAGGGATGCTCGACCGTTTCGACTCTTCATTACTGGCTATTCCGGCATCGGTGGTATACCTATATACGGTTACGTTGTTTTAACAAATCAACCATTATTTCGGCAGCATTGTCAGGAGCAACATGTGCGCCTAACAGATTGCTCATTGACTTGTAACCTTCAAGCATGATATTGCGCTCATGACCACCAGGGAGAATCTTCTGTAATTCAGAGGATGTATTATTGACAGTCATCTTATCTGCAATGAGCTCGGTAACAACCTCCTTATCAGCTATAAGATTTACCAATGACACATATTTGATATGCAACATCAGCCTGCGTCCAAGATTTATAATCTTGCCAAACGACATGTAATAACATACTACCTGAGGAACGCCAAGTAATGCCGTCTCTAGTGTTGCCGTACCACTCGTAACAAGGGCGGCAGCAGAATTTTTCAACAATGGATACGTTTCGCAGAATATGATCGAGACATGGCTATTACCGATATACCGATGATAGAAATCCCGTTCAATACCCGGTGCACCGGCAATGACCAACTGATAATCAGCAAATCGTGAAGCAGCAGAAATCATCCGTTTCAGGTTACTGTCAATCTCCTGCTTTCTACTGCCTGCAAGCAGGGCTATAATAGGTTTTGGCGACAATTTATTACGTTTGTAGAATTCATCAGATGTCTCGTGATAACCTTTATTGAATCCATTTACCTCCTCAACAGTAGGGTTACCAACATAATGTATCGGATAATGGTGCTTCCCTTCGAAGAAAGGCACCTCAAACGGAAGTATTGAAAACAATTCATCGACATCACGTTTTATTGTCTTTATTCTGAATTCCTTCCATGCCCATATTTTAGGCGAAATATAATAATATACAGGTATTGAGGTATGCTGCTTCACAAAGGAGGCTATACGCAAGTTGAAACCTGGGTAATCCACCAGAACCACCACATCTGGCTTCCATGATAGAATATCCTTGCGACACAACTTCATATTGGACATGATCGTGTTGAGGTGAAGGAGAACGGGCATCAAACCCATATAAGCGAGTTCCCGGTAATGTTTAACACGTGTTCCACCCACAGAAGACATCATGTCACCCCCGAAAAAACGAAACTGTGCATCAGCATCACGCTTACACAAGCTTTCCATCAGACGTGAAGCATGAAGATCTCCGCTTGCCTCACCCACAATCAAATAATATTTCATCTTATTTACTCAAATGTCCAAGACTTCATTTTATCAATCATTTCGTAAGCAGTAACATCTATCGTGGTAGGGGTTATCGCCACATAGCCATGGATTAAAGCCCAGCTATCTGTATCCTCGGAAGAAGGTTCGTCATTGATATATTCGCCAATAAGCCAATAATACTCATAATTTCTGGGATGATGCATGCGAACAACTTCTTTCCCCCAAGTTCCTTTGGCCATTCGACATATCTTTACACCATTATATTGATTAACGACAGGGAAGTTTACATTTAGACAAACACCATTAGGAAGACCTTCTTTAAGAATTTTTTCGGTGATATTAGTGACAATATTTTTCATTAGACTGAAATCAGCATTATCATCATGATCGCAGAGAGAGAATGCAACAGAAGGTATATGCTTCATACACCCCTCAATGGTGACACCCATGGTACCGGAATAATGAGTATTGACCGAAGCGTTATCTCCATGATTGATACCGCCTATGACTATATCAGGCCTACGAGGACAAATTTCGCTCAATGCCAATTTTACGCAATCCACAGGAGTGCCATTGCAAGAATAAATACTCACACCTTCCTCCTGACGGCGTAGCTTGAGTCGTAAAGGAATAGTGGAAGAGAAAGCACCCGAGAAACCAGAGCGGGCTGATTCGGGAGCGACGACGATGATTTCGCCCAAATGCCTGACCATTGAAATAAGTAATTTCAGACCTTTTGCATGATAACCGTCATCGTTGGAAATCAGCAGCAAGGGTTTATTTCCTGTATTCATATTTTTTTAAGTTTTGGGTGCAAAGGTAATCAAACGGGAGAGGAGTACAAAACAAAACCAGTTGTTTTTATTCCAAATATTATCTTAATCTTCCTTTTTTTTATAGCAAAAGTACGAAAAAAGGTTTAAAAGCAATATTTCTCCCAAGAAAATTATGTACCTTTGCAACTAATTATTTGGAAAAAAGATTGGAATAGAAGAAAATGGGAAAGATTATAGCATTAGCAAACCAGAAAGGCGGTGTCGGAAAGACCACCACTACAATCAACTTGGCAGCTTCTCTTGCCACTCTAGAAAAGAAAGTACTTGTCGTTGATGCCGACCCACAGGCTAACGCCTCCAGCGGTTTAGGCGTAGACATCAAGGAGGTGGACTGTTCTATATATGAGTGCCTCATCGACCATGCCGACATACGGGATGCTATATACACTACTGACATTGACGGACTTGACATTATCCCCAGTCACATTGATCTTGTGGGCGCAGAGATAGAGATGCTCAACATCGAAAATCGCGAAAAAGTTATAAAAGATGTCCTTGACCCTATACGTGAAGAATATGATTATATTCTCATCGACTGTTCTCCTTCTTTAGGACTTATCACTGTCAACTCCCTAACAGCAGCAGACTCTGTCATCATACCTGTACAATGTGAATATTTTGCACTCGAAGGAATTAGTAAACTGCTGAATACGATAAAAATAATCAAGAGTAAACTAAATACGACACTGGAGATAGAGGGATTCCTCCTGACCATGTATGATAGCCGCCTCCGTCTGGCAAACCAGATATACGACGAGGTAAAACGTCACTTCCAAGAACTTGTATTCAAAACGGTCATACAAAGAAACGTAAAGTTAAGCGAATCGCCAAGCCACGGTCTCCCCGTTATCCTATACGATGCCGATTCCACCGGTTCGAAAAACCACTTGGCTCTAGCAAAAGAAATCATTAATAAGAACAAATAAAATCCATGGCAGTACATAAAAAATTTAATGCATTAGGTCGTGGACTTGACGCACTCATCTCAACCGATGAAGTACGCACACAGGGTAGTTCAACCATCAATGAGATAAGAATCGACCAGATTGAAGCCAATCCCAATCAGCCACGCAGGGAATTCGACCCTGAGGCATTACAGGAACTGGCAAACAGCATACAACAGATAGGTATTATACAACCTATCACTCTAAGACAAATTTCGGAAAACCATTTTCAAATTATCGCAGGAGAACGCAGATGGAGGGCATCACAGCAATCTGGACTGAAATCGATACCGGCTTATATACGCACGGCAAAAGATGAGAATGTGATGGAAATGGCTCTCGTGGAGAATATCCAGAGAGAGGATCTTAACTCTGTAGAGATCGCTCTGGCATACCAACATCTGCTCGAAGATAGCAGAATGACTCAGGAAAAAATTTCAGAACGCGTGGGCAAAAGCCGGGCTGCGATAGCCAATTATCTGAGATTACTGAAGTTGCCAGCTCAGGTGCAGATGGCTCTGCAGAAAAAAGAAATAGACATGGGACACGCTCGCGCCTTATTGTCGCTGAACAGCCCTTCACTTCAGATAAAACTCTTCAATGAAATACAGAAGGAGGGTTACTCCGTGAGAAAAGTTGAAGAAATGGTTCAGCAACTTAATAATGGCGAGCAGGTGGACACCGGCAAGAAAAAGATTACGGCAAAAAATACAAATATTCCAGAGGAATTTGGAATTCTCAAAAAGAAACTGTCTGATTTCTTCAGTACAAAAATTCAAATGAATTGTACCGCCAAAGGAAAAGGAAAAATCAGCATCAATTTTGCCAATGAAGATGAGTTGGAACGAATCATGGGACTCTTCGATAAAATAAAATCTGAGGAATAAAAAAGTGAGTTACGTATTCCTTAAAACATTCCGTTCGTTACTGATTTTCAGCGTGATGCTGATGATGAACAGTGTAATGGCTTCTGCTCAGAAAGCAGTGGAAAAAGATACATTGAACCATTCGATGATAATTCCCGATTCTGTTACAAAGTCGAAAACTACAAATATGAATGTGGCTATTAAGACAAACTCACAGAAGAAAATAGAATCGATCGATACGACAAAGAATGAAAAGAAACTACCTCGCGACTGGAAAACATGGAAACCTGATCCGCAGAAGGCATTATGGTTGGCATTGGTGCTGCCTGGTGCAGGACAAATTTACAACCAGAAATACTGGAAACTCCCAATCTTCTACGGCGGTATAATGGGTTGTATATATGCCATGAAATGGAATAACATGATGTACAAGGACTATTCACAGGCTTATCTCGACATCATGGATGATGACCCTAAGACGGCCAGTTATAATCAGTTTCTGCATCTGGGTGCAAAGATAACAAGCAGCAATCAGAGTTACTACCAATCACTCTTTAAGAAGAGGAAAGACTATTACCGACGTTATCGCGACCTGAGTTTCTTTATTATCATCGGTGTCTATGCAATATCCGTCATCGACGCTTACGTAGATGCAGAATTATCGCAGTTTGACATCTCTCGAGACTTGAGTCTCAAGGTGGAGCCTGCAATCATTAACAGCCATCGCTCAAACAATCCTCTGCAGTCATCTGCTGTGGGATTACAATGCAGTCTGAATTTTTAACATGACAATAACAAAATCCATATATGAAGAAAAGACATTTATTTCTGATTACTACAATTTTATTAGGAAAGATCTGCGTGACGCAGGCTCAAACCAACAATGCAATAACCGTTACCAATGACAAAACAGGTAAAAAAGAGGTTATAGAACTTCCAGAGGCCATGACTTACGACCTTGACAGTCTGCTTAACGAATATAACGCGAAAACGTATCTCACTCCCGATACAAACTGTAACATGCAGAATGTCAATCCAATCTTCTCAAAAGATATTTATATTGACCGCCTTAATCGCATTCCTTCAATTATTGAAATGCCATATAATTCGGTCGTTCAGGAATTTATCGACCATTACAGCGGACGTCTGCGCAGATCAGTTAGTTTCATGTTGGGAGCAGCAAACTTTTACATGCCTATCTTCGAGGAGGCTCTTGATATGTATCATGTACCTCTCGAACTGAAATATCTGCCAGTCATAGAGTCAGCCCTAAACCCAAAAGCAGTATCACGTGTGGGAGCTTCAGGTCTTTGGCAATTTATGATAACCACAGGTAAACGCTACGGACTTGAAGTCAACACACTCATTGACGAACGCTGCGACCCGATTAAGGCATCCTTTGCTGCGGCCCATTATCTCAGTGACCTGTACAAGATTTACGGTGACTGGAACCTCGTAATAGCTGCATACAACTGCGGTCCCAACCAGATAAGCAAGGCAATCCACCGTGCAGGAGGGGTAAAAGACTATTGGACGATATACCCTTACCTGCCAAAGGAAACAAGAGGTTATGTGCCTGCATTTATTGCAGCCAACTATATCATGACATATTATTGTGACCACAATATCTGTCCGATGACCACTGAGTTACCGGCAAACAGCGACACGATAATGGTAAACAAGGATATACACCTCGAACAGATAGCCGAGATATGCAAATTGAATATTGAGCAGATACGTTCCCTCAATCCCCAATACCGTACAGATATCATACCGGGATCCACAGAAGAGTGTATGATTTGCCTGCCTCAGACAGCAATCAACACCTTCATTGATGCGAAAGATTCTGTATACAACTATAAAGTAGATGAGCTCTTTACCAGACGTAAAGAAGTGGAGGTAGCAGAACCTATAGAAGAATTACAACCCACACGTCACAACTACAGTCGCCACACTTCATATAGTAGCCACAATAGCAAAAGAAGCAGCCGAAGAAAGAAAAAGAGTGCAGCAAACAAGAGTGTAACTATTAAATCAGGACAGACGTTGTCGGATCTGGCTGAGAAATATCATACCTCAGTAAAGAAACTACGAAAAATTAATGGTATCAGCGGTTCAGGCATCCGTGCAGGAAAGAAGCTCAAGGTAAAATAGTTTATACCTTATTATATATAATACACAGGAGGACGCAACATGGATGAGCAAAACGAAAAAGAATTGGCCGAAGATAAAATCATTAATGACGCTTTTCAACATCTGTTGGACAGTTACCTAGCTTCGAAACATCGTAAGAAGGTAGAAATCATTACCAAAGCTTTCAATTTTGCACGCCAGGCGCATAAGGGAGTACGCCGTCTATCTGGTGAGCCGTACATTATGCATCCTATTGCCGTCGCTCAGATAGCGTGTTCTGAAATAGGACTTGGCTCTACAAGTATATGTTCAGCTCTTCTCCACGACGTAGTAGAGGACACCGACTATACAATAGAAGATATTGAGAATATATTCGGTCATAAGATAGCTCAGATCGTAGAAGGTCTGACTAAGATTTCTGGTGGAATATTCGGTGACAAAGCATCAGCACAGGCTGAAAATTTCAAGAAACTGCTACTCACAATGAGTGATGATATTCGTGTCATACTCATTAAGATATGCGACCGTCTGCACAATATGAGGACTCTGGCAAGCCAAAGTCCCGGCAAACAGTATAAGATTGCGGGTGAGACTCTGTACATATACGCACCACTGTCCAATCGTCTGGGGTTGAACAAGATTAAGACGGAGCTAGAAGATCTTAGTTTTAAATATGAACATCCTGAGGAATATAACCAGATCGAGGATAAACTGGCTCTGACACAGACAGCACGTGACATACTATTTGCACAATTCACTGATCCGATTAAAGAAGAGCTCAACAAGATAGGACTCAAATACGAGATAAAAGCGCGTGTTAAGAGTCCCTATTCCATCTGGAACAAGATGCAGAACAAGCATATCACATTTGAAGAAATATATGATATACTGGCTGTCAGAATAATCTTCACTCCTAAGGTACGCTTAGAGGAGGTGAATGAATGCTTCAATATATATGTTGCCATAAGCAAAATATACAAATCACACCCCGACCGCCTTCGAGACTGGCTTAACCATCCAAAAGCTAACGGTTACCAGGCCTTACATGTGACTCTGATGAGTAAGCAAGGACGGTGGATAGAGGTGCAAATCCGTTCCGATCGTATGGATGAGATAGCAGAACAGGGTTTTGCCGCTCATTGGAAATATAAGGAAGTATCTGACATCACGGAAGATGAAGGAGAACTTGAAGACTGGTTGCACACCATCAAGGAGATTCTTGACGATCCGCAGCCCGACGCAATGGATTTTCTCGATGCTATTAAACTTAACCTTTTTGCATCTGAGATATTCGTATTTACGCCTAAAGGTGAAATCAAAACAATGCCTGCCGACTGTACTGCTCTCGACTTTGCATTCTCCATACATACTTTTCTCGGAAGCCATTGCATCGGAGCAAAGGTAAATCATAAACTTGTTCCGCTAAGCCATAAACTGCAGAGTGGAGATCAGGTGGAGATACTTACATCCAAATCTCAACACGTAGAGCGCTCATGGATTAACTTCGCATCTACAGCCAAGGCCAAGGCTAAGATTCAGGCAATGCTACGCCGAGAAGGCAGGGAATATCAGAAGGTGGGTGAAGAAATGCTCAACGATTTTCTGAATAATAATGATATTCAGATGACGACATCGATCATTGATAAACTTTGCGAAGTACATGAGATAACAAAACACGAAGAATTCTATCAGGCTATCGGAGAAAAAACAATAGTGCTGAATGAGAATGACCTTCACGAACTGAACGGGAAAAAACAGAATACGAAAGGTTGGCGTAAATATGTACCATTTATGCCTCAGCCCAAACAGAAAAAGATTGAAAGAGCGATGGGACCTATCACCATCACTGATGACTTCAACAGAAAGAAACCTCTGATACTAAGTGAGGATACTATCGGACAGTATATCTTAGCACCATGCTGCAATCCAATACCAGGTGATGACATACTCGGATATATTGACAATAACAATCAGATAGAAATACATAAACGTGCATGCTCGGTAGCATCAAAACTGAAGAGCAGTTTCGGCAACAGTATCCTCGATGCCCGCTGGGATATGCACAAAATCTTATTCTTTGATGCTACAATCACAATCAATGGCATTGACCAGATAGGTCTGCTCAACCATGTGACGCAAGTGATATCTGAACAGATGAACGTAAATATCCACAGACTTACCATCTCCTGTGACGATGGTATATTCGACGGAACAATAGAATTAAGAGTACACGACCGAGACGACGTAAAGGTGATCATAACCAACCTCAGAAATATTAATGGCATAGAAGAGATTGCACGGATAAAATAACTGTACACTTATACTATCATGAAAAGGCTTATTACATTTATCTTAATCGCAATTGGCACCTATTCACCATTTTTTGCAGCAGTCAGCGATACCCCAGATACACTGATTGTTGCCCGCGACGGCACGGGGCAATACCGCACAATAAACGAAGCCATCGACGTATGTCGCGCTTTTATGGAATATCATAAAGTAATATTTGTCAAAAAAGGTATATATAAAGAGAAAGTGGAAATTCCATCATGGCTTGCCAATATCGAGATATTAGGCGAGGATGTAGACAAAACCGTCATTACCTATGACGACCATGCCAATATCAAGATTCCAGGGACGGATAAGGCAATGGGCACATTCCGCACCTTTACAGTTAAGGTGGAAGGCAGCGATATTACTTTCAAGAACATAACGATCGAAAACAACGCTGCAAAACTAGGACAAGCAGTGGCATTACATACAGAGGGTGACCGACTTATATTTATCGATTGCAAATTTATAGGCAATCAGGATACTGTCTACACAGGAACCGCAGGGACACGTATTCTCTTCAAAGACTGTTATATAGAGGGAACCACAGACTTTATCTTCGGTCCATCAACAGCATGGTTTGAAAATTGCACCATCCTCAGCAAGGCCAACTCTTACGTGACGGCAGCCTCAACACCAAAGGATGTAAAATACGGTTATGTATTTGATCACTGCAAACTGACAGCAGCAGAAGGTGTAACGAAAGTTTACCTCGGGCGTCCATGGAGACCTTATGCCTACACCTTGTTTATGAATTGTGAAATAGGCAGACACATCCGCCCTGAGGGATGGTTCAACTGGAGTAATCCAGCAAATGAAAAAACTGCACGCTATCTGGAGTATAACAATAGTGGCGAAGGTGCTAACACCGGCAATCGTGTAAACTGGAGCAAGGTCTTATCCAAGAAGGAAGCACAAGGTGTTACTAAGGAAAATGTTTTTTTATTAAACAACGACTGGCTTCATAAGGAGTAGACACCCCGATTTTTTATCAAAACTCATACCATCCCGTCGAGTTGTTTCTTCAGAGCCACCAGTTCGTCTCTGACACCAATCAACGTGTCTATCACATCAGCTTTTTTATCCGCTCCCGTTCTGTTTTCGTTCAGTATCTTACGAGCGGCAGCTATCTTAAAACCTCTCACCTTCACCAGATTATATATGAGCTTTATCTCTTCAATATCCTTTGCTGTATATTGACGTACGCTGTTCGCATTGGTCTTCGGCTTAAGCAACGGGAACTCCGTCTCCCAATAACGCAACAAACTTTCATTCACGTCAAACATCTTTGCCACTTCCTTGATGGAGTAGTAAAGCTTAAGATTCTTGTTTAGATTTAGTGCCATAATCGTTGCTTTTTATTAATCATTTATTAAATTACTTGCAAAAATAAGTAAAACAAAGTATCTTTTTTCTCCACATTGAAAATCAAGCACTTACACAGTTCGTATTTACTTTTAGTACATAATTTGCCCTTTATTACTTGCAAATATACACAAAATATATCATTCTCAAACAAATTCACAATGAATTTTATGAGCAGAAGATCTAAAAAATTCTATGAACTTCCAGAAGATGCTATTTAAAAGCCGAAAAGGATAATAACGAGAAAAGGAAACTGTTTGTAGAGCCTTTATTAATTTTATAAATCTCCTATCACTAGTACATACGGTATGTTCCGACAAAAGATTATTCACTATAGGTGATACATATCAAATGGAAAATGAAGTTGAATGTATGGGGAATATTTTGTAGTTCCTGATACTATTGTGACAGATTATGAATATTTAGAAATATTTCCGACATTAAAATGAGTGAGCTAATAAACCAATCAATCGTGTTGGCAGTGTTATCATACCTAAGTACACATATATAAACAATAATGCCACTAACCCCACACAAAAAATAATTATAATCCGTAATACATCCAGATTACTGCACTTTTTTTTATCCAAGGGATTAAGGATAAAAATAGAAAACCCTACCAGAATCACTAGATTGATATATTTATATAGACCTGTAGTAGAATATTTGGAAATAAAATAATCAGCACAAATAAAAATTACAAATAGTATTAGCAATAGAAATATCCGTAGAAATCGTCTCGCAATTTCTTCATTTTGTGCTTCTTTAAAAAGCCATTTTTCAAATTTTTCCTTTGCTATTTTTCTCTCTTCATCAATCCTTTTCCTATCTGCCTCTTGTGCTAGTCTTTCTTTATTCTCAAAATAATTCATTAATTGAGATAGTGTCTTGGGGGCAAAATTCTCATTATTTTCCTCCTCTATTAAAAATGAATATTGGTTAGTACCATCTAAATTTAAGGTCAAGAGATTGTCATCCATAAAAACAGGATGAAGCATTAAAACACTTTTGTTTACATTTATTATTAAAGATTTATTTGCGGTTATATATTCCCAATTTCCCTGAATACCTATGCCATTGGAAGTTACATAGCACTGATTGTTGGGTTGAAATATATAAAGTTCTTTTTGTCCGTTATCATTAAATACCCACCAAGATTTATTATTAATCTTAGTTTGTATGTCTAAAGTTTCACTAAATCTTTTATATCGGTTAATTGTATCAAATAGGTAGGTTTTCATATCTTGATAAATATTTGAAGACAAAGATATAACAAAATAATTGCAACAAATATATAAAGTTAAAATACTTTCTTAAATTAACAAATATAAAGGAGAATAATAACCCCCTATTTAGATATTCAAAAATTAAAGATCGTGTAAAAGTCGGTAGCGTGGGGTTTACCCACCAAATTAAATAAAATTATACCCCATACCCCCTTTGACACTTACAAATGGACTTAAATAGTCTATATACAAAAAATAGCCACTCATTTACTGAATGGCTATTTTTATCTATTGGATGCTTTACTCATCATCTTTCTTTTACTATTTATTATACATCCATCTGAATCTAAAACCCCAGCCCTCCTAATATAAATAAATTCAATATTGTATATACTTCCAACCTAAATTCTCCATCCTTAATTACAATATTGTTTTAATGTATGTGATTTAAAGTAATCTAAGCTATCATTTATTATTTTTTGAGCATTAGTTAGAGATTCAATATATTCTTTAAAAATATCACTATAATCATTAAGTTTATTATGCTTTAGTATGACAAAGTTCAAACTCGATATTAAATCTATCAATTGAACAAGTAATGGATACTTATCACACTTTTCATCTGATAAAAGAACAATTGAAGGATCTACAAATTCGCTCTTCCATTTATCTGTCCCTGCAAATGTACCATCATTTCTTAATAATACTGCAAATCTTTTGAAAATTTCTTCAAACTTTATTTTTTCAAAAGTATCTGTGTGTGTCGTTGTATTTGTTACTAAATGAACAAGTTGTCCATTATATACATTCCATTCATCCATTATTCGTCTGTTTTCTTCAGTATATTCCTCGTATACTTTCATTATAAGTTTCTCAGCTTTATTTATATATTCAATTTGATAAAGAAAGTTCATTAACCTTTTTCTGTTTTCATTTTCATCAGACTCGTCTAAACCATACATAAATATATCAGCATATCTTTCTAATGAAATATTATCTATTCTTGTTAAATGGATCAATGATGATTTCCACATAGCAATATTTAAATCAGTATTTACTTTTATTTCATTAGAAAATTTTCTTAAAGAATCGATATATTTAGTTAATGTAGAATTACTTTTATCTACCCATTCTTCGATAAATTTTTTATATTGACTTAATTCATCACTTTTAATTTCCTTTCTTTTCTGATCGTTTATACAGAAGCTAATAATATATACAATTATAGCAACAACAAGTGAAATACACCCAGAAAAAACATAATCCATAAAATCTCCTTTCTTTATTTTGATTAATATTGTACAAAAGTATGACTTTTTACATTTTCTTGCATCAAAGATGCTTATAAAAAACATTAAAATAGTCATAATAAAAAAAGGTGTAGAAAATCTCTACACCTTTTTATTAAATTTGTTTACTTAATACTTCATTTATTTTTTGTTCTTTTTCATCTGTAATACTCTCTAATATCTTATTAACATCATCTTCTGATATTTTTTCTATCGCACTACATACATCTTTATAAGTTCTATCTCCAGCAGATAGAGTTATTACTACACTAATAAGATAACGTTTAGCAATAAACTTATCATCAAATTTCTTTCTAGCAGACTGTAAAAAAGAGTTTGCTCTATCCAAATTGTATCCTCCTGTAATATTCTCGCCGTGCATAAGTTTAGACAGATTGGATCTTGTTAACTTTCCCTTATCAAAATAAAGGATTAGTCCGATTGTACTAATAGGGTATTTTAGTTCTGCTAGTTTATTTATAAATTTAGCTAGTTGATTACTTGGGTTAAATAACTGTGCTGCATTAGCATAGTTAGCAGTATTCCAAGTACAAGTATCAGTATTTGCAGCAGCTAACAATTCTTTTGTGTTTTTATCACAATAACTTTCAAACAAGTATAACTTTGAATGATCTAATTCTTTCTGCTTCGCAGCCGTATAACGATGTTGACCATCAATTATTGCAATGTAATTGGCAGCATCATCTACAATCTCTTCTTTAGTATCAAGATCAATAAGGCTACATCCATCTTCTATTGCCTTATTTCCTGAAACATACATTAATGGAATAATGTTTGTTTCAAATCTGTCAAACGATTCTTCCTTTTGTTTGATATTCTTTCTACTTGTTTCACGATTACCTTTTATAAAGGCTACTTTCTTTCCTTCACTCTCTAATTCTTTTAAAGTACTTATTTGTACCATAATTATTAATTAAGGACATCCCAACCAGAACGTTTCTGACTTTTGTTCCTTGTTGGGTGCAAAAGTATAAGCAAGAATATTATTATTCGTGAATTTATTTTTTGTTTTTTAATTTCTCGAATGTAGATCTTAAATCATCTCTAATTTTAAGGACATCAGGATCCATAATAGCACTTCCATTAAGGAGAAAACCATTTACTTCAATGACATTATCAGCATAATTTATGGTAGGGAATCTATTAATTTTGGCATCAGAAAATAATTTATTATAGTCTGTAGAAAGTTGAGGTTCTTTATACCTATTGAAAGCATATAATATTGTCATTACTAATTCTTTGTCATCGCCAGATAACTCTTCCTTTTTTAAATATTCTTTAAAGAATTTCGTCAACTCATCTGCTAGCAAATAGTTCAAACTTCTTTTAGGCAATATCTCAGAGATAAATTGAACCTTTGTATAGTCATCTTTTAATCTTTCAGGTTCCACAGCCTTACCATTAAGTGTTATTAGAGTATAAATAACAGGTTCTATAAATAGATCATCAATTATAGTAAATTTTTTGGTTTTTCCATTTAATTTACCTGTTATTTCCAAAGATTTGACCTCCAAACCTTTCAACATTGCAGTAAAGAAAGAAAAATAGTAATCTACAGGTTTCTTTTCGGTGGTTATAACAGGCCCCACAGCTAAATAACTAAATAAACGTGTAATTAAATTCCAAAGAGCATCTAAATTATATGAACTCTCATATTCTTTCATTCTGTCTATAAACATATCTTTATCTAGTTTATATGCCTTTATTTGCTCATCAATAATAAATTGATGAGCAAGCATTATGCAATTTATTTGTGTTTGTTCACCATTTACTACTTTAGTCTTAATAACGTGATTACTGTAAAAAACAACATATTCAAAATCATTCATATTATTACAATTTTTGACAAAGATACAAAAAACCTACACCATTTAAGATGCAGGTTTCTATATTAACTTATTTTATCTTCCTTTGATGAGTTCTGAACAAGTTTAGTTATTTCATCTAATGTTTCTTCTTTAAACTGTCCTAGTTTCTCCTTAAAGTATATTGACACTCCAAATATACCTGCAGCATACAATATTGTCTGTCCAAAATATCCAAGTACGCTTCCTGTAATCACATAGGCGTTTAAAAAGAAACATATAAAACAAAGTACTATTCCGCTTAGTAAGACTAATATTGCAGAGCCATACTAAATCCATTCTTTTTTATTCATTATTAAGCTAAGGTTAATATAGGATTTGCAGTTGCAGATACCTATATATATAATGTTGGTTCATAATTAGTAAAATCTGTTGAATTTGTTATCATCCCATTTAGTTCTGGTGTCGTAAATATAGTATCAGCCCAGTGATCGTTCATTTCTAGAGCTTCACTTGAGGTAAATGGAGATATGAATGTTGTTGTATATTCATAACTATTATCTATATTTTGTATTGTCATTTTTTTCTGACTAATCTAATATGCTTCCGCATTTTCTATATAATACACTAAGAATGTATGCACCTACTTATTAGCTCCATTTGGATTAGCTATAAATGTCTCAATATTGGTTTTTAATTTTAATTCTTGCCCAGGCAGTAACATTACAAATCTAGCTAATGCCCCATTCATACAAAAGACTCCACTGCAATAATCCTAATTACAATCTCTCATAAGTCCGTCAGGAATATAATATGGAGTATCATTCTAGTAGTTATGATATGATAATAGTCTTGGATCAGCGCACACTAATAATGCACTATTGTTTAGTGTATCTCTTAGTATTGATTCTGATGAGGTGCCAGTGTAATGTGCTGCAACATTCTTAAAGTTCTTCCAATTACTCACATCAGGATTAAATTCATTTAATATAGATATATTAGTTCCGCCTTTTGTATATGGTGATACCGTATAATCACCCTTTGATGTTCCTATTATAGTACCTGCAGTATTAGAAAGTCCAGTATAAGAGGTATTTGTGTATGAATCATAAGCAGGTAAACATAATATAAAAGGAGTATCAGTGGTTCCACAATTCGCTACATTTCCATTAGAATCATAAGTTATAAAGTTTCGTCTAACGGTTACAGAACATTTCCTCTCATTTAAATTGGCATTAGCCAAGTCAATAACGGCAAAGTTATCTGCCCTTTCTATTACTGTAAATTGTTCATTCAAGACTCCATTTATATCTACATCTTCAACTTTTAAATGTGGTATACCAGAAGCATCTTCTTCAAATACGGCATATTGCTTACCGTCAGTACTACTAACCTTAAATGTATCAGCAGTAATATCTACTGTTTTATTTTTTATATCTATACCTGTAGATATGGAACCTTTTTCTATTGTAACATCTTTGATATATAGTGTATCAGCTGTGCTACAATCAATCCTTAACAGTATAACATTTTCAGTTGAACAAGTAAATGTGGTTGAAACTGTCATATACCCTGTTGTGGATGCTTGTGATATTACTTGTTTCAATATTGTATATCCAGAATCATAAGTATCTACTGTTGCAGCTACAGGATAGCTAAATATATAATAATCATACGTTGAACTTCCATTTAAAGTTTTAACATCAAATGATAATGTATATGTACATCCTTTAGTCAATGTTGTAAATGGGGAAAATAAGGAAGCGGCATTGTTAGCAGGATTTATTAAGGTAAATACAGAATTATCAAATGACAGTGTACATCCTGTACTTAAATGATTATTTGTGTTTAATTTCCAATCATAACCTGTACGAGTGCCTGTAAGTAAATTAGCACTTGTACCTTCTTCTACTTTTAGACTAATACTATCTGCTGTCTATTTTATTTGTGAATCAAGAATAGCCTGTCCTTTATTATAAGCAGACAAAGTTAAGCCTTCTTCCAATTGTATCTTATAAAGGACATCATCAGTAGTTGTAGTAAATACCACTTGTATATAAGCCTTGCCAGACTAAGTCAATGGTGTATAATATCTTGTAGCATAGCTCAAAGTATTTGTTGTGTCTACATTTAAATCAGAAGATGTATATGTATCTAATAGATAAGTATTGCTTATAATCGCCTTTGTTGTATCATCTGTCCAAGCATATATTTTTACCGTAAAGTTTGTATTACTTGCATAGAAAGATAAGACATAACTATCTGCACCACATTCAATAATTGGGCTATACAGACTTTTGCTAGAACTCATTATAAAGGCATTTACATCTGTAGCATAACTGCTATATCCATTCCAACCATTAGCAGTTCCACTTCCTGTTAAAACATTATTACCTGTTATTTGTGCGACTTTAGTCACTAAACCACCAGTGGTGGTACTTAACGTAGTCAATAAAGCAGAAACATTATCTCCACTTTCTACATACAAATTACCTTTAATAATATTGCCACTTGACGCAAACTAGTTCATTATCTTATCTGAAAAACTAAATGTAGATATAGACTTATATTGTACTATTGATGGAGCTGTAACATTTGGATCTGGAGATTTATAAGCACTAATAATTATAGCACTCTATCTCGCACTATCATCTGTTCCTCTAAATCCTAGCTAGCATATATTATCATATTGTTCTGGATTTAAAGTACCATCAACAGTTGTTGAGCTTAAATCTATATAAAAATAAGCTATATTATCTACAGTTTCATATCCTGTACCAATAACTAATGCCCAATAATACTTATTACTTACATTATAAGATGTTCCAGTTGTAACATTAAATGTTTGACAAAGTGCCTGATCATTAACTTTCCATTTGTTACTGATCTCTGATCCACTTTCAGATTTACATCTCTAATAACATCTATATCCTCCAGTGATAGAAACTACCTTATCAACAGTCATATCAGCAGCACTTAGTACTAACTATCCACCAGCGGCCTTTATCTCATCAATAATTAGTTTAAAGAAATGCGCTTCTTTTTCTACAGTTAATGTGTCAACAGTTAAATCTGTAATTAATCCAGTTGGAGCAGTTATTTTGCCAGTTAATGTCAAATCACCTTTAACAGATAAATTATTATCTATAGTAGATTCTCCTGCTACATATAAAGTAGAAGCTCCGTTTATTCCACCACTAACACTTAAATCATTTCCTACTAAAGCATTTCCATCTGTAACTAGACTATATCCACTCTGAGGAGCAGTTCCTATTCCAACAAGTCCTGCAAAAGTACTATTTCCATTAACATTTAAAGTGGAGTTAGCTGTTAATGCACCTCCAAAATATCCAGTACTCGAAGCATTTAAATATGTGGTATTTATCCCTGCATTTGCAATCAATAACCCTGTTATATCAGAAGATCCATCAAAAGACTATCCCCATATATTTCTAGCAGTCTACAAAATGGTAGATGTATCAGAATTACCTTGTAGATAGCCTTTAAATTTTGTTGCTATTATTGTTCCATCTTTCGTTACTTCTAAAGCGTTATTTCGGGTTGCATTATCACCATTACCAATACTGAACAATGTCTAATCTAGTGTGGATTTATTATATAATCCAATAGATAATTCTCCTTCATTTGTCGTTTTTGTGTTAGATCCTATAGCCACTGAGTTATCTCCTGCCGCACTATTAAAAGAATTTACAGGAATTAATGAATTGTCACCAGTTCCATTTTCCCATAAAGGATCAGCAGTTGTACTACTTGAAGAAGTGATATTAGTATTTATTGCAGTGGTTATTGATGTACTTTTAGGTACATTTATTTTGGTAAATTCCATTATTTCTTTTCGATTAAATTAATTTCCTAAGTATTCTATCTATAATCAATATTCACACTATCCACAATAAACATCTTATTACTTAATGCAGTATATAATCCATAGAGTTCATTGTCATTTCTTACATCCAATGTTAACTTTACAGATGGTTCTATATATTGGTTCACTATTTTATATATAAGTTGTTTTTCTGGTCTTAATATCTAAGCGTTTGATTTTAAATATACAGTATCTAAAAAGGTGTATGTACCACCATTTTTATAGCAAACTGCATTGTAATTAGGATTTTTATCATCCCAAGTACATATCTTAAATGTAATATCGCTCAGTTCTTTCACGTAAGAATCATTAATAACATTACTATATTGAGTATCAGTATCATTTTTATCTCCGAATGTTGGATCACCTATTACAGCTTTAATACTAAAATTCTATAGCCAGATAGAATCCAATCTGTAATCATTATGAAATTTATGTGGATTATATAATGAAAATTTAGGAGTTGAAGTAAATATACTTTTGTCAGGTGGAACCGTAATTATTGTTCCTGTTTCACTTATACCCATTTGCCATTTTACTGTATTTCTAATAGATAGCGTTTTATAAAATGCCTCTGCAATAGTTATACTATTACCATCTGGTAGAAAGTAGAGATTAAACATAGAATCAGTAGTTGTCCAGCCTGAGCCATTCCAATAGTAATCTCCCCATTGTAATTTACAGGGTAAATAAGCTCCGCTACTCTATATTTTATGCGTTGTAGATGAGCTTTGACTATAATTAGGTATTACATACATTTCACTGTCTCTATCACCAATAATAACATTTCCACTAATTAGTAGATAAGCGTTATCTCCACCAAAAAAATAGCTAGACGTATCAATAGAGTTTATCTCAAACATTTTATACAATGGACTTTTGGATGCTAGATTATGCCAAGCAATAAGAATATAATCATCAAAACTAATACTACTAATACCTTTTGTAGCTTCTGTAATTACTTGTGAGGCTCCAACCACTTCTGATTGATGTTTCATTAAAAATGAACCTACAGAAGTCTAAGTTAACCCATAATCCTATGTAGCTCCATAATCTGCAGAACTATTAATTGCAGTATTTACATCAACTAATTCTACAAATTCACTCCATCTTTCAGGGTAGTTTACATATCTATAAAAAGTACAATTGGGATTATTATAGTATTTCAAGAAACAAGCATAATTAGTTGTTCCTGACTTTTCAAGTACAACTTCCATATTTCCATCAGTTGTAGTTTCTATTCCATAAGTAACAGAAGTATCTGAATCAACTGTTGGAGTAACGTTTGTAATATCATCAAATAAATCAGGAATTACATTTTCAAAAGTATATAGGCTGTCTTTCAATGTGACTTTATTGTATACATTATCTAATGATATTTTTGATTCATTTCCAGAATAATCACTAGTTGATATTATTTTATTAAATGATATTGTTTCTAATGAAGGATCATCAGTACTATTTACAGTAAATTTATAGTATGTATTTATGCCATTTTTGATAGCATCATAATCTAAGAAATAGACACTATCCCCAATAGCGACAGCAGTTATTCCTATATATTGGCAAACTTCTTCTAACACTTCTTGATAAGTCCAAGCGACATCATCATCTGTTTCTGTAGTATCATTTTTAGCTGCAAAGAAATTCTGCTAACTTATATAAAGATCATTTATTAAACAGTTATCTGTTGTTGAGGTATACTACATATTATCACTTATATAAAAATAAGTATAAGCATTGCACTTTGATATTAATTTTCTAAGCAAATCAGAGAAACTTATTATACTCTTAGTCGTGGTATCATATTTATAATATTGCAATGTTGATAAAGCATCAATACATTCAATCTATATATCTTCTTTATGGTTTACATACCCCATATCATAGAGGTTGGGTGTTACATAACCCGTCCAAACAATATTGTTATCAGCGTCCAATAATTCAGCCTTAGTCCCTTGTGCCTTTTTACTATATATATCAAATAAATAATCTGTAGTCCTTATATTTATTACAGCAGAGGTGTATTTTGCAGGTTTATAAATAATATCATCGCTTTTGTCCATTTCACTAGTAAATGGTGAAGATCCAAGTGTTAGTTCACGAGGATCTGTTCCGTTTTCTGTGGTAATATGTATTGTATATAATCTATTTTTTATATTTCTAAACTATCCTGTATATATCATTTTATTCTGTTCATTTTAGAATTATAATTATTCATTACACCTACTAGATCTTTGCCTTTAATTGTGAATGAAACATTAGTTGAGCCATTAGTTGAATTATTATTAAGCATACTAAATAAATTCTTTTGCTAAGCTCCATTAAGTATCATTTCTCCAGAATTTACTCTGGCTAGTATATTGTCTCCAGAGTAGCTGCTTCCACCAACAATACCACCTGTAGCATAGGCTCCTGCAGATGCTAATGCTGCGACTGTGGCGGCTACAGCAGCACCAACTTCTAACCAACCAATAATAGGAGTTTCAGCAGCACTTTCAGCAGCAGCAGTTATAGCTCCAACTTTTTTAGCTGCATTATATGATTCCTAGCTCATAGTTAAAGCCTGAATTATTGGTATTATTTCAGCTGTAGTAGATAATAGCTAACCCATCATAGAAACTATCTTACCAAAAGAATTATGGGATATGGAACCTAAAGAACTCATAACATTTCCAACCTAAGATAAGGAATTTGCAAATTTTTGAGTTCTAGTTACAGATTTCATTACATCTGATTGATACTTCTAAAATGCGGCTTTCTATTTCTTAGACCAATCATCACTAATATCTGGCATCTAAAATTTAGAATTGGCATTAACTCCAAGACCATTAGATTTTTCATTTTTAGCAACAATTTCTATATATTGTTTTTTAGCTGTTAAAGCATCTATCTAACTTTGTATAGCTTTATAACTAGCAGGATCAACAGTTAAGCTCAATTTCGTTTCCAATGTAGATATTTGTTTATCATACCAACCTACAGAACCTTCTGGATAGATAACTTTATTTTTAGATTTTTTCTTGTTAAATCCACCAGTAATACGTGCTTCACTGTTATTTAGTTGAAAGTCCATCTATTCCATTTGTTTCTATAGCTCAAGAATATCCAATGTTGCCTAATCTCCTTGCTAAAGAGCATCTGGGTTACGACTCATCATATCAACATATTTATATGCTCTTTCTCCCCTTCCATAAGCACTTGAATTTTCCCACTATTCTTTCTATTTTAATACTTTATAGTATTTAGGAGTATGTAAAACTGCACCACTAGGAGTCTAAATATTTTCATTTCCCAATTGAATATTATAATTATCATTCCTTTTCTGCCACTATGTCGCTCTTTGCTATAAAACATCCTAATGATTTCTATACCATTGCTACATTTTTTCATTTCCAGCTAAGGAACTTAAACCTGCTTCACTTAGAGCTTGGTTATATTTTGCTTTTGCTAATACAGCTTGTTGTCTTATTTGTTGATTTAAAAGTACAACCTGCTAAGCCATAATAGCTTTTGCATTGTTGAGGTAAACTAATCTTTCTTTTTCTGAAATATTTCTATTTCTGGAAGCTAATAACATCTTTTCATAAGATTCCTATAATTCGGCTAGCCTTATTTTATTAAACGTTTTTGTTGTTTCCAAATCATCTAATGCGTTATAGGCTTCTCTTGCTGACTTTGTAGCATTCTATAAATCTGTAATAAATGAACGGAAATTACCGTGAGCTAATGCGTCAAAGAATGTATTTACAGAAGCTGTAACTTCCTCCATAGTACTTTTATAATAATCATCCAAAGCATCACTACTTTCTATGATCTTATTAAAAGCTTCTACAGCAGTCATAGCCACACCAAAAGCACCAGCAACTTTACCTAAAGCTTCTGTAATTCCAGACCCCATTTCTTTTGCTGTGGTACTGAATCCTTTTACCTATGTCGAAGCCTTTTTATATTGTTATCAAATTGATCACTCTATAAGAGTAATCTGGTTACTAAATCTGTCATATTTTATTTATTAGTTTTTGTCCAACTTCAGTTAATCTTGCAATATCAGCCTCACTAATGGTAGTATCTACATCCTTTTTATCTTCATCCCAACTAAATTTTGTTATGTCAGATACTTCTAGTTTCTATGTACTATTTGTTTGTGCTATGATATAAGCAACCATTCTAGCCTGTTCCCAGCTATCTTTATTCCTTAAATATATATTACTTAACAACGGTTCTATTTCATACATTTTCATTTTATCAAGTATATATTCAGGAGATAATCCCCCTTGAAAAACTAAGATTGAGTATATTTCAGATATTGTTAGAATTTTTTTTTAGAATCTTCCTTTGTTGATTCTGTATATGTATTTCTTTTTTCAGCTTCATTATTTAAAAAGTCAGTAAAGTCCTTTAATAATGATGGGTCTTCATCAATATCGTTTATAAAGTCATCGAAAGATAAATTAGCTTCTGAATTACTAGCCATTATAACGCTATAAAAAAGTATTAATTCATCAGATAAAGAATCTATTGAAAATGGTTTCTTTGTTATTTGTTCAAATAACATCATTGCTCTAAAAGTATATTTTAAATTATACTCGTTTCCTTTTATTTTCATTGTTTATTAATTTATAAATAAAAATACCCTTCATACTTGGAAGTACAAAGGGTTATATCTAAATCATTATGCTGTAACTGGTACTTTGGTAAGCGCGCCTGTTCCTGTATATTGTACAGTGTAGGTTGCCTTATCTGAACCAGAAGGCGCATTTAGTTGTAATGATTTGATTAAAATCTTTCCAGTATAATATATAACTCCTGATGTAGTTGTGTCTGGTGTCCATCCGCCAGAAGGTGGTGTGTCTGTTGTACCACCCTTAACACCCATTATAACAGTAATAGCAGTTCCATTTATCATATACTCAAACAAATCATCATATAACAAACCTTCTTCACCTGTAATAGCATATAGGTTTTCAGACTATCCAGACCAACTCAACATATTAAGTTCATTTTCTGTCCAATTACCCCCTGAATCTTTATTGGTAATTTCCTTTATATCACCATCAACAGTCATAGTATGACTAGTTGCAAGTGCTATAGATTTACCAGCGACAAAGAGCATTAAATCTTTTCCTTTTATTGTCATTTTTCTTGAATTTTAAATATTAGCTTTTGTGTAAAACAATCATCTATAAAATCTTCATCAGCATCTATCAGCTGAATATCATCTATTTTAATATTATTATATGTTCCATTTTTATGTTCTAAAGATGATACTACTAATTCTGCAATACTTGCTGAATCAGTATAATTATCAGTACATACTATTAATTCTACGGTATGATCATAATTATAATAACTATCCTTAGTACTTGCAGGAGTACATCCCGATCTTTTATAAACAATAAAAGGATATGATACTGTATTATCCGCAATCAATGGAAATATTCTTTTCTATAAAACATTCGTTATACTAGCTGTACTTGTTAATATATCATATATAGCTTGACCTATTTGTAAACTCATTAGCTTTTATGTTTTTCTGCTATTTTTTGAATTGACTATGAAAGTAGTGCATCCAAACTATCAAAAACTTGTCTTTCTGATTTTTCTTGTGCATTCTTAAAGAAGTATAAGGCATTAATTTTACCCTTATATCCTCCTTTGCCACTTCTTTTTAAAGAGTGAGAATTATTATAGCCCATTATTTTATGTCCCTTTGTATATCTGTCTTTAGTACCTAATTCAAAGAATTTTAATCTAAAATCTCCCATAATATGAACTTTAGCTTCTTCATCAGATACAACATTAACTTTAATACCTCCAGTTAAAGAAGAATTATATTTAATACTTTTTTTGGAGGCATTGTTGACTTGCTGTTTTAGTTCTTGTCTACTAGTTTTAACTAGTATATTTGCAGCCTTTCTCAGTGCTTGTTTCTTAGATTTTTTCTATTCTTTACCTGTTAAATCAGCAAATAGATTTAATACCTATTGGGGATCTATTTCAATATTATTCATTTATTAGTTCTGTTTTAATCGTGATTGATTGTTTCTATTTATCGCTCTAAATAAATAATATTCTATATTTCTTACTATTCCAGATAATACGCATCTATTCTGTGACTTTATGATATATTCTTATGGTGAAATTCACATTCTACATAAAAACAACTTCATTTGCAGAAATAGCTCTACTTCCACTCTCATAATCAACTTGTGCTTTTGTTACAATAAAAGTAGTCCACTATTTAACATTAGAACCATCATTATTTTGAGTTACAGTTTGTTGCTATATGGTTATTTCTTCAGTTAAAAGTCCTGCTCTCATAATTAATAGTGTTTATATAATCCTAATAAATATTCATAAGTGTAAGGTACTTTCTGAACAGAACAAAAAGCTGCAGGTTCTCTATTAGAATATAAATTACCAACTAAGAGTAAAATAGATTGAACTACAGTAGGTGGTAATAAGCCATCTACTAGTAGTTCATCTAAAGCTATGTCTAAATGTAAGGCTACTGCATCTTCTGCAACTTTTATTAATTCTAATATATAAGAATCATCATTAGTAAAAGTTTCATCTATTTGTAAATGTTTCTTTGCTTGTGATACTGTTACATACATAGCTCTTAACAATTATAGATTGATTAAGCAAGTATCTTTACCCCAAAAGATGCGCTACGTCTTGGTTTTGCATCAAAATAGGCATTCACAACTAATCTTACATTACCGTTAGCGGCTTGTGAATATGGATCCACAGTCAAATCAATTCCTCCCCATTGTCCAATTACATAATCAGCGAAGTTACCAATCAAAACACCTTTACTTGTAACACTAGAAGTAGAATATACAGGAAGACCATCAATTTCATTGTCTTCCATCAAGAATTGTGCTGTACCAGTTGCTTTAGCTGTAGTTTTTAATGTAGCCTTAGCAGATGGATTTACAATATAAGCAATGTTTCCATATACATTGTTATTCTCCAAATTAGTTTCCATTGTTACAATATCACTAAATGTAATTGCGGCAGTATCAGCTGTTACTCCATTGAATATACCTGCAGGTTGTGTTGTAGACCCAGCAGTTAAACCTAAAATAGTAGCTTCGAGCTTATTCGTAATAGCCATAACTAAGTCATTCATTAACATTTGGTCAGCAGCATTACTATCTTGTAACAAAAATTGTTTTGAGACATCAACATAAGCAGTTAATCTCTTTGGCGTCAAAGATACTTCTGACATTGTGCCTGCACCATCAGCAGCTGTACTAGTTTCACCCTTCCAGGTTACGTTACTTCCTGAATATACAGGAATTGATACATCACCAATAAGTCCAGTTAAAAATTGTGCTCCAGCTTGTGCCAATACTAAATTAGCTCTTAATGGTTCTAATATGCCTAATTTATCTTCTGCGACATTTTCAATACCTTCACCAGTTACTGTTGCTGCTATAGCTGCTCTTTCTTCTATAGGCAAAACGATCTATCCATTATAAGACTGTCCAGATTTTCTCATTTCAGCTTTACCGGCATCTACCACATTTTGACATCTTTCGTCTAAAGGTTTGCCATTAGCTACACTATTAATAGCTTTTATCAGTGAAAATTTTTCTTTACTCATAGTTCTTTTTTCTGTTTTATTTAAATTGTTTGTTATCTTTCTCATTTCTACATCTATATCTTCCATCTATTTGTTAAGTGAATCAAATTCTTTTTGTTCGTCATCATTTAATCTCCTAGATTCTTTCTATGCGCCATCTAACAACCCATTAGCTTTAATCTTGAGCTATTCTTTTTTGTCTGTTAATTCCAATGTATTAGGCATTATTTAATTTCCTTTCTAAGTTCATTGTAATAATTATCTAGCTTTGTTTTTTCTTCTTTTTTGAACTAATCTAATCCTCTAGTATCAGCAGTAACAGAAGTAGCATCATAGGCTGCCCTATATACTGGAGACACATCTAGAATTTGTGAGAAGCTATTAATTGTTCTCAGATAACTACCATCAGATCTTTTTGTCCAACTATCATCACCAACCACAAAAGCGAATGAGCTTGCTGTAATATCTTCTCTTTTAATACCTTCTAATAATTCATCCCCTAACACCGTATTAGGAGCTTCAAAGGTGTATTTTAAACCTCTTTCATCAATCGTTAAGGATAAACTTCCTGAACCATTTCTATATCTAGCCAAAACACCTCTATCTTCGTTGTGATCTAGTAAACATAAAATATCAGAATTATCTAAGACTCCATCTAGTGCTCGAGGCTATATTATTTCTGTAAATCCTCCTAGATCGTTAGATTCACTATTAAAAATTAAAGCATAGCCAGTCACTTCTCTATTTTCAGGAGCAGTAAGTACTGAATCTGTATTTCTTATTTCTTTTACCATATTAGTTATTTTATTTTTCAATTATTATACATTAATTTGTATGACAATTATTGTTCCATTATAATATCATTATAGATATAATGAGTACTTTAAACGTCATTGTTATGTTTCACTTAAAACGTGGAGCCATATTCAATTATCCATTAGGGAAATCTGTTGCAAAACTAGATAAAGCCTTAAGTCTTGAACTAAAATTAGACCAACCACTAGTAACTTTATATGTAGCCAAACTAGCATCAGGAACATAAATAGGATAAGTAGCACCATTAGTAAAAAGCCATTGTCCTGCTCCTGTAGGAGGAGTTGTAGCTAAACATTTAGCCCATCTGGCAATAACATCTCTTTGTTCAAATGTATTTTCTCCTACTATTGTTACTGTAGATGGTATAGTAATTGTATCAAATTTACACCACTGAAAACTACCATTTCCCATTGTAATTAATCCTTCAGGTAAAATCAAATTTCCAATAAGTGAAGTACACCCTGCAAAAGCATTTGATCCTATACTAGTCACATTGGTTAAATTAGGCAAAGTAGAAAGATTGGTACATCCATAAAATGATTGCTGTCCAATAGAAGTTAAAAGTAAAGTAGTAATTATGGAAGTCAAACTACTGGCTTGATTAAAACAATAATCTGGTATAGTAGTCATACTACTTAAGTCTATTGATAATAGACTAGAACATCTTTCAAAAATACTATTTGATAGACTAGTAACTCCACTCGTATCCCCAATACTAATTAAACTTGTACAAGAATTAAAAGCAACTGAACCAATTTTTTTGCATTTATTAGTTAAATTTAAAGATATAAGTGAAGAACAGGATGCAAATGCATTATTATTGATGGTAACAACGTTACTAGTGTCACCTACACTTGTAAGTTTAGTACAATTTCTAAAAGTACTATCTCCGATAGAAGTACAAGATTGCCCTAAGTCTATGGACTCAAGGTTAGGGCATTCTACACAAAATTCATCATTAATGGTTATAATATTATTTAAACCAGTAATCTGAGTTAAATTAGCACATTGACCAAATTGAGCACCTCCAACAACTGTAGTTAATTTACCGAAGGATATACTGGTTAGACTTCCTCTTCTAAATGCTTCTTGACCAATAGATGTACATTCAGGAAAACTTAAATCAGTAAGAGAAGTACAATGATAAAATCCTCTTTGATCTATAATAGTTACTTTAGATACATCACCTATAGACGTCAAAGCAAAACATTCATAAAAAGCATTTTCTCCTATTTTAGTACATTTATTACTTATATTTACACTAGGTAAAACATTACAACTTTGAAATAAAGAACCATATATTTGAGTAAGACCTGATATATCACCAACATTTTTTAAACTAGTACAATTTATAAAACAACCATACCAATTAGTAACGGTTGTAAACTTAGAACTTAAATTCACAGTTTCTAATGATGTGCAATTTTGAAAACACTGTACTCCTAAAGTAACTATATTACTTAAGTCTATAGACTTTAAAGTTTTTATGTTACCAAATGCCCAGCCACCTATACTAGTAACATTATTGAAATATTTAAGTTCATCAAAACTAGTAAAAGTACTTGAAGCAGAAAAACTTCCTAAATCTGTTACAGCCGCAGCTTGAATTTTAGTTAAACCTGATCCATCTCCCCATTTACTAGAGCATATATTTTGTACTGTAGAATCTTCAAAACGAATATAATATGATCCTGTAATATTTAAAGTCAACGTGGATCCAAAATAATCTTTTAAAGTATCTACTGTGTCCTAATAACAGTTCCCTCCAACATTTATAATCCCATCTAAAACAGGTTTCGGGTAATTAGTTTCATCTGCCAGTCCTGTAGAACTTAAACCATAATATGTTCCATCAGTGATCTTTGCAAGTGTATCTAGAATAGACGTATCACTAAAGGTTTCTTCAAAATTAGTAGCTCTAATATGTTTCAAAGAATGTCCAGAATCAGGTTGAGCATTGATAATTTTGACCAATAATGGAAGACTTGATATGTTTGGGCAATCATTAATGTAATAATCGACTATTGAAGTTAAACAATCAGAAACATCCACGTTATCTTCTGTAAGAATTGGGAAATTCTACAAAACTAAATATTGATTAGTACTTGGATATTTAATATATGACAATCCACACCCTGTTGCTAGTTTAATTTGTGATAGAGATGTTCCACCTGCATACAGTGATCTTAGATGGGTACACGCACTTAAATCAAGAACTCCCGTTAGTGTAGAAATATTTGTTAACTTTAGATTTTGTAAAGAAACACAATTTCCTAATGTTAATCCTGTAATTGCTATGACAATTGAAGATGCTGTATCATTTCCTAAAATTAATTCCCTAAGCATTTTACCTTTAATGATAAGATTTCCTGTGACATATTTATCGTGCCAATCACCTATCGACATTAAATAATTTGCTCCTTGAATAATATTTTGTTGGTCGCCTGTGCCTGATAATTCAACAGGTATTGTACAGACTTCACCTGCAGGGGTTCTACTTCCTTTTATAACAGATGTTCCATTTATAATAGTTGGATACATATTGATTGCAGGGGTTATCTCATAACTGATTAAATTACCTGCAGCTCTTACATTTATAGAGTCAGTACCATCTGCACTAAATTCACCATAAGAATATTTAGACATAATATATTCAATACGTTTCTTCATCCAAGAAGTTTCACAAGAAAACAAATCGCCTAAAGACTGTGTTAGTGGATCAGTATCATTTGTATAAATGCCAGCAATCGTCTTTAATTTTGCAAGATCATATCTCTTCTGATCTGCATTGACTAAAGCTGTACAAAATGCTTCTTTTACATCTAAATAATATTTAGAATACCAAGCATATATTTTTTCAAGATGTGTGCCTGAAGATAACCCCCCTAGACTCTCCATCGCTTTAAGCATAGAAGACATTCCTAATGATATTTCATTGGGGAATGCTAGCTCTAATAAATTCCAAAATACGGATGTTTCACCATTCCATACATTGGTGTTATTATCATAAACATCGTGCACTTCCACATAATAGCCTTTTCTTAATTGACCTTGGTTTGTAATTGGAAAGATTGTATCCGTGTCATCTTGTCTCCATTTCCATAATGATGTATCCGTACCAAATGTATATGGATATGTATTCTTTGCGCGATTATCTGTACCTGCTGAAAATTCGACCCAGTTAGAGTGAAATATAGCATTACTTACATCAAAGTATTTCCCTATCTCGGCTCTAAATTTTGCTATTCTTGCCTTTATAAATACCAAATTCTTAGTGTCATTATCTGTGGCAGAATTTAAAACCTCTGTAGTTAAAGTTACTGTTGTGGTATTTTCAGTCCAAGAATAGCCCTTATCAACTAACTATGTTTTGAGATTTATCGTGCCATTACCTATGTCAGCTCCTATAAAGGCTCCATCACCCGCTTCATAATAGTATAAATTGTATTGATTCTCATCTTTATCCTTAGCTATCCAATAGTCAAACCCTGTTGATTTATATGTGGAAACAGCAGCATTTAATTCTTCTAAAGTTCCATCAAAAGGTAAGATTCTATTAGAACAACTATAGACTAAATTATATGCAGGTATCCATTTAGAAATATTAGAAGCTAATCCTCCGTCAAAGTCAAAGCAATTCGCATTATTGTAGACCCAAGTTGAATCTGTAGTTGAATAAGTAATTCTTGAAGTATTCCAAGGAACTCTAAATAAAGCAGGTAACGGTGAATTATCCGAACCTTCTATTGAAATAAGTCCAGGAAATGTTGTTGTATCATATCCAAAACAATATTTATCACCTTTATCTGGCCCAAATGTAAATTCCCCCATACAAGTATAAACAACAGTTCCATCTTCTGCTGTTGATTTAGAAAATCCAACAAATGGCTCTTGGTATACAGAATGTCTAACTGTTGAATCTAAATCAATAGCTTCATTAGTCAATCCTATTTTTTTAGCCAAAGCATTAAAACTATTTACGGAACCTTCTTTATGATCTTGCATAGATGAAGCCCAGTTCTTTTTAGCAGTTAACGTTGAACACTTGGGTATGTCAGAAAACATTTTAACGATACCAGTCTCTGTCGTTCCATCAGAATAGGTTACGACAGATGTAGACCCTAAAGCAAACTTCTCATTCCATTCCCAATATTTTTTAGAAGATGTTCCTTGTCCAGAACATTTTACCTTAGTAATTGTCGTAGTATTACCTGTAGAAGCAAATGTCATTGTTAATGTCCCTGTTACACTACTAGGATTTGCTAAGTTTGGAAATTCCTTATCAAATGTAAAAACATTCATTTTTGATTTTACTTTATCAAAATCAATAGATGTGCCTAAAATATCAAGAATATCATTATTATTAACCTCTGTTGCTTTTAAATCAGTAGTAGCTAACCAATTAATATAATTCTATTTTACTGCTGAAGAATCTAGTCCTGAATTATATATTCTAATTCCATATATATCAATATCAGCATAATTAGAACCTATAATAATATTACCAGACTATGCCCAATAATCGTTTGAGGCATAACTAAAAACTCTATTTCTTTTGCCATTAATATATATACAACAAAGATTAAATCCTGAATTGCCATATACATCTGGCATTATAACTAATGTCATTCTTATTCTAACATCATTATCTGTAGGAATAGATTGTATGTCTTTATTCTTTAAAGAAGAACTGCAAGGATATACAGAATCTGGGTAAATTTTTAATCCTGTAAAAGTATCATTTGAATCCGTTGCTATTGTAATAACAGGTTTACTGTAGTCTGTTACATTATAGATTTTATAATCTATTTCAATTGTTTTGCCAATTCTTGCACATTCAGTACCAAATGGCTAGTATGGAATATTAACCAGTTCTTCTGCCATTACTCTAAGTAATCTGTGGTCATCATCATCTGTTGTCCAACCATCATTAGTCCAACTCAACCCTGTCCAAGTTGCATTGTAAATAGAGGAATCGACAGCATTTATTATAGAAGTCTTATTACTTTGTGAATTTGTTCTAAGTCTTGAATTTAAATAAAAAATAGCCCCTTCAATAGCTGAATATCCACTTGTATTTGAAACCGTAAAAGTTAATTCATCTGTCAAATCTGATGAATTACTATCTGCAGCCTCTACGACTATTTCAAATGATGTTTTACTTATGTCTAATTCCATTGAATAACCAAATGAGTTTTCTGTAGCAGTAGCAACATTACCTTCGTTGGAGGTATATATAGTTGTTCCATCTTTATTTATACTAAATATCACATTTGATGATGCAAGCCCTGCATCATATATAGAATATTTAAATAGTGTATTTTCTGACCAATTCTTCACATCTGTAGAGATAGCATTCACACACATAAATTTAGATAAACTATCAGACTATACATATATGATATTCCAAGAAATAGTCTTTGTCTTTATTGTAGCATCACTATTCTACAAATATGCACTTATATGATATACTCCTTCTGTAGAAGGGTGTGATAATTTCATATTATAAGCTGTATCAGTATAAGTAGTAGTACCTAGTGATTGCTCATACGACTAAGAATAATTATCCCCTTTTATATTTACAATTAATGTTTTTGATATATTACCTGAAACATAAAAAGGAACTGTAATATCATCCGTGAATGGTGTCCACCAACTAAAATTTGGTGAAGTTAGAGCTAATGATATTGACTAAACTGTATATACTAATGCAGGTGTGATCTGTCCAGAAGTCTCTCCTGTAGCTTTCAACATAACATAATTAGTTCCACTTGATAGGAAAGATGAAATATCCTAAGTAAAATCAACATTACTATTTACATAAAACTAACTAACAACTGTATATACTGAATATTTTGAATTTTTTATTGAAACCTATATTAAACCACGTTCATCTGTGTTTGTATATTCTGTATCCGTTGAATATTTATATTTTGATAGATATGTAAAATCTAAGTAACAAAAATCATCAGCGGAAACGGCTAAGCTCAAAGAAGACAAATTATTCTATAGTTTCATATAATATGTAATAGAGTCTGTAGATCCTCCACTGCCACCGCTACCAAAACCCGTCCAATTGCTAACTGTAGAGAAATCTGAACCTGCAATATCATCTGAAGTAGAAGTATATTGTTTTGCTTCCCAAGTGGTGTCACTCGTCCTGTAGGTGATTATTAATCCTTTAGTATTTATATTAACTCCATCTGAATTATATTTATCCTATAAAGCAGTTATAGCCGTATCTATACTGTAAGTACCATCTCCACAGTATTCATTAATATTGATGATAGGAGATGAAGCTGTTATATTATCTAGTTTGGTCTTATCTTCAGCAGACATTAAACCTGATGATAATTCTGTAGCTTCATTAAAACTACTTCCTACATTATTCCAACTTGTACCATTCCAAGTATAACTCGTGTTATCAGCTATAACACAATAAGTTTCACCAACAGATGGTTTGGTTGGTAATTCATCATAAGTATTAACATTGCCTCTATAATTATATGCAGAAGTTGTTGCACTTATTACATTTGCAGGACTAATACTAATACCAGTTCCCGCTGCTAATTTATTCTATTTTGTAGAATATAATTCTTTAATATCTTTCTATAATGCAGTATCATCATAGCTAGAAGCATTTATTGTAATTGATCCATCATTATTTGTTATAACATTAATATTTGTACCTGATTTAATATCTGATGCTTCTAGCTTATCATCTAAATTTGGCATAACTCCAAAATCAAGATTTGCATTTGTATTTTCAGAAGTCACTACAGTAGCACTTGAATCACTATTTAGTTCTACTGTAGTTTCCCTCTGATTATTTAAATTAACCTTATTGTCATTTGAAGAAGACAAATTTAATGTGGGAGTATTGCTTATGTCAGTGTTTATATTTAATGATAAATTCATTTTAGATAAAAATTAGTACATCCTATTTTAATTTCATCATAATATCCATCTGAGAAATTTGAATTTGCAACTCTAAAGCTATACTAGTAACATATAACTCCTGATTCTAGATTGCTTAAATCATCAGATTTGACAAATGCCTAATCTAAATCATCACTTACAACAATATTAGTAAAAGTCCCATCAATATAACTACATTCTACATAATTTGTAGCATTTGTAGTATAGAAGCGAAGCATAAATTTATTAGTATCGCTTACCCTGATAGTTGTCCCACTACTATCTGTAAAGTTTATATTAAATATAATATCACTGCCTTTATTTATTGTCATTTTCTTCGTTTATTATTGGATTAACAGCCTTGTTTAACGTTTGAACGTTTACTTGTACAAAAGTAGCATCACCATCTGGTAAGGCTGGTAAACTGAGAGATTTTCTAATTTCATTAGGACTGATTGCTCCTATTTGGAATAGAGAATTATAATATTCAGCTAATGACTTTTTGTCAGCTCTAAGTAAACTAGCAGTATCAAATTTTACATCTATTGAATCTTTTTCAGATGGTTTGTATAATTTTCTTTCAAATTCAAGTTCTATCTTTTCAAGTAATGGTGATAGGGTATCTGTTAAAAATGCAAGTTGTGTAGCTTCCACAGTACTATAACTTGATTTGCTAAAATCAAATGCTTTAACTGGGGATACTCCAAAGAACCTACATATATCTATTACATTAAATTCTCTTGTTTCTAATAGTTGTGCATCAGATGGACTTACTGTAATAGGTTGAAAATCCATATTACCTTCCAAAACGGCAACCCCATTTGGTGTACCTGTCTCTGGACTAAATGCTGTTTGCCAACTACATTTAAGATCTTCCTTCTATTTGTTTGTTAAAGTTGAATTCACTTTTAAAATACCAGCCAGATTTGCTCCACCTTTAAAAAACCCTTGTGCGTGTGATTCACTGTCCATTGCTAGACCTAAAGTATTTCTAGCGTGTCGTAATGTACTAATACCATTTATTCCATCATAACTAAAGTTTAATATATGAATCATATTACAACTTTCTATTCTATTAGTAAATCCAGTAACTGAATATACAATATTATCATTTATTGATTGAGGTGGAATTATAGTTACTAATTCTGCTGGAATAAAATATAAAGCATTAGCATTTCCTTTGTCATCTCTCTAAATGTAAGCATAACCATTACCTTTTAAAAGAGTGCTAATAACTAATGTTTTTATAAATGTAAATCTAGTCATTATTGGGTTTGGTTCCCTACATAATAAATTATATGTAGGGTGCGTCATAAATTTTATTCTGTAGCCTTGAGTATCTATTTTATAAGGTTCTAATGGCAGTTGTGCTACAGAATCACTTATTACTTCGACACACCTATAAACAGCACTTAGTAACATCGCTTTATCTGTTGTATAGCTGTTCCCATTATTATATAAGAGATAATTATTTGCAAAACTTCTTTCTTCTTTCTTTTTGTTATTAAACCATTTCATTATTCTTTGTTATTTTGTTCTATATATTAAAGACTCTCAAAGTGTAGTTAAATTGTTATTATTTCATTACTGTAATGTGGGACTTGTAAATACATTCCTAATGATTGAATAGAAGAAATTACTCCATCTATCTTCTTATTTTTCGATGATTTCGTAGGTTTCACATTATCATTATAATCACTTTTTAGCACAACATTTCTGTAACAGAATCTTGTTATCTCACTATTATCTATGATAGCATTACCCGATAATATTAATCTTTCCATTTCTTTTGTTGGCTTATTGAAATTACCTGTTGTTTGTGAGTATTCTTCCAATGGCAAACCTAATTCTGTAGATTTTATAGCCCACTGAGTGGCATTCCATTTATCATATCCAACAACTTTTATATTAACGATCTCACTATTTTTCATCATATCGTTAGTAATATAATCATAGTCTGTAACATTCCCTTCTGTAATTTTAATAAGATTCTATTGCTTCCAGTATTTATATAATTCCCTATCAGATTTTTCAACTAATGCTGATTCTGGTAAATAATAATAGGTCTTAAAGTAATAAATATCATTCTAAACTATCAAGTAAGTTACAGCTGTTAAATCAGAAGTTGCAGATAAATCTACTCCAATATAACAGTCCTATCCTTTAAAATTATTCAAATCAATAGAATTACTTGATTTGATGATATAAGATTCTGGAATCCATACTTCATTACTATCACACCATAAATTTAATGTTTTAGTCTTTACTCCAGTTTCTTCACTAGGATTATTTATTGCTGACTTTACTTGCTCTTTTATATATTTATTTGTTACTGTAACATCCAAGTTCGGAGTACACTTAATCCAATTATTCTGATCTGTCCAGTCATCATTATCATCCATAGAGTAAATGGCAATAAACATACTATCATCATCTTTTAAACCATTTAGTATTTCTATAGCTGTAGTTCTTAGTTGATAACAGGGTAAAGACTTGTCAAATCCTGCTGTTGTAATAGTACAAAGATGAGGGTTCTATCTCATACCCATAGAGGATTTAATAACATCTCTGACCTTACTATTTCTTGCAGAATGATATTCATCTACTAAGCCAAAAGAGGCATTAAATCCGTCTAATTTTGTATCATCAGCGGCAAATACTTTTAATTTACTACTATTCATATTCATCAATATAGAATCTCTATATGCTATTAATCCCTTTGCCTTAGGATCTAGCTATTTGGCAAAATTACTACAAAAATCAAATGCAATTTTAGCCTGTTCTTTAGAATTTGCAGCTAAATCTACTTCAGCACCATCTTCACCATCAGCAATTAGATAGTACATACATAATGCAGCGGCAAGAGCTGTTTTTCCATTTTTACGAGATACTTCGATATAAGAACTAGTAAATCGCCTATCTCCAGTCTCTTTCCAATAAAAGCCTACGATATTTGCAATTATGAACTATTGCCAAGGCTCCAATATGAAGTTTTTCCCTGACGATTTGCCCGTAAAATGTTTTAATATTCCAATAAAACGAATAGCATTATCTACTGTTTTTTCTCTAAATTCAAGTTCAGGACGTTCTAAGTCTTTTATAAACCTTTTGCAGGCTACCTTAATATTGTTACCTGCAATTATCTTACTACTTATAACATCCTAAGCATATTTATAATAAGGTTTCATTTCTTACAAATAGTTTTTCTGTAGCCTTTTTGGATGTTGCACCAAAATTAGAACTTACTTCTTTCTACCATACACATTTAAAATCGTCAGGAGCATTATACTCAGAAATATAAACTTTATTATTCTTACTCATTGTACGGCACCAATCCCAGAACATATCAGAGTCAAAATGATCTTTATATTTGGTGGTTCCTTGATAAGGAGGGTCACAATATATAATAGAATTAGCTGGAATATCTAAAGCATCATAAGAAATACATTCTAGCTTAATTCCTTTAATAGAAATAGCCTGTTTTTTTATATTATTTATTTGTTGCTTCTGATAATTACGGGTATCACCTGTTTTACTTAATCCATTTCCTGCGTATCCAGCAAACCATTTTCCCCTGAAAGAACAAATAAAACCAATAAAGCCTACATACCAATCAGGATAATTATCTTTATTGTCTTTTACTTTCTAATATTCTTCCTTCGTAATATATTCTGGTAAATTCTAATCATTTTGAATAGCCTTTAATAGGGCTATTAGATATTTGTTGCTATCTGCTCCTAATCTGTATTTATGATTTATCTTATCTATCATATTGCATCCACCGACAAAAGGTTCTACATACCACTGTCTAGGCTATAAATCCTTTGTGATAATAGGTATTAAATCTTTTGATAACCTATTTTTACTTCCCATATATACCATATTATCTTAACTCCTTATTTCCTTTTACAAATGTTTCTAAAGGGGATTCTATATCATCATTACCCATTTTTGGCAATTTGGTTCTTGATTTAGCAGTCAAGCCAAATTCAACCATTACTTTCATCGCCTAAGTTTGTGCATCTTTAGCTATCTTTATGAGTGGGTTTGGTGCATAGTTTCCTCTATCACTCGAAATTAGTAAGGTTCCTTGCTATAACTCCTTACTAGCTTTAACAAACATACTGTAATTTCTTGCAAGCATTGTCAACGCTCCAGTATCTACTGTTTCAGAAACTCCATTTTTATCTAATAAATCAATGACTTCTTTCATAAAGTCTTGTGCTTCTTGTTCTATATCTATTGGAATATTGAATTTTTTCATATTAGTTGGTTTTTAATTATTATTATTTCTAATAAAATACATTTATTTGTAATACAAATTTGCATTGAAAATATATTGAAATTTATTTTGTTGTACGACAAATTATTACTATTATTGTATTACAAAGAATGAACAAAATAATACTATGAAAGCGGAAAATAAAAGTGAGAAATTAGTTGTGAGATTAACACCATATCAAGATTTTATGATTAAAGAGATAACCAAAAAATATAATGTTAGTAAGTCATCACTAGTTAGATTCATTCTTGATGAATTTCTTAATAAACTAGAAGAAAATGAACAATAATTGGAACGTATATAAAAGGAAACAAGTAAATATTCAGAAAGCAATACATAATGATGAAGTGTCGGACTTATTAAGTTAGCATTACGGATATTTACACAGTTTATTGGTAAGGTCTAGTAAAGACGAAGATACTTTTAATGATACATTTTTAAAATTGACATATTGCTACCAATCCGATAATGATTTTATAGAGCAATACAAATATTACTTCAGTATGCTTAAAGGAGCATATTATAGAGATAAGAAGGTAGATAATTACAGATTATAGTTCACTAATGATTATTCAATATAAAATGCCATACTTAAATAAGTCAAAGAAGAAAGTAGTTCCAAGCATAAATAAATAGGAAAGAGACAAGATATATCAAACTACTAAATGGAAAGATCTTAGAATAGCCAAATTAATATAGCAACCTCTATGTGAGATATGTCTTGAAAAAGAAATGATTACGCCAGCCATTGATGTACATCATATAGATAGTTTCACTAAATATGAAGGCATAATGAAATTACAAAAAGCTTATGATTTTAGTAATTTAATGTCATTATGCAAGCAGTGTCATCAATTAATTCATAATAAAAATAACAAGAAAAAATTAGAATAATATTTTGTTTGATAAAAAATATATGTATATTTGTGTAGTTGTGAAATTAAGCAAGATTTTTATTTCAAGTGTAACCAAATTTTGCAAATTATGTCCTTATAGATACTAAAAAAGTTACACCCGAAAATAAGCAAGATTTTAATAAGCGTAGAAATGCGCTTATTATTTTATTCCAAGTGGAACCCAAAATAATTTCTATATATATAAATGAAATTTTAAAATTCTAAATCATTCAATAGAATTAATATTTTAGAATTAAGGCATTCGAGGTTGTAACAAAATATAGATATTGATAAAATTAAGATTAGAAAGCGAGGTTAGAAAATGGTTCCACCGACCTCAAATCATTTTATGGTGTAACCTGAATTAGTAAGACAAAATGAGAAGACAAAAGACGAAAGTATTAGACAGCAAGAAGTATTTAAACGAACAAGAGATTCAATTACCCAAAAATTCAATATTTGATAAAGGCAGAGTAGGATGTGGAGGAACTACAATAGCTCTAGAATCTAAAGAACCTTATATTATATGTGTTCCTTTTGTTTCTCTTATAGAGAATAAAATATCACAATATGATAACTTATATGGTTTTTATAGCGGACACAATTTAAAAAGAGATTTACAAGAGTATTTAGATAATACAGACGTGCCTAGAATATTAGTTACTTATGATTCATTAGCTAAGTTAATGAAGTGGATTAATCCTAAAGACTACAAAATATTAATTGATGAATTACATATACTATTTACTGAATATTCGTATAGAAGGGAAGCAGCTCAAACAGTACTGCAAAATTATATGAAGTTTAAGGAGTTTTGCTTTATGACGGCAACCGTATTAGAAGATGAATTTATGTTAGATGAATTAAAAGATATTCCTATTGTTGAAGCTCAATGGAACAATCTTTCAGAAGTAAGAGTACAATCAATAAGATGTAAGGGTAAGGTTAAGGATTCAGTTGCAAATATAATAAATGACTTTATACAGAACAAATATGATGAAAATGTCTATTTTTTCGTTAATTCAGTAAGCTATATAAAAGATCTTATTAGAATTTGTGGTCTCACAAGCAATAATACGAGAGCAATATATTCAAAAAATAATACTACAGATCTTGGTATTGAAAGAGGAATTACACTAGATACTCCTAAAAAGATAAATTTCGTTACTTCTACAGCATTTGAAGGCTCAGATATTTATGATGAAAACGGGTTGACTTTCATTATTTCTGATAGTGCTGAAACTCAAACTTTAGTTGATATATCTACAAAATTTCAATAGATTGCAGGTAGAATAAGAAATAGTAAATATTCAGATAAAATATATCATATATTTAAGCATACGAGATATAGTGATTTAGATTATAATGAGTTTAAAGCCTTTACAGAAAAGACCATAAAGGACACAAAAGAAATGATTCAAGACGTTTCTGGTAAGGATTATGCCATCAATCTATTTACCAACACTCTTTATGTGAACAAAATAGATAATATATTTAGGTTTGATCCTAATAGAGTAAAAATTGATTTATATAACTACAAGATATGCAAGAATATTTATAGCTTGAGAGTCATTTTAAATATGGAATATGAAAAATATAATTACAAGGTTGATTGTTATGATATGATAGCAGAAAAAATAGTTAATGAAGACTTAATTAAGCAGTCATTTGAGGATATAGTCAAAGCATTAGAGGAAGAAAATAAAGATATATATAGATTAGAAACTCCAATAAAAGATCTAGCATATAAGAAATATCCATTTTTAAAAGAAGCCATAAAGAAATTAGGATTTGATGGTATTGCAAAAAGTAATTATAACATTACTAATATAAAGAATAAATTAATATGTAGATTGGATGAATCCGAAGATAATAAGATATTCAAGTTGCTAAATAATAAAATAGATACTGGAGATTTTGTTAGATCTTCCAAAGTAAAATCTATATTGGAAGCAATATATAAAGATCTAAATATTAAGAAAGTAGCTAAATCAACGGACTTGACTAGATGGTATGAGGTTGAATCCTCATCAAAAAGAATAGATGGTGTAAAAGTAAAAGGATACATAATAAATAGACCTAAAATTATATTTAAATGAACAAATTTCAAGAAGCAGAGACAGAGGGCAGAGCTAAGTTTTAGTAGATATTAGATTAGTGTAAATTCACGGGTTAGCCAACAATAGATTAGTTTGATAGAGTAGATTATAAATTCCTTGACAATAAAAATAAAGAATGGAATGTAGAAATAAAATGTAGAGATAAAAAGTATGAATAGTATGATACATATATGTTGGAAGTTTCTAAATATGAAGCATTAAAATAGTTTGATAGAGCTTTATATGTTTGCTTCTTTGATGATGTAGCATATATCTTTAACATTAATAAGATAGAATATAATATAAGGTAGATTTACTGCAATAAAACAACAGTAGAATCTACTGGTAAAGTAAAAAAGTCGGTGATAATGATCCCAAAAGAAGTTGGGGTTAGATTAATATTTAAAGACAATAAATGGCATAAAGAATGAAACAATTATTTATGATAATATTTAGCTTAATATTATTTAGTTGCAATTAGGATAAAGTAAATATTCCTAATGCCACTATTGAAAGAGTCATAGAAGTAGATAGCTTACATAATCCAGTAGGTAATGATTATGATATATTTGATAAGAAAGAACCACTGTGTAAAGGATTACTTGTAATATATACTAAAGATGGAATAACAACACACGATTATTTACTATTAGATTCAGATGGAAATATAATCAATAGCAGGCGTAAAATTATGAGCGAGATAAAAAACTAAACATAGTCTTCATCCAAAATCAAATACGTTATGTTTAACTTTTTTTACACAGATTATATTACAACATACTGTAAAATAAAGTACTTTTGCCTCAATATTGTTTAACTTTAAAAAGGAGGTATATATGGATGAATTAAAAATTGGTGATGTTGTTTATTTTAATTCTAAAAAAGATTTACTTATGACCGTTACATTTACGAGTCCTACTTCAGTTCAATGTATGTACTATGATATAGAAAAAAAAACTTTTAAATACACACCTGAGATTCCAAAAGCTACTGTAACTAAATACGAAGAACGCAGCGATTAACTAAAATAAAAAATAGCCATTCAGTAAATGAGTGGCTATTTTTTGTATATAGACTATTTAAGTCCATTTGTAAGTGTCAAAGGGGGTATGGGGTATAATTTTATTTAATTTGGTGGGTAAACCCCACGCTACCGACTTTTACACGATCTTTAATTTTTGAATATCTAAATAGGGGGTTATTAAATTTGCCTATTTTAGGCTTCATATTCATCAATTAAGTAGTCATCACTTTGCATATACACTTCATCATTAGCTATTTCTTGTTGCCATAATTCATTTAGTTCTATCTCAGTAGGTATGTCATCATTATACAAACCTAAGTCTTTCTTTTTACGAAGATACATTATCCATATATATGGATCAGCATATTTCTTTCCAATTTCCCAAATTATATTATTTATTTTAGACAACTTATTTGACAAGTCAGGATCTACTATACAATCTTTAATATTGTTATTATAAGAAGTAAGAATATCAACAGCTTTATTCACAATAGATTCTTTTATCTTATGATCTTTAAAACCTAAAAATATATCACCAGCAAATAACTTATTAAATACATCTATTTGCTTTGATGTATGTATTTCTTCTATTGTTTTATCTGTACTTTCAAGTGCCTCTTTATTTTCCTTTTCCAAAAATGCTTGTGCACCGTCTTTAGACGTAACACCAACATATTTATTAAATGCGTCTTCTGTTTTATGTCCTGTCACTTTCATTATTAATCTCGATTGCATACCGTCTTTTATCGCATTATTTATGAATGTTCTTCTGCCTGTATGCGTTCCTATTATTGTCCACGCTTCTACATTCCTACTTTCTATTTTTGTACCGTTTTCTTTTTTAATAGTAACTACTCTTGTAATACCAGCTTCTTTTGCTATATTCTTTAATTCTTGATAATCATTTGCACTAGGTCTATTCGCTATCCTTTGAGTTATCTTTTGAGTTATTATAGGTGCACCATTATATTTATCATATATTGTTTTTGCTTCTTTCAATAAGGGTGCATAAACTATATTATCTTCTTTTACAGACTTATATTTAATAGCAGTACCAGTTTCAAAACTTTCAATCGTACCTGTTTCGTTCATTGCTTTCAAATCACTAAAACGTTGACCTGTACGACAAAGAAACACTAAACAATCTCTTAATAGTTCTTTTTTGCCCGTTAATGATAAATTCCATAAGTTTTCCACCTCTTCTTCTGTTAAAAAAGGTTTATCTGAATCATTGCCTTTTTTTGATTTTGTTTTCCTATACCCAGAGATTCTAGTATTATCATACGAACCTCTCTCTGCACACTTATTAAGTATGGAAATAATACTATCAACTACTCTATTTGCACTTGTTACCCCTATATTTTTTCCTCTTATTACCCTTTTCAAACTATAATCAAAAAATTTATATAATGTAGCAGAATCAATATCATTAATTGTCTTGAGATTTTCCGTTTGAGCAAATTCACAGAATTGTTTAATATGCCCATAATACACATTTTTTGAACTTTCTTTCATTGGATCTTTAGAAATAATATCATTCATTGTAGCGTTTATATTACTATTTTCTTTTTTATTCATATCTTTATAAATAAATTGTTTAAGAACTGATGACTTATTGTCTAGGTCATCTAAATGATCACAAAGATACAGTTTATATTTGATAAAATTATTCCTAAATTCTGTAATTTTAGTATTTACAATTAAATTATTTTTGTTATCTAGTTCAGATAGTCGAAAACTAGTATAACACTCCTGCTTCTCTTTGTTCCAATGTTCGGGATATACTTTCACACCCGTTGCAAAGCGGAGTTGCTTACCATTCATATAAACTATGAAGTAGATATTTGTTGGTTTCACACTCTTTGGTTTCCTTAGATTAAAGTTGCCTCTTAATTCATTAATAAAATGTTGTTCCATCTTGTAGTTACTTTTGGTATTTATTGGCAATATTTACGACCATTCCGAATACAACAATTTTTATAAAGCATTGATAGCCAATTATCGAAAAAATCTTGCATATCTCAGTAAAACAAAGTATCTTTGCAAAACTTTTAGTAAGAATTTAAATTAAAACTCAAAAATATATGATGACAGCTAATGAAATCCGCGACTCCTACAAGAATTTTTTTGAGTCGAAAGGACACATTATTGTTCCTTCAGCACCGATGGTGATCAAGGATGACCCTACACTTATGTTTACAAACGCAGGGATGAACCAGTGGAAGGACATTATCCTCGGCACACGCGATCCAGAACCACGCCGCCGTGCTGACTCACAGAAGTGTCTCCGTGTAAGCGGCAAGCATAATGACCTTGAGGAGGTCGGACACGATACTTACCACCACACCATGTTCGAGATGCTGGGAAACTGGAGCTTCGGGGATTATTTCAAAGAAGGTGCCATTGATATGGCATGGGAATATCTGGTTGATGTTCTACACCTCGATCCAACCTGTCTTTATGTTACCGTCTTCGAAGGTTCTAAGGAAGAGAATCTGAGCCGCGACGACGAGGCTGCTTCATATTGGGCAAAACATGTTTCTGCTGACCATATCATTGACGGCAATAAACATGATAATTTTTGGGAAATGGGTGATACAGGACCCTGCGGACCTTGTTCGGAGATTCACCTCGACTCCCGTACACCAGAGGAGAAAGCGAAGACTTCTGGACGCGAACTGGTAAACAAAGACGATCCACAGGTTATTGAGATATGGAACCTTGTATTCATGCAGTTTAATCGCAAAGCTGATGGTTCATTAGAGAAACTCTCTATGAACGTTATTGATACCGGTATGGGATTCGAACGTCTGGTGCGTGCCCTGCAGGACAAGCATTCCAACTATGATACCGACGTATTCCAGCCTATCATCAAAGAGATTGGACGCCTGTCCGGCTTCGAATATGGCAAGGATGAGAAGATTGATATTGCAATGCGTGTGATTGCCGACCACCTCCGCGCAGTGGCATTCTCCATCGCCGACGGTCAACTGCCTGGCAATGCCAAGGCCGGTTACGTCATCCGCCGTATCCTTCGCCGTGCCGTACGTTACGCATACACATTCCTCGGTCAGAAAGAGGCATTCTTATATAAACTTCTCCCTATTCTTATTCAGGAGATGGGTGCAGCATACCCCGAACTTCCGGGCCAACGTGAGCTTATCGGCAAAGTGATGAAGGAAGAGGAAGACTCATTCCTGCGCACTCTCGAGACTGGTATCACCATGCTGGCAAAAGCTATGGACGAACTGAAGTCAGAAGGAAAGAACGAACTGGATGGGACAAAGGTATTCACTCTGTTTGATACTTTCGGATTCCCTCTCGACCTTACCGAACTTATCTGTCGTGAAAACGGATTTACTGTAGATGAGAAACAGTTTGATGTTGAAATGCAGAAACAGAAAGAACGCGCACGCAACGCCGCAGTTGTAGAGACAGGAGACTGGGTTATCCTCAAAGAAGGCGAACCTACATTCGTGGGTTATGACTTTGACGAACACGACTGTACCATCCTTCGCTATCGTAAGGTGACACAGAAGAAAAACAGTTATTATCAAATAGTACTCGATTACACTACGTTCTATGGTGAGATGGGTGGTCAGGTAGGCGACTGCGGTGTCATCTGCAGTGAATTCGAAACCATAGACATCATCGACACCAAACGTGAGAACGGCATGTCTGTACATATCACCAACAAACTGCCGGAGCATCCCGAGGTTGATTTCATGGCTTGTGTGGATACCGATAAGCGTAATGCAAGTGCAGCCAATCATACCGCCACTCACCTACTCGACCAAGCGCTCCGCGAAGTACTTGGCGACCACATCGAGCAAAAAGGTTCATTTGTATCACCAGATACATTGCGCTTTGACTTCTCTCACTTCCAGAAAGTGACCGATGAAGAACTGCGTCAGGTAGAGCGTCTCATTAATGAGAAGATTCGTGAAGACCTGCCTCTACAGGAGCATCGAAATACCCCTATTGAGGAAGCAAAGAAGCTCGGTGCCATCGCCCTTTTCGGAGAGAAATATGGCGACAAGGTACGTGTCATACAGTTTGGTAACAGCGTAGAGTTCTGCGGTGGTATCCATGCAAAATCCACCGGCCGCATCGGTATGCTCAAGATTATTAGTGAAAGCAGTGTTGCTGCAGGTGTTCGCCGTATCGAGGCAATGACCGGCAAACAAACAGAAGAGGCTATGTATATGATTGAAGATTCAATTAAAGCTATCCGCACCTTATTCAACAATGCAGCAGATCTGGAAAGCACTCTGAAGAAATATATTGAAGAGCATTCTGATATGAAGAAGCAGATAGAAAGTTTCCAGGCTAAGGCTGTCGAGGAGATGAAACAACGACTTGTTGAAGGAGCCAAGGATGTCAACGGAGTCAAACTGATTACCGCTGTACTACCCATCACTCCCGAAGCATCTAAAGACCTCGTCTTCAAGGTTCGGGAACAACTGCCGGAAAACATGCTCTGTGTCATCGGTAGCAAGTTCAATGACAAGCCTCTACTCAGCGTCATGATTAGCGAAGACCTCGTCAAGGACAAAGGTCTCAATGCTGGCAAGATGGTGCGCGAAGCTGCCAAACTTATCCAAGGTGGTGGTGGCGGTCAGCCTCACTTTGCAACAGCAGGAGGCAAGAATACCGACGGACTGTCAGCAGCAGTAGACAAAGTGGTAGAGTTGGCACAACTCTAAACAGAAATAAAAACACAAATGATGGGGTGTGTCAAAACTGACACACCTCATTTTGTTTACAGCTTCACCATTTTAAAATTCTTTTTAAAGAAGACAATATACCATCCGATTTCTTCTGAGTCAGTCCGAAAACATTGAATATCTGTTCCCTGATTGCTGCATTCTTAGGATTTCGCAGATCCTGTTTACCATAACCAGAATCCCAATACGGATCATTGGATTGCTTATTGACACATGCTCTCATGATTTCAGGTATGGTCATGATATCCAAGTGGAATCCTACCCCACTCTGGTCATAAGTGCCAATGGGATCAACTTCCGTCAATTCAGCAATCTGTTTCAGACAGTTGTTTCTTTCAAGTTGTCGGAATATGAAACCATGTTGAATAAATATAAATGTCTTATGAGTATCATCATGTATATAACTCGACAAAGATATAGGCATGTCCACTTCGTCTTGCTCAAGTTCTCTGTTTCCGATAATCTCATATTCGCCATAAAAGAACCTGTTGTCAAAAATAGGTTGTGAGGGGAAGGCACCAAGTGCAGCCAAATCATTGATATCTATATCAGGAGTGTCACTGATGATGTGATACACCTTAATCACAAGCGATTTTCCCATCAGTCCGGCAAACCATCTGTTTTGCTCTCTGTCAAAACTCGGATCCTTTCTGTATTTAGAAACATCAAACAAGATTCTTCCAAATCCCCATTGATGTTGATCTATTCTGAATCGAAAAAAGTCACCAGCCTCAAACTTACAGTGTTTTCGTTTGGCAGTACGGAAAGCTTCAAGTGAACACCGGTCATAATCAGTGAGTCCTTCCATCCATCTTCTGACGAGACCTTCAAGTCCGGTCAAGTCATCACTTTCCGATGGCAAGTTGTCATAAGTACAATAAGTAATCTGAGTTGTATAGTTGACGATAGCCATACAACCACTACCATAATTCAGAAAGACACCCCTCGGATTGGAATTATCCATCGCAGATGCTGTCAGTTTTCTCGGTTTTCCTTTTCCCGTCTTTGGCAAGATGAACGTATGTGAATCATCTGACTGCATGTCATAACTGAATTCTGCATACGAGATACGCCTTTTGGTTTTATAATCTTCTCTGATTACAACACTCTTACGGATTGTATTACCATCAAGATAAATCCAGTGCAAATCAGATAGATGCTTCTTCGTCCATCCGCATTCCACTTCATCGAGTGCCAACGCTCTGCGCTGTTCATTGTTCAATTCAAATATTTCCATTTATGATTGGATATTCTATCATATTTGTCAAGTCTTACCTTTCTCTGAATTCCCTGACAAAGATAGTTAATTTCCGCTATAAGGAAATATTAAAGATTAAATATTTGAATACTTTCTTATCTGAAAGTAAAATTATTTAAACATAAATACATATCTTTGCTCCATAAAACTTAAAAATATGATGTGGGAATATTTACAGCCCGTGAGAATCATCTTCGGTAACGGGACCATCAATCGGTTAGCAGAAGAGATAACCAAACTTAACTGCAGCAACGGACTTCTGATTACATCCAGATCGTTCGAAAAGAGAGGGTTTGCAGAACATATCAAGCAGATATCAAACGGAAGTATCAATCTTTCTTACTGCCATGTTTCTGCCAATCCTACTGTGACAGAATGTGATAAATGTGCAGACATACTGCGACAAAACCATTGCGACTTCGTTGTAGCTATGGGAGGCGGAAGTGTGATGGACTGTGCCAAAGCAGCCGCGACGTTCTGTCTGACAAACAACCAATCAACCGATTTTCTCGGCACGGGTAAAGCCATTCCCGAGAGCCATCTGCCACTCATCGCCGTGCCCACCACGGCTGGTACAGGAAGCGAAACAACATGCGTGTCAGTACTGTCAGACCATGAACGCGGCATCAAAGCACCAATGAACTCCAACGGTTTCTATCCTACCGTAGCTATCGTCGATCCGGAACTGACTTACACCGTACCGCCTCATACTACAGCCTGCACAGGATTCGATGTCCTCTGTCATGCCATCGAGGCCTACTGGAGCATCCACCACCAGCCAATATGCGATGCCTTGGCCATACATGCCACCCGATTGGCTCTCGACAACATCACGCAGGCGTATGATAATCCCCTGAACAAGCAAACCCGCGAGAATATGGCAGAAGCATCGGTGACAGCAGGATTAGCCTTCAACATGCCTAAGACGACATCGGCGCACGCCTGTTCCTACCCTCTTACCAACCTTCTCAATATCGCCCACGGGGAAGCCTGTGCCATGACTATCACGCATTTCATCAGATTCAATGCTGATAACGGATGTGACAGAATAGAAAACCTTGCGAGGATGCTCATTTATAAAGATGCCTACCAGATGGCAGACGCTATCGACATCATGAGAGAGCGCACGGGAATGATGATGAATCTGAAATCATTCAATCTTACTGACGAACAACTGGAGGCATTAATACAAGGAAGTAAGCATCCCAACCTCCTAAACAATCCGATACCTGTGTCTGAAGAGTTTCTAAGAACATTGTATACTAAGCTAAGATAGGAACAAATAACAATTTTAATCTGCGTTTCTATTCACGAATTCATCATTCATTATATTTGTTAACATCTTCATTTTGATTCCACGTTTTCCGACAACTATCTGATAATCAGCAATAAGCCCGTGGAATCAAAGCAACTCGTATCCAATATATAAGTTTATCAAACCTTATATGTTTAATAAATTCATTATATAATTTTATTATACAATGAACAGAGCACCTATTCATGTTGTCAACATAATTCTAACTAATTCATATAAAGCATTTTAGATATCTAAATGCTTATATTTCATTATCCAGAATGATATCTATTTCTATTTTCCCCTGTAGGGGAAGATGTTTCCCCCTAGAGGGGAAGATATATACCCCTCTAGGGGAAAATACAGAAATCATGTATTTTGTCTATTATTTTATAAGCTTATGGAAGGTAGTGCCTATCTTTTCGAAACCAATTTGCTAATGGGAAATAAATCCGCAATTATAAGGAAAGTCTCATCTTAAGGAAATGACTCCAAGTGAGAAGACAAACAAAACCGGCAGGACATAACAAGTATGAAAATTTGTCTCCACCGCAAAGTATCTGAAAACAAGATTATTACATCAACCAGTGGAATCAAAATGGACAAGACACAATGCTATTCTTCTTTATGCAAATTTTAAATAACAAATAAGACTATCACATTCTGAAAATCTAATAGGAAATCTGTTCCAATCGTTTTCCTTCGCGCAAACTATTACGTAGCGAAAGCAACTTATCATCAAGAATCTGTAGTTTTTCGAGATTGCCTTTTTCTGTTTTAGAAGTAACAAGAACCTTACTAATACCTCCGTTTTTAATGATGAGCCTCCGTTCTGCCATCAACGCAAGAATAGGATCGTGAGTAGCAATAAGCACAATTTTCTCTTTTCTTACCAATAAATTAAGTGCTTTCTTCCTGTCAATACCCGCATTCTCTATTTCATCAATTAATACAACCGGAGATGAACTCAAGAAGGCTGTATCTGCAATCATCAAGGCTCTCGACTGACCTCCCGAAAGAGACGTTACAGGGGTCTCTGTTGTAAACGGTTCTCCGGCCAACAAATTAGCCTGTTCTACAATCTGCAAAGAAATCTTCTCCGGATTCTTGATATATCTGCTTGACGCATGCATCATAATAAAATTAATGACAGAAGTATCCATTACAAAATTCATGTTTTGAGATAATTGTGCCACTAATTTATGTTCTAATGAAAAACGGTATTTAGGATCTGCTATTTTACCATTGATAAAAATAGTCCGTCCGGTTGGAGTATCATTTTGTGCCATCCACTCTATATCTGCAAGCAAACGGCTTTTTCCTGACCCTGTAGGGCCAACGATACTTGTAATAGTACCTTTGTCCAAGACAACCTCTACATCTTCAGCAACGCCACTTTTATCATGACCACCTATTACCGTTATGGAAGAAACCGTCTCATTATTATACTGTTCCAAACCGTCATTTCTAATCAGGAGATCATTAAGATTTTCAATCAGCTTGCTCTTTTCTATACCAATATCCTCATAATCATCAGAATGTAAACGATCTAATGACTGTGCCAGAGAATATTTTTTATCACTGAAAAGCAAACCATAACTACTAAAGAACGTAATAATTTCAGGACGTTTGACAGATAAGTCTTCAATACTTTCCTCTAATATTTCATTTATTGTTTCCATCATCATTTTATTTCTAAGTTCATAAGACTCATATTATACTTTTATTCTTTTTATGTTCCCCATCTGGAAATCACGGCCTATCCGGATTTCGCCCAGACAATAGGAACATAACGCTGACGGCATAGCAAAACGTAATCTCTCACCTTCAAGTGAAGATACGGAACTGGCATCTTTGAACAATGATGCCAACTCTGAAGCACCTTGTCCTGTTATACCATTGATATGCATAATTTTTGCTTTTGGATTTGCCTGCCGAACCTTAAATGCGAACACTTCACGTTCTGCCTGAGAGACAATATCGCCACGAGTAATAATTACTATATCGGCATACTTCAGCATAGGCCCTATTTTCTTGGGTGTATTGATACCCATCAGATTATCGATTATACAAACAGCCATTACATCTTTGATATGCGGAGAACAGCGGTTGCACAATCCGGCACTTTCGGAAATAAGGAAATCACAATTTTCATTCTCACCCCACTTTACACAATCCTCGACATTGCTCACAAAATAATGGTCGGGACATATATTGCCTGAAAGACCAACGCGCACTGGAACGCCCAACGATTCAAATAATTTATCATCGTCTGTAAGCAGACAATCAAATTTAATGACTCCTACTTTCTTTTTATCAGCAATAAGAGATTTAATAACATGAACCAAAACACTGGTCTTACCTGATGAGGGCGGACCTGAAACCGTTATCAACTTCATACCTATATATTTTAAATATTAAAAACATCCTTATCTAAACCTTCAAACAATTTAGAAGTTACCATTGCACAAATATCTTCATAATCATATTGCATCAGATAGCCCCAATCAGCGAAACAGTAGTTTTTATTCCAATCCACTTCATCCGCTAAATAAAAATCACCATGATGAAAATTCTCCCGCATCTTTTCACTGAAAACAAAATCAATGATCGGCTGACATTCACGTATTTTTGAAGCTTTTACATACATCAACATCGGTGCGAGAAGCGGACCTTCATCGAATTCGAGTATAGCTCCATTTTTTTTAGAAGGCATGTGGACTGTAGCCGCATTAGGAAGAATATTAAACGGCGTTCTACGTTCTTCGTCAGTATCGAGACGTTTCAAGATCTCGGCAAAATGCCAGATATTACGGATATTTTTACCCAAATCGATAATAGCCTGATCACCCATACGTTCTTTTAGAATCAACAGCAATGCAGCAATACTGGGTTTGCCATGATATCCATGCACACTAATTAGTCCTTTATACATAGGATCTACAAGATCCGCCCACTGTTTGGGATATGGAACATCAGTCTTCAGAGACAGATCACAAACAACATTCCAAAATCCTAAGCCAGCAATGCCAATATTCTTTTCCGTTACCAGTGTCTGATATTCAGAAGACATTTTCTTAATCACATCTTCAGAAATGGCAGGAACATAAATGCGTGTATCGATAAAACGCTCCTTAAAATCTTTAGAGAATACGGTGTGAAGTCCTGAAGCTAAAAGCACCTCAGGTATCTCTTCTTCCGTTTTTGCCATTTTCAACTCTTCTTCAATATTCTTCGTTTGTCCGTCATACAGAGATGGGGAATAAAACGGCAATTCACTTGTTTCGTTAAAGTGAGGGACAAAGGCTTCCAAACATTCACGCGTGGTAACCTTAAGAGGACAAGGAACGTTAATAAACAGATTTATAGCATTCTTTTTCAGCAAGGGTATTCCATTAGCTGATTTTCCGGAACGTGACGGAAGCAGGCACGCGTCTAAGATAGACACATCCATTTGAGGTTTATAAACAAGGTGCTCCATTTTTTCGTTTTTTTTCGTTTACACTTTTTTTACTGCATATCAATCCTTTAGAACTAGGATTAAGAATTTCATTTAATTGTTTATCTGTAATTTTTGTATGATAAAATATTTCAAAATATTCCTTAGTCACCGATTTTATATCAAAATGATATAACTCCGGATAAAGTAATTTCGCAGTCCATACTGCTCCAAGAATTCGGCTAGGACCTGGAGGGCGGTCAAACCATCCGAATGGAATATAAGGAATTTGATAAACCTTATTATTTTTAACTGCTTTCAGTGACTTCCAAACCTTTTCTTTTGTGATGCACTGATAGGTAGTCAGCATAGTACTCATACCGGTCCAACATAAAATCACATCAGGATTCCACAAAAGAATCTGTTCCATGGAAACCGGACTTAATCCGGAACCGGGAAGTGCGTCCACATTAGCTACATTGGTAGCTCCAACCAAATCAATAATCTGACTATGCTTAGAACCGGAAGGATCTGTCCCCGTTCCATTCTCCGTTTCAGCATAATACACACGCACTTTTTTATTGTTCGGAATCTTTTTAGCTGTTGAAATAATCTGGCCAACATACTTATTATAAAATGATTTCATTTTATCTGTTTGTTTACGACGATTCAGCAAAGTTCCCAACTTATCAAAAACTTCAGGGAATCTAAGCATATTTATATCCGCGACAAAAACCGGAATACCTGTTTTTTTACTTAGTTGGTCAGCATCATCTTTTGTTTTATTATTAATGTCAAAATAAGAAATGATAACATCCGGCCTATTTTTAATCATCTCTTCAACAGAACCATCAGTATAAGGTAACGCCTTATATTGCGGCTTCAGATAAGGAATAGAAGCCTTATTAAACTGCATTGTTCTACAAGCAAGAAGAGCCGGATCTATCATATAAAGCAATACCGTACCCGGGTTTTGTGTATAAACTTTCCTGATCGTATCGGGCACTTGTATTGTACGCCCGGCCATATCGGTGACGGTTCGGTACTTTTTTGAAGACGACGGCTTACTACAAGCTACCAGAAGTGCTCCAATAGCTATAATCCCTAATATTCTTTCAATTTTTACATTCATAACCAACTTCATTTTTTTTCTGAAAAATAATCCAAGTTCCGGCTTCGCTTTTGTCAACGTAACCATCTATTTTCAACTCAGTTAATACATCTTCAAAACATTCAGACGCATGCTCTCTCATCCTGTCTTTCATCTTGAATTCAGGATCAGAATTTCTTTTTCCCATAATTTCGTTCTTCAATTCCACAGATCCAAAGCCACCTCCTATATAGGCCCATCCACCAGGTTTAAGAACTCGATATACTTCTGAGATTCCTTTTTCTACATTTTCCCAAAAAAAGATTGAGCCACGACTTATAACTAAATCGATCGAATTATCCTTAAAACAGTCCATACATTCAGCCATGCCCTGTAGAGCATCCACTCTGTTGGATACACCATTTTTAGAACTATTCTCAGATACCAAATCAACACATTCCTTTAATAAGTCATATACGGTAATATGTAAATTCGTTATTTTTGCCATGGAAATGCCAAGCATTCCGGGACCTCCACCTAAATCAATACATTCACCCTGAGTAACATGTGTCTTATCCACAATCTGAGAGGCAATAACCGGATATATTTTCTTAAAATACCCGTTCATCACCTTCTCATTATACTCTTGAACATCCATTGTATACATTTTACTATTAATTTAATCTATTAGAATTTTGCACGAACACCTATTGAGAATTGACGACCGTAATCCGGATAAACAGGGGATATGGTACAATAACGAACATCACCAATATTAATAACACGTCCATAAACCGAAAAATGGGTCTTAGGAATCGCATAAGAAAGAGATGCGTCAACATTAATAAAATCACCTACATAATCCACTTCATCAGGAGTTTTCTTCATTACAAAACGGTCACCCACATAACGACTGATATATTTGCCATACAAATCCAAAGAAAGACCGTATTTGGTAGCACCTAACATCCAGTTAATTATCGTCTGGGGTATTTGATTATAACGTGAAGTAACTCCATTCTCCGTTTGATCAGTACGCATAAAGGTAGCATTGATATTTGAATATAGCATACCAAAATATTTAGGACTATTCCATATAATGTCAACACCATAAGATTTCAAATTAACATTCTCAATGTATTCACTTTGTGAACCGTCGGCATTATCATATAATATACCGGTATAATCATACGCACTTTTACGATTCATAAAGAATCCTGTAATTGTGATATCGCCTAAATTAGGAATTGTCTTCTTAACACCTAAATCAATATTTAATCTCTTTTCATTCTTAGCTATTGACTGCGTAGTATCATTCCCTGAGATTATTTGAACAAGATTTTCTTTCGGAGCATTGATAACACCACCACTTACAATACAAGTGAATAACAAACTGGATGAAGGCCTCCATGTTGCGCCTACATTTGCATTAACAGTAAAGGGTTGCCATTTATCTTCTATATAAATACTGGAAGAGCCTGGAGCATATTTTTTATAATAATCACGCATAATTTTCACACCACCATTGATAGAAATTTTATCAAAGTTATGTTCATCCAATATTGTTCCTGCAAAAGAACGGATATCAGAGTTTGTAGATATATTGGCTCCCATATTAGTCATAGAGTAAGGGGTTCTATTTCTTGATCCCATCAGAGATAAACGCAGAATATTATTTTTTATCAAACTAAGAGATTGAAATATACCACCACCAAAAACAGTGTATGGCTCCTGGACTGTTGAATAAGGAGGAATAGAATCCCTCATTACCTTACCTTTAGAAACATTATAGGCTCTCTCCACCCAACTCCGATGACTATCGACATAATACATTTGCAACTCAGTAGTTGCGTTTTTTCCTTCGTGGTATTTTAAAATACCCGTTGTTACATTAAATTTCAATGGATCATATTTCCATATCATCGCCAAATTCTTTGGCGCAACATCCACTTTATCATTTTGTGCCTGTGCAAATTCACGCATACCATACATATAAAAATGCTGCACAGATGCCTCGAACTTATCACCATATTTATAATTCACCTTGCCATATATGTTCAACATATCTTCAGCAGCATTTCTGCCAGAAGGTCCATCTGTTTTATCTTTTGAAACAGATAACACATAACTCAATCCTGTGAAGATTTTTCCACCGTTAGTAATACTAGCATGGAACTTGTTAAATGTTCCATATTCTATTTCACCTAAAGTTGTATTCCTGTCAAACGATTTTGTTTTAAAGTTCACAACCCCATTAAGTCCACTATAACCCATTGTCAACGTATTACTTGAACGAGTAACCTCAATTTCGTCAACGATACTAGATGAAAGAGCATTCGTAATATCCGAGAATTCATACATTGAAATACCATCAATAGCATATTCGACAGAACTTTGTCCACGCATGGACACAAAATTTCTTCTTTTACGACCCTGTTCCGTCAAATTAGTTGAAATACTATACTTCAAAGCTTCAATAGCATTTATCGCACCGATATTTTGAATTTGCTCTGAGCCTATATTCTGAACCGTCAATTGAAGAGGGGCCGGTTGTGCATCCGGATTTTTCAGCGTGTTCAGTGTCTTATATTCTAATATCTCTACCTCCTTTAACATTTTCTCATCACTCTTCAGGCATATCACATTATTAACGTCGGCCTTCGCTCCATATTCAACGGTTTTGAACCCCACACTAGATATTATAAGAGTAACATTCTTTGTAGGCACATTATTAATACAAAAATTTCCTAAAGAATCAGTTAACACAAGTTTGTTATAACCTTTTAACTTGATAGTAACCTTGTTTACAGGAATATACTCTTCCCTGTAAATATTACCCTTAATACTGTATTTTTGTCCAAAACAGATGACAGACATCATCACAACAAGAACAAAAACAAAAAATCTTTTACCTAAAAAAAGAATCATTTTTTCCATACCTAGTTTGTTTTTAATGTTTTATATCGAATAAAATTCCGGAATACAAATCTTTCTAGAAGGAGTTGGCCCTGTAGGAGTATTAATAATTCTCACATCCACACCATAAGTCTGCTTCAATACCTCTGAAGTTAAAATAGTATCAGGAATACCATTTTGGAATAAGCACCCATTCTCCAAAATAATCACATTTGAACCTAATATAAATGCATGATCAGGCGAATGTGTTGCCATAAGTATTCCTATTGACCTTTTTTTCAATAATCTTATTTTTTCTATTAAACGTATCTGATTTCCATAATCAAGACTGGAAGTAGGCTCATCAAATACAAGAAAGGGTGTCTCCTGAGTCAGTACACGTGCAATAATAACCATCTGCCGTTCTCCTCCACTCAGTTCCATAAACGATTTATCTTTCAAATGACTGATTCCTAATAAATCAAGATACGATTCAGCTATGATATGATCTTCTTTCCCGGGGTGTTCGAAATATCCCAAATGTGCAGCTCTGCCAAAAAGCACCACATCAAGTACAGAATACGGATATGGTGAATTATGAGTTTGAGGTACATAAGCTACATAACGTGCAAATTCACGAGTTGAATATTTATTAACGGGTTTACCATTCAACAATATTTTTCCTGATAATACAGGCAAGGTGCCAAGCATAGAGCGGAATAGTGTTGTTTTTCCCACCCCGTTTGCTCCAAGCAGGCATGTAATGGTATTTGGCTGTAACGTCAAACTTATATCAGATAAGACACAATGATTTGCATATCCCAAATTAGCATGAACAATTTCAAACTTTGCATATTGTTTTTCTACCATGATAACTTCGATTTATTTAAAAAGAATATAAAAAATGGCGTACCGATAATTGCTGTGAGTATTCCTATAGGTATCTCCACAGCACTAATAGAACGAACAATATTATCGACCAATAATAAGAATATTGATCCACATAAGAAAGAAGCAGGAATAAGAACCTGATGATTCGGGCCGACTATCATTCTTGTGATATGGGGGATAATCAATCCTACCCAACCAATAATTCCACTTATAGAGACAACACTGGCCGTAACCAAAGATGCACATATAATGACAATCGTACGAAGAAGTGATGTATTTATACCCAATGACTTTGCTTCATCATCACCAAAAGAAAGAATATTCAATTGCCAACCAACCAATATGAGCGGAACGGAACCGATTAGTATAATTGGCAAAACAATATATAAATCACTCATCTTAATATCAGAAAGACTTCCCATCAACCAATAAGTAATTGCAGGAAGTTTATCGTCAGGATCGGCAACATATTTAATCATGGAAAGCATAGCTCCACATAATGAAGAAATCACCATTCCGGACAGGACAAGTATTAATATGGCATTTTTACTTTTACTGATACATCTGCTGACACTTACTGCTAGAAAAACAGATGAAAGTCCACCTATAAATGAAAATAGCTGCACAATTATCAATGGAAACGAATACAAAATAGCTGCTGAAGCTCCTAATCCGGCCCCTGATGTCACACCTAAAATATCCGGACTGACCATTGGATTCCGGAACATGCCCTGATAGGCTGCTCCGGCAATTGATAATGCACCACCTATGGCTATAGCGCTAATGATCCTTGGCAAACGAATATTCAATAAAATGACAGGTAAATTCGAATCATAGTGATCATTCGTGAAAATAAAATGAAACAATTCATCCAATGTAATAGGATAACGACCAATATACATGGAAAAAATAGCCAATAATATCAATATAATGATACCCGTAATAAAAATCAGACTATTTCTCATCATCAATTAATTTGGTTTAAAATGAGTGTACATTTACTCTCTGAAATCATATCATTCACGACTTGAGACATTTTATCAACCGTAGATAGATCATATATTATCTTTTTAACAATAGTGCCCTTAAAAAAAACAAATTGAATCATTATACCTAAATTTATTTAATCGTTATCTTTTCGTGTTATAACGGTACATGTACAAAAGCCATGCCAGACAATAAATTAAAGTATAAGTCACTTTAAATTAGCAACATATACAAATTACTTAATTTTATTTACGTACTTAAAAGTATTAAATATTAAGAAAATCTACCGAAATGTATCTTTTACTAAAAACCAATAAATGGCACAAAACATACTTCTAAACAGAAATATTTTAAATTAATCACATTGCTAGTCTGACTCAATCTGAGTCTTTGGCCAGTTGACAAGGAATAGTTTTTCGGTGGCACGGGTGAATGCCGTATATAGCCAATGGACGTAATCGGCCGAAAGCATCTCGTCGGTCATATATCCCTGGTCAAGATAAATGTGCGCCCACTGCCCACCCTGAGCCTTATGACATGTGACGGCGTATGCGTATTTTATCTGAATGGCATTGAAATAATCATCCTGTTTGACACGTTTCAGACGGTCGGGCTTCAAAGGAACATCCGCATAATCGTCCATCACTGCATTAAACAGCAGGTCACTCTGCTCACGGGTAAGGGCAGGAGCCTCTGACCGGAGTGTGTCCATGAGGACTGTTGCCTGCATCTCATAGTCGTCGTAGTCAGGAAACTGCATCAGCACATCGGCAAAACGGAATCCATAAAGTTCACGAACATTACGCACACGCCGCACCATGGCGCGGTCGCCGTTGGCAACAAAGGCCATCGGGGCTTTCTCTTTCTCACTCCAATAATAATTATTTTTCACAATCATGAGCATATCACCTGTGGTCAGTTCGTCCTCACGGTCGAGCACACTATTACGTATACCCTGATTATAGATATTGGCACGCTTATTACTACGCGTAATAACCATTGTCTCGTCCACACCTACACTGGAATAGCTGCCGGCCAGACTCTCGATAATTTCATTGCCAGGCATTATCTGAATATCGGCGAAAGAAGAAAAACGGATTTTGGGCAGCCGAGTTATCTCATCATGAGTGATGAGGGTACGAATACGTGTGGCATTCCATAATATTCCGGAGCCTTCACTTTGACGTAGTACCTGATTAAGATCAATCTCACGCACCTTCAGTCCATAACAACACATCACCGTTGCCGACAATGCCGGGCTTTCCGCTTCGCCTACTGGTGGTAACTGAGCTTTGTCGCCCATAAGCATCAGACGACAGTCTTTCCCGTTATAGATAAAACGTATCAAGTCATCAAGCAAACGGCCGGAACCAAAGTTTTCGGACAGTCCGTTATTGGAAATCATCGATGACTCATCCACAATAAAGAGCGTGTTCTGATACATATTATCATTGAGATTGAATCCACTCATATCACCAGTGAAACTCTTTTGACGGTATATCTTTCGGTGAATCGTGTAGGCCGGATGGTCGGAACTGACCGATAGCACCTTTGCCGCACGACCGGTGGGCGCCATGAGTATCATCTTTTGCTTGAGAGCGTCAAGGGTCTTTACAATAATACTGGCCACAGTCGTCTTTCCCGTACCTGCCGAACCACGCATGATGAAGACACTCATCTTGTCGGAATCGAAAAAGAACTCTGAAAACATCCTTACCGCTTCGAGCTGTTCTGCTGTAGGGGGAAAAGGAAAAGCAGCAATAATCTGCCTATATAATTCGTCTGTAATCATAATTATCGATGTAAAGATATAACTTATAATTGGATTGGGAAGTAAAAAGTTGTGCCAAAAATCGCTCATCTCGACTATTTGTTCTATTTTTGCACTTGAATAGCGGTACAAACACACATATACCGCTTTGAAACAGATAAATGATGTCTAATCACCCCAAACAATAATGCAGGAAGCCGGGAACAACCAAATTGTCAAACAGAAGCTTACCATCCGCATCAGTGCCGATGGCATGTCATTCTCCGTATTCAACCCGTCGCTGAACGACTCGCTTGTATACGAACCTTACGTCAACAACAGCAGCATTTCTCTTGCCGCTAACTTGCGTGAGGCCATTAAGGAGATAAGCCTGCTGCGCAACAACTATTACCGAATAACGGTGGCTCTGGATTCACCCACGCTTATTGTGCCCGATGAACGTTTCACGGAGGCAGATGCAGAGATACTCTATAAGCACGCCTTCCCTCAAAGCAAAAATGTGAGTGTGATTTACAATACATTGTCAGACATCAATGCAGTAGCGGTGTTCTCAATAAATAAAGATGTAAAGCTTGTACTCGACGACAATTTTAGCAATCTGCGCTATACCACGGTAGTCACACCTGTATGGCATCATCTCCATGAACGAAGTTTCACAGGTACACACCAAAAACTGTACGGATACTTTCATGATAAGAAACTGGACTTATTCTGTTTCAATCAAAACCGATTCAAGTTCTGCAACAGTTTCGAGGCACAATATGCCAAAGATTCCATATACTTCATACTCTTCGTATGGAAACAGCTGGTTCTTGATACAGAGAAAGATGAACTCCACATCGCCGGTGACATACCTGAACGAGAGTGGTTTCTGCAACAGCTCCGCCAGTATCTGCACAACGCTTTTACCGTCAATCCCAAGGCAGACTACAACCGTTCCCCGGTGACAAACACAGCAGACATGCCTTACGATCTGCAGACATTATTAATATGCGGAAGATAAAAATACATAATGAGAATAATTACAGGAATATACAAAGGTCGCCGATTCGACATACCAAATTCATTCAAAGCCCGTCCAACGACCGACTTCGCGAAAGAGAATATATTTAATGTCCTTAACGCCTACATCGATTTCGAGGGGGTGAGTGCTCTCGACCTTTTCTCGGGCACAGGAAGCATCAGTATGGAACTGATATCACGCGGCTGTAGTCAGGTGGTCAGTGTGGAAGCCGACCGCAACCACCATACGTTCATCAGGTCATGCCTGAAGAAACTGGATACCAATGCTTGCATCCCACTCCGTGGAGACGCGTTCAGATTCATCAAGAGTTGCCACTCTCATTATGATTTCATCTTTGCCGATCCGCCTTACGCAATGGAGAAGCTCAAAGATATTCCTTCGTTGATATTTGCAAAAGATATCCTTAATCCTGAAGGAATTTTCGTATTGGAACATGGTAAGGATGAGGACTTCAGTGCAGAGCCCCATTTCGTTGAGCATCGCGCCTACGGCAGCGTCAATTTCAGTATATTTAAAGCATAGGTGAGATAACCCTCACGATCGATTCCCACATTCTGAACAGGAATGGGAGTTTCTTCTGCGGTACCGAATTGAGAAGGAAACAGTTTTTCATATCGTTCATAAACACCGACTTCAATCTGAGAGCCATGCCTTCATCATAGAAGAATACGTTCACCTCAAGATTATTCTCAAAACTTCGGAAATCGATATTCGTACTTCCGCATGTTGACAAAGAGTCATCGCAGATGAGCAACTTGGAATGGAGGAATCCCTTATCATAGAGATAAATCTTCACCCCCGACGCTATGACATCGTTGACATACGTTCGACTAGCCCAGTTGAGGAAGTGAGAATCAGTCTTTCTCGGTACCATCAGACGGATATCTACCCCGGAGAGAGCAGCTGTCTGCATGGCAAAAAGTACAGGCTCTGTGGGTAGAAAATACGGAGTCTCCATATACACATACCGTTTCGCTTCATTGATTATTCTGACATACCCCTGCATGATGTCGGGCCACGGACTTACAGGACTGCAAGTGACAATCTGAGCTATACAGTTATTGTGGATATTATCGTCCACAGGGGGATAATACTTACGTGATGTGATCAGAGTGCGGTCAACGAAGAACCAGTCCATCAGGAAAGTACGTTGCAGACCATACACAGCCCCTCCTCTTATCTTGAGATGAGTGTCGCGCCAAGCCTGTTCCTTCTCCCCTTTCACATATCTGAGAGCCAGGTTCATGCCACCGATAAATCCCACACGACCATCGATGACACACAATTTACGGTGATTACGATAGTTAACTTTACTGGTAAACTGAGGGAATCGAACCGGAAGGAAACTCCTCACCTCAATTTCCTCCTCCTTCAGTCGCTCAAAGAATTTGTTTTTCACCCTCCAGCAACCTACATCGTCATATATGACTCTCACCTCCACACCCTCATGCGACTTTGCAATCAGAGCATCGCTGACAAGTCGGCCTACAGGGTCATCACCAATGATATATGTCTGCAGATGAATACTCTCTTTAGCCTTGTGAATCTCGGCCAGCAAAGCCGGGATAAACTGATATCCATCGGTATATATACTTACTTCATTGTCTTTGAACGGAAACGCCAGGTTCTGATTCATAAACAGTTGAATAACCCCTTTATGACTCTCCGGCAGTCTTAAGTCAGGCTGCCCTATGAATTCGAGCATAGAGCGTTTGGTCAACTGGTCGATACTCTTCTGGCTAATCAGTTTTTCCTTTCTCGTATTCTGACCAAAAAAGAAGTAAAGCATAATGCCAATGCCAGGCATAAACAATAAAACGAGCACCCACGCCATGGTTTTAACAGGTTGACGGTTATCCATCACCACGGCGATTATCACAAATATCGTGACAACAAAATAAATCAGCAGAAAGATGCCATGTATCACTATCATAGTGCGAAGATAATCTAAATGTTTGAGAATAGCAAATATCAGAATGTCTTAAGCCATGACGCGAGTTCCATAAGCAGTTCATGATGATACTTATATGATGGACTGAAACCAAATCCATGTCCACCCGAAGGATAGATAAACATAGCTGCAGGCACCTTTTTATTTAGCAGTTGAGCGAAATAGTTGATTGAATTCATCGGTTTCACAGTATTGTCATCATAAGCCAGCACGATAAAAGCGCGAGGAGCAGTCTCTGTCACCTGCTCATCATTACTGTACAGCTTCATATTCTCTTCAGAAGGTTTCTGACCGAGAAAACCCATCATCGATCCGTAATGAGTCAGTTCGGGGCGCATGCTGATAACAGGATAAAACAGTATTTGGAAAGCAGGTTTCACACTGTCAGTGACATGAGTGGCAATGGTAGACGCCAGATGACCGCCTGCAGATGATCCCATAATACCAATCTTATTACGGTCAATCTTCCACAGCCCAGCCTTCTCGTGAACGATCCGAAGCGCCTCTTTTGCATCCGACATCGGCACTTCCTTATTACCTCTCGGCATCCGATATTTCAGAACGATAAGAGCAATACCTCGGTCATTATAGAATTTTGCCCAGTCGTAACCCTCGTGAGTCGTTGCCAGATGACTATAGCCGCCACCGGGACAAACCACGACAGCCTTACATAATGAATCACGTTTCTCAGGGAGAAACACTTTGATACAAGGTTTGAAGTTTTGAGTATTATCATTATAGCCATCTTTTTCTATTCCGTTGGTATTGGGCAGCCCCTTTTGCCAAAGGTCGATAGTGAAAGCGGTATCGGGAACGGTCTCTATGACTGTAGCCTTCTTGTTTTTGTTACCTGCGAAGGATGCCGTTGCTAATGTAAACGCCACCATCAATAAGATTTGTCTTTTCATTGTTTTTTCCATTATTTGATTATTATTTTCTTATTTGTATTATACTGATTAAAAATCATAGTCTTATAAACCAAGAAAATTCTTAAGCTAAGAATATGCAAAGATAATAAAATAGATAATGATTTACAAATATTTATCATCATTTACTTTCTTTTTCCAAAATTAGAAGACGGGAAAGATAATATGATACGTATCTTTGCCGGGTTTGACGGAATCAGGAATTCGCACGACTCCCCTATATACTGAAATAAAATTGTTCAAATGAAACAATAAATGTTTATACATATTATTTTAGCATGTATGTGTTTTTATTTGTCCATCATTATATTATTAAAAATTAATTGTTAAAAATTTGGATTTTACCGAAATTAATTATACTTTTGTAAGATTATTGTATTATAACTATATTAAAATGATGACTTCTGGACACCACAGCAGAAAAGTAAAGGATGCTAGGAAAGCCTTTCATGAAGAGATGCAACACAACATACAAAAGAAGATATTTGTCAAATGGCTATTCAGATTCTTTGTTTGTTTCGCTATTTTAATGGCTCTGTTTATTGTTTACGTAATAGTAGTCAAGCAGTAGTACTATATTCGTTATTTTCTTTTTTCAGACTAGACTTATCTTGTCACCAGATTAGTAAATATTCAATTACTTGTATTATATTGACATCAAGTAATTATTGTTATCATCTAAAATCTCTATTCCTACAAGGTAAAAAATCAATAAGAACAATGATATGAACAATTTTTTAGAATTAGTGAGACTGCGCCAATCAGTGCGAAGTTACCTGCCTAAAGAGGTGGAACAGGAGAAACTCAATTACATATTTGAATGCGTAAGATTAGCTCCGTCGGCCTGCAATCTGCAACCATGGAGATTTCTCCTGATCAAGGGTACTGAAGCCCGTAAAGACTTACAGAAATGCTACGCCCGTAACTGGTTTGCCGAAGCGCCTATATACATCATTGCCTGTGCTGACCATACTGTGGCCTGGCATCGTAAGAGCGACAACAAAGATCACTCCGACGTGGATATCAGCATAGCCGTTGAGCACTTGTGTCTAGCAGCATTAGAACAGGGACTGGGCACCTGCTGGGTGTGCAACTTTGATGTAGAACTTTGCAGAAAACTATTTTACATCCCAGAGCATATCGAGCCTGTTGCCTTAATACCTGTTGGTTATCCTTCGAATGAAACCCTCACGGATAAACAGAGAAAAGAGACAAATGAGATATTTCAGGAGATATAATCGAAAAGGGTAAATAGAATTGTTTATTGACATATAAAAATATCAAATTTGATCATTTAATGACCAAAGCATCGACAGCAACAGGGCCTGAACCTAGATTTACGATACTCATTGAATGTTCGCATAAAGTCAGACCGGAGATTTCGCAGACCACCTGTTGTGCCTGACGTGTTCCAGTAACAGACAAATCTACTATTGCATGTTTTTTCCCATCAATGAGAATCTCTATTTTTCCTGCTCCCACTTCTTTGGGGGCAACAACTGCTACATTAGTACCCGTGAACGAACAACTCCAGATATCTCCAGGTGTATCACTAGTTGTAAGATCGTTATTGAAGTCCCCAGTACCCAAATTACATTTACGAAACCATCCAGGAGCCTTCACACCAGGATCATCATCATTGAACCAGCCTTTGTCGTGAGTAATACGGAGGACACGGCATCTTGAAGCCAAAGGCAGATCTGCGATTCCCGAGAGCATTCGAAACGACCCTTCCGGACTAATTGTCAACCCTTTATCATCTTGAGTATATTTCAGAGGACAGTCGGAACCCAATATTTCAACCTTGCATACTTTACCTAAGGTCGCTCCACCAGAATGAAGTGCAGAAAGAGTGACAGTTTTACCATCCCAATTCAACAGCGTGGCATAAACATTACCTTGATTGCGGGTATATGCAACGGCATTATCACCCAAGACTTCAAACGGGCGTGAACCATACACAGCTTCTCCATTAATTTTCAACCAAGCGCCAATATCTTTGCAAATCCGAATCACTTCAGTATCAAGATCGCCTCGTCCGTGTTGAGTTATATTGAGTAACATCGTACCATTGCGCGATACATTTTGCATCAATAGTTCAATGATTTCTTTCGCACTCTTGTATTTCTGACCCGTCAAGTAGTGCCATTCAGCAATACTGGTTTCGGTCTGGAAAGAATAGGGCGTAATCTGCGATTCAATAATGGCTTCAGTACTTTTAACGAGAGAACGGTCAACAAGAGGAAGTAGTTGAGGACTATTTTGAAAGCTATTATATTGCCCTCCAACAGCTTTCAGGTTAATCACGACATCCATCTTTCCATGATTCCATTGCAAAGACTTGTTGTAATAGTTTGCAATTAGTTGCGGTGCAAGAAAACCCAATCCCATGTTTACCCCCAAATCTATTTGTGAATCACCAGCATGCTCATCAAAGTAAATCATGTCAGGATGATATTTGCTGATGGCATCATCTACTCTCCACATAAACTGGTTGGCAAAAGGAGAATGCAAAGGATCCTGTTTATCATGTTTCGGACCGTAAAGATCTACCGGATCCATCCCTTGCCACCATTTTCCTTCTCCATCATGAATGGTCTGAAGTGCATCATAAGGCACATTCTGCTTCGAACCCGTTTGATCGCTTGTATAACGCACGGTCATAAACTGCCCCCAAGTTCTCGCTGGCGTATTATGGAAACCAATACCAAAGCGCAAGCCATGCTTACGGGCAATTTTTTCCCATGTGCCAACAATATCTTGTTGGGGCCCTACATTAACTGAATTCCATGGTTGGTAAGTTGAATTCCAACAATCGAAGTTATCATGATGAACGCCCATAGCCACGAAGTAACGAGCTCCCATTTCTATATATAAATTTATCAACTCCTCAGGATTCCATTTGTCGATAACCCAGTTATGACAAATATCCTTATAACCGTATTCTGATGGGTGACCAAAATTCTGAAGATTATAATTATATTGATTGCTTCCCTGTATATACATGCCTCTAGCATACCAATCACCTTGTTCTGGCATTGATTGAGGATCCCAGTGTGACCATGCACCGAACTTAGCTTCTCGCCACCAATCCGGCACTGTATAAATCTGGCTCAACCCTTTCCAATCTGCAGGATAAGGACCAGCAGTTATTGGTAATGGTGGCAAATTCCAAATATCGGGAGGTAATCCTAAATTGCCTTTCCCTATAATAATTTTATCAATATTCACCGCAACATCATTATCCGCCAATTTGATCATGAGTGTACTATGATTTGGAATATCGATGTCAACGACTGAATAGAGAAACGATCCCGTAAGAGCACCTGATGAATGCACATTTATTTTCCGTTCAAGTTGACCATTAATTACCAACGAAATTGTGCCAACGTCAACAGAGGTATAACAAATAGCCAACTTTTTTGCTGCCGGCAATTTTGAAAACAAAATCTCATCACCGGATTTTGTCAGACTGACAGTGAAGCCTTTTGAAGCTTTGCAATCAGAAATTTTAGAAGCACCTGCAATAAGTTTAGCAGATTCAGCCTCTCTAATATGTTTTTCAGAAGCATGAAGTGTTACAGAGACAGTCATCAACACAGATAAAAATAATATGGGAAACGGGATAATTCGCAAATATTTGAAGTCTCGCATTTTGTTCAGTCTACGTAATTGTTGTTGGTTTTTTATCAGCCAAAGATATAAAATACATAATGTCTGTACCAACCGCATGGACTTCTTCTTCAGGAAATGTTTCGTTTCGTTTATCATTTTTTTCGATTATTAAGATTGATTTCAAACAAAATAAAACATTTAAAATCAAAGTTCAAAACAACGAATTTAAAATAAACAGAGAATTACGCTAAAATATTACATAAAGTCGATAAAATAACACAAAACCAGAATATAGGACTATCTTACTTATTCTGCCTCTTAAACTCTATCGGCGACATTCCCGTGACCTTATTAAATACTCTACCGAAATAGGAAACATTTGAGAAGCCAAGATCAGACGCTATCTGTTTGATTAAAATGTTCTTAGTGCTTAAAAGAATTTGGGCACGAAGTACCTTCTTGCGGATGATGTAATTGGTCGGTGTGAGACCCGTCTCCTGATGAAAGAGACGGATAAAACGATCCTTGCATAAGGATATTTCCGATGCCATCTCATCTATTGAAGGAACACTCTTGAGATCACGTTCAATGATACGCTGAATCTTAACAATGCGCTCGTCACTGACATTCGTACCGATATGACCTGCCGTGAAGAAACGCGACATAAGTAACGTCATCAGCCCCTTGATTTCCATCTTCGGCCCTAGCGGCAACGCACTAAAACGCTGCGAATACTGTAGGAAACATGAAGAGGTCTCATAGGTGTCAGGGGTAGACCGCAACAAGCCCATCTTTGGGCATAAGGACATCAAACGCTGAAATATAAGTTTGTCGCTTTCAAGGATAGGCACTTCAAAGGGCAGTTCATACTGGTCGAAGAGCTGTACTATATGCTGCGATGTATCAGCAATATGCAGATAATAATGACGGAATATGCCATCGCAATTCTCGTAATGAGAGACAAATGCCGGAATCATATACAGATGGTCGGGGGTTATGGTGTGAACGTCACCGTCGATTGTGACAGTAGCAGCACCCTCAGTAGCCCAATATATACGCGTTACCGCTCCACAGACGGGGCCGAAGTTCCAGTCGGCATCATGGTTGGCATACCCTACATTAAGCAATGACAATTCGATGTTGTCAATGATTTCTTTCATCATATTCTTAAAAGATATATTGTCATTGATACTGCTATTAAAAAGATGTTGCAAAAATAGGCTTTTATTTCTTAAATAACGAAGATATTGATTTAAAAAGATAACACAATATCGATTTTGTGAGTCATTTTTTATATTATTTGTATAAATTTAGACGTTTTTGTTGTATAGTTTAATTCTTTATTTATTCTTTTGCAAAACGAACTAATAACTATAAATAAAACATCATTATGAAAAATCGATTAACAAAGTCCAGACTAATTGTATCCATAGTACTATCGGTAACGACTCTGACAATATCGGCAAAGGATAACGTTCCTGTAGAAACGGGTAAATTTACTCCCGATTGGAATAATCTAGGCGCATGGGAGTGCCCTGAATGGTACGAGAATGCAAAATTCGGAATATGGGCACACTGGGGTCCGCAGTGCGAAGCCGAGGACGGAGACTGGTATGCCCGATTCATGTATTACAAAGATAGCGGGCAATATAATTGGCACGTAAGTCATTTTGGTGATCCGTCAGTGTTCGGACTGAAAGACCTCTGCAACGCCTGGAAGGCTGAGAAATGGAACCCCGACTCGCTGATCAAGCTGTATAAGAGCGTGGGTGCACAATACTTCATGACGCTAGGCGACCATCATGACAATTTAGACCTTTGGAACAGTCCTTATCAAGAATGGAACACGGTGAACGTCGGACCAAAACGTGATATCGTGAAGGGATGGAGTGATGCCTGCAAGAAATACGGTCTGCCTCTTGGTGTGAGCATACATGCCAGTCATGCATGGACGTGGCTGGAACCGTCGCAGTCGTTTGACGGCAACCTGACCAAAGCTGACGGGTATACGCTAAACGCCGACGGAAGCGAAAAGTGGTGGAAGGGACTTGACCCTCAGGAACTGTATGCACAGAATCATGCCCACAGCACAGGATGGGATAAATCAGGAACCATCCATAGCCAATGGGCCTGGGGCAACGGGGCATCTCTACCATCAGAAGCATATAAGATGAAACTGCAAAACCGTGTGCTGGAACTTATCAACGATTACGACCCGGCAATGCTTTATTTCGACGATACAGTACTGCCCTTCTACGGATGCGATGATAGTATCGGGCTCAACATACTGGCTCATTATTATAATCACAGTGCAAAAGAACATAACGGCACCCCACAATGCGTGGTGATGGGAAAGATTCTGAATGAACAACAGAAAGAGGCGATGCTTTGGGACATCGAACGTGGTGCACCCGACAAAACTCAGACAAAACACTGGCAGACCTGCACCTGTATCGGAGACTGGCACTATAGTCAAAGCGTATATAACAACAACGGATATAAAAGTGCAGAAACAGTAATCCGTATGCTGGTGGACATTGTCAGCAAGAACGGAAACCTGCTTCTAAATATTCCTGTGCGTGGCAATGGTACTATCGACGACAAGGAATTGACTGTTCTCAAAGGAATAAAATCCTGGATGGATGTAAATAAGAGTAGTATCTACGGAACACGGCCCTGGAAAGTGTACGGTGAAGGTCCTACAGCAGCTGCCGCCAATCCAATCAACTCACAGGGATTTAATGAGGGAACCAATTATTCATCAAAGGATATACGATTTGTTCAGCGCAATGACACCCTTTTTGCCACAATCATGGTATGGCCTTCACTCACAAAATATACGATTGGCTCACTGGCTGCCACTTCTCCTTATTTCAGTGGCAAAGTGAAGAGTGTCAGTCTTCTGGGATACGGACCACTATCTTACGCGATGGGCAACGACGGTCTGACAGTGGAACTACCTGCAACACACCCTAACGCTATCTCTGCCGTACTAGCTATAACTTTCTCAAAGAGCAAAACCCATAAGAAATGACTCAACTGAATAATAAAAAAAAGTCCCTTTTTCAGGGGCTTTTTTTATTTCTATCATTTAATCCTACCTACAAATCCACCGCCTGGCAACATCTTTATTTCCAGCTTATCATTTGGTGAGACGGTTTTCTCACGTCTGTCTATAGCTGTATTAGAGCTGTTGTTGTCATAAACAAGTGTTGCGGTTTTCTTCGTCTTCAGAAAATCCAACGAGAGATTGAGCGTACGTGTCTCAGCGCCGTTCATCACACCAATCCACCACACATCACCTTTACGGCGTGCATAAGCCACGACCTTTCCCATCTCTGTACATGAAAGGACACGTGTCTCATCCCAAGTGGTTGGGAGTGTCTGAAACAAATCGAACATCGGACTTTCTACGTAGAACTTATACTGATCACAGAAGTGTGTGATGGGCGAAAGATATACGATAGCCTGTGCAAACTCATGTGGCCACGAATACTTAGCCGACTGAAGCTGCTGAGGGTCGAGCATCACAGGTGTCACGTCGGCAGCTCCCGCCATCAGTCTCGTGAAAGGCAGACTTACATCCTGGTCATACGGCATCACACGACCGTAACGGCTCATGTGATATTCATCTCCGCGAACAGCCTCACGGGTGATATTATTAGGATAGGTACGTGAGAGTCCTGTCGGCTTCACACTACCGTGGAAATTCAATAACAGTTTGAGTTCGGCACAATCCTGCATAGCCCCCATATACCACTGCATAACTTGAGAGGTGGCATCCGGGATGAAGTCAATCTTGATACCGGCAGCACCTAATGCTTTCACCTTTTCCAGATATGCGCGGCGGGCAGACGCATTACGCATCTCACTGGAATTGACCCAAACCAGCGATTTCACACCAACACTCTTACCATAATCTATCACCTCTTTCAGTAATGTCCACGGATCTTTCCCATCAGATTTCCAGTCGCTCCATCCCTCATCAACGAGATAATACTCCCACTTCAGTTTGGCGGCAGCATCATACCATGCTTTCTGGTCTTCATATCGCGGTGCCCCGATGCTCCACCAGTGCCAAAGGCAACGACCGGGTTTCACCCACGAATAATCAGAGCCGGCCGAAGGAACAGGACACAGATTCATGATCAAGTCAGAATTGACCAATTGCGTCATATTCTTTGCAATAATGACCGTTCTCCATGGAGTCACGTGCAGATTGCCATACATACCTTTAAGTGACGAAGGATTCTCATCGGCAAGGCGTTTAATCTCCCAACCGTTTTTTGCAAAAGGGAAACAAGCCTTGAACGTGCGATCCTGACGAACAAAAGCCATATCAGAGAAATCCTCACAGTCAGCCTCGGATATCGACAAGAGATGAGTTCCCTCGTTAATGGTAAGAGGCCCCATCACAATTTTATCATTAGGTACACCGTCGAAAGATGTCACATGACTGAAGCCCTCATAACACTGGCTCAAGTCCATCCATGCCACCGTTTTCGCAGTCGAGGGCAGTCTCCATGAAGTAGACTCACCGTCAATACGTTTAGCACCCTCAGGCAGGGAATAACGGACGCCCACCCCATCATTATAGGCACGTAATATAAGATGATATTGATGTCCCTTACATGTCAACGCCATAACTGCCTCATTGGCCAAATTATGCGCAGTGCTATGATGACCGAATATCTGATATTTCTCATCTACCTTTTTATAGGTAGGTGAAGAAGCAAACATGACATTCATTCCTAAGTCCAAGCTGTCGACGGTGATGCCAAGCGGTGAATCGGCGATCACCGTTGAACCGTCGGCAACGACTGTATAGGTTAGACGGTGATTGACGATAGTCACATTGACAGTAATGTGGCTGTCAGGACTAGATAACTTAACTCCGCTCATTCGTGCTGTTGCACTGATTATTCCCGGCCCCATTACCAACAGAGTCAGAAACAAAAGATGTTTGAATATTTTCATTTTCATAATAAAGAAGTGGCAAATTTACATAAATAATTTGAAACAGCAAACATATTAGATGATTACCACATTAATAATACGTCATAACATGATAACATGTCGATAAAATGATGTTTTTGTATGGAAATGTTGACTTACGGTCATCTTTATAAGAGTTACAGATATGCCTGGATATAAGCCGGGCAAAGCAAGAAACGAGAGGCTGTTTAAATCTTTTATGATAGTTCATCGTATACGAATTAAGACTTATTAGGAGTTTTAACAGTATACTGGACAAACAGGTAGCACAATAGAATGATAGTATTACCTATAAATAAGTAGCAAAACGACATATATTATAAATAAATAAGCACAAACAGAAAGCAAATAAAATAATTACCATACAAATAAGAAATAAAACATTGCCACAGACTTTACTTTTTATTACCTTTGCATAACATATTAAATGTATAATGATACAAAAATTAAAGATTAAAAATTCACAAAAAGCTTATTTTGTAAGGTTTATTATGGCTCTTGCCTTACAAAATAGTAGAAACCCAAAACAAATAGAGCCATTCATTAATATTTATAAAAAATCATGAAGCAAAAATTCTTACTTAACGCTTCGCTTGTTTTGCTACTTTGTTCAACAAGTGGTTTTATATCAGCCCAATCGCTGATCCCAAAATCATTTAATGGAGCAGTAAAGGTTACGAAGACTAACGTTTTGCATGGCACTCCTAGCTTTAACTCGTACATTATTAGGCAAAAGGATGATTTACAGACGAAGTCCAATAATGTCCAAGGAAACAAAATTGTTCAAAATGTAGCTAAGAAAACTACGAAGGTTTCTCAAGAAGGTGTACAAAGTTATTCAGCAACAGATAATTCTGCAGATAGTCTGCTGCTTTATGGTTTAAACTATAGAACAGATGACTATACCACAACAAGTACATTGCCTACAAGCATCTATTCTTTTCATAATGCGTCTCATATAGCTTATATAAATGAAGCTAAGGGAAAGGATATTTTAAATACAGATATAGCCTTTTATGCCAAAGGAAAGTTTTATGCATTCGAATCTACACCGGATGATGATGGTAATTACACCAATAGTGCTGTGATTTATGATACAAATACATGGAAAGTAATAGGGCACGACACGTTAAATGTGAATAATCTCTTGATGTGGCCTTCGAGTTATGATCCTATAACAGATAGAGTGTATGCTTTTGCATGGTCGGCTGATTGGAAAAAGGAGTTATTTTCAATAGACTTAAATACAATGAAAGCCGATTCTATCACCAAAACTGACGGATATATAACGGCACTTGCTGCAGGTCCTGACGGCAAACTATATGCTGCATCCAGAAATGACTGTAAACTTTATACAATAGACAAGACTAATGGAACATTTAATGCAATTGGTGATTTAGGATTTGATATGCAAATCGGTATACAAAGTATGACTTTTGATTGGGCAACCGGCAAGTTATATTATGTAGGGCAAACCCAAAATGATCAAACACACTTGTACAAAGTGAATACAACAACAGGTTCAACTACATTAGTTGCTGATATGCCGGGTGGAGAAAAAATAGCAGGTTTGTATATTCCTTATACAGCGGATAACGCACCAGCTGCCCCAACAGGCATTTCATTTAAATATGATGCAGATGGTGACTTAACAAGTACCTTAAAATTCAATGTACCAAGTAAAACATATAAAGGCGAAACATTAGCCGGAGAATTGAGTGCATATATTACCATTGATAATGAGATTGATACAGTAAGTGTTACAGCGGGTTCCTTCTATTCAACAAAGAAAACCCTCTCACAAGGTATGCACACCATTCAAGTTCAATTTGAAAATAATGTCGGTAAATCGCCGTTGAGAAAATTCACTACTTTTGCCGGTACAGATGCTCCCGGAGAAGTTGGAAATTTGAACTTTACCTTAGATGATTCGAGAGTGGCTACTGTAAAATGGGATGCCTCGACTACCTCAAGAAACGGAGGTTATATGGATTTCCAATCAATAAAATATAGAGTTATTCGTGAACCTAATGATGTTGTTGTTTCCGAATCACAAAAAGAAACATCTTTCACTGAAACATTAGAAGATGCAAGAGCCCATTACTATTACAAAGTTATAGCATTGAACGATACAGATCTTGGTGATACAGTTATTTCTAATACGATCACAATGGGCAGCCAATATGTACCTCCATTTAAAGAAACATTCGATACTTCTGGTGATTTTGGATTATGGACTATTGCAGGTAATGCTGGATGGAATTACGATGAAGAGAGTCATTGTTCTTCATGGACAGCAAATGATGATGGTGGTAAAAAAATATGTGATGAGGATTATTTGACGTCTATACCAATTAAATTGGGCATCTCTAATGCGTATAAGCTCACATTTAGTGCGATGGGTACATATCCGTATGCTGATGTCGCTCCAAGTCTTAGGGTCTTTTTAAGTAAATCAAAAGATCCGGGATCTCCAACTTCCATAGAATTAGACAGTGTGTACGTAGATAATAATGATGCTAAAAAGTTCAATGTGGTATTTACGGTCCCGGTTGCAGGTTTATATTACATTTCGTTTAATGCGGTGAATGATGTTACCTATAATCTAAGCAATATCAATATTGATAATGTTGAAGTACTTCCAAATGCTAAAATGACAGCACCAGATGGCGTCATGGACTTATCTGTTGCCGCTGGTGCAAAGGGAGCATTAAATGATACAATTACATTTAAAGCTCCTACAGAAACTTATAATGGTGATGTATTAAGTTCTATCAGTAAGATTGAGCTTTACAAAGGCGAATCAGATAATTATACGTTGCTAAAAGAATTTACGGCTCCCACTGTAGGTGAAAAGCTTACCTATATAGACAATAATGCCGGTCAAGGTTTTAATCAATATCATTTGATTGCTTATAGTGAAGAAGGTTATGGCAGAGAGGTTTCAATCACAAAATATGTTGGTATAGATACTCCGCTTGACATTCCTGTATTTAAAATAGCATCAAAGGATTATACAAAGGCTGTACTTACATGGGCACCTTCTGCAAGTATCGGAGAAAATGATGGATATGTTGATACCTCGGCTGTTTCATATAGGGTTTATAGATATAGCCCTGATCTTGATAATTATGTTTCAATTGCAGATAAGATAGATGGTTCGACTTATACGGACGATACGTATGAAATCTCTGCAGGTCAACAAGAATATGTAAGTTATGCGATTGTTGCCTTTAATAAGATTGGCCAGAGTCATGGTAAAGTTGTAGGTGTTGATTTGGGAACACCCTATACGATGCCTTATCAAGAGTCGTTTACTAATGCCGGTTTGGACACAAATCCGTGGACCAATAAGAGTATCTCCGGAACTCCTACTTGGAGCGTTGCAAATGGCTTGTCTACGAATGTGAAACCCCACGATGAAGATGGTGGTATGATTACATTTGGTAATTCAGGAGAGACACCTGCTTTAGGTTCTCTGATGGGTCCACGTATATCTATGAAGGATAACAAAAAACCAATCCTTTCATTTTATATGTACCATGGATCAGAAGCTGAAGAAGGTGACTTGTCAATGCGTGTTTTAGTATCGGCAGATGATGCAGATACTGTTCAAGTTGCAAATATCAATTATAATGATGGAACTACAGGCTGGCAAAGACATGTCATCTCTCTAGATCAATTTAAAGATGCAGATAATGTCATTTTACACTTTGAAGGATACGCATTAGATGCTAGTGCTACCATCTTTATGGATCAGGTCAGAATAGAAAATCAATATGATAAAGACCTGACTGTTGTGTCAGCAACAGCACCTTCGAGAATCCATGTTGGTACTGCAGCCACAGCATCTGTACTTGTATTGAATAAGGGAGGCATGACAACAGGTGATTACAAAGTCGAACTGTTTAGAAATCATGAAATTTATGCGTCACAAACAGCAACTGGATTAGGCACTAATAACACAAAATTATTTAGCTTTAATATCAATACTCCGATAATGGAAGCTGGTAAAAACTATGAATATTATGCAAAAGTTTCTCTAGATGGTGATGAGGCATTGGCCAATGATACCAGCAAATTATTCAATATATACATCAATGGTCCAAAGTATCCGAAAGTTACTGATTTAATTGGTAACACTGCTGATAACAGTGTAAAATTAAAATGGAGCAAACCTTTATCTTCTATGCAAGATGAGATGACTGATGATTTTGAATCATACGAGCCTTATCTAATTAGCGGCATAGGTGATTGGACTACTTTTGATGGTGATGGATACAGCACCTTATATTTCACATCTCCTACAGAAGTTCCTAATGAATTTGAGCCTCAAGCATGGCAAGTCTGGAATCGGGACAAGGCAGGTTATAGCACGTTTGATATATTGAAATCTCATTCTGGTGATCAATACCTGGCAAGTTGGGGCTCGGTAGATGATATCGGCAATTATTTACCAAGTGACAACTGGTTGATCTCTTCTGACATTGTAGGCGGTAGTGATGTCTCTTTTTGGACCAAGAAAGTTACGACTGATGAAGTCTTCCAGTTCCTTTATTCAACAGCAGGTAAAGAATCTACAGATTTTACCGTATTAGGAGGTGATTCATTATTTACAGCTGATTGGGTAAAATATGAATATACGTTGCCTGATAATGCTAAATATTTTGCTATTCGTTCATGTGCTAAGGGTGGTGTAGTTCAACTGCTTGATGATGTTACATATACTCCTGAATATGGCAGTTCAACGGACTTGACATTTAAGGGATTTAATGTGTATCGTGATGGAGTGTTAGTTGCCCAAGGTATTACCGATACTACTTATGTCGATCAGAAGGCAGGAGATGGATCACATGTTTATAGCGTGTCTACGATATGGACCATTGGTGAGTCTATGCTGTCAAATGAATACGTGAGTGGTACAAATACCGGTGTTAACTATATCAACACTCAAAAAGTGAAAGTCTTAACACAAGACGGTACAATTATATTTGAAAATGGTGATGCTCAAATCGGTAGTGTTTACACCTTAGATGGACGCACTGTCTTTTCAGCACCTCTAACAAATCATGTATCTGTTCCTGTATCTAAAGGCATGTATATTGTACGGGTCGGGGTTAAGAATTATAAGGTTTTAGTTAAATAAAGAACAAAAATTTATAGTATTTAAGGGAATTGCACCAATTTAGTGCGATTCCCTTTCTAAATTATTTTGCTTATGAAAAGAATTACGTTTTTTCTTATCGTATTTACTATTGCCCTTCAATTGAAGGCGCAGTATAATAATGATAGTATAGTACTAAAATACAATGATAGTATTGATAAAGGCTATGGAGGTTCTGAAGCTACAACGATAACACCTTATGTGTTATTTAAACCTATTGACACTCAAGCTTATACGGGTAATAAAATCACACATGTACATATAGGATTAAAGGGGAACGCTACAAATGTGTATTTATATATTAAGAAATCTCCTACGGATGTGAATCCTATATATAAGCAAAAGATAGGTAATTTATATACAGGTTGGAATGATATTACGCTTACCACGCCTTACGATATAACCGGTGACAGTGTAACAATCGGATATAAAGCTTCATTTTCTTCGGATAATCCTAATGGTGTAGGCTATTCTTCCGACCGTAATGTCGATGCTGATTATGTATTTTGGAATTCCAAAAGTAATTGGTTTACTACAGGAGGTTCCCTCTGTATTCAGGCTGTAATATCCGGAGATAAGATGCCTATAAATGAGATGGCATTGAAAAGTTTGTCGAGTGTCATTGCCGGTTACAGTGATAAAACCGTAAAACTAACAGGTATCATTTCGAATATGGGAATATCTCCTGTTTCAAAATATGAACTGAAATACACGGTGAATGATGTTGGTGAACAAAACCTTGTAGTTCATAAAAATGTAGCCGTTAATCAAGTTGATACTTTTAATATAGAGTTACCGTCTGATGTGACTGGTAAATATCGTGTCAAAGTAACATTGGCTTCCGTGAATGATCAAGTTGATGCCTATTTTCCTAATGATACTATCTCAAGTTTATTAACGGTAAGAGACAAAGCATACATGAAGCGAGTCGTCGTTGAAGAAGGTACCGGGACATGGTGTGGATGGTGCCCTAGAGGACTTGTTGGGTTAGAGTTAATGAAGAAAGCCTATCCGGAACAGTTTATCCCTATAAGTGTACATGGCAATGATGCCCTTGCAGTTAGTAGCTATAGTCCCTTGATAGAGAAAATGAGCGGGTTCCCCGATTGTTATGTTGACCGAAAGATACAAGGTGACCCTTATGATGACATTCATCGTATGTTTGAACAGGAAGTGTCACTGAATACCCATCTCGGTTTTAATTTGCAAGCTGCATATAATCAAGATTCAACAACCGTTAATGTAAAGGCATCTCTTATTTCTGATGCTAATTTGGACAATCCAAATTATTATGCGGCATTTGTTGTTGTTGAAGATTCTGTGAAGGGTTACACGCAAACAAATTATTATCATGACAATAGTAATGGATATATGTACGGTTGGGAGAAAAAAGATGAAAGCGTAAGTGATGTCGTTTATAATGATTTAGCTCGTGGAATTTACAGTTCTTATAATGGTGACATTTGTACGCCTGCTACGATGGAAGCAGAAAAAGTGTATGATTATTCTTATTCATTCGATTTGCCGTCAGTTGTGAAAAACAAAAAGAATGTAAGGGTCATAGGTTTGTTGATATCTCCAACGACAAGTTATATTGTTAATGCTGGCAATGCCATCCCTATTTCAACAACAGGAATAAAAAATGTTCTTACACCCCAAGTCAAGTCGTATAAGATTTTGGAAGGTGAGCTTCTTGTCAAACTTTCCGATGGCCAAGATTCTTATCGTTCTGTATACATATTTACAACAGAAGGAAAGCTAATCAAAAAACAAGTTGTAACTGGAGATTTGATATCAATAGACATTTCAGGTTTACATGGTATTCATTTTGTTAAGATATGTAACGGACACTCGTCTCAAACTTTGAAAATTTCAATATAATATATCATTTATGAGAAAATTTAAATTATTACTTATCGCATTTATAATAATAAAAATTACTGCAGAAGCAGTTCCTGCATACAGATCGGCACGAATATTCAACCAATCTGATGGAAACAAAGTCGTTTATTATCTTTTGGGAGATGAACATTACCATGCATACTATACGACAGATGGCTACATGTTAACATTAGACAGTGCAGGGAGAAACATGTGTTATGCAGTCCAAGACAAAGATGAAACGATCTTAACATCTAATCATCTGGCGCATAATGTATTGGCAAGGGCTTCCGAAGAGAAATTATTCGTAAGTACTTTGAATAAAATCGATTTTAATATTGTTTATCAAAAAAAAGCAAAACTAAATTCTCGCAAAAAAGTTTTGGCGACAGATTTCCCCAAAAGTGGAAATGTAAGAGGCCTTGTTCTACTCGTTGAATTTTCTGATAATTCATTTAGTGAAGATAACCCGAGAGATCTTTTTTATCGACAACTAAACGATAGTAATTACACAGAAAACGGAGCTACGGGCAGTGCAAAATATTATTTTAAGGATCAGTCGATGAACAACTTCAATCCTACTTTTGACGTTTACGGTCCTATTAAACTTAAAAAAAGCATAACTTATTATGGAACGAATAATAGTGCCGGGACCGACATGAATACAGCAGATATGGTCGTTGAAGCATGCAAATATGCACACGACAGCTTGGGGGTTGATTTCTCAAAATATGATTATAATAATGATGGCAATGTGGATTTTGTCTATATTAAATATGCAGGGTATGGTGAATCTTATGGTGCGCCATCATATACAATATGGCCACACGCATCAAATATAAACGATTGGTATAGACATCTTACCTTAGATGATAAATCCATTGGGAGATATGCTTGTTCATGTGAATTGAGAGGAACAACGGGTTCAGATATAGATAATATCGGTACTTTCTGCCATGAATTCGGACATGTACTTGGTTTACCTGATTTTTATAATACTAGTGGAGGAACGAATCAAGTAGGTGTTTGGAGTATTATGGACTATGGTTGCTACAACAATAAATCAAGGACGCCTCCGGCTTATTCTGCTTTTGAACGATGCAGTTTGGGCTGGCTAAAATACACCGACATAGACACTCCCGCCGACTATATGGAGTTGCCGGAGTTAACGGCGAATAATTTTGCTTACAGACTTACCACTGATAAAGATAATGAATATTTTATTTTAGAAAACCGTCAGCAGAAAGGATGGGATGCGGCACTCCCGGCCACAGGAATGATGATTACTCATGTTGACTATAGTAGTTCCGCCTGGACAAACAATACTGTTAATACCAACTCAAGTCATCCGCGATATACATTGGAACCGGCTGATAATAATAACAGCAATACAGAAGAGAGTTATAAAGGAGATTTATATCCAGGAGTGACCAACAATACGTCTTTCACAGATGGGACGACACCGAATTCACTACAATGGGATGGAACACCGACAAAGAAAGGGGTTTCAGGCATACAAAATTCTAATGGAATAGTGTCTTTCGGTTTCATGATGGAAAAATTGAAAACGCCTCTTGCATTAGATGCTTCAGAAGTGACAGAAAATTCATTCGTTGCTAATTGGGAATCCGTGGATCATGTGAAAGAGTATGTGTTGACAGTTAAGAAGACTCTTCCTGATTCATTAAAACCACTGCCATTATCTGAAGATTTCTCAAAAATGACTGAAGGCAATTATCCAACAGCTAATTCAACGAATATTTCCGATTCTATAGATCATTATATGTCAAATGAAGGTTGGACAGGCGACTATATTTATCAGGCAGGAGGAAAATGCAGAATTGGGGACTACCAGAAAAGTGGGAAAATAACAACTCCCATGATTGATTTATCAAGAGACAGTACATTTACAGTAGCCTTTAAGGCACGTGCCTTTACAGGTAAGACCTTGAATTATTATGTTTCGTATCTTGATGCTTCGAACAATGACAATGTCATACAGAAAACCTCATTTAAAGGAAATTCAACAGATAAGGACATTATTTTAGTATTAAAAGGAGGTGTCAAACAAGCAAAAATTAGCATATCAACACAAAATGAGCGGTTGTTTATAGACGAGTTCAGAGTATTAAGAGGAACTGTTGATTCAGCAAAAGTATGGGAAACAACAAATCCGCAATATGTATTTAATAAATTGACCGATACGAGCTATAAAATTACAAATTTAGAGCCTGGATTCACTTATACCTATACAGTACAAGCACTTTCCAGTGATAGTTTGTATAATTCCAATGTATCTAATAATATTATTGTTACTATCTCTAATAACACGGGTATAACTTTAAATAAGATAGATAACAATATTACTGTAGAAGGAACCGTATTACACATACTCACCTCTTCTACCATACAGCCATTCATCATTTATGGACTGAATGGTTCTGTAATATATAAAGGCACGATCAATAAGGAAAAGAAAATAAAGTTACCTAGTAGTGGAATCTATATCGTGAGAGTAGGTAATGCAGCTAGTAAAATAATGGTAAGATAACAACACATCTAATAGGTCACATAAGAAACGTGGAAGCGAAACATTTTGCTTCCACGTTTTGATTATAAAAGACCATTAATTACTACAATGCTATTAAAATGAGTACAAAATAAGTATATTTTTTGTATATTAAACATTTTAACGTATCTTTGCAAAGAATAAAGAGTAACATCATGAAGAAGATTCTATTAATGATCATGTCGCTTTTCATACTTTCTTCTTGTCAGAAAGATGAAGAAGAGCGTTTTTCATTAGACAATTCTGCTTTTGGTATTGAGAAGATTGTTATCAATGATTCCACTTATTCTCTTAAGCCCAACAGTTTTTTAATTGAGAAAACCAGCAATTCTCCTCTTGTTTTGGTAGGGACTTCGTACAGTTCGCACTCTCTAGAGTTGAATTATGCATGGATGTCACAAACAGAAGGGCTCACTTCTGCAAACATCACCAGCACAAAAGGGGTTGTTAGTGTTATCCACACGGAAGCCGAAACAACAAGTTCGATTATTTTAACTGTCAGGACCACCTCTCCTGAGGCTCAGATAACCTATACAATCTCCGCCCATCGATAGATACGATATTCCTATTTGTATTTGCCTCTAAAGTGTGCCCGAATATGGTAGGCCGATAGCCTCCAGAGACTTTTCAAAAAAACACTTCACTACGTCACGAGCCCTCTCAAATAGTTGTATATCTGACAGATACACACACTTCAGAAAAATAGAACCGTCACTAAATCGTCACTGAAACGTCACCAGATTAATCAACCCCATATCAGGATTAAGTGACGGACGGGCGGTGTCTTATGACGGTGGATTCTGATCTTTCATCACCGTAAACAACTGACCATCAATATTTTTATAATCTGGCATCTTGTTTTTGTTGTATCTTTTATTATTTTCATCTTTACAATTTGAGAAAAGAGTACCATCTACAAAAAAAAAAAAAAGTTATGGCAAAAAAACTCTATTATAAGAAAAAGTTATTATATTCGCATCGTCAATAAGAACACTGTGGTTTCTACCATAAAATTGCAGATGAGTTAATAAGGATATTTACCAAAAAGACATGGAACTGATATTAAATACTTATGGAGTAACACTCAACCGCGACAACGAAGGATTTGTAATCACAAGCGAGGATGGAAAGCAACGCATCCCCGCTGTCGGTATAGATTGTATTCAGATAAGTCGCGGTGCACAGATCACAAGCGATGCTGTCATCCTGGCCATAGAAAAGGAAATCGAAGTAATCTTCATGGATAGATCAGGACGCCCAATGGGACGGGTTTGGAGCCCGAAGTACGGTTCTATATCATCCATCCGCAAAGGACAACTCAACTTTACATTCACTAAGGATGCTGCCGTATGGATCAGAGATGTGATCTGCAAAAAGATAGAAAACCAGCAAGCACTGATGTTATTACTGAAGACAGACACAGGCGAGTCCACAATTCTTGTGGAGAAAAACATAGGAAGACTGGAAGATTACCGCACCAAAGTGGGAGCACTTGACGGTGAAATCGTAAACGATATTGCAGCCACCCTTCGCGGATGGGAAGGACAGGCCTCACGTATCTACTTCAGCACGCTCAATCATTTCATACCTGAGCAGTACCGATTTGAACAGCGCAGCCAACACCCGGCAACAGATATTACCAACGCATTCCTCAATTACGGATATGGTCTCTTATACAGCAAGATTGAAGGTGCTCTGATTAAAGCAGGTATCGATCCATACATCGGTATCATGCATAGAGATGACTACAACAGACCTGTCCTCGTCTATGATGTTATCGAACTATACAGAGTATGGGTCGACTATGTGGTCTTCACATTAATCGCCCAGAACATTATCTCCGACGAATATTACTCCATCCGCGACGATGGTTCTTGCTGGCTCGAAGCGTTGGGACGCAGAGTCCTCATACAGTCACTCAATGACTATCTTGATGAAACCATCACACAGAAAGGAGTAACACGCTCCAGAACCACTCAGATAAAACTATACGTTCAGAGTCTGGCTCAGAAATTTAAAGAGTATGAAAGATGATAATGATCGGAACAAACATAACTAGCAATGCAGATGAACTGCGTAAGGTACAGGAGGATTACCTCTACAACAGTCTGCGAACACCGAAACCGGTTATTGAGTCAAAGATACGACAACTGAGAATCATCTATTGCCTTGACCCCAAACAATATTCACAGCTTAAACGTGCACTCCCTTATATCGTATGCGGAATATTCACTCCGCCATACAGACGAAAAGAGAATTTTGCATACATCGACCATTTTATCATTGACATAGATAAACTCAGCGGTAAAGGGATGGATATCAACGATATCAGAAGCCGTATTCAAAAAGACGACAGGGTAATGATGTGTTTCACATCGCCCAGCGAGGACGGACTGAAGGTTATGTTCTGTCTTAAGGAAAGATGTTATGACTATGGTATATATTCCATCTTTTATAAAGACTTCCTGAGAAAATTTTCTGCTCTTCACCAGCTTGAGCAGGTTATCGACAGTTGCACATCCGACGTTTCCAGAGCATGCTTCATAAGCATCGATGCGAATGCATACTACAACCCGCAGGCAATCCCTGTAGACGTTGACAGCTATGTAAATACAGACAATACATCCGAATTGTTTGACTTAAAACATGAGCTTGACAAAGAGGTAAAAATCAATGCCGAGGATATTCGTATTGCAGAGAAAGAAAGTCACAATCCCGACCCTGACAAGGATGTAATGAGGGAAATAAAAGCCAAACTCAATCCTCGGTCTATTGTAAAAGAAGAAAGAGTGGTGTTTGTTCCCCAACAGCTTGAGGAAATTATATGCGACATGAAGAAATACATTGAGCAGACCGGAATAATTGTTTCCGATGTCAAGAGCATCCAATACGGAAAGAAGATCCAATCAAAGCTAGGACTTAAACTATCCGAGATTAACGTATTCTTTGGCAAACGGGGATATTCTGTGGTCAAATCCCCCAAATGCGGGACCAACGAAGAGCTTAACGACCTACTCGCCGACATGATAAATTCATTTCTCAACGAGTTTAAGTGATGAAGAAAAAGAAAACGGCGATAGACTATATTGACATTCTGAGGAAGCTCAATAATGCAGGCATGGAGCACTCGCCTGTAATCAATCGTGAGCCAAATGATGTAGACTATCTACCAACCCTTCAAGAAAGAGTGGACACTGTATTAGGTATAATTAATGAATCAGCAAAATCTGCAGGAAATATGCTATTTTTCGTAATGTATGACATTGAGAGTAACAAAGTGAGATATAACATTGTGAAATATCTTATCAGAAAAGGGTGCACGAGAATACAGAAGTCAATATTTCTCGCTGACCTGAGTCATGAAGTCTATGAAAGTATAAAAAACGATTTAGCTGATATACAAGCTCTATATGATAACCATGACAGCATCACAATTTGTCCCATATCCACTGATCTGCTGAAGAGTATGAAAGTTATCGGACAGTCAATAAATATTGACATAATAACACGAAACAAGAATACGTTGTTCTTTTAATGAAATTTATACATTTCGTTCTTTGACATTTTGATTATTATTTATACCTTTGCAACCGCTTAGAAAGCATATAATTTCTCTGAAAGTTCGTAAACAATATTTAAAAATAAAATATAAACATCTGATTATAAAGTCTTTCATATTTTTGCTCCCAAAGAACATCTTCCATTACAATAAGGATTAAGACCTGTGATACGTAGATTCTTTATTATTATATATAGACTCCCAAAGAACATCTTCCATTACAATAAGGATTAAGACTAACCCTCGATCTCCTTATCTAGAGTCAAACTGACTCTCCCAAAGAACATCTTCCATTACAATAAGGATTAAGACAAGACTAGTAATAATGATATCAATATCTTTTTCATACCCAAAGAACATCTTCCATTACAATAAGGATTAAGACACGTATAAGTTCTGCATTACCATGAGAGGATTTGCGCCCCAAAGAACATCTTCCATTACAATAAGGATTAAGACAAATAGCTAGCTGGAAAACCGGCCATTTCATATCCCCCCAAAGAACATCTTCCATTACAATAAGGATTAAGACACCAATTGATTCGCCTATAAACGTATATTTACCTTGTCCCAAAGAACATCTTCCATTACAATAAGGATTAAGACCATATAGAATTAGAAATTTCGGATTAGTACTTGTTGCCCCAAAGAACATCTTCCATTACAATAAGGATTAAGACGTTGCAGGAATTTTCTCTGTAGGTAATGTTAACATTCCCCAAAGAACATCTTCCATTACAATAAGGATTAAGACATTACCTTTGGCTGCTTTTATTTCTTTCTTTATGTAACCCAAAGAACATCTTCCATTACAATAAGGATTAAGACTTAGCGTTAGTAACTGCATAATTAAAAGAAGCAATGATCCCAAAGAACATCTTCCATTACAATAAGGATTAAGACAACTTCTCTATTATCTTTATAATAGTATCTTCATGCACCCAAAGAACATCTTCCATTACAATAAGGATTAAGACTCCGCGCAGTTTTTCCTTATACTCGGCAAAGCGATTGTCCCAAAGAACATCTTCCATTACAATAAGGATTAAGACTCTGCCGCAGCGGCCTCTACAAGCTCTTTGCGAAATACCCAAAGAACATCTTCCATTACAATAAGGATTAAGACTTGCCGGGTAATCAGTTGGACGATCACTGGCGTTGGCCCAAAGAACATCTTCCATTACAATAAGGATTAAGACCATGCACCGAATAGAGAGAACGACATCCCATAATAGCCCAAATAACATCTTCCATTACAATAAGGATTAAGACTTACTCCGAATTCTATTCCATTTAATTCTATTCTCCCAAAGAACATCTTCCATTACAATAAGGATTAAGACTTCGTAACATATCAGGCAAACTCAATAATTTCTACAGAAAAAACGTTTTTTAATCCCAATCTCACCTTTAGGGGTTATTCCGCTGTTTATTAACATATTACGAGGTGAGATTAGGGTGAGATTAAGGTGAGATTGAAGCAAACTTTATTAGTTCGTTTTCATTGGCTTATCCATCCGTTCGGGATAGATAAGCTGATGGAAAATGAAAGCTAATCTATGGCTCTATCTTTTAAGTTAAAAGTATTATACTTTTAAGTTGAAAGATGTCTTCTTTTAAGTTAAAAGACAAGGCAGAAGAATAGCAAATCCGAATGTATTGATAAGTTATTACATTATTTTAGACACTCTTTTAATCCACACTTGTCAAAAATCGACCAAACAAGTGCCTAAATACTGATTTATCGCTTTCAATCTCACCCCAATCTCACCCTAATCTCACCCATTAATATCTTGTTTATAAGCTGATTATCTCAAAAAGGTGAGATTGGAAATAAAAAATAAAATTTTCCTATGGAGATTTACAATTAAACAAAATTAATGTGAATTTATTATACAGTATTACTAGATAACCAAACTTATCTCTTTTTATTGAGCGTCTGACCTGATTACATTTTCCATTACAATAAGGATTAAAACATCTGGAAAAAATCACACTTGAATGCAATTTGAGTTGTTAGGATTCTATACCCGTAATTAGGCTGACACAAAGCTAATAAGATCATTGACGATATTTTGTAATATAATTATTGTTAATAATTTAGGAGAAAACAAGATTTGTGTAAAATATTATCTACTTTTGTCCAATTAATAAGTTAACCAGTTTTACTATTCTTAATGGACAAAATAAAGACATTAATCATACAATTTAGCAATATCTTGGAAAGGTATGAAATACCATTATTTAGAGGCGCAGTCATAGCATCACTGGATGATAAGAATATTTTGTTTCATAATCATTTAGGAAATAAATTCAGATATTTATATCCACTGATACAATATAAACGAATACATAAAAAAGCAGCGATAATTTGTGTCAGTGATGGAACAGAGGCAATTGGAGAATTCTTCTCATCTTGTAATTTCAAATTTAAAATAGGAGAACGTGATGTTGAGATGGAGATTGAAGACATCAAGGCGAACCAAACTTTGATACAATGCTGGAATGATACTTTTGAATATCGTGTAAGAGACTGGCTGGCATTAAACTCCTCAAATTATGAATTATACAATTCTGCGACTGGACTAGTAGAGAAAACTCAGATATTGGAAAGAGTCCTGACAGGAAATATCTTATCCTTTCTTAAAGGTGTCGGAATTCATTTGTCAGAAAAGCTTCAATGCGATATCTCAAGTGTAGCAGAACCTCGCATTGTTATAAGCAAAGGGGTTAAGCTAATGGGTTTTGACATAGAATTCAAATCAAACATATCTCTACCCGATTTTATTGGACTAGGAAAAAATGCAAGCATCGGATATGGTATATTAACAAGAAAACATAACGATAAAAAATAAAATATGGAAAATATTCGAGAACACATTTATCTTGCAGCGCTTCTGCATGATATTGGTAAGTTCTACCAAAGGGCAGATATAGGATTTTCTGATAAATATAAATCTTTATCTGACTACTCAAAAGAAATAGCTAAAAGGATATGTCCTGTTGATGATAATACACGATTCAGCTATCAGCACGTTGTCTGGACTAATGACTTTTTTGAAAAAAAAGCAAATATATTTGAGCATCTGTGCCTTCTCAAAAAGGATACGTATGAAGATGACGGCAATAATGATTCATTTGTAAATCTTGCGTGTAATCACCATCATCCTGAAACAGAGCAACAGGCCATTATAACAATGGCTGATTGGTGGAGTACGGGAACTGACAGAAGAAATACGAGAGAGTCAGAAAAGGAGCTAAAGGAAGATAAAATAAAATGGGGAGACAATAGACACAAACAAGTTCCTCTTTATTCCATTTTTAATAAAATAAATGAAGGCAATTACCAATCAGCATTCGGACTTCATACTTTAACTTTAGACGAATGTAATTTCTTTCCCAAAGATATAAATGAAAGCAGTGATGGTGTAAATCAAGATCAATATAAGAAATTATGGAATGAATTTCTTTCAGAGTTTGATAAGTTACCCTCAGACTCAATTGAGGTATTCACAGAAAGTCTGCTATTTTTATTAAAGAAATATACATGGTGTATACCATCTAACACGGAAGATCTGAATGATGTTAGTTTATATGATCACTTGAAGACTACAGCGGCTTTTGCGGATTGCCTATTTTTATATAAAGAAAGTAATCCTAATGAGTTTTATTGGAATTCAGAAAATAAAACATTAGCATTAAAAGAAGATGTAAAACCAGTGATACTTGTTGGAGGAGATATTTCCGGAATACAAAAATTCATTTATGATATAGCCTCTCGTAAAGCTGCTGTTAGCCTCAAAGGACGTTCCTTTTATCTTCAGTTATTGATTGATTCTGTTATCCAGAGAATAATTACTCATAAGGATATTAATTGCTCATTAGGACAGATAATATATTCTTCAGGTGGAAAATTTTATATGTTGCTTCCTAATACAGATAAAGTAAAGAAAGCTATTTTACAATTACGAGAAGAATTTGAGAAAAAATTATGGAATGATCATAATGGACAACTTATTTTGAATCTTGATTATGTCGCCTTTTCTTTTAGCAAAAAAGAAAGACTAGTTTGTTTTGAAAATGAAGAAGATGCTAAAATTGGAGATTTATGGAAATACCTTGCTGAAAAACTTACTGAAAATAAAAGCTGTAAATTTAAATCTGTATTGACAGATTATTACGAACAACTTTTTAAACCACAAGAGGTTGATGAGAAATCAGCAGTATGCGCTGTCACAGGAATAGAATCATCAAAATGCGAAACGATTAACAATAAAAGTGACAAAGATGATAACATTTTTGTTTTACCTATTGTTAATAAGCAAATAGAACTAGGAGGAGCCTTAAAAGATGCGGACTGCATAATTTCAAGTAAAAGTGACAACATATCTATGGTGGCTGGAAATGATTTGGGAACAGGAATAGATATAGTAAACATCCACACATGCTTAACAGGGAAAATAATGCCGAAAAATAATTCGGAATGGAATGTCAAAACATATACAGGTATCAGAAGGCATAAAATGATTAACAATTTGAAATTTCTAGATTCTGAAACAAAAGAAAAAGCATACAGCTATGGTTTCCAATTCTATGGTGGAAACAAGCAAGCGAAAAACGGAAATAGAAATAAAACATTTGATGAATTAGCCGATGAAACCTATCTGGGAATTTTACGAATGGATGTAGACAATCTAGGAGCAATATTTATAAAAGGCTTACCTGAAACGGATAAAAATTTTGCAGCTTATTCAACATTATCTTTTATGCTTGATTATTTCTTCAGTGGTTATCTGAATACAATTAGGAATAAAGACGATTTTAAAGACGATATAAATATATTATATTCAGGAGGAGACGATGTTTTTGCCGTGGGGAAATGGGATAAGCTTATTTCATTCGCAGAAGCTATACGAAGGGATTTTGAAAAGTTTGTTGGACGCAATGACATTTCAATTTCTGGAGGCATCGTTTTTGTTGGCGATAAATATCCAATATCTAAAGCTGCAGTTCTTGCGGGAGATGCAGAAGAAATTGCTAAACAGTATAATAGAAATAAGTTCCCCAAAAACGCATTCAACCTCTTCGGTGAAAATATTTCATGGAATTATAAAGTTTCTGCAATAGAAGATGGTTTTATTAAAATAGACGAGAACATTAAAAAAGAATACATTGGAGAATTCGGTTTCGTAAGATGGTATAAGGAAAGGTTTGTATCACTTTGTAATGATGAAAAGATGCCTCGTTCCATACTTCATCGAATCATGATTTTATGTAATAACATGAGAGAAGGAGATCTGAGTTATATTTGGCACACGGCATATTTCTTGAAACGTTTCTCTGAACAAAAATCAAATACAATCAAAGATGAATGCAAAAATTTACAAGTCATTTTATGTAATAAACGTAACTACGAATTAGTAGCAATAGCAGCTCGTTGGGCTGAATTGGAAATGAGATTTTCAAAAACTAAAAATAAAGCAATATGAAATGGGATAAATTTATTCCGGAAACGGAAATTACAGACAAAATCACAGAAGAGACTAATAAATTTGCAAAAGAATTTGGCTCTTATTTATGTGAAAAAGAAAATAATCGTGTCACTTTAAGCACAAATCAACTTCGCAAATTCTTTGGAGAAGTAAAGCGTCAACAAATGCATGGATACGACCCGACAAATTTCATTTTACTGAAGCCTAAATTAGCTTATGCCGTAGGTAGAGCAAAAGGGAATGATCCCAAAATAAGAGATTTTTATAAGGTTATTTGCGATGCGATTGATAAAGTTAATAATGAAAAACAATTTAAAAATTTCATTCAGATATTTGAAGCTATTGTAGCCTATCATAAGGCTTCTGAGAATGGTGCTAATATTGACTATTAAAATAAGAAGAAATGGAAAAGTTGATAAAAAAAATAAAAATAAACACCAAAATAGAATTGGTAACCGGTTTACATATTGGTGGTAATAGTGAGAGTGTCGAAATAGGTGGAATTGATAATCCAGTAATTACTGCTGCGACAAAGGATAAGCAACCTTATATTCCGGGTAGTTCTATAAAGGGTAAAATGCGCTGTTTGTTAGAGCAAATAGCTGGAGCGACCGAAGTCGGAGGAGGAACAAAAGAGAAAGCTGAAGATAAGTCTGCTGAAATTAAACAGATTATTAATCTTTTTGGATTCGCCCATGATAATAAGCCATCAAAACTTATCGTAAGAGATGCTTACCTTGAAGAAGATTCTGTGAATTTATTAAAGAATTCAGAATATCTTGATATGCCATACACAGAAAGTAAATGGGAGAATGTTATAGACAGAATAAAGGGAACTGCTGAACATCCACGGCAAACAGAACGAGTTCCTGCAGGAGTATTCTTCAACGTTGAATTTATTATTAATGTTTGGGACGACGATAACGATGGTAGAGAACTTATTTCTTTATTAGAAAAAGGCATAAAAGCATTAGAAAATGATTATCTTGGAGGAAGTGGCACTCGTGGATATGGACAAATTAGATTTACTAACCCAATTCGTTACGAAGCTAATGAAGAGAGTCAATGGAAAATGAAACCTATAAGCCAATAAAGCATGATAGAATTTGATGTATATGAACTGCATTTTACCACACCTGCCCATCTCGGTGATAATAGGAATGATTACGGCATCAGCTTAAAAACAATTCAATCAGATACCATATATGCAGCCATAACATCATGTTTGGCGAAGATTGGTACCGAGATACCAGCCGATGGAGACCTGGGTTGTGCAATTAGTTCGCTGTTCCCTTTTTATAAAAAGGAAATAGATGATAGTCCTGTATATTTCTTACCGAAACCATTAAAGCAAACTTTACCAAAACTTAGTAAGGTGGAAAAAGCGAAAATGATAAAAAAGGTATCATGGCTGGATGTTGGTTATTTCGAAAAAAGTATTAATGGTACAATATTGTTTGAAGACGAAAAGGAAATAGATGATATAAACGGAGAATATCTGACAAAAGAAAACATAGATAAAGATTTTATCTGTTCGAAAGTGTCAGCACGCGTAACGGTTTCTAGAAATTATCAAGAAGATGCTGTACCTTTTTATATGGACCGAGTATATTTTAAAGATTCGTCAGGTTTGTATTTCATTGCAAAGGGTGATACCATGCTTTTAGAGAGAGGCTTGGATTTACTTCAATTAGAAGGAATCGGTACTGACCGTAATATTGGTAATGGATATTTTACTTATAAGAAGTCTGAAAAAGCAATTAAGTTGAATTTTCCAGAAAATACAGAAATGGTCATGTCATTATCAATGTTCATTCCTGAAAGTAAAGAACAACTAAACGGGTTATTATCAAAAGATGTTGCTTATGATTTCGTTCGACGTGGAGGATGGATAACAACATTTCCACATAATCAATATAGAAAAAACTTTATTTATGCATTCTTGCCAGCTTCTATTTTTTCTTTAGCTATTTCAGAACCTTGTATTAAAGGGATTATTACAGATTTGAAACCTGACATAGAATTTGATGAAATAAAACATCCTATATGGCGAAGCGGAAAGTCTATTTTTATACCAATAAAGATATAATATTATGGAAGGGATAAATAAAAGATACGACATAGAACTGGAAGTTCTTACTCCTTTGAATATTGGGGCTGGTGCAGAAAAAGACTGGGTAAAGGGCGTGGATTATGTTGAAAAAGGTGGTTATGCATATAAGCTGAATCTAAGAAAAATGATTTCTTCCGGTATTGATATAAATAAAATCAGTCCATTGTTCGAAACCAGAGATTCTATAGGAATCATCAAAGTTATTGGAGGATTGTTGGAAAAGGTAACCGATAACAAATACAAACTACCTCTTTCTTCTAATAATGACATCAAATCATTTATAAAGAATGAGTTGACAGAGAAGCCAATTGTACCTGGAAGTTCAATAAAAGGAGCTTTACGTTCAATTATTTTTAATTATCTGAGAGATGATGAAAAAGATGAAGAAGAAGTTTTTGGACGATCTAAGAAGGGGGATGAATTTATGCGTTTTATAAAGTTAACCGATATTGATTTTAATGAAACACAATTAGTTAACACGAAAATATTTAATTTGCAGAAGAACGACAAGGACTGGGAAGGAGGATGGAAACATGGGGCGAACAGTACAAATGAACATTATTTTCCAACAGGATTTAATACCATATATGAAGCATTGATGCCTAGTCAAAAAGGATATGGATCTATCATGCTTAGTGAACGATTATTAGAGCTACTAGATATGCCCGATTTCTACAAAAAAGAGCGGGAAGAACTTGAAAAATCTAGACCCAATGAAAAAGTTCGAAAAGAGATCAAACAAATAGAACATCTGGTACCCAAAATAGAAAAGAAACAGAATTTAATTAACAACATTGATCATTTGTTTTCCATCGTTAATGAAAGGACAAAAATACATCTTAACAAAGAGCGAGAATTCTTTATAAACTTTAGTACTGACAGGACAAAGTATATAGTGGAATCCATTGATAAATTAATAAGAATAATACCAGATGATGATTCTTATTGTATCATGAAAATGTCAGCTGGAGCCGGTTTTAATTCAATTACCGGCGATTGGCAGTTTGATGATTATTGCTCTGAACCTCTTAATAGAAAAGAAAATAGAAGTGGAAAACCTAAATCTCGAAAAATTGCTATCTATGGAGAGAATTATTTTTCGTTGATGGGCTTTGTGAAAATTCGTACACTTTCTGAGACGGAAATAATATCTAAACAAAAAGAAAAGGAAGAACTTGCTTTAACAAGACAAAAAGAACGTGAAGAGTATGAACAGAAGAAGAAGGAAGAAGAAATCCGTAACGCAGAAATATTGAAAAGAAAGTCCGATTATAAATTAACAATAGCAAATGCAGAAGGACTATATTCTCTAAATGAGATTGAAAAATCATTAGAAGAATTTCAGAAAGCTGAAATGAGATATCCTGAAGGTTCTCTTCATAAAGATAGAATTCAAGCTATCGAAAAAGAACTAGAGAAGATTCATCAAAACGAGGTACGTAATAAATTTCTAGAGAAAGTTAAGAAGGAAGAAGAAGAGAATAAAAAGAAAAAGGTTGAAAATGGTCTGATTATATTAGAAGAAAAGTATTCATTACCTCCTAGAGAAGGAGAATTTAAAGTAAAAGAATTCAAACTAGCAAAAAGTAAGATCGAAAACTGGATGAAAATATCCGGTATTACTCAAATTCCTGACGATCAAATTGAAATTCTTAGCAAATCATTGAAACGTATATTCCTGGGACTCACTAAGGATAAAGATAAAAAGGAATGGATACATGAGAGTCAAGGAGTATGGTTAGATATAGGGAAATGGATTAAAGACAAGGAGAAAGTAAGAGCCTTGTACCAATCGGTAATTTTATAATATATTATTGTATCTGCAATACTAAAGAAAGAAAAGCATCGATTATCAATAGTGATTAAACATAAAGACTTCTTAGTATTAACGTATTATTCAAGGTTACACTTAAAAAACGATTCACATAAACAAATTTTTTACATGTCAAGAAAAGTATTTATATCCTTCTTAGGAACAAACAATTATCTGCAAACACATTATAAACTAAATGGAGTGGTATCAAAATCTGTTAGATTTGTTCAAGACGCTTTGACTGATTTTATTTGTAAAGATTGGAGTGAAGATGATATAATCATCATTTTCTATACAGAAGGGGATATGGGATCCAAGGTGACAAATTGGTTAGATAACGGGCAAACAAGAATTGCCGAGAATGGGCAATTAGAAAAAATTGGTTTAAAATCTGTTCTCGAGAGCAAAAAACTATTACCCAAAATTGAAGACTACCCTATCTCTGAAGGATTCTCGGAAAAAGAAGTATGGAATATATTCGATACAGTATATGACAAACTACAAAAAGATGATGAAATATATTTTGATATAACCCATGCATTCCGTTCAATACCCATGTTTTCAACGGTATTATTTAACTATTCTCACGTTATGAAAAACACCAATATCATTGCTGTATATTATGGAGCATTTGAAAAATTGGGACCGGTTTATAAAGTTAAAGAAGTAGATCTTGAAAAGCGAATTGCCCCAATCGTTAATTTAACGAACGTAGTGAGACTACAAGAATATTCTGATATGGCTAGTTCACTTACAACTTTTGGCAGAATAAAAGGTATCAGCAAGGTTTTGACAAATGAGAATTCCGAACTTAGAAAACCTGTTATTAGTTTATGTAATTCGATAGATGATTTTGACAATTACCTCATTGCCAATAGAATGGAAGACATCAAGAGTGGCAAATGCATCACATCCATAAGAGGAAATATTAAGGCAATACGAAAGTTGGATATACCTACTCCCATAAAAAATGTGATCCAGAAATTGGAAGAGGAAATACAAAATTTTAAATCCGAAGACAGTTTTGATAATGTAGAAGCAGCTATTGATTGGGCTGTAAGATATAAGATGCTGCCGCAAGCATATACCATGGGACAAGAATATATTATTTCACTGTTAGCAGAATTATTTACTGATGAGAATCCATTCTTAGACAAAGACAAGAAAGATCGGGATAAAAAATTCAGAATGTTTATTAGTTCACTTTGCAGTATAAATGAAAAATATTTAAATGAAAACAAGCTTGAAGGGATACTATCAAAGGATAAAGATGTGGTATTAAAATTATTAAAAAACGAAAAAATAATTCGGATACGTAAGTTTTTCCCCAGATTAGGAGAATATAGAAATACTGTTAACCATGCAAAGGGTACTATAGATTACTCCGTATTAGAAAAGTCTTTTAATGATCCATATAGGGAATGTTTATCAATAATCAAATCAATATGCTAATAAATCTGACAAATCATCCGTCGACAAATTGGAGCGAATCTCAACTATCAGCAGCAAAGCAATATGGTAAAATAATAGATATGTCATTCCCTGTCATTGATCCATCTGCTGATGAAGAGGCAATAGACCTTCTTGCCAACGAATATGCAGACAGAATAAAGGGTATGGCAAAGGATGCTGACGTGACAGTACATATTATGGGTGAGATGAATTTCACCTATAAGACGATTTCGATTCTAAAGACTTCAGGGATAGAGTGTGTCGCATCAACAACATTACGTAAGGTAAAGGAAACACCGGACGGTAAGAGAATATCGGAATTCGAATTCGTTCGTTTTCGCAAATATTAACCCAACTTGCAGCTAGTTTTTGAGCGTCCTTTAAATAATGTGAACGAAACCGCCTAAATCAGCTCTTTTCACGCAAAATATGTATGTTTTTTATCATAAAAATCTTATAAAATCTAAAAAAGGAGCAAAACCCCCATTTGTGTGGTACACGGATTTTTTGCGGCAATGTGATTTTTGTATACCTTTGCACCGATGTATATCAAGACGCAAACAAGGACGACGGACGGTACGGACGGGAAGAAACAACACCTCCTCTACCACAGGCTCTGCGAATCTTACCGTGATGGCAATGGGAAGGTTCGCCAGCACTATCTGCTGCTGCCTCTTTATTTGGACGACCTGCCTTCTTGGAAAGACCGCCGTGAAATGTGCCGGATACTGAACGACATGGTTGTAAACGGTCCTATACTAGAAATGGATTTTAATCTCTCAAAGATCCTATCGGAACGATATATACTCCATCCTCTCTTTTAAAAGCATATTTCCCCACAGCGGTCAATACCATCAGGAAAGAAGGACTCTTCATTTTTGTCGTATCTATCTTATTGGCTAATTTCAGAAGGCTTCCTACCCCTTCTTCTATCAATGCGTCACCGCCCAACTTTATTTCAATTAACCCATAGGAACCATTACGGAGATGTACGACTGCATCACATTCCAAGTTATCTTTATCACGATAATGATAGACATTACCATCAAGGGCATCTGCAAAAACACGCAAATCACGCACACATAATGTTTCGAAGATTAAGCCAAAAGTATTCAAATCATTAATTAAATCAGATGGGCCAAGACCTAGTGCTGCAGTAGCGATTGAAGGGTCTATAAAATACCTGTTATCTGAAGTTCTGATAGCCGTTTTTGAACGAAGATTTGGATTCCAGGCACGCATATCTTCAATGACATATATTTTATTTAGAGCCTTTATATACGAGCCTACGGTATCTTCACTGAACGTCCCGGATTCATTAGCTTTCATATCATCCCTTAAAGTGGTTAAAGGCGTCTGCGTCCCTTGATTACGGGCGTACGAACGTAGAAGACGGCGAGTTTGTTCCGGGTCTCTACTAACATGATCTACCTCTGAAAGATCCGTCGCGGCAACGGCATCTACATAATCAAAGGCTTGATCCAACGCGACATCATGATCCATAGAAACTGTGTCTGGCCATCCACCTCGACAGGTGAAGTATGCTATGTCCTGTAATGTCAAATCACAAGTTCCAGCTATACGCTCAGGAGATTGGAACAATTCCCTTAAACTGACTTGTCCATTAGAATTGCCAGACTCCCATAAACTCATCGGACGCATAATCAATCTAGCAATTCGTCCTGTTCCTGTATGCTGAGTTTGTTTATTATATTCTTCATCATGCATTACAACAGAGCCAGTCAAGATAAATTGTCCATGTTCTTTTCGATGATCCACTTCAAAGCGGACAGCATCCCAAAGGACTGGAGCTACTTGCCATTCATCAATCAGTCTGGGTGTTGGACCGTCCAGTATTAAGTGAGGATCAACATTTGCCAATTTGATATTTTGCTCCCTGCTCCCTGTATCAGACATATATAGGACACTTTTAGCAACTTGCTCCGCTGTGGTAGTTTTACCGCACCACTTAGGGCCTTTTATCCAAACAGCACCTTTACCGGCCAGCTTCCTTTTGAGTAGGGCATCAACAACTCTTGGTCTATAATCGTTCATAACAATCTGATTTTGTTGACAAAGATACATTATATATTTGAGAAATCACCGAATTGGCAAGTTTTTATTCGGCGAGTTGGCGTAATTTTGTTCAGTGAGTTGGCATAATTTTGTTCGGTGAGTTGGTTTTTATTGCCAAACTATTTTGTTATGCAACCCGTTGGTGGAATTAATTGTGTCTATTCATTACTCTCAGAAAGAGTTCGTCTTGCAACATGATATTCATTTGACGAGGTGGTTTTTCATCCACGGACTTTATCGCATGACCCCTGAAATGTTGAAAAAGTGACCCAACATGAACCGGAAAAGTCTAAAAATCAAGTCTCCACATAAAGAGAATGACCCAACTTGCTCCGGAAAAATGTCTTTTAAATGTCTTTTTGACCTATTTTCATCCTTTTTTAATTCAAATTCGGGTGAAATCAGGTCGCCTCACGTTAACCTATTTTTTTTATTCCTATGTGGCTGATTTGAAAGAAATGCTTAACTTTGCAGGCAAATAGAATAATCGAGAATGAAATCAAAAGATATATTAAGCAGATTCTTTATTCTTGCATTGGCTGTCACTCTTCTGGCAGGATGCAGAAGCGACAATAAAAAAGTAAAGACAGCCAAGAAACCACTAGTAAATAATGTGGCCATAGACAATGGCTTGCGTGAGCGACTGGTGGAGTTTGCTTCTAAACCAAGGACAAAAGGACAATTCGCTTTTTATGTATACGACCTCACTGCCGATAAACCCGTGTACGGCTTTAACGAGAAGAAAGCCATCCCAGTGGCGTCATGTCTGAAACTACTTAGCGGGGTAGCAGGACTGCATCTGCTGGGCACTCGGTATATGTATTCTACTTCTATTTATACCCGTGGTAAAATGGAAAACGGAACTCTGCACGGTGACATTGCTTTCAAAGGGGGATTAGACCCGCAACTTAATGCTCCGGATTTGGTTATGTTTGCCAAGGCCCTGAAGAGAGAAGGGATCAAAAAGATGGATGGCAGATTGATATTAGACTTGCTTATTAAAGATCCGGTCAAAAGCGAACCCCACTGGTATCCGTGGGATTTATCTTTCTCACGTTACGGTGTGCTCTACAAAGGAGCACCTAAAATCATGAAAGAACTGAAGTGTGCTCTGCGTAACCAGGGTATCAGTGTGGCTGACAACCAGTTGGTGCTTGACAAGGTGCCTCAAGGTTCACGCTGTATCTTTCGTTTTCACCGTCCTATCGAGCCTGTCATAGAGCGTATGTGGAAACACAGTTCCAATACTCAGGCCACTTCATTGCTTTATACGATTGGTCATCGCCTAAGTCCTCATGGTTCACCAACAGCTGCCGGCATGGCTTATCTACGCAAATTTCTGAGAGAAGAGCTGAGACAGACAGATACGTCTCTCGTGATTCATGACGGTTGCGGATTGTGCACATACAATCACCTGTCTCCTACTGCCTTGACGGCAATACTGTGTTATGGCTATAAGAACAAACCTATTTACGAAATGCTGAACAGGCATCTTTCAATCTCGGGCGTTGACGGCACGTTACGCAGCGAAATGAATGATTTAAAGTTGCGCGGAAAAATCCATGGCAAAACAGGCACTCTGTCTCATCCTTATGGCATCAGTTCGCTTGCCGGCTACTGCGAAGGAGGTAACGGTCATACGCTTGCATTCACGATCATGGACAGCGAGATGTCTGTTCTCGATGCCCGTGTGCTTCAAGATCATTTATGTAGATCTTTGGTCGCAAAATGATGAAGCCTTCACCTCATATTCACTCCTCACCATGTCATTGCATTCTTATTCCGACATATAGAGTTTTAATTTTATGTATAGAAAAAAGTCAAAGAATTGAATATCAAATTCTTTGACCTTTATAATGTCGGGGTGACAAGATTCGAACTTGCGACCACACGCCCCCCAGACGCGTACTCTACCGAGCTGAGCTACACCCCGAATCGGTTAAGCGGGTGCAAAAGTACTGAGGAAATGTGAAACTTGCAAGTTTTTAAAGCACTTTTTTTGCGGAACGGATATTATTTCTTACTTTTGTAGCTATATTAGACAATACAAATTATGCAAATTAAGATACAGGCACCAACAAAGTTTCAGGCGACAATCAAGTTGCCTTCATCAAAGAGCATCAGCAACAGAGCGCTGATTATTGACGCTTTGACTAAGTGTCCATTGTTTCCTGATAATATATCAGACTGCGACGACACGCAGGTCATGGTAAAAGCTCTCCAAGAGATGCCTGATGTGATAGATATCAAGGCAGCAGGAACAGCAATGAGATTTCTTACGGCCTACTTGTCTGTGACTCCCGGTGAACATACCATCACCGGAACGGAGAGAATGAAACGACGCCCTATCGGCATACTGGTCAACGCGCTGAGACACTTTGGAGCTGAAATAGATTATCTGGAAGAAGAGGGGTTCCCGCCTCTGCGTATCAAAGGAGGTGAACACAAGGGGGGAGAGATTGAACTGTCGGGAAATGTCAGTTCACAATATATCTCAGCACTGCTGATGATTGGCCCGGCTCTGAAAAATGGGCTAAGACTGAAACTCACAGGAGATATTATCTCTAGGCCTTATATCGACCTGACACTATGCACAATGCGCGAATTTGGAGCAAACGTAGAATGGTCGGATATCGACACGATTAGCGTGAAGCCTCAACCCTACTGCCAACGTGATTATCTGATCGAAAGCGACTGGAGTGCATCGTCGTACTGGTATGAGATGATGGCACTGTGTAATGACGATGAGGCTGAGATAAACCTGCCGGGACTGATGGATGCCAGCAGACAGGGCGACTCGGCTGCAAGGTATCTATTCAGTCTGCTTAGCGTGAAATCGAAATTCAGCACGACGACCCAGGGGATTCCGGCAACAGTAACCCTCAGACGTAAAGGAAGGGCGGTACCACGCCTCGATTACGACTTTATCAATCAACCGGACTTGGCACAGACGTTTGTCGTCTGTTGCGGACTGATGGACATTCCATTCAGATTCACCGGACTGCACAGCCTGAAAATAAAAGAGACCGACCGTATGGAGGCTCTAAAGACGGAAATGAAGAAGCTGGGGTATATCATAAGGACTGAAGACGACAGCATCATGAGCTGGGACGGGGAACGCTGTGAGCCGGATCCTGAGATTGTCATCGACACGTATGAGGATCATCGCATGGCAATGGCTTTCGCACCGGCAGCATTCAAGCTGCCATACATTCTGATCAATGATCCGGAAGTGGTCAGCAAGTCTTACACTCACTTCTGGGAGGATATGAAAAAGGCCGGATTCACAATCACTGAGATGAAATGAACAAATGGAAATATTACAATACACATTTTTCCAGAACGCGCTGATAGGCAGTATTCTAGCCAGCATCATCTGCGGATTCATCGGCACATATATTGTCACCCGCCGACTTGTTCTGATAAGCGGCGGTATCACACACGCCTCATTCGGAGGTATCGGGTTGGGAGTATTCTTCGGAGTGTCTCCCATCCTTTCAGCAATGCTGTTCGCTGTGGCAAGTGCGTGCGGAGTGCAGTGGCTGTCACATCACTCTGATATGAGAGAGGATTCGGCCATCGCTGTGTTCTGGACATTCGGGATGAGCATTGGCATCCTGTTCTGCTTCATGACTCCGGGGTTCATGCCTGACCTGCCCTCTTACCTCTTTGGTAATATTCTCACTATCAGCAGCAGTGACTTATGGCTGCTGGCAGCACTCACTGTGATAGTGGCACTGCTGTTCACATTCTGGATGAGACCCATCGTCAGCATTGCATTTGACAGCGAATTCGCACGTTCCCAACACCTTCCAGTACAAGCCGTGGAATATCTGATGATGATTCTAATAGCCATGACAATCGTATCGACACTGAGAATGGTGGGGGTAGTTCTGGCAATGAGCCTGCTGACCATTCCACAGATGACGGCTAATCTGTTTACATTCAGCTTTCGACGGATGATTGGCCTGAGTATCGTATTCGGCTGTATTGACTGCATCTGCGGTCTGGCTGTTTCTTATTGGCTGAATGTTCCTTCAGGTGCATCAATCATATTTGTATCCATATTGATTTATGCCCTTATGAAAGCAATAAAATCGATAGTTTTGAAGTTTAATAATCGTGAGGAAGTTGTCAGTTAAACATATTGCCCCAATATCAGCTCTTATCATTATCTTGATGAGCGCAGGTTGCGCGTCGCAGAAAAACACGGCAAAGATGCGGTTCTTTCATTCGTTTAATGCGAAATATAATATTTATTACAATGGAGAGCTGGCATATATCGACGGTTGTATTGAAAAGGAGAAGGGCAACAAGGACGACTATACCGACATCATTCCTCTTTACACGGTGGGCAACAAGAAGAGCGCCACGATAGGAAAAGGGAACTTTGACCGCGCTATCGAGAAATGCGAAAAGGCAATAAAAAGACACAGTATCAAGAAAAGACCTATATTTACCAAAAACAGGAAAAAGACACCTGAAGATATTGAATGGCTAAACCGCCGCGAATATAACCCGTTCTTATGGAAAGCATGGTTGCTGATGGGTGAATCACAGTTTCAGAAAGGCGCTTTCGACGAAGCGGCCTCCACTTTCTCTTATATGATTCGGCTATACCAGACTCAGCCGGAGATTTACGGAATAGCGAAGGCTTGGCTGGCACGATGCTATTCGGAACTCGGATGGATGTATGATGCCGAAGATGTGATGGTTAAGATGCAACGCGACACGATGACCTATAGGGCATTGAAGACATGGGAGGGGACTTACGCCGACTATTACATACGGCAAGGACGTATCAAGGAGGCAATTCCTTATCTGAAAAGTGTCATCAAACATGAGAAACGGAAAAAACAGAAAGCCCGCGAATGGTTTCTGATGGGACAACTCTACGGGGAACTGGAAAACAAGGAACTGGCATATAAGGCGTTCAGAAAGGTTATCCATCAGAATCCTCCTTACGAACTGGAATTTAACGCACGCATCGCCCAAACTGAGGTGATGGCAAAAGGCCATTCGAAACAGATGATCAGCCGGCTCAGAAGGATGGCTGCTTCTGACAACAATAAGGACTATCTGGACCAGGTGTATTACGCTATAGGTAATATATACCTTACACAACAGGATACGATCAAAGCGATATCGGAATACGAGAAGGGTGTCAAGAAAGCCACACGCAGTGGTATAGAGAAGGGTGTGCTCCTACTGAATCTAGGCAATCTATACTGGAACAGAGATAAATTCAGTGATGCGAAGAGATGCTACGGAGATGCTATCGGTCTGCTTGACAAAGACAGACCCGACTACAAGGAACTGTCAGCACGCTCTACTGTGCTGGATGAGCTTGTGCCTCATACTGAGGCGGTCTACATGCAGGACTCTCTACAGACTCTGGCCAAAATGCCGGAAGCGGACCGTAATAAGGCCATCGACAGAGTCATAACGGCTCTTAAGAAGAAAGAGAAAGAAGAGAAAGATGCCGCCGACCAGACTGTACTGGAAAAGAGACAACAGCAGCAGGGAGGCCTTGGTAATATGAATACCAACACAAACGGACAGCCAAATAACACCAGCACCCTTGGAGCAAGTTCCGGACAATGGTATTTCTATAATTCACTGACCGTAAGTCAGGGGAAATCAACATTCGAGAAACAATGGGGAAAACGTCAGAACACAGACGACTGGCAACGATATAATAAAACCGTCGTAGCTTCGGCAACCGACCAGAGTAACGGCAATCAAGAAGGAGGCGATAGTAAAACTGACTCTCTCAAGACTGACATCGCCGGCAAAGATTCAACAAAAGCAGGAAAAGACAGTCTGGCTAATAACCCTCACAACCGTGAGTATTATATGACACAGATACCTTTTAGCGAAGACCAGGTTAAGGCAAGCAATAAAATAATCGAAGACGGACTCTACAACTCAGGAGTTATATTTAAGGATAAACTGGATAATCTGACCCTAAGCGAGAAGGCGTTACGACGACTGGCCGACAGCTATTCGGATTATGAATCAATGGACAACGTTTATTACCATCTGTTCCTGCTCTACTCCCGACTGGACAAACCGGATATTGCAGACGGGTATGTGAAGAAGCTGCAAAAGGAATTCCCCAATAGCAAATGGACGACTCTGCTTTCTGATCCGAACTATGCTGAAGATGCTAAATTCGGCGTTCATCTGGAGGACTCTCTGTACGCATCGACATACGACGCATTCAAGGCAGAACACATGGATGAAGTAAAATCCAACAGTCGGATATCAGAGAAACGGTTCCCTATGGGGGTAAACAGACCAAAGTTCCTTTTTATCGACGGAATGAGAATGCTTAACATTGGTGACCAGACCGGATGTATCAAGAATATGAAAGAGGTGGTGGAGAAATATCCGAAGAGCGATGTCAGCACCATGGCAGGAATGATGATTAAGGGGGTACAGGAAGGACGCACCCTGCACGGTGGAAAACTGGATCTGGCCAATATTTGGGAACGCCGCACGATAATGGCTACGGATAGCGACAGTACGAAGACGGTAAAGACATTCAGTGCAGAACGCAATGCCAACTTTATGTTTATTCTGGCTTACCAGGAACAGTCGCTCAACGATAACCAACTACTGTATGAGCTGGCTCGTTATAACTTCACCAACTTCATGGTGCGAAACTTTGATATCACTATTGACAAACTCAACGGTGTATGCCGCATGGAGGTTAGAGGATTCCTCAACTATGACGAGGTTCTACAATATGCCCGCCAACTTTATCAGGAGAAGAAGATGACTGAAAGATTGAAAGGCATACGAAGATTTATCATCAGCGAAGACAACTTAAAGATGATCGGCACGAGATTCAGTTATGAAGACTACGAGAATTTCTATGACAAGACTTTCGCACCAATGAAGATAAGTGACGAACGACTGCTTCAGATTCCTGAGAAAGTGGAACCTGCGACAGAAAAGAAATCTGAAAACAAAGAAGAACAGAACGATAAAAACGGAGATGACGAATTATGGTAAACGGACTATTATTATGGGTTGACGATGAGATAGAACTCCTCAAGGCCCACATACTCTTTCTTGAAAAGAAAGAATATGAAGTTATCACTGTCAGTAACGGCATGGATGCCATAGAGCAATGCCGGCTACACTCTTTCGACCTGATCTTACTCGACGAAATGATGCCGGGACTGAGCGGCCTGGAGACACTTCAGAAGATAAAAGAGATATCTCCTGCTGTTCCTATCGTGATGGTGACGAAGAGCGAAGAGGAGAATATCATGGACCAGGCTATCGGCTCTAAGATTGCCGACTACCTGATAAAACCTGTCAATCCAAACCAGATTCTCCTTACACTGAAGAAGAATATACATCGAAAAGAGATTATGACTGAAGTGACACAGAGCAGTTATCAGCAGAACTTCAGTGATTTGTCTGACAAAATAAATAAATGCAAAGATTATAAAGATTGGATCAACGTATATAAACAGCTGGTGCATTGGGAACTTGAGTTGAGCAGTACCGACAGTAGTATGACCGAGATGCTGAAGAGGCAGAAAGAGGATGCCAACGTCGGATTTGCAAAGTTTATCAAGGAGAATTATCTCAGTTGGGTGAAACCTGTACAACCTGAAACAGAAAAAGACAACCTGCGCAATCTGATTGCAGCACGCAATACATCGACACGACAGCCTCAACAGGACGAAAGACCGATGATGAGCCCCGACGTGTTTAAGAAAAAGATATTTCCAATCCTGTCGGAAGGCAGCAAGGTATTCCTCATCGTACTGGATAACTTCCGCTACGACCAGTGGAGAATACTGGCACAAGAGATTGGCGACATGTTCGACATCAACGAAGAACTTTATTACAGCATCCTGCCTACAGCCACTCAATATGCAAGAAATTCTATTTTCAGCGGTCTGATGCCAAACAAAATCGCAGAGATGTTCCCGGAACTATGGGTAGATGAGGACGAAGAGGAAGGTAAGAACCTGAATGAAGCTCCGCTGATTCAGACTCAGATTGACCGTTATCGTCGTAAGAATACGTTCTCTTACCATAAAATCAGTGATTCTAACGCCGCTGAGAAATTTCTAAGTCAGTTCAAACAACTGGAAAACTATGACTTAAACGTAGTGGTATTCAACTTTATTGACATGCTGAGTCACGCACGTACAGAATCAAAGATGGTACGCGAACTGGCAAATAACGAGTCGGCATACCGCAGCATCACCCTCAGCTGGTTCCGCCATTCTGTAATAGCAGACTTGTTTAAGGCTCTGGCCGCAAGTAACTATAAGATTATCATTACCACCGACCATGGCAGCATCCGCGCCAACAATCCAATAAAGATTATCGGTGACCGTAATACGAATACGAACTTGAGATATAAACTAGGCAAAAATCTGAGCTACAACCCGAAAGAGGTGTTTGAGATAAAAGATCCGCGACAGGCACAACTGCCATCACCCAACCTCAGCACAACTTATGTGTTTGCTACCGGCGACACCTTCTTTGCCTACCCTAACAACTATAATTATTATGCCTCGTACTTTAAAGACACATTCCAGCATGGAGGTGTCTCTATGGAGGAGATGATTATACCTATCATCACACTGACAGAAAGAAAACGATAAAGAATATGGAAATAAAAATCGACAAACTGGAAAACATCCATGAAGCCGCAAAAAAGTTTATTGAAGCTATGGGTGACGGCAACGTCTTCGCGTTCTACGGAATGATGGGTGCAGGAAAGACAACTTTTATCAAAGCAGTATGTGAATGTCTGGGAGTGGAGGATGTTATTACCTCACCTACATTTGCTATCGTCAACGAATATCGTTCGCGGACGAGTGAACTCATTTATCACTTCGATTTCTACCGTATAAAGAAACTCGATGAGGTATACGACTTGGGATATGAGGATTACTTCTACAGCGGTGCATTGTGCTTCGTCGAATGGCCGGAACTGATAGAAGAACTCCTGCCCGAAGATGTTATAAAAGTAACAATCTCTGAGCAGGAGGACGGAAGCCGGACAGTGTCTTTCAATTAGGACATCTGTTCATCTTCGTATTCCATTTCTCCCTGTACGACAAAGAGGACATCTTCGGATTTAAAATCACCGATTTTGTCCTTTTTTGCCTGTTCTACGACATAATCAACCACTTTATCCAAGTCGATGTCCACAAATCCTTCCTTATCAGGCTCTGCATCCAGCACACCACTATTGGCATAATAATCGACGATGACATCCAAGAAATAATACAACTCGTCATCACTAAAAGTCTCCTTGAGTTCTGACGGCAGATAATTTTTAATATACTCTATGATGCGTGCATCCTCTTCGGCATCCTGCATCAAATCCTCCTCCAAATCATTCATCATTATAATAGGGATTTAAATTTTTCATCCACTGTCGCCTTCGTTGAATAACCGATGAACTTGTCCACCAGTTGTCCACCTTTAAAGAATAGAACAGAGGGTATCGTTGTTACACTAAACTGAGCAGCGAGGCCGTCGTTTTCTTCAACATCACATTTTCCAACGACAACTTTGCCGTCGTAATCTTTAGCAAGTTCAGAGATAATAGGTCCCAGCATACGGCACGGTCCGCACCATGTAGCCCAGAAATCAACTACCAAAGGCAGTTCACCATTTTTATAACTCTCAAAATTGTCGTTTGTTATTATTACTTCCATTTTTTATTGAATTAATTTATAAGGGTCGTTTAAATTGTTTTTGTAAATCGGTAGCAAAGTTAATGAAAGCAAGACATACTACCAAGAATAATCGTATTTATTTTATTCTATAAAAAGATAATTTTAAGAGGAACATTTTATGTTCTTTTGCGTCATCATCATATGGGTTGTTAAACATATCTATCTATGAAAAAATTATTTTTTATTATAACATTGGCAGAAGGTATAACGAAGAACGACGCTAAGGCAATAGTCTACGAATAATCAGTTGATCTTATATTCCAAGGCAGGGTTCGCGTCTATATACGATATGATATTTGTTTTCACGTCGACTTTCAGTTTACGACTCTGAAGAAGAACATGCATATTACCTTCAGGGTCGCGTATCTGGAAAAAGAGTTGTGCTTTTCCCGGACTGGCCAGTAACATTGTCGATATATCATTTACAATATCATCATCCAGATTCTGATAATCCATCGTAATCGTAAGACGTTCTATCTTCGATTCCTTCACATCCTGTAGGAACTCTATATTACCAAGTTCAAGACTTATCTTGCCATTATGCCACTTATCGATGCAACGTGCTGTTATGAATATCGTATACCCCTCTTGTAGGGAACCACTCCAACGCGCCCACTGGTCACCAAACAATACGAATTCACCATTACCGGTGAAGTCCTCGATAGTCACACGACCATAAGGTTTTCCGTTTTTCGACATTTTCGTGTTGCTGCTCGTAATAATACCGCCGACAGTCACCGACTCTTTATTGGCAAGGATCTCAATATCTGATAGTTCAGAACATCTCGTATTGCATACATTCTCTAGAATGATACGATATTCGTCCAAAGGATGAGCCGACAGATAGATTCCCACCAGCTCACGTTCTTTATTAAGACGTTCGATATCACTCCACGACTCAATTTGAGGTACCTCCGGTGTGGCTACCTCCACTGCACCGGCATCACCGAAAAGGGTATTCTGAGATTCACGCTGTTCTGTCTGATATAGGTTGCCGTAACGCATGAGTGTATCAAGGAACACATCACCCTTCGAATTAACACCAAAATACTGCTCTCTGCGCAATCCAAGACTGTCAAGACCTCCGGCAAGTGCCAATGACTCGACACATTTACGATTACATGACGAGAGACTGATGCGCTGAACGAAATCGAAGATGTTACTGAATGGACCGTTTTTTAATCTTTCATTGATGATAGCTTCTGCGGCCGCACCGCCTACACCTTTGACGGCACCCAGTCCGAACCGGATAGCACCGCTCTTATTAACACTGAATTTCAGACGACTCTCGTTAACATCAGGACCTAACGTTTCGATACCCATCGACTTACATTCGTCCATCAGTTTTGTGATTTCAGTTATATTATTGATATTTCGGCTCATGTTGCCGGCCATATATTCTCCAGGGTAATGAGCTTTAAGATAAGCTGTTTGAAATGCTACCCATGAATAGCATGTAGCATGACTCTTATTAAAAGCATAAGACGCAAACTTCTTCCAGTCCTCCCATATTTTATTCAACACATCATGCGGATGTCCGTTCTTCTCGCCTCCTTCATAGAATAACTGCTCCAGTTTGTTCATCTGGTCGATTTTCTTCTTACCCATCGCCTTACGCAAAGTATCGCTCTGTCCACGAGTGAAACCCGCCAACTGACGCGAAAGGAGCATGACCTGCTCTTGGTAGACAGTAATACCATAGGTATCCTTGAGGTATTTCTCCATACAAGGGATATCATACTTGATCTTCGTCGGGTCTTTCTTTCGGGCTATAAAGTCGGGGATATAGTCCATAGGCCCCGGACGGTAAAGGGCGTTCATCGCAATGAGGTCTTCAAACACCGTTGGATGCAGTTCACGAAGATACTTTTGCATACCGGCCGACTCGAACTGGAACGTACCGATAGTCTTACCCTCACAATATAACTGATATGTTTCAGGATCGTCGATAGGTATATTATCCAAGTCGATTTTCGTTCCCGTCGTTATTCTGACATTCTCGACAGCCTCCTTGAGGATTGACAGTGTCTTCAGTCCCAAGAAGTCCATTTTGATCAGTCCCGTCGATTCAATCACATGACCATCATACTGGGTACAATGCAATTTATGTCCGGGGTCTGACTTATCTTCCGCCACAGAGACAGGAACCCAATCACTGATAGGATTACGGCAGATGATAAATCCGCAGGCATGAATACCTGTTCCACGAACAGTTCCCTCGAGCATCTTGGCATAAGTCATCGTGTTACGCAACCTTGAATCACTACTTACAACAGCCTGCTGCAGTTCCGGTAGGCACTTGATGGCATTAGGTAGATTCATCTTCAGGCCGTCGGGCAACTTATCCGGTATCACCTTACATAAGCGGTTGGACTCCTCAAGCGGTAACTTCTCAACCCTGGCAACATCCTTGATGGAGTTTTTGGTTGCCATCGTGCCATAAGTAATGATATGGGCACAATTCTCATGGCCATACTTATTCTCAACCCATTCAAGCACCTTGCCACGGCCGTCATCGTCGAAGTCTGTATCTATATCAGGGAGTGATATACGATCAGGATTGAGAAAACGCTCAAACAGTAAATCATATTTTATCGGGTCTATTTTTGTAATACCCAGACAATAAGCTACCACAGATCCGGCAGCCGACCCACGTCCGGGACCAACCATAACACCCAATTGGTCGCGGGCAGAATTGATGAAATCCTCTACGATAAGGAAGTAACCCGGGAAACCCATGGTCTTCATGACATGAAGTTCAAAATTAATTCGATCCTTGACATCCTCAGGCGTAGGATCCCCATAATGTTTTTTTGCCCCCTCGTAAGCTAGTTGTGCAAGATAATCGGCTTCAAACTTAATTCTATATATTTTATCATATCCGCCAAGTTTCTTGATTTTTTTTTCTCCCTCCTCAAAAGACACTTGGTTTTTACCATTCTCGTCACTGGTGAACTCATCATAAAGTTCTTTCTCCGTGAATTTCTTCCGCCACTCTTCTTCCGTACCAAAACTCTCAGGAATAGGGAAGAACGGCATGATAGGCGAATGTTCGATATCGTAGATCTCTACCTTATCTAATACCTCGAGAGTATTTGACATTGCCTCCGGGACATCTGAAAAAACATCGTTCATCTCTTCACGAGTCTTAAACCATTCCTGTTTTGAATAAAGCATACGATTAGGATCATCCATATCCTTACCGGTCGAGATACAGAGCAGATGGTCATGTGCCTCGGCATTCTCCTTACCAACAAAGTGGGAATCGTTTGTACATACCAGTTTTACACCGTATTCCTTTGCCAATTCAATAATCATCAGATTGGCCCTCTGCTGTAATGGGAATGTCTCACGATTGGCACGGATATTAGGATCCTTAACTTCATGACGCTGAAGTTCCAGATAATAATCATCTCCAAACACCCGTTTATACCACTCTATTGCCTTACGGGCACCATTAACATCCCCTTTCAATATTTTAGAAGGCACTTCGCCAGCTAGACATGCAGAGCATACGATAAGACCCTCATGGAACTTCTCCAAATCGTCATGGTCCGTACGAGGACGCATATAATATCCGTCTATCCAAGCACGAGACACCAGTTTTATAAGATTCTTATATCCTTTGTAATTCTTGGCCAACAATATGAGGTGATTTCCACTTATATCGCCATTTTCCTTAACCTTATCCGTTTTTCTGTGGTGTGCCACATATACCTCGCATCCAAAAATTGGCTTAAACGGTTCTTTACCTTCCCCCTTACGGGCACTATTGACTTTATGACAATAATCGAAAAGTTCTTTCACACCAAACATGTTACCATGGTCGGTGATGGCCATACCGCGCATGCCGTTGGCTACTGCCTTATCCACGAGTTTTGAAATACTCGCCTGACCATCGAGGATGGAGTAATAAGTATGTACATGAAGATGTACGAAATCTTGCATATTGACTAAATTCTATTGATTTGAGAGTGTAAAATTACTGCTTAAAGTCGAGATAACAAAAGAAAAAGGGCAAAAATTTGTATTGTACACAAAAAACGCTTACCTTTGCAGGCTGATTGAAGTTTCATTATCACCATGGGGAGACGACTGAAAAAATTAAAAAAAATACGCTTACATCGCGAAGGTACAAACACTCTTATTTGGAGTATGGTTGGTATCATCATTGTGGCATTATTATTATACCAGATTTTCGATACCAGAATACCTCTTTACGTATTTTTGGTCGTGTTCGGTACAATATATGCTATAGTTCTAAACTTTTTCCGCTGTCCTATTCGTTACTATAATGACGATACCGAGAAGATTGTCATCGCACCAGCTGACGGAAGGGTAGTTGTTATAGAGGAGGTTGAAGAGAATGAGTACTTCCATGACAAACGTCTGATGATATCTATATTCATGAGTCTGTTCAATGTGCATGCCAACTGGTTTCCTGTTGACGGTAAAGTGAAAATGGTGAAACATCAGAACGGCAATTTCCATAAAGCGTGGTTGCCAAAAGCTAGTGAAGAAAACGAAAGATCAACAATCATCATTGAAACACCTGAGGGTGTGGATATCCTCTGCCGTCAGATTGCCGGAGCCGTTGCTCGCCGTATTGTCACTTACGCAAAAGAAGGTGAGGAATGTTATATTGACGAACATCTGGGATTCATCAAGTTTGGTTCACGTGTGGATGTATACCTCCCCATTGACAGTGAGGTATGTGTCAAGATGGGCCAGTCTACAACTGGTGACCAGACTATTATAGCCAAACTTAAATAAAATAGGACCGATGGCTAACTGCATAACACGCATCATTCCTAACACGCTTACATCATGTAATCTGATTTCAGGATGTATCGCTGTCACATTCGCATTGGGCGGACGTCCTGAGATTGCACTGGCATTTATCATTATTGGTGCTGTTTTCGATTTCTTCGACGGAATGAGTGCACGTCTGCTAGGCATTTCTTCTCCTATCGGGAAAGAACTTGACTCGCTTGCTGACGACGTCACATTTGGTGTAGCACCTGCATCAATGGTTTTCAATCTGCTCGCGGTGACTGAATATCCTTCATTCCTAGAGTTTTCAAGACCTGTATTGCCATTTTTTGCATTTATTATTGCAGCCTTTTCTGCATTACGACTGGCAAAGTTTAATCTCGACGAACGTCAGACGACATCATTTATTGGACTGCCAACTCCTGCCAACGCTCTATTTTGGGGATCTCTCATTGCAGGATGTCAGAATTTTCTAGAATCGACACCTTATATATTTTATTTCATTCTGCTGATGATTGTTATCAGCAGCTATCTTCTTATTGCTGAGTTGCCAATGTTTGCATTGAAGTTTAAGACTTGGGGATGGAAAGGTAACAAGATAAAATATGTGTTCCTCATTACTTGCATTCCGATGCTCATCATCCTGCGCCTCAGTTCATTTTCTGCAATCATTGCGTGGTATGTTATTCTGTCTGTTTTCAACAATAAATGCAAAAAATAATGTCTGGATATAGTGGTCTTTTAGGTTGTTTTATTGGCATTTTTCTTATTATTTTTTTTCTCGTTGGAAGATTCTTATTTAAGGTATACCGTCTTTTCCATCAAGTGAAGAAAAATGCCGAACAGCAATTCGGCAAACAGAATGACTATAATAATGATGCCAAAGGGACATTTTATCATAGGCGTGCTAATAATAGCAAAAGTGAAACTGTTGTAGACAGGGACACGAACAACGAACAAAAGAAGATATTCTCAGATGACGAAGGAGAATATGTGGACTTCGAAGAATAAAAATAGGTGATAAATATATGCCTTATTAGCCACATTGGACGAATAAGGCATATTAGAACTAACAGCCTCTATCAATTGTGCACTAACGTACCTATCAGCTCACCTTCCAAGACTTTCTTGAGATTTCCGTAAACATCCATATTGAATACGTAAATAGGCAGATTATTCTCCTTACACATGGTTGTAGCCGTAAGATCCATCACCTTTAAACCTTTATTATAAATCTCGTCATAAGTGATGTCTGAGAATTTAGTGGCAGTCTTGTCCTTCTCAGGATCAGCCGTATAAACACCATCAACACGAGTGCCCTTAAGCATTACATCTGCCTCTATCTCAATACCACGGAGCGATGAACCTGTATCAGTAGTGAAGAAAGGATTACCTGTTCCGGCACTGAAGATACATACTTCACCCCGTTCCAAAGCATCAATTGCATTCCATTTATTATAGAATTCACCAATAGGCTCCATACGAATAGCTGTCATAACCCTCGCACGTATCCCAATCGCACCAAGAGCACTGCTGAGAGCAAGAGAATTAATAACAGTAGCACACATACCCATCTGATCACCTTTCACACGGTCGAATCCTTTACTGGCTCCACTAAGTCCACGAAATATATTTCCGCCACCTATTACAACACCTATCTGCACACCCATAGCGTGCGCCTCCTTGATCTGTTTAGCGTAGTCAGCCAGACGTTCTGAGTCGATGCCATAGTTCTGCTTGCCCATGAGGCTCTCACCGCTCAACTTCAAAAGAATTCTCTTAAACTTTACCATAATCTTATTTATTTGTTTATTATAAATGCCACTTCTTTAAACGCATACTTTCGTGTTCTATGATCTGAATCTTTCAAAATAAGATATCCTTCATCCTCCACCGTTACAATATCAGCCATGAACTCTCCGTTTCTGTCAGCGTACAGATGAGTTCCCGACCTTCTATATAAGGCTGAAAGATATCGAGTTTTTATTATTGCGCTTTCATCTGTCTCGAGACACATCAGAAAATAATCAAATCTGTCGACGATACGATTCAATAATTCGTCGATATCCGTCTCATGCCCCAATATGTTGTACATGGACACAGGATTAGGAGCATCACTCAGGAACAAGCGCTGATTGACATCGACACCTATACCGATGACACAATCCTTCATTCTACTTCCGCTGAGATTATTCTCAATGAGTATTCCACATATTTTTTTATCCTTGTAATAGATATCATTTGGCCATTTCACGTGAACATCATGAATATATTCATTCAAAGCATCTTTGATTGCCAAGGAAATAGCCATAGAGATGACAAACTGGCGATTTGCTGATATAGATTCTGGATGGATCAATAGACTAAACAAGAGATTCTTGCCTTGCTCACTCTCCCAGGTATTGCCTCCCTGACCTCGGCCTCCAGTCTGATAATCAGCAGTCACAACTGTCATTCTATGCTCGATAGAACTCCTATGATCAAGCAGATAACTATTGGTAGAACCAACACTCTTCAGATGTATATGATTAATATCTTTCTTCATCACTAATACGGCAAAGGGGTAAAAGCACTTTCTATATGATTAATGACACAGGAATTGTCGTCGACACCGGTAACAGCAATAATATCAAATCTTAATTCATAATCTATTCTGTATGATTTCACATAAGCATTAGCGGCAATCATCAGACTACGAACTTTCCTGTGGTCTACAGCAAGTTCTGGCTGCATAAATGTATCATTACGGCGTGTCTTAACCTCAACAATGGCAAGAACATTATTCTTCAAGGCTATAATGTCGATATCACGGTGTCCATAATGCCAATCACGATTGCATATCCGATATCCCTTTTTAATCAGATAATCAGTAGCCTTGTCCTCTCCCCAACGTCCTAAATCATTATGCATCGCCATAGTAACAACAATTTTTGATAAGCAAAGATACGATAAAAATTGGAATTTCCTATAAAAAGAATAAGACAATAACCAAAGAAAGGGAAAAAATATGTATATTTGCATAAGGATTTCGCTTATTTGTCCAGACCTGACAATGGCTATCATCAATTAAGTATAACAAAAAAAGGAAGTAAAATGATCAAGAACATCGATCAATCGAAAGCTGACGCTGAATTTATGAGCAAAGCAATACAGGAGGCGAAAGTCGCTCTGGCAGCAGGTGAAATACCTATCGGAGCCGTGATAACATGCAAGGGCAAAATCATATCACGCGCACACAATCTAACAGAGACGTTATGCGATGTCACTGCTCACGCTGAGATGCAGGCAATAACAGCTGCTGCCAACAACTTAGGAGGGAAATACCTTACCGACTGCACTTTATATGTAACCATCGAGCCGTGCACGATGTGTGCAGGAGCCATTGGATGGGCTCAGATTCCAAGAGTTGTTTATGGGGCAGATGACGATAAACGGGGCTACCATATATATGCACCAAACGCTCTGCATCCGAAAGCGACAGTCACTAAAGGAATTCTGGAAGAAGAGTGCCGACAACTGATCACTGACTTTTTTAAAGAGAAACGATGATTTTGTAGTATTTATCCTTGTTTGAAATAGAAAAGAATTCGGGACATATTGCGTCTTTGACTACGAACCTCAAGCCTTTTTATAATATTATATTAAAGACACTACTAAGTAGATGACGTTATTCAAATTGCTATCTCGAACTGAAATTGAAGTACTATCTTAATATCTTCTTAAAAGTATTTCCATTTTTAATGATATATATGCCTCGAGCAGGAATATCGTCATACTTAAAAGTATCAGAAGGTGCTAAATATACTAATTGACCAGTAAGATTATAAACACGAACTACACCATCCGCCATACCAGATTTATTTACAGCCTCAATAGACATCCATACAGAATTATTAACATCATATAGTGTAAAAGATGCACTACTTTTAGATAACAAAAAACTATTTACAAGACTATCAGCACGATGAACTGGTTGCCACTGAGTATCAACAGAGTCCTTTACTGCTGCATATACACGATACGTACCATCTGGTATGTCACTAGGCAAAGAACACATAGAGTTCAATGATCCAATTGAATAAGAAGTAGCTACACCTGATTTTTTTTCACTTGTAGACAGCTCATACTGTTCGTTATTACCATCCAATATAATACCGAGACGACCATTAAAAGTGTAATCAGATAAATTATATATTGTGCCAGTAACAACAGATAATTTTGTACCAAACTTTGTAACCTTAAAAACTTGATCGGAAACGGCTTCTGAATGATGAGGAATAACTATTGTAGTGTCAGCAAAACCTGTAAGCAAACTTTGACTATTGGTAAAAGTATAATTTTCAGGATTAAGAAGGGCAATATCATAATAACCATCATCTGATCCATCCCATCCCCAATTGACATGAACCAAGCCATCGGTATTATATCCATCAAGGACAAAACAGTGACCACCTTGTTTCGAATCTGAACCACCATAAAGAACAGGACGATTTTGATTGAGTTCTGAATAGATCAAATCCATCCATTGCTGAGTGGAATAATAGTCACGATAATGTATACCAATATTTTTATTATAGCCAAAATATCTTCTTAGAGAATTACATGCGGCATAAGTATATGCACCACTGCCAGACTCGGTATACTGCATATCGATAGATACACCACATTGAAGCATAAGCGTAGCGACTGCCGCTGCTTGAGCATCACTATATGAACCTGCTGTATACTGCTCAATCATATTATTCCAATCATAATATGTTGAACTAAAGTCGGCACTAACTACACGTCCATCACCCTCCGAAGGGGTAAAAGAGTAGATATGTGAACCAATCCCTTTTTCAGGATATTTATGATAGTACATTATCTGAGCTACCGCTGTAGCAACGCAACCCGTTGGATAAGGTTTACCTTTACTTGTTGTAGGACATAACTTATTATACGGCGCTCCCTGTCCCCAATGTGTTAAAACCAGCGGAGATACTGATGTGGTGTACTCAGGAGAACGACGAACCTGATAAACACTCATTATTCCAGGTTTATTTTCTTTCATTGCCTCATTAACACGTTGAAGCCACCAGGTAAAACCACATGGAGACTCTGAAGATAATGAAGAAATTGAATAACCAACAATGGGTTCAAAACTATCATCATTTGCAACAATTGCAAATCCACCACTTGAGGATCCCATAATGGTAACCATATCCATAGCCTTTAATTCGACTATACTATCAACAGGTGGAATGTTACCAAGTCCTTTTGCACGCATTGTTGTGCTAAGAACAGACGCAGCCGCAACACGTTTCTGCAAAAAAGAACGCTCTACCGCAAAAGAATAAAAAGAAATAAGTAAAATAAAAAATGTTATAGAAAATCTTTTCATTTTTATTTATTTTAAGTTGAAAATCTGCAAAACGAAGAGGCCGGGAATATGACATGCCCGGCCTCGCATATTTGATTAAAAAGTATTACTCAAAATAGAGAACTTCGTTAAATGTACCGAAAGAACCTGCTGAAACAAAATGTTGGAGAGAGAACGTCACTTTTTTATTTGCAGCATCGTATGTTCCAGTTCCACTAACATAAACTGTACCATAAGTCGAATGTGTCCAGGCAGCCTGAGAAGCAACAGTAACACTGTTATCTGAGGCTATTGTAAAATCAATATTTTTACCTTTTTCATACAAATCTACCATTCGGTATTTACCACCGCCCATCTGATATATTGTTTCTGACCATTGATCGCCCATTATTTCTGAAACAAATAGACCTGACATCTCTGCATATCTTGTAACATAGAAAGTTATTTCTGTAGCACCATACAAATATGCACTAGCAGAGTCAACTTTTACAGTCAAAGTATCAGAAGCGCCCGCAGCAATATTGAACTTGATATTGACAACCTTGGATTTCTGACCTGCTGCAAATTTCACAGTATCAGGAACAGTAAATTTACTATTGTCTGTTTTCAATTTAATTGTTTGAGCAGAAACAGAATCATGACGAGATACAGTGATGTTAAATGACTGCTCTTTATCAGGTGTAAAGTATAGATCTGTTTGTGATGCCGATAAATAAGCCCCTGCATTATTAACAGGTGCTGGATCATACTCATAATCATCGGTACAAGCATTTAAGCCAACTGCTAGTACAGCGAAAATAATTATATAGCTATATTTAAATATTGTCTTCATAATCTCTTATATTTAATATCATTAATTACTTTTTGCACTCGCACTAGATGCCCATGGCGTATATACACCTGATGGATCAGGATTATCCCATCCTTTAAGAGCGCTATTGTTATTCTCCTCAGTTTTAACGATAACAACATTCATCCAAGCAGGACGTCTAGTTGTGTTCAAACGAGCTAACGATGGGTGATTTGTTCCTGTATAACCTCTAGTTACAGGCATATCCAAACGCTTGTAATCAAAGAAAGACAAACCTTCGCCCCATAACTCAACACGTTTCTGGAATACGACCTCATCAATTATGGCAGCCTGCGTAGTTGCAGAACAAGAATAATTAGGATCACGATTTGTCTTCATAAATGTCTCAAGAAGTTTTTTACCTGCAACCGCATCTGTATGTGCAGCAGCTTCTGCCTCAATGAAATACATTTCTTCAACACGCATAAGTGGGAATGCGGTTGCAGCACCTATAGCATAGTCATCCATATTCCCCTTGTTAGGACGGAATTTTACACTTGCATACGTAGGTAAACCAGCTCCAACAGTTTTATCTATATAAGGAGTCTGACCATCAAGAGCTGCGCCTGCAGGAGCTTTCCACAACAACTTACGGAAGTCACTATCATCAATTCGGCTATAAGCCTTGGCATCAATCATAACATAAGGACCGGCACCTGCATAGCCAAAAGAAGTTTCGTTGGACATCCAAGAAATCCAGTTCACAATACCTGATTGAACTGCATCATCCTCTGAAGTCATTTGAGATCCCCACATCCACAAACTAATATCATTAAAACCTGTGGTAGTGTTCAAACATTGATCTTTTGTCATTACACTTGTAGCTGTAGTGTTAATGGCCATACGTGCATATTTCTGTGCGTTAGCATAATCCCCCATCCACATGTAAAGGCGAGCTTTCAAACCATAAACAGCATCAAGATGAGGCAGCGTTTTATCTGTCAGAGAAAGTTCTGATATGTATTTCTCTGCTTTATTCAAATCACTAAGAATAAATGCAGCCATATCATCATGTTTTGCACGGGGATTATTACGAGCAGCTGTCTGAGACATTCCGTCTTTGACGATAGGAACCGTATAACCTGTTACATCATTACCGTCAGAATTCAGAGCTGTTGTTCCATCTGTAGGAAGATATTCATACATACGGGCTAAATCTAAATATAACATTGCACGATATGCACAACCGGCACCATAATATCCTAACTGGTCACTCGTTGCCTTTGTTGTATCTACGGCTGAAATCAAGTTATTTGATGTCATGACAAAATGATAATAGTAATTCCATATATACTGATTGTACATATAGTCTTTACCCATATATTGGTCATAATAATATCTATAGAAATGGCCACCATATTTTGTACCCATCGCCATATCGCCTGTTTGCAAATCACGGATATGCATCATTGATCCATATCCAAATACAGCATGCCAGCCATTATTATCAATCAAATCCTGATCAATGGCATTTAAATAAGCAGGCATAGCCATCAGCAAAGCCTTTGTTGCTGAAGAAGAAGTGGATATCTGCGTCTCAGTTGCCTCATCAGTAGGTTGCGTCTCATCGATACATCCCGTTACCAACACGCTCATAGAGCAAAGGCAGAGGCCTAATATTGATTTATATATTTTTTTCATAATAAACTTCATTTATTAATTTTTAAAATGTCAATGTTATACCACCTGAAATAGTACGAATAGGAGAATAATATGATCCGGAGTTCTCTCCTGTTATATTCTGACGGGGATCAAGTCCTTGACGTTTTGACCAAAGCCAAAGATTGTCGCCAACTACATAGACACGAACCTTATCAAATCCTATACGACTACAAATGTCTGTAGGAATTGTATATCCGACAGTAAAGTTTTGTAAGGTTAAATAAGACGCACTAATAAGGAATCTATCCGATGTTGAAGCCATATAAGAGTCATTATACTGAATACGTGGTATATTTGAACTTTTATTTGTTTCACTCCATGCATTTAACAAGTCAACACCGAAAGCACCACCTCTGGTAAGACTCATTGCGTTCTGATATGTAGTATCATAAACTTTGCCACCTAACTGATAAGTAAAGTCAATAGATGCATCAAATCCTTTCCAAGAAACACTGGTTGCAAAACCACCATAGGCATCAGGTAATGCTGATCCACAAAGATGATATGTTGCATCCGAAGGATTTGTCGTTGTTGTCTGACCTGTCACTTTTCCATTAGCATCAACTACATCTTTATAATAAAGAGCTTCACCTGTTTCATGATTTACGCCAGCATACTTGTGCAGATAGAATGTGTATAAAGACTCACCTTCGCCATAGAAGTAGTTATCAGAAGAATAACCACCAACACCATCTACTGTCATTGTTTTGCGCTCACTAGGCAATCTTGTGATTTTATTTTTATATGATGTGATGTTAACCTTGGCATCCCACTGAAGATCTCTTGTCTTAATAATTGTCCCATTAAGTTCAAGTTCCACACCAGAATTGCGCATATCACCAATATTAGCATAATAACCAGTATATCCATAAGATGGTGGCAATGGGAAGTAGAATAGCATGTTAGAAGTTTTACGATAAAAATACTCTATGCTACCAGAAAGACGATTTTTAAACAAAGAGAAATCAAATCCGGTATTAAAGTTTCCACCTTTCTCCCATGAAATATCCTTATTTCCTAAAGAAGAAGGAACCAATGATACACTACCGTTAGAATTTGTTATATCATAATATGTTACGTAGCGATAGTCACCGATATTATCATTACCTTGCTCTCCATAAGAAGCTTTGAATTTCAACTCATTAACGAAACTTGCCTTAAACCATTTTTCTTTAGATACAAGCCAAGCTCCACCAAAAGACCAGAAATTACCCCAACGTTTAGATGGATCAAAACGAGATGAAGCATCACGACGATAAGAAACTGAAGCAAAATATTTAGTGTCATAGTTATACTGAGCACGACCAAAAAAACCTTCTGTATTATAATCAGTAACGTATGAATTTCCTGACCCCATAGTCACAGCACCTGCGAGTTCGGAATTACTTGGAGAAAATTGATTCGTTTTATAACTATATAAGTAATAATATTTTGTGCGATAATACTCATGACCAAGCATTACATCAATATTGTTAGATCCATAAGTATGAGCCCAAGTCAATAACTGCTGATAGTTGTATGACCATCTACGGGTATGATATTTGTAAACAATACCATTAGATGAAGCATACTGGCCAAAGTATGGATTGGTTGTATCTGTTTTACGAGCTTCATCATCCATTACACTATTTGTAGAAGTGAATTTAAAATCGTTAAGGAATTTGATTTCTGCAGTTCCAACAGCCGTAAACGCATTTCCTTCTATACTTCTATTCTCTAGCTGATTTGAAGACAATGGATTTGCTTGTGATATGTATGGACGACTTTGACCGTTGACTGATCCATCACCATAATCATATTCATTAATATGAGCATTTTGATTGTAGATAATACGACCTTGACCATCACGAATGTACAATGGATAAATTGGAGCTAATGTTGTAAGAGCAAAAACATTTCCAGACGAAGTAGTTGCTCCATCATCATCTTTGTTCAAATAAGCAGAATTATAATGCGCATAACTAAAGTTTCCACCAACTTTAAGCCAAGATCTCAGTTGATAGTCTGTTTTCAAACGACTAGTAAAACGTTTGTAATTTGAAGCTGCAGTAATACCCTGATTATCTAGGTAGTTTGCTGATCCAAAAAAAGATGATTTATCTGTATTATTAGTCGCCGTTACAGAATATTCTTGGCGAAGACTATTATTATAAGATGCATCTGTCCAATTATCAGGACTCAAAGTATATTGTTTTCCATTATATGTAACAACTCTACCCAATGTTGCATTAGGGTTTAGTTTTCCATTTGAACCAATCATAGACTCACCATTAGGTACTGTATACACGTTATAACCCAAACCATAGTCGGTATCATCTGTCAAATGATTGTTCGCAAATGCGCCAGCTTGAGCCGAAGTATAATTCCATGTATTTTTTGCATAATTACTTAATGCACTATACCACATTTCATAGTATTTTGCAGGACTTGTTACATATTTGTAATTAGGAACAGCACGAGAGTTTGATCCCCACTTTGCATCAACAGTGATAGTAGACTTGTCTTGTTTGCCAGTCTTCGTAGTAATAAGAATGACTCCATTTGCACCACGAGCTCCATAAAGTGCAGCAGAAGCAGCATCTTTCAGGACTGTCATAGACTCAATATCTTGTGAATTTATTGTATTTAAGTCACCATCAAAGGGTGCTCCATCCAAAACAATAAGAGGTGAATTCTTTGCATTAATGGAACTGATACCACGAATTGTGATACTTGGAGTTGTTTGTCCAGGTTGACCGGTAGTAGTGTTCAATTGAACACCTGAAACCTTACCTGTCAATGCATTGACAGGATTTGACACCTCAATTTTACCAATTTCACTAGCTTTTACGACTGCAGCTGAACCCGTAAACGCTGATTTTTTAGCTGTACCATAAGCTACAACCATCACTTCATCTAAAATCTTTGAATCCGACTGCAAGACAATTTTTATGCGTCCACCAGTGATCTTGACAACCTTGGATTGCATACCAATGTAGGATACACGCAATGTATTTGCTGAACTTGGAACATTTGGTAATGTGAAATTACCATCCGCATCAGTACTGGCACCAATTCTCGTACCAGTAACTAAAACTGATGCCCCGACGATAGGCTGACCGTCATCCGAAGAAACGACCTTACCTGTAATTTTCGTCTGAGCCATTACAGAGCCTATACCTACTAAGATACAGGCCAATAGCAGCATGAGTTTCTTTTTCATATTAATCTCTCTCTAGTTTAATTAAAAATAACCATTTGTTTTATCAGGATGCAAATTTATATAATTTTTCATGCGAAAGCAAATAATTTAAGATAAAAGTGAATATAATACTCATCTTTTTCCATTTTGTGTCATAAAACAGCCTAGAATTTACTATATTGATATTTTTTTAAGCGTTTTAGTTTCATTTTGCACAATGAGAAAATTCATTTTGTGGATATATATTTCATATTTATTAAAATAGATGTAATTTATATTAATTAAATTAAGATATTAACATTTCAATAAACATAATTTTTTAAAATAAAGACATAATAGTAACTTAAATATATTAAGAATCACATCCCGAGTTCATATTCTTGTAAATAGGTTACCCAAAACCCTTCCAACCATATAAAATGGAAAAATAAAGCCAATAGATGTTAATTATTCATAGTTTAGGTTCCACAACTGAAATATATTTTCGGTATATGGGTTAAATATTTAATCTTTTATATATAATAAGGTAAAGATATGAAGAAACTATTATTTATATTATCGTGCAGTCTGCTTATAATGTCATGCACTGAAAGCAAAGAGGAGAGTTCGGGAACTCTGCCAAAGGCATTGTCACTCTCTGCGACCAAATTCACATGGGATACAAACGTACGTCTCGAGAAGTTGGAAATATCTTCCGACTCTGACTGGACCATTGAAAGTTCTGCCAACTGGTGTTCACCATATAAGAAAAGCGGCACCGGAAATTACAATATTGCCCTGTGGGTAGATCCAAACATTACCACAGAGACAAGAACAGGCACTCTCACCGTTACAAGCAACAACACGAAACATATCATCAATATCGAACAGCCGGCATATTCTTCTGACACCAATTATGTGTATCATCTGCCTTTGGTTTTCCATGTGATGTACAACGACTCCACCGACTCCACAAAATACGTAAACAAGGGTTGGCTGACAAAAGTTGTAAACGTTGTTAACAGAATATACAAGTACAATAAAACCAACGTGCAGTTCGAGATGGCAACTATCAAGGAGAATGGTGATACGCTCAAAGAGCCTGGAATCATACGTCATAAGGTTAGTTTCAGCAGCTATGATTGCGAAAAATTCCTTTCTGAAGACGATAGTAATAGTAAATACGCAGCTTATGCACAGAACCTGAAGCATTATATTAACGTCTATATGTATCGTTTTACTGACGATGGCATTCTCGGAATCTCCGATATGGCTGTTGTGCCGAAAAACTATGCTCTCGACGGACTGGTCAGTACAAATTCAGCCAACAGTATGACAAAGACGGACTATCCTTTCGGGTGTTGCATCAATAATAAATACACCTATGAAACGGAAGACGACGGATATTATAACCCTTACTTCATTGCCATAACACTGGGACACGAACTGGGTCACTACCTAGGCCTACTTCATTCCTTCTCAGAAAATGGATGCGACGACAACGACTATTGTGCAGACACTCATAACTGTGATTACACTTCGTATAATAAAAACATACAGTTGCAATACGACTCTATAGTTGCTAAATACGGAAATAACATCACACTAAACCAAATGGCAACACGAGAGGGATGTGACGACATTCAATATGTGGCTGACAATATTATGGACTATGTCTACTGTCTGAGCGACACAATCACTAACGACCAACGCGCACGTTTCAATCACATTCTCCACTACGGGTCACTTATTCCCGGCCCGAAACTTGTGGACATCAGTTCGTTGCCTTCCAGATCAAACTCAGAGGTATTCACACCTCAGATATCCAATTGTCCTTCGGTAATGCAACCTATCGGTACTAGAAGTACAGGTGTAATAAGATTCAAACGTAAATAATATACATAATATATAAATAAAAAAATCCTTTCGCTTGAGTTTAAACGAAAGGATTTTTTTGTCCTACTTCACCAATATCACTAGATACTTACTCGTACTCCAAAATAATTGAGGATTAGTAATTCTCAGCACATACTGATCCTTAGAATCAGTCTGAAGCGTATAGGAGTTTGAAGGATGAACGGTAAGAATCTTTGCAGATTTTGAATACAACTTTATTTCCTTGTCGATTCTAATATCTATCTTAGTGAAATAATCCTTGTTAAAACTGCCACTGAGCACCTTACCACCCTCAAAGATATGTTGTTCTTTCAGTTCATCCTTAGTTCCGAAGACAAACCAACCTGTATTCAACTGCTTGTCCTGCTGACTGATTGTCTGGGATTTCTGCGTACTCTCATCTGCCAGATTATTCACATTTGTATTAAGATTGGCAATATTCTCATCCAGTTCTGTTATATGAATATCCTTTGCATCCAGTTCGGCACGCAACTGTTGCAGCTGTTGGTCTTTCTCGTCGAGCTGAGCCATGAGATTAGCAATCGTCCGTTTCAGTTGGCTACTGTTAAATGTACTCTCACGCAACTGCTGACGCAATTTATTTATAAGTTGACGATTCTGTTTCATGGCCGATTGAATAAACTGGATATTCTCACGGATATGCTCCTCGTTGGTCGTTGCCTCAGTACCTTGTTTTTCGAGATTAACGCGATTTTCAGCTTCATTGATTTCGCGGAATCCTTCCTGTATGTCATTGAGAGTGCTCATCATATCATCTATCTCACCATTTTTCTGTGAAACCATCTGCTGTAGAGAATCCCTCTGATGTGCAGCGGTAAGGTCTACTTTCGGCTTTTCCTGCTGACATGCCGCCAGAGTCAAAGCCCATAAAGCAATAAACATTAGTTTTTTCATATTGATATGTGATTTTGTTTATTTTCTCTTTCATCATTACCGGCGAGTATGATCACGATCTCGCCGCGAGGTTCTGTTTCAGTAAAATGAGCGACGACCTCTGAGAGTGATCCTCTCACACTCTCTTCGTGCACCTTCGAAATTTCCCTGCACACACTCACCTGACGTTCCGAACCAAAAAACTCAGCAAACTGTGTGAGCGTCTTAAGCAGTCGAAAAGGTGACTCATAGAATATCATCGTCCGCCGTTCCTCCTTCAGTTCATTTAGCCTTGTAACCCTCCCCTTTTTCGGAGGAAGAAAACCCTCAAAACAGAATCTGTCATCAGGAAGTCCGGACGAAACAAGCGCAGGAACAAAAGCAGTGGCACCAGGTAAACACTGTACCTCTACTCCTTCGTGCACAGCCTCGCGCACCAAAAAGAATCCAGGATCACTTATCCCCGGAGTTCCGGCATCGCTTATCAGTGCGATTGTTGCACCAGCTTTCAGTCTCTCCACGAGCCCCGCAGTCGTATGGTGTTCATTAAACTTATGATGCGACATCAATGTGTTCTTAATCTCATAATGTTTCAGGAGAATACCCGAAGTACGGGTATCTTCAGCCAGCACGATATCGGCTTCCTTAAGAATGCGGACAGCACGAAATGTCATATCCTCCATATTACCTACCGGAGTCGGCACTACATATAATATTCCCATATACTTTACAAATATAGGGAAATATTTTTCTTCATCAAAAAAAAAAGCCATTTCTTTGCAATTTTTAAAACGTTATTGTACTTTTGTTGGGAAAAACGGAGATTTACAGTATCTTTGTAGCCGAATGACAGAGACTTTATTGGGCGAAGCGCACCGCCCCGGAAGAATTGAAGTTGTGTGCGGGTCAATGTTCTCAGGCAAGACCGAAGAACTGATAAGACGTCTGAAGCGGGCTAAGTTCGCCCATCAACGTGTTGAGATATTCAAACCTACATTAGACATTAGATATTCCGAAGACGAAGTGGTGAGTCATGACAAAAACTCGATACTAAGTACTCCTGTGGACAGTTCATCATCGATACTTCTTCTGTCGTCAGATATTGATGTGGTTGGTATTGATGAGGCACAATTCTTTGATGAGGGACTTGTGTCTGTCTGCAATGAACTGGCCAACCGTGGAGTAAGAGTTATCGTCGCAGGACTCGACATGGATTATAAGGGTGTCCCGTTCGGACCTATGCCCGGCCTTTGCGCCATCGCCGATCAGGTGACTAAAGTGCATGCAATATGCGTAAGATGCGGAGCACTGGCATACGTAAGTCACCGCACGGTAAGTAACGACAAACGCGTGCTACTGGGCGAACAGACAGAATACGAGCCGCTCTGCCGCGAATGTTATAAGAAAGCGACAGAAGAAGAACATAATAAATAAAGAAGACTATGCTTGAAAAAACCATCACATTCGACAAATTTGTACGCGGTATGCTTACGGTACTGCTTGTTTGCGCCATTATATGGACTGTGAATTATCTCAGTAACGTGCTACTGCCATTTTTCCTAGCTTGGCTTATCGCGTACCTACTCTACCCAAGTGTAAATTTCATACAATATAAGATGCATCTGCATAGCCGTGTGCTGTCTATCATCATAACCCTCTTGTTAGTAATTGGTATCGTTACAGGTATTCTTTTCCTCATCATACCACCCATATTCGACCAATTTACGAAACTGGAGGATATCGTGACTGCCTATCTGCACCACGGAACCCACATCAAGAATTTTCCTGCCACGATACAAGAATGGATTCAGCAGAACCTGAATAGCGGGCAGATCCAGAAATTCTTTGAGAAAAAAGAGGTTTCGGAAATGCTCAAGAAGGCTGTCCCTGGTGTTTTCTCCGTATTAAGCCAGACGATAAGTGTAATCGTCAGCATTGTCGCATCCTTTATCACCTTATTATATATGTTCTTTATCCTGATGGATTACGAACATCTATCAACCAATTGGATAAAGATATTCCCCAAGAAAAACCGTGCGTTCTGGAAATCTCTCATGGAGGATGTCGAGAAAGAGCTTAACAGCTATATCCGCGGACAATCACTTGTTGCCCTCTGTCTGGGCATCATGTTCTGCATAGGCTTCACCATCATCGATTTCCCCATGGCCATCGGCCTTGGTATACTTATCGGGATAATGGATCTCGTACCGTATCTGCATACTTTGGGACTAATACCGACTGTGTTCTTGGCATTGCTTAAATCTGCCGACACTGGTCAAAACTTCTGGATAATACTTCTTTCAGCACTGGCCGTATTCATCGTCGTACAAATAATAACAGACATGATTCTCACCCCTAAGATTATGGGCAAGGCTATGGGACTCAACCCCGCAATCCTTCTTCTGTCTCTGTCAATTTGGGGTGCTTTGCTGGGCTTTGTCGGGCTGATTATTGCACTTCCACTTACCACACTTTTGATCGCATATTACAAGAAATATGTGACCAAAGATATAGAAATTAAAGAAAATGAGCAAAAAAGCACATAATAATTTGGTCATTTCCAAAAAACGTTGTACCTTTGCACTCGCTTTACAAAAGAGATGAATAATAAGATCCGTTAGCTCAGTTGGTAGAGCACAACACTTTTAATGTTGGGGTCTTGGGTTCGAACCCCAAACGGATCACTAGAAAAGGAGTTCATTTGAGCTCCTTTTTTTCGTTAAATAAACTTTTCATGTTCCAATTCATCTGTTTAAATGAATTTACTATCCCATTTTTAGGAATGCAAAATACTTGTCGGCCAAATCCTGCAAGGTGACTTCTTTCTGAGAAAATCTTAGCCAATCGATATCGGAGATTCGCTCTTCATCATAGTATGCCGATTTCTCATTGTTTATCTCAGAAGAAACGCTATAGAAACGCTGTCCATTACTTTCGGTCCGAGCAAGAATCATATCAGAGATGGCTCGCGCTATTCAGCCATTTCCATCATCAAAAGGGTGAATGCTTACAAACCAGAAATGTGCAACGGCAGACTTGATATATGATGGCTTGACATCATTATCGTTGAACCAATCGATAAAAGTATTCATTTCTGCAGGCACTTTCTCGGCTTCAGGGGCACGATAATGCACTTTCTCACGGCCAAACATGTCAGACACGACTTGCATTGGCTCTGTGCGATAGGCTCCAACATTAATTTCCGAAAGTCCACTTCGTCCTGTGGGGAATAATGCTCCATCCCAGGAGAAAAGCCTTTTTTTAGATAGCGGGTCGAGATAATTAGCTGTGGCATCGAGCATCATTTCTACGATGCCATCTATATAATGCGTTGGAGCTTTTTCGTCGGCAACCTTGATACCCAACTTTCGAGCTACAGAAGAGCGCACTTCAGACGAATCAAGAATAATACCTTCAATGGCCGATGAAGCTACGATGTCATTAGCAATTTCTTGAAAGTACATTGATTCTGGGGTTAAGTCTGCTAAAAGTTCTTATTATAAAATATAAAAACAAGATCATTTTTAGTATTAAATTCTTTATCCACAAATAATTTTCTTACCTTTACACCGCTAGAGGTTGAGTTAAAGACCTTCACTTTCAAGTTATTGTCCCAAGTGATTGGCAAGAACCATAAAGGAGCCCTTCTTACTATCAATGATAGGGCCACAGGTCTGGTATGGATTCGATTATTAAGTGGGAAAGAGGAGCCAATGAAAACACAAATGGACTTATTAGGCAATACTTCCCAAAGGGACGGATTTTGGAGACATTACATTTGTATTGCACCTCAATTGTGTTTACGGTACCTAATTTGATTATGTTATCTGTAAGAATTAAAGAAGAAAATGAGGTTTTAAAAGATTTGAAATAGACTATTAATTGTTACTCAATATATTTTTATGATTGAATCTCTTTCGTTGACAATGCTTCTACTTATATTCGGCGTCAGTGCGGTACTAATATGGTTGGCAGGAATCAAATTAACCGAGACGGCCGACATTATTTCCATGCACTTTGGTTTGGGTGAAGCATTGGGTGGATTAATTTTACTGGCAATTGTAACAAATCTCCCCGAAATTGCCATTACTGTAAGCGCTGCAATTCAGCACAATATGGAAATTGCTATCGGAAATATTCTGGGAGGTATTGCTCTACAAACTGTTGTACTTGTCGTGTTGGATGTGTTTGGACTGGGCAAAAAAGATCCTCTTACTTATCGTGCTGCATCGCTTATATTAGTGCTGGAAGGATTAATGGTTATTATTGTTTTGACATTAGTGATTGTGGGCAATCAGTTTGGCTTTTCGGTTATTTACCATGGTGTAGCGCCAATAGATGTAATCATCGTGTTGGTGTGGATTGTAGGTATATATTTGATCGGGAAAGCAAGAACTAACTTGCCTTGGCATCAGTTAGGTGTTCTTCCGAACAGTCAAAAAGAAAAGCGGGGACACAGCAAAATAAAGAAATATGATTTAGCTATAAAAAAAGGGACAAGCATTCAACTTGTTATTTTTATTTTTGCTTTATGCTCATTGGTTACTTTAGTTGCCGGTGTGGGATTGGAAGTAACGGGCGATGCCATTGCTAAACAGATAGGAATGACGGGTGTATTATTCGGTGCTACAATTTTAGCGGCTGCGACTTCGCTGCCTGAAGTAGCTACAGGTTTAACTTCCGTGAAATTGGAGGATTATCAAATGGCCATGAGTGATATTTTCGGAGGAAATGCATTCCTGCCGGTATTATTTATGGTGGCAACTGTTATTTCGGGTAAATCTGTTCTTCCGCAAGCGCATAAAACAGATATTTATCTTACAGGGTTAGCAATACTTCTAACTATTATCTATATCTGCGGTTTAATATTCCGTCCCCGAAAGCAAATACTAAGGATGGGTATTGATTCATTCATTGTAATGATCGTTTATTTAATCGGATTACTGGGATTATTTGCTATTTAGTGGAAAAATTATAAATTATGCATTATTTAAAATCTATCTTATGAGTAAAAACATATCGGATCAACTGGTGGAAACCTTAGTTGCAGCAGGAATTCAACGAATTTATGCCGTAACAGGAGATAGTCTTAATCATGTAAATGAAGCAGTGCATCGTAATGGCAAGATCAAGTGGGTTCATGTCCGAAACGAAGAAACTGCCGCTTTTGCAGCCAGTGCAGAGGCACAGTTAAAAGGTCTGGCATGTTGTGCGGGTAGTAGTGGTCCGGGACATGTTCATCTGATCAATGGTTTGTATGATGCACATCGTTCGTCGGCTTCGGTATTGGCCATTGCCTCCACTATCCCGACCAGTGAATTTGGAACCGACTATTTTCAGGAAACAAACATATTCAAGCTGTTTGACGATTGCAGTTGCTATAATCAAATGGCTACAACAACAACGCAATTTCCTCGTATGCTACAGGCCGCCCTTCAACATGCCATACATAAAAAGGGGGTAGCTGTTCTTGGGTTGCCTGGTGACATCACGAATCTTCCTGCAGAAGAGGCCGAAACTACAACAAGGCTATTTCGTAACAAACCTGTTGTCAGACCATCCGAGGATGAACTGTTACAACTCGCCGGAATAATAAATTCGTACCGGAAAGTCACTATTTATTGCGGACTTGGGGCTGCAGAAGCACATGATGAGATTATTCAGCTTGCCGAAAAATTAAAATCACCGGTGGCCTATTCTTATAAGGCAAAGATGGCGATTCAGTATGATAATTCCTATGAAGTGGGTCTTACCGGCTTACTGGGGGTCCCTTCTGCTTACCAAAGCATGCATGAATGTGAGTTGCTTATATTATTAGGAACAGATTTTCCGTATACACCCTTTATGCCTGTTCATAATAAAATTGTACAAATTGATATTAAACCGGAGAATCTTGGACGAAGAGCAAAACTTGAGATGGGTCTTTGTGGTGATGTAAAAGACACGCTACAAGCCATCTTGTCCCTTATAGAAACGAAAGAAGATGCTAAATTTCTCAATCGGCAATTAAAGTTTTACGATGTAGTCAAAAAGAATTTATTATTATATGTAAACGATCCCGGTAAACCAAATACTATTCATCCTGAATATGTTGCTTCTGTGATAAATGAGTTGGCTCACAAGGATGCCATATTTACGGTAGATACAGGAATGTGTTGTGTATGGGCTGCACGCTATATTGCTGGAACCGGTGAACGAAAAATGTTGGGTTCATTTAATCACGGATCAATGGCCAATGCCATGCCGCAAGCCATTGGCGCAGCGTTTGCCTGTCCCGACAAACAAGTGATTGCCTTTTGCGGTGATGGCGGTTTATCCATGATGATGGGTGACTTGATGACGATTGTTCAATACAATTTACCTGTGAAGATTGTACTTTTTAATAATCGTTCATTGGGTATGGTAAAACTGGAAATGCAAGTAGCAGGAATTCCTGACATTGAAACGGATATGTTGAATCCTGATTTCGTGAAATTAGCTGAAGCAATGGGAATGTACGGAATTCTAATTAATGATCCCGCAGATGTTAGACCGGCATTAGAAAAAGCCTTTCTACAGGATGGTCCTGCATTAATTACCATTCAGACTGATCCGAATGCTCTTGCCATGCCTCCTAAACTGGAGTTCGACCAGATGAAAGGTTTTGCTTTTTATATGGGGAAAATGATGATAAGCGGACGTGTAGATGAAATCTTTAAGATCATTAAGTCCAACTATAAACATATTGGCGAAGTGATCTGATCGAAAAAATAACTGATTATAGAAAGTATTCAATGAGTTGGCCCCTGATGAAGAAAAACTTTATGCCAGCGAGCTAAAAGAAGTTGAAGAAGAGATGGATAAAATAAGGTCATAATAATTTATAGATAATGAAAACAAATAATGTAAAGAAAATATTGATTGCGTTGGATTACAATCCGACGGCGAAAAAGGTGGCTGAAGATGGCTATGCAATGGCTAAAGCTATGGGTTCTGAGGTTATATTATTACATGTCGTAATCGATTTGGCTATGTATTCTTCAATTTATCCAACTATGGGTATTTGGCAAATTAACGAAAATTGTGTAGTTGATTTGTATGAAAATGCAAACAAAAGCGCGCATGATTTTTTGGATAAAGCAAAGCATCATTTAGGAGATGCATCCATTCAAACCTTCTTGAAAGAAGGAGATGCAGCTCAAATGATTTTAAATATTTCCTCTGAAATGAAAGTGGATTGTATTGTTATGGGTTCTCATAGTCAGGAATGGTTGGAAAACATTGTTATGGGAAGTGTAACTGAAGAAGTGTTGAGAAAAACGAATATTCCGTTGTTCATTATTCCAACTAAAAAAACAGATTGACAGTTGGAAAAAGAGATTTTGTTTTTTATGATTTCCATAGTTACATGTTTCAAAAAGTGTCCTTATACTTTTTTTAAAGTATAGTTACTGTAGATAATAACTAAAAATAGGATCCCCAATAATAATAGTTATTTTTCTTCTTCAAAATATAATTTAATATGACTATCCGCAATATAGAGATGATATATAATCCTATCTAAAATTAAATGGTACCTTTGCCGAATCAGAATAAATATAAACGAAGAAATGAAACTGTTCGGAGAATTCCGATGTTGATAAGAAGAATGAAAAATTGAAGGCAGGATCCGGCAGCCAAAGGAAGAGCAAGGTCCTCGTAATGATAGAGAGCATCCCACTTTTAAACAGGTGCCACGGCATAAAAAATAAATTCCTTCAGAACTATCTCAACGAATTTTGTTGTAAATTCAATCGCCATACATTTGCAGGACATCTGCTCGACAACAGACTCATGCATGGTAGCATCTGTGTCGTATGTATCTACATTTAAACATCGAGTATACGGGAATATTGATACTTCATCTTGCGGATAGTCATATAATTTTTACAAGAGTAGCCGAATGTATAAGAAATAAATTTACATGAAATTTTTGACAAGACATCTCCACAGAGACTTTTTTAAATTTCAATCGCACATCGCACATTTTTCATTAAAACGCCTATAAACAAAGGTTTTCAAACATGTGCGATTATATGTGCGATTATGTGTTGTTTCATATCATTCAGAGCTTATTTTTGCCATAATTCAAAGATTTAAAACAAGTTTTTCACTAATTCCATATAATCTAGAACTCGAATAAGCATCTTCAATATTTACAAATCAAGCCAATTCATAAACAAAATAAATCCGATTTATCAAGTAAATCGGACTGATTTATTAAACAAATCAGGCCGAAAAGTGAGACCGGAGCTGGACTTTCGTTAACCTGTCTGCCATCTCTTAAAAGCAACAACGCTTCTATTCAAATGTGCGATTTCAAAACCAAATCGCACATCAATCGCACATAACCTAATCAACTAAAAACCAACTAATTAGATATCAATGTGTGTTGTTTAACCAATTTTATATCATATTCTGAGTTCGGTTGTATTTAAAATCATGTAGGATCAAGAAATATTCCTGTCCCAACTTTCTTTTATCAGAAGAGTCACCGAGATACACTTAGTTATTCCCGTGAATTTTATCAAATATAGAATGTGTGGTTTAATTGTGAACATCTTAGAGGCATTGGCTGACTATTGCCGGTTCCCCCAAAGCCGTGTGCCAATCTAAAAGGACGATTGACACACAGATTACTCTATTTTAAAATTCATTGAACTGACGTTATTTTGCTGCAATCATTTCTTTTGCTTTTGCCAAAGCTACATTAATATGACTGCATATATTGTCTTCGCCAATCAATTCTCTAAATCCCGATTTAAACAGAGTAGACTGAACACCGGGTCTTACTCCTGACAATACGACTTTTATTCCCTCTTTCTGACTCAGTGTACATAGATTCTTGAGATTATGAATACCCGTAGAATCAACAAACGGAACCTTACGCATTCGTATAATCCTCACTTTGGGACGGTCACCAAACGTAGCCATGATTTCCTCGAAACTATTTCCAGCACCGAAGAAATAGGGGCCGTTAATCTCATAAACTTCCACACCCTTGGGGATATTCAGATGCTCGAGATTACATGATTTGATGTCAACATCCTCATTAGGATTTATCTCGTTTAGAATAACATTCACATCGGTAGTCTCGGCCATGCGTCGCATAAACAGCAGACAGGCTATGATCAACCCCACTTCAATGGCTACCGTCAGGTCGAATATAACAGTAAGGACAAAGGTAATGAGAAGTACCGACACATCACTCTTGGGATTATTCAATAGCTCTTTGAACGACCGCCAACCGCACATCCCGTAAGAAACCACGACAAGCACCCCCGCAAGGCAGGCCATCGGTATGTATTTTGCCAATGGCATGAAAAAAAGGAATATCAGCAACAGCACAACTGCGTGGATAATGCCGGCAATAGGCGTTTTACCTCCATTGTTGATATTGGTCATCGTACGTGCAATAGCCCCTGTACAAGGTATTCCGCCAAATAGTGGTGATACCAGATTAGCCATACCTTGCGCTATCAGTTCAGTATTTGAATTGTGGTGTTCACCTGTAACACCATCAGCGACAGTAGCAGAAAGCAACGATTCTATGGCACCAAGCACAGCAATGGTTACAGCTGGGGATACCAGACTTTTTATAGTCGTCCATGTCATCTGCGGAACTTGAGCGGTAGGCAGTTGATTACTTATTGAAAATCGGTCACCGATGGTTTCTATCGTCGTGATGCCGGCAAACTGTTTGAGCAGCCATACGGCTAAGGTCATCACGATAATAGCAATCAGCGAACCTGGCATTTTCTTGCTGAATCGTGGAGTAACAACGATTATTATCACACTTATTATTCCAACAGCCGTGCTCCAAAGATCTATCGAGCTGAAATGTCTGGCATAAGCAATCCATTTTTCTATGAAATCAGAGGGCATACCGGTAATGGTCAGACCGAACAAGTCTTTTACCTGCGTAGTGAATATGGTCACAGCGATACCACTTGTAAAACCCACCACTACCGGATAAGGGATATACTTTATGATGGTACCCAGATGGAGCAATCCAAAAATGATCAGGAAGGCACCGGCCATAAAAGTTGCTATAGTCAAACCCTCTATGCCATACTGCTGAATGATACCGTAAATAATGACGATAAACGCACCCGTAGGTCCGCCTATCTGCACTTTACTGCCACCGAAGACCGAAATGATAAGTCCGGCCACAATAGCAGTTATGATACCTTTTTCAGGACTGACACCGGAAGCGATGGCGAATGCAATGGCCAGCGGCAGGGCCACAATGCCCACAATTAGTCCTGCCAGCAAATCGGAGTTAAAAGTTTTTCTATTATAATTTTTTAATGTCGAGACCAATACAGGTCTGAATTCAAATGCTTTCATTTCTTTATTTTTTGCATCATTATTCTGAAAACGAGGTGCAAAGGTACCTCAAATAATCTACATGCCAAAACACTTCTTATATTCTTTTAATAAATTCGGACTCAGAAATTCATCATATATTGGAACTAAGTTTATATAAGTAATGCTATGAAACATTTGAAAACATATCTGATACAAATAAAATGCAAAATAAAGAATAATTGGCATAACTTTGTAGACAACTATTTATTATAAACCTTAAATGTAACAAGAAAAATGAAATTAAAAAATTATCTTACTCTTTTCGTCTTACCATTTATGGCAGTCTGCGCGAATGCCCAAACTGGATCAATAACAACTCAAGGAGTGACAGTAGACAGTAAAGCACGTACCATGCTTGTGTACTGTCCTAAATCATTAGAGGAAAACAGACCGTTGGTCTTATCTCTGCACGGAATGAACCAGGATGCCGCATACCAGAGAGGCCAATGTAAGTGGGACTTAGTGGCTGATACTGCGAAGTTTCTGGTAGTTTACCCTCAGGGAGAAGGTAACTCATGGGACACATCAGGTATGAAGGATATAAACTTTTTGGCTGCGATAATAAAAAAAATGTATAGCAAATACCATATAGATACAACAAGAGTGTATCTGAATGGATTCTCTATGGGATCAATGCTCACATACGAGGCTGCCATCAAGAGGGCTGACTTGTTCGCTGCCTTCGCTCCAACATCAGGCTATCCTCTTTATGATGCGAACAACTTCGGAAGTTCACGACCTGTACCTATCATTGCTATCCAAGGTATGTCCGACAACGTATTTACACCGACAGATATCCCTCCTTATGTGGAGAAATGGGCTAAACGCGACGGATGTGACATGACACCGACGGTGACTAGTCCATACTATCCTCCATACTGCACTATTGGATACTATGCCGTACCTACGAAGAAGGTATGGAAAAATGGAAAAAATGGAACTATGGTGGAGCTGATAACTATAACCAATAAGGGACATTGGTATTGTGATGATCCGGGATGTCTGTTAGCGAGTGTGGAGATATGGAGATTCGTCAGAAACTATACGACAAAGACTGGGCAGACTACTGGTATAGACAATAGTATAAAAAAGACAAATAACGACATAACATCACAAAAAACATACAATCTTGCAGGCCAGGCTGTATGTGATAACAGTCAAGGACTGCGCATTGTCAAAAAGACCTTCGCCGACGGAAGCAGCGAGACAAAAAAGGTCATTAGATAATTAAGGATATTCATTATTCAATGCCGACAGCTATAATATGTATAACTGTCGGCATTTTTGCATTAAAGACAAACAACTATAATTTATCAAAAATCAAATCAAAAAAGTTACAAATCACAGTACTTGATCATAAATTATTCATATTTTTGTTTTCGATAAGGTTTTGAACGGATAAAGTATTAATAATTATCAGAAGCGTGCCTGAAGGGAAAGAAGCCAACCCTACGGCTCAAACAATCAGAACATTAGAAGAACCAAAACCAGACTTATATGGCTAGTGAAAGGAGGAGGGATATCTACACAAAGATAAATAACTTATCAGGAGTCACCATTGCACACAAAGCAACGGAGCGCTTATTTCAATCAAAACAATTATTATTTAAATCAAGTACAATGAAAGAACTTAAAATGTTTATCAACGGAAAATTCGTTGAGAACAAGTCAGGAAAATGGATTGACGTGCTTAACCCGTCAACAGAAGAAGTTATCAGTCGCCAGCCGGAAGGTTCTGAAGAAGATGCCGCCGCTGCAGTGGATGCCGCACAGAAGGCACAATTGATCTGGGAGAAGGTTACTGCGACAGAACGTGGGCAATGGCTGATAAAGATTGCCAATGGCATACGTGAACACAGTGAGGAATTTGCCGACATCATCGTCCGTGAAGGTGGAAAGACACAATCACTGGCAAAGGTCGAGGTTGCCGTCACCGCCGAATATTTCGATTATATGGCAGGATGGGCACGCCGTTATGAAGGCGAAATCATACAGAGTGATCGTCCTAATGAGAGTATTTTCTTGTTCAAGAAACCTATCGGCGTAACGGCTGGCATTCTGCCCTGGAACTTCCCGTTCTTCCTTATCGCACGTAAGGCCGCCCCGGCATTGGTTACCGGTAATACAATTGTGATGAAACCGAGCCAGTTGACACCGGAGAACATGTTTCTATTCTCAAAAGTTTGTGAGGAAATAGGTCTTCCTGAGGGAATCATCAATATCATTTACGGTCGCGGCTCTGTCATAGGGCACGCACTCGCCGGTAATCCTAAGGTTGGTATGGTCAGTCTGACTGGCAGTGTGGCTGCAGGACAACAGATCATGCTTGCTGCAGCACCGAATATTACAAAGGTTTCATTGGAGCTTGGTGGAAAAGCTCCTGCCATTGTATTGAAAGATGCAGATATAGACCTTGCTGTCAAATCGATCATTGACTCTCGCATCATAAACACAGGTCAAGTGTGCAACAATGCAGAACGCGTATATGTACATAAGAGCATTAAGGATGACTTCATGCAGAAACTTATCAATGGGTTCAAGGCGGTAAAGACTGGAGATCCGTCGAAGATCGTTGACCTTGACATGGGCCCGATGATTGAGAAAAAAGCTCTTGAGACAGTACTCAGAAAAGTGGAGAACGCCGTTAAACAAGGCTGTGGACTGATTTGTGGCGGACATCGCATCGGAGACAAAGGTTACTTCATTGAGCCTACAATCCTTGACGGTGCAAAACAGGATATGGACATCATCCAGCAGGAAACATTCGGTCCGGTTCTACCAGTGGTTGAATTCGAAAGCGACGACGAGGTTATCGCTATGGCTAACGACTGTGAATATGGACTTACCTCATCTATCTATACAAAGGATTTGGACACCACATTCAAATTTATGCGTGAGCTAAAGTTCGGCGAGACTTACGTGAACCGCGAAAATTTCGAGGCTATCCAGGGCTTTCATGCAGGCTGGCGCAAGTCGGGTATCGGCGGTGCCGACGGCAAGCACGGACTGGAGGAATACCTGCAGACTCATGTGGTTTATGTCGACACTCAGTATTAATATCATTATATAATGGAGCAATCACGATGATTGCCCCTTTAACTAAATAAAAAAGGAATGAAAATAGGTTTATTTGTACCCTGCTATGTGAACGCTCTGTTCCCTGAAGTGGGTGTGGCAACTTACAAATTACTTAAACATCTCGATGTAGATGTTAATTATCCGCTCAATCAGACATGCTGCGGACAGCCAATGGCTAACGCCGGATTTGAGGCTAAGGCAGTGCCACTAGCTGAACGATTCGAAGAAATGTTTAAAGATTATGACTATGTTGTGGCTCCATCGGCCAGTTGTGCAGCCTTCGTAAAGCTGAATTATCCACGGCTCCTCAAAGGAAAGCATTTCTGCCTATCGGACAACAAGATCATGGACGTGTGCGAATTTCTGCACGATGTTCTGAAGGTAAAAAGCCTGCCTGGTAAATTTTCTCATAAGGTAAGCCTCCATAACAGTTGTCACGGTGTTCGTGAGTTGAACCTTTCGTCAGCAAGTGAACTGAACATTCCTAGTTATTCTAAGATAAAAGACCTGCTGAAGCTGGTAGAAGGTATCACGGTATATGAACCGGACCATGTGGATGAATGTTGCGGATTTGGAGGTATGTTTTCTGTGGAAGAGCCTGCTGTCTCGGTACGTATGGGTACAGATAAGATCAATAATCACATTGCCACAGGAGCGGAATACATCACAGGACCGGACAGCTCCTGTCTGATGCACATGCAGGGAATAGCCCGCCGCACTGACAAAGAGATAAAATTTATTCATGTCGTCGAAATTTTAGCTGCAGGATTATGAGCACAAAACATGCAATAGCCGCCGAACGCTTCCTCGCAGACAAAGAGGGCTCAGTTTGGCACAATCAATCCATAGGGTATGCTAGGACAAAACGCGACACTATGGCAAAAGGAATTCCTGAATGGGAACAGCTTCGCAAATTGTCGAGTGAAATTAAACGGCACACCGTAACACATCTGGATTATTATCTCGAAGAGTTTTCCAAACATGCCGAGGCAAATGGTGTCATTGTACATTGGGCAAAAGATGCCAATGAACATAATGATATAGTTTATGACATCCTACAGAAACACAACGTGAAGAAACTCGTCAAAAGTAAATCAATGCTTACCGAAGAGTGCCGGCTCAACGATTTTCTGTTTTCAAAAGGTATCGATGTAGTGGAGACAGATCTTGGCGAACGGATACTTCAGTTGATGGGAATACCCCCTTCGCACATTGTAATGCCTGCTATTCACATAAGACGAGAACAGGTGGGCAAATTGTTTGAGGAGAAACTTAATACGGAAAAAGGTAACTCCGATCCGACATATCTGACACGTGCTGCGAGGATGCACCTGCGCAATGAGTTTATGACTGCCGATGCCGGTATGACAGGAGGCAACTTTGGTGTGGCAGCCACCGGCGATGTAGTAGTGTGTACCAATGAGGGAAATGCCGACATGAGCACATCAATGCCGAAACTTCATATAGCCTCAATTGGTATCGAAAAGATTATTCCTAATTATGACTGTCTGAGCGTATTCGTACGACTGCTGGCACGATCGGCCACAGGGCAGCCGACTACGACTTATACTTCACACTTCCGCAAAGCACGTCCGGGGGGAGAGATGCACATTGTGCTCGTAGATAACGGTCGAAGCGACATCCTCGGAAACGCTGAACACTGGGAGACAATGAAATGTCTGCGTTGCGGTGCCTGCATGAACACGTGTCCTGTATATCGACGTAGTGGCGGATATTCTTACACTTATTTCATCCCAGGCCCTATAGGCATCAATTTGGGTATGCTACGCTCGCCTCAACAATACAGCGACAATGTTTCGGCATGTTCACTATGCTGCTCATGCGATAACGTGTGTCCGGCAAAGGTAAATCTTTCGGAACAGATATATCGATGGAGACAATCACTGGACTCTATCGGTAAGGCTGATCCTATGAAAAAGGCGATGTCAAAAGGAATGACTTATCTCTTCGACCATCCATTGATCTACCAGAAGAGCCTGTATTTAGCTCCGTTGATCAACTCGATGCCACGGTTTATGATATACAATGGACTGAACGTATGGGGTAAAGGAAGGGAACTGCCCACCTTCGCAAAGGAATCATTCGAACAAATGTGGAAAAAAGGTAAATTAAAATAATTATGAGCAGCAAAGAAAGCATATTATCAAATATAAGGAAAAACATCTGTCAGCAGTTTGACATGCCCGACACTGAGATTCGCGGCATCAGATATGATGATACAGTGAAGCAGTTTATCGAGACAAGCAAGACGGTGGGCGGCAGTGTTGAGATATTAAACGGCAAAGATGACATCAATGATGTGGTAAGGAGATGTTATCCTGATGCGAAGAAAATTGCATCCAACCTGCCTGAGATAAAGATTGCTACAGTAAATCCCGACAGTGTGGATAAGGCACAGGACCTTAACGACACTGATGTTACAGTGGTCAAAGGCGATGTAGGGGTAGCCGAAAACGGATGTATATGGATACCACAGGCAACAAAAGAGAAGGCTGCCTACTTCATATGCGAATATCTCGTGATAATCATCAGTCAAAAGAATATCGTTAACAACATGCACGAAGCATATAAGAAGATTGAATTCAACGATTACGGTTTCGGTTCGTTCATATCCGGACCATCCAAGACTGCCGACATAGAACAGGCGCTGGTGATGGGTGCACAGAGTGCACGAGGGGTGACAGTTATTCTCACCGAATAGATATCACCGAACATACAATATAAAAATTCCACAGACTGAATTTGCCGTCTGTGGAATTTTCCATATAATTCTAATGTTTATTCAGCTAGCTCTTTCTTCGTAGCCAGACTAACGACGATGATTGCGATGATGGATAATGGCAACGCATAAAGTATTGGATCTATTACCTGCACTGGATAACTGTCGATAAGTACATCACGACCAAATAATGCGTTACAGATTCCGAAAGCCTCACTCTCCTTCTGATGTATGAAGATATAACAAAAAATCGAAGCCAAAGTCCCCGTCCACAGACTTGCCAACACACCCTTACGTGTGGTTCTTTTCCAATAGAGGGCGCAGAAATATGCGGGCAGGAAGGCAACAGCACACAATCCCATAAAGAAACTTGTACCACGTGCTATGATATCACTAGGGAGCATATAGCAGATGATATAGCTGACAATAATGGATAGACCTACGCCGAGACGGATAATACGCGAATGTTTACTACCGTTTTGACGATATGAACCAACAATATCTGAACCTAAGGCTGAACCCATCGTATGGAACTGAGAGCTAAGTGTTGACATGCTGGCAGATAGTATACAGAGCATGAACAGTGCAGAGAACCATGTAGGCATGGCATTATTGATAAAATATGGTATGATTTTATCGATATCCTTTATAAATTCAGTTGCTACCATGCCATGAGTCTTATAGAAATAGATATTACTCAATGCACCTGTGTGATAGATGACACCTACTGTAACAAAGATAAACAGACAACCGATAAACACACCGCGCTTCAATTCTTTTGAACTTTTCACCGTCATAAAGCGTACTACAAGCTGCGGCTGTGCCAGACAACCAATACCGACACCCAGAATGAGAGAAGTAACAAGAGTATACCACTGCGGTGAACCAGACAAAGGCATTGCCGTCCAGCCCTGGTGTCCCAACGTTTTAAACTTATCTGGCACGAGAGGAGCCATGTCTGTAAGCTGACGATTGGCTTCGATAAAACCCATGTGAAGAACATTGTGGAACAGATAGTACAGAAGGAAAAGCATGCATACGAACATAATAACAGCCTGTAACGCATCTGTATACATCACACCCTTTATACCACCGGCAATAACGTAAGCCGCTATCACAAGTGTGAAGATCAAAAGCGAAATATTATAGTCTACATGGAATATCTCCTCAAGGAAGACCGCACCGCCTTTCATAACCACAGCTGCATAAATAGGCATGGCTAGGAATATGACAACAGCAACGAACACACGTATGCCACGACTGCCAAAGTGTTTACCCAGAAAATGCGGAAATGTGCTCACATTCATCTTTGCACCCATCTTGCGCGTACGGAGACCGAAAAAAATGAATGCGATAATAACTCCGACAAGCATATTGAGCATGCATAGCCACTGTATTCCCATACCAAAAGCAGCTGCAACTCCACCGAAGCCTACTATAGCGGATGCTGATATGAATGTTGCTCCATACGAAAGTGACATCACTATAGGATTCATGTCACGACCACCTACCAGATAGTCATTGGCGTTTGTCGTTTTCTTATAGCCAAGCCATCCCAAATAAGCTAAAGACAATAAATAAACGAGGACAATAAGGCCTAATGTGAAATCGTTCATTCCAGATTCTCCTTTCTGTCTTTCTTGTTAGCACTCCACGTCTTCATGCCGTAAATGGCAGAGAAAATCAAACATCCCACCCCCATCAGGTAAGGCAGAATAATAAAGAAGTCTTTTATTCCAAACATAATAATAATAAAAACGGTTATGTGGCAGTAACTTCCAGGCCTCATAACCGAATTTCTTTTTTAAATGTATTTTGCTATTGTATCCAGCGTCGTCTGACGATTGACTGGCTTCGTGATAAACTCATTGCAACCTGCCTGAAGGGCGGAATCTCGGTCACTATCAAAAGCATTAGCTGTCAATGCTATAATTGGCAAATCAGGGTTTTTAGCACGTATGATGCGAGTTGCCTCAAGACCGTCCATCACAGGCATCTTTATATCCATGAGAATAAGATCAATACCTCCTTCTTCAACTTTATCTACTGCTTCCTGACCATTAGCTGCACGAAATATCTGATAATCTTTCTTTAAGATATAAGTCATCAGAATATAGTTACTCTCATTGTCTTCTGCTACTAGAATAGTTTTCATATTTGATAAATTTTATAATAGTTAGTTTTTCTTCCACAATTTATTCATGTCCTCAAGGGTTTTCCCCTTAGTCTCGGGCACTAACTTCCATACAAAAAATGCTGCAATAATACAGACGATACCATAAACACTGTATGTGAACACATGACCGAAATTGGCATTTCCACCCACACTCATATTGAACATAGGAACGAATGTTGAGCTAACGATCCAATTGAATATCCACTGAAAAGCTACAGCTATGGCAATAGCTTTACCACGGATGGTGTTAGGAAAAATCTCTGCAATCAGAACCCAGCATATAGGACCCCATGACATCATAAAGGCGGCACTGTAAAACATAATGCTGACCATCGTCATTATTGGAGAGCTTCCAAAACTTATGGCGACCCCTGCCGCACCGACAGCCATACCTAATGACCCTGTGATAAGCAGTGGTTTGCGCCCCCACTTCTCTACTGTCAGAATTGCTACCACTGTAAATGATATATTTATAATACCCATGATAACAGTCTGCATCATTGGATTTCCCATGTGCATATCCGTAAAAATACGTGGAGCATAATAAAGTACCGCATTGATACCCACAGCTTGCTGGAAAACACTCAGCATAATTCCTACAAAGATAACAAGTACACCATAGGTGAACATTTTTTCAGTCTTTATGGTAACGGTCTTCTTAATTTCTTCGAGAATCTCGGATGCCTTAGATATTCCGTTGATGCGCTCTAACACATGAAGTGCTTTCAAGTCTCTGCCTGTCATCGCAAGATAACGAGGAGTCTCGGGTACCAAACATATAAGCAAAGAAAAAATACCAGCAGGAACAGCATTACTGAGGAACATATAACGCCAACCTGTGCTAATGGTCCAAGGATCGCTCCCTGACGCCACAGTACCAATACCATTAACCACCTCAATGATAGGATTTGTATGGGAACCTAGTATGACAAAATTCACCATATAGACAACAAGCTGTCCGAAGATTATAGCAAACTGGTTCCATGAAATCAATGTTCCTCTTATATTTGAAGGTGCGACTTCTGCAATATACATAGGACATATTGCGGATGCAAGTCCCACACCGAGACCACCAATAATTCTATAAAAATTAAATGCAATCATTAGACCGAAAGTCGGTTTATGCGGTTCGAAAAACAAAAATTCAGGATCATATGACCCTAAAGCTGATAAGAAAAAGAATATTCCAGCAAGGATTAGAGAACGTTTACGACCAAGACGGGTAGCACAAAGTCCAGAGAAAGCACTACCAATAATACAACCTATCAACGCACTAGAACATGTTAAACCGTGATAAAAATCAGTATAAATGAAATCCTTACTACCAATAAAAAAAGCTTGAAGTCCTTTTTCAGCACCTGAAATAACTGCGGTGTCATAACCGAAAAGAAGCCCGCCGATTACTGCGACGAGCACAATAGAGAAAAGGTATGCCTTGCTACCACTTTGATTTTGTTTCATTACTATTAAATTTTAGTTTTAATTAAACTATAATACGTTTAAGGTTCGTTATTCACTAATTCATTGCAAAAATAATATTTTTTTATTATTATACTTGTTATTATTGAATCTTTTAACTAATTTTGACCGGTGAAATCAATCTAACTATTATAATCTATGAATTTAAGACCTATTTTAGGTTGTGCACTTGCACTTTTTTCTTGCCTTACAACTTACGGGCAGAATCATGTAATGAACATTCAAACTAGTAAAATCGGAGTTCCAATACAGAAAACGATGTACGGGCTGTTCTTCGAAGACATTAACTATGCTGCCGATGGCGGATTGTATGGTGAACTGGTAAAGAATCGTTCTTTTGAATTTCCTCAACATTTTATGGGATGGAAAACGTTTGGAAATGTGATTTTAAAAGAAGACGGACCGTTTAAACGGTGTCCTCACTATGTGGAATTATCCGACCCCGGTCACAGTGAGCGGCGCACAGGACTGCAGAACGAGGGATACTTCGGTATTGGAGTGCTGAAAGGCGAAGAATACCGTTTCTCGGTATGGGCAAAGGCGCCTAAAGGTAAAACGAAAATACACATACAACTGATAGATGAAAGTTCAATGAGCGAACATCAGGAGTTTGCTACTGCAAAGTTGGACATCACGTCTGAGAAATGGAAGAAATATGAAGTTATTTTAAAATCCCCGAAAACAGATAATAAATCTAATCTAAGAATATATCTTGACAGTGCAAATTGTGTTGACCTCGAACAAATATCTCTTTTCCCAGTTAATACATTCAAGGGACGTCAAAACGGCATGCGACGCGACTTAGGCCAAGCTCTTGCTGACGAGTACCCTGGGGTATTGCGTTTCCCTGGAGGGTGCATTGTAGAAGGTGTCGACCTTGCCACCCGCTATCAGTGGAAGAACACCATCGGACCAGTAGAAAACCGTCCTCTTAACGAGAACCGTTGGGAATATACGTTTGATTATCGCTTTTATCCTGACTATTTTCAGAGCTATGGACTTGGATTCTTCGAATTCTTTCAGTTATCCGAAGACATAGGAGCAGAGCCGTTGCCTGTTCTGAATGTCGGAATGGCTTGCCAATTTCAGAACTGGGACAAAGAGAGTGCACACGTTCCTTTGAATGACCTCGACCCATATATTCAGGATTGTCTCGACCTCATTCAGTTTGCCAACGGTGACACGACAACCGTATGGGGTAAGAAACGAGCAGAGATGGGGCATCCTGCCCCGTTCAACATGAAAATGATTGCTGTAGGAAATGAACAATGGGGCGAATTTTATTTCAAACGTCTTGAACCATTTGTAAAAGCTATACGCAAGGCTTATCCTAATATTAAAATTATAGGCACAAGTGGTCCTGATTCTGAAGGAAAGAACTTTGAAATGGGATGGACAGCAATGCGCAAACAGAAGGCAGACTTAGTGGACGAACACTACTACCGTGATGAAAAATGGTTTCTCAGTCACGGATTACGCTACGAGTCGTATGACCGGAAGGGGCCAAAGGTATTCGCAGGCGAATATGCATGTCACGGAAAGGGAAAGAAATGGAACCATTTCGAAGCTTCTTTGTATGAGGCAGCATTCATGACTGATCTGGAAAGGAATGCAGATATTGTTCATCTTTCTGCCTACGCTCCGCTGTTGGCACACATCGAGGGATGGCAGTGGCGCCCAGACCTTATCTGGTATGATAACGTACGTATGTTTAAGTCGTGCAGCTACTATGTACAGCAGATGTATGCAAGTAATAAAGGTACAAACGTCATACCTATGACAATGAACGGAAAGTTCATTGCTGGACAGGACGGACAAGACGGACTCTTTGCAAGTGCTGTTTACGACAAACCATCAAAGACATATATTGTAAAAATAATCAACACTAGCGACAAAACCCAGCAGATAAATATAAATCTTAACGGGCTGAAAGGTCAAAAGAACGCTGAGACTATTACCTTTACGAGCACAAATATGGATGCAGAAAACACGTTAGACAATCCGGAGCTTATCACGCCTAAAGACGGAAGCATAATTTGCACAGCATCAAAGAAATGCACAACTATCGCAGACGAATTGTCAGCAAAGACTTTCAAAGTTTATAAAGTTGCGAAATAAGTTTTCGTTTGATAAAGCCCCTTACAAAATACATGCAAGGGGCTTTTTTGTTGATGCGGGATGTGCATTTGTAAGAAATTACATCTTTTTGTTGAAAAAGCAATTTATTTTTTGTAAATTTGCAGCCATATACGTGTAATATGAATGTTTTTGAATTAATAAATCATAGTAACAAACAAAACAACTTTTCCTTCGAAGTGCTACCACCGTTAAAAGGAAGTGGTACAGGTAAGTTGTTTGAAACAATTGATAAACTGAAGGATTACAATCCTCTGTTTATCAACATCACTACTCATCACAACGAATACGTGTATAAGGAACTCGGTAATGGCCTGCTACAACGCTCACGCATCCGCCGTCGTCCTGGGACAATAGCCATAGCCGCTACCATACAACAGAAATACAATATTCCAGTAATACCTCACATTATCTGTAGTGGGGCAACGAAAGAGGATGTTGAATATGAGCTCATAGATCTTCAGTTTCTAGGCATCAACAACGTACTACTACTCAGAGGGGATAAAGCACGTGAAGATCAAAATTTTACCCCTACAGATAACGGTTACAGCCATACGACTGAACTAATTGAACAGGTAACGAAATTTAATGAGGGAGAATTTATTGACGGAACAAAAATAAAAAGCCAAGGAGATATTTTCAACTTCGGTGTAGCATGCTATCCAGAGAAACATGAAGAAGCTCCAAATCTTGCTACAGACATAGCTTATCTGAAACAGAAACAGGATTTAGGAGCAATATATGCTGTCACACAATTATTCTATGACAATAAAAAATATTTTAACTTTGTAAAAAAAGCACGTGAAATGGGGATAACCATTCCCATCATTCCCGGCCTTAAACCATTCGCGAAACTTTCCCAACTGACAGTCATTCCGAAGACATTCCATTGTGACCTACCTGAAGAACTGAGCCGTGAGGTGATGAAATGCAAGTCGGACGATGATGCAAAGTCATTAGGAGTGGAATGGTGCGAGGCTCAATGCAAAGATTTGATTGACAATGGGGTAAAGAATATACATTTCTACACAGTCTCTGCGGTCGATTCTGTTAAAGATGTTGTAAAAAAACTATTCTAAAGTAATGAAATTTAGCGAGGTTATAGGACAGGAATATGCCAAGTCAAGGCTTACCCAGATGGTAAAAGAAGACCGTCTGCCCCATGCCCTCATGTTCTGCGGACCACGAGGATGCGGGAAAATGGCACTTGCTCTGGCTTTCGCTTCTTATCTACTTTGCAAAAATCATAAAGACGCAGACGATTCCTGCAACGCATGCAATCAATGTACTATGTTGAGAAAATGGGAGCATCCAGATCTCCATTTTACCTTTCCCGTAGTAAGACCAGAGAAAGTAGGAAGCGACCATAAAACGGTGAGCGACGACTACATAAAAGAGTGGCATAAGATGCTTGCAGAAGGCCCATATTTCAGCATCGAACAATGGCTGGATAATATTAAAGCAGAAAACAAACAAGCTATTATCTACGCCAGCGAGAGCGATGACCTCACAAGAAAACTAAGTCTGAAATCGAGCCAGGGGGGCTATAAGGTATCCATTATATGGTTGCCTGAGAGAATGAACTCAGAATGTGCCAACAAACTTCTTAAGCTCTTCGAAGAACCTCCGTCACAGACAGTTTTCATAATGGTATGCGAAGATCCTGAAAGATTGCTGGACACGATTATCAGTCGTGCACAACGCATTGACATCAAACGCATAGACAACATTACGATGAAAGCGGCTCTTACCGAACGACGCGGTATAAGCGATAATGCCGCAGAACATATATCACACGTTGCCAATGGTGACTGGCTCAAAGCTCTTGAATCATTAGATTCCAACAATGATAACAGAATGTATCTGGACATGTTTATAATGCTGATGAGAAAATGTTATGTTCGCGATCTGCACGGGTTAAAAGCTTGGAGCGAAGCTGTGGCAAGTTGGGGGCGTGAAAAACAACTAAAGTTTCTAGACTACTGTCAAAGACTTATGAGAGAGAATTTCATGTATAACTTCCATCAACCCGATCTCTGCTACATGACAGAAGAAGAAGAGGACTTCTCAAAAAAATTCTCACCATTTATCAACGAACGAAATATCATTGAAATTACAGAAAATATTAGTCGCGCCCAAAAGGAGATAAGACAGAATGCCAATGCAAAGATTCTCTTCTTTGATTTCGCGATGAAATTCATCATATTAATAATACAGGGGAATAAATAACAACATATAAATTTACCATATATGGATAATGAAGATAAGAAATTCAAGATATGCAACTGTGCCGGAAGAGGTCTTAGTGCAATGGGGTGTGGACGTCAAGACAGACAGCTGAACACTTATGACTGGCTGGCTGATGTTCCTGGCAACACAGAAGAGACAGACTTGGTTGAGGTACAATTCAAAAATACCCGCAAGGGCTATTACCACAATGTGAACAGCCTGGAACTAAAAAAGGGTGATACCGTCGCTGTGGAAGCCAGTCCTGGTCACGATATTGGTGTTGTAACACTAACAGGACGTCTGGTCAACCTACAGGTAAAAAAAGCAAACATAAAGTCTCCTGACGACATTCGCCGTATATATAGAATAGCCAAGCAAGTAGATCTGGACAAATATGAAGAGGCAAAAAGTCGCGAACACGGCACAATGATTCAAAGCAGACAAATAGCAAAAGATTTGGGTCTACAGATGAAAATCGGTGACGTGGAGTATCAAGGTGATGGAAACAAGGCTATATTTTATTATATTGCAGACGAACGAGTTGACTTCCGGCAACTTATCAAAGTACTTGCCGAGACATTCCACATAAGGATTGAGATGAAACAGATAGGTGCCCGCCAAGAGGCAGGACGAATTGGCGGTACGGGACCTTGCGGAAGAGAATTGTGTTGCACCACATGGATGAAGAGTTTCATCTCAGTAAGTACCAATGCAGCTCGTTTTCAGGACATTTCACTCAATCCGCAAAAGTTGGCAGGACAGTGTGCAAAACTTAAATGCTGCCTCAACTATGAAGTTGACGGCTACGTGGAAGCTAGTCGCAATCTACCTAGCAGGGAAGTTGTGCTCCAAACAAAAGACAATGATTACTTCCTGTTTAAAACAGACATACTGGCAGGACTGGCAACCTACTCCACAGATAAAAACATTGCTGCTAATCTCGAGACAATAAAGGTCAAAAGGGCTAAAGAGATTATTGAGATGAACAAAACAGGAGAAAGGCCTGTGTCTCTATTGGAAAATGAGAAGACGAAGAAGGTAGACAAACTACCTATCGACCTCTTGGCACAGGAAAGTGTAACTCGATTTGACAAACATAAGAAAAAGAATAAGAAGAACCTCAATCAGGAAGGATCTACTGCGAAAGATAATACTAATGGCAACAGCAGTGCAAACGAAAATCACGAAAGAGAAAACGGCAATGGTGAGCAGATACCAAGAACTAACAATAACCAGCACCGCAATAACAGACTAAGAGGGGACAAACCTCAAAACAGCAGACCTAATGAGAATCAGCCTAATGGCAACAGACAACCAAACGAAAACAGACAGCAGTATAGTAATAGAAGACCTGATACCAATAGGCAACAGAATGGCAATCCTCGCAACAATGCGCAACCGAATGGAGGAAGGTCTCAGAATGATAATCAGGCAAAGGAATGATGTTTCAAACCAATTATAGGTATCTCTACGCCATATCTCTATTGACATTTATATATGTCACTATCTCATCTTGCGATAACAAAACGGTGTATGACGAATATCGCCATACGCCCATCGCTGGATGGGAAAAAAATGATACACTCTTCTTTGACACAAAACCCATTTCAGAAGACGGATATTATAGTGAAGATATGGGGGTGAGAATCAATAGTGCATTCCCTTTCACGGGATTATGTGTCATCGTAGAACAGGAGATGAGAACCATGAAACAAGTGAAGACAGACACGGTCTTTTGTAGACTCATCGACAAAGATGGAACCGTCAAAGGATACGGTATAAGCAGTTACCAATACAACTTTCATATCACAGATGTGAATTTAAAGAAAGGTGAGGTTCTGCGGTTCTATCTAAGACACAATATGAAACGTGAGATTCTACCAGGTATTTCTGATATTGGGCTTTCAATAAGACGCCTCGATTAATTCTAGTTTCGTATTAGGTTACGCCCAGCATCAATACGTAGGAAGATGAATAATAACAACGTAAATCCCCACAATGATGAACCACCGTAACTGAAGAATGGCAAAGGAATTCCTATCACTGGAGTCAATCCCAATACCATGCCGACGTTAATGAACACATGGAATAGAAATATACTTAACACAGAATATCCGTAAACTCTACCGAAGCGGAAAGGTTGACGCTCTGACAGATGTATAAGCCTTATTATTAAAGCAAGAAATAATAACAAGACACATGCCGAACCAATAAAGCCCTCTTCTTCTCCTACAGTACAGAAAATGAAGTCCGTATCCTGCTCAGGTACATATTTCAACTTTGTTTGTGTTCCATTAAGAAATCCTTTTCCTTCAAGGCCACCAGAACCGATAGCTATCTCACTTTGATGTACATTATAGCCGGCTCCCGAAAGATCTTCATCAAGTCCCAGAAGGACATTTATCCTCACACGCTGATGGGGCTCCATAACATCGTTCAACACATAGTCGGCCGAATAAAAGAAAAATATGGAGCCAAGAGTAAACAGGGCTATATACATATAATTGGTCATTCGCGTACTTAATGCCTGATACATAAGATATCCGATGAGTACGGCGCTGATTACCAACTGGGCCCATACTATATCGAAAGGAATGACGAATTCTGAAAAAAGAAAGGCTAATGTTGTAAGCCCGAGACCGTATAAAAGGATTGTTCTCAACTGTTTCTTATCATGACAATATACATACACAAGCGATGCCGTGAAGATAAGTACCATCAGAAGCACAGAAAACTTTCCGACAGAAGAAGGCGTATTTAATAACAACACGGCGTCAAAACGAATTCCGACAACGAAATAGATTATCGCTGCAACTCCCGTAAACAGGATGCTCCCAGGCATACCTTCACGATAGAACATAAGGAAGAAAGCAAGGTAGACAAGGGCGGAACCCGTCTCACGCTGCAGAACAATAAACAACATGGGCGTTACAACAATTCCTATCACACAAACAAAATCTTTCCACCTATGTATATTGAAACCATACATACTCATAAACTTTGCAGCCGCTAGTGCAGTGGCAAACTTAGCGAACTCGGCTGGCTGCAACCGCAACGGACCGAGTACCAGCCATGAACGCGACCCTTTTATCTCATGTGGATTGAAGATGGTGGCAAATAGCAAGAGTAATAATGCTGCATATATTATATAAGCGAAAGTGTCATAAAAACGATCGTCAAGCATTAAAAGTACAAAGCCAAGGCATATAGATGTCCCGATCCACAATATCTGCATACCTGAGCGAGTGGATAATGAGAAGAGATCCGTATCTCCATAAGTATAACTTGCTCCGCAGACACTGAACCATCCAAAGATGAGCAATGCCAAATATATACCGATTGTCCACCAATCTAACGAGCGAAGCACGCTGGGTCGTTTATCTGTCACCTGAGCCATACGCTATATGTTTGTTTTGTAACATTTCAGCTTCTTCCATACTGCGTTCTGAAAGTTTCCCGTTAATATACTGTTCCATAATCAATGAACCGATTGGAACGCCGTAAACTGCACCATGACCGCCGTTTTCCACATAGACAGCAACGGCAATACGAGGTTTAATCATCGGAGCAAATCCCATAAAGACTGAGTGATCCTGACCTCTGTTCTGTGCGGTACCTGTCTTTCCGCAAACTGCATAATCGGGACGATTGGCAGCACGGCATGTACCATGAACCACAGCGTCACGCATACCTGCAACTACCACATTGTAGTTGTGGGCATTCACCTTTGTGTAATGACGACATGAAAATAATGTATCAAGAGGTTCTCCCTTTACCTTTTTTACTACGTGAGGAATGTAATAATATCCGCGATTGGCTATTGTAGCACAAAGATTAGCTATCTGAAGTGGTGTTTCAGTGACCTCTCCTTGACCTATCGCTATACTGATGACAGTAAGCCCATTCCAGGATCCGTTATAAGCCTTATCATAAAACTTCGCATTAGGTATAAGTCCCCGTTTCTCACCAGGGAGATCTATGCCCAACTTATATCCCATGCCCATACTGACCATATAGTCTCGCCAGGTAGTCATAGCCATCTGAACATTTTTATATTTGATACGATTTGACATCATGTGATACAATCCCCAACAGAAATAGCTATTGCATGAGGTACCTAAAGCTGGTATTAACGTTAGTGGAGAGGCATGCCCATGACAACCGACGTGAAGTCCTTTATAATAAAACCCGTGATGACATGGAAATGATGTCTGTGGCGATATTATACCCTCCTGCAAATATGTAAGCGCTTGTGTTGGCTTAAATGTTGAACCGGGAGGGTACTGCCCCATAATGGAACGGTTAAGTAACGGTTTCCTGACATTAGTACTTAATAGTACATGATTCTTACTTCGCTGACGTCCAACCATGGTTCTTGGATCATAAGTCGGCGATGACACCATACACAGTACTTCACCCGTAGATGGGTCAATGGCAACTATACTACCAATTTTCCCTTGCATCAGCCGCTCCCCCAAGGCCTGCAACTGAATATCCAGACTAAGGGTGAGATCCTTACCTGGTATAGGACGGTGATCAAACTTACCGTTTAGGTAACTTCCCTGTATTTGTCCATGAGCGTCACGTAACAGAACCTGAACACCTTTTTCACCTCGGAGTTGCATCTCATAAGAGCGTTCGACTCCAAGTTTGCCAATGTAATCGCCAGGCTGATAATAATCATCTTCTTCGATATCCGACAAAGAAACCTCAGCGACATCCCCCAACACATGCGCGGCATAGGGATATTCGTACTGACGTATGGAACGGCGCTGCACATAAAAACCCGGATACTTAAAACTCTTTTCCTGAAAGACACTAAATTCCTTATCCGATACCTGACTCATGAAAAGTTGCTGTGTGAAACGTGAGTAACCGGGATTTTTTGATCGGTCTTTAATTTCTTTCATTTTCTGAATGAAAAATTCTTTTGTTATATTCAGGCTCTTACAAAAGTCCATCGTATCTAGCCTGCCAACAGCCTCATTCATGATCACCATAATGTCATAAGCAGGTTCATTATAAACCAACAATTTCCCTTTACGATCGGTTATGGCTCCACGTGAAGGATATTCTATTTTTTTTAGGAAAGCATTACTATCAGCATTTTTCTTATAGTCATCACTCAGAATCTGAAGTGTTAACAGACGAATCATATAAGTGACAACAATAACTACAGCGATGCCACCGATTACGTATTTTCTATTTTCTAATCCGTAGTCTTTCATTATCACGCCTCCTACTTCTTCCTAATACTTTCAATTGCAAAAATCAACAATATTGTCAGTACAGTGCTTCCGCCGACACATTCCAGCAACTGAATCCAGTTGAAGAAATTAAATGACTCTAAAGAAAAAAATACAAGGTTATACGTAACAACAATTATCACAGCAAAACGAATGAATGGAGCCACCCCGATCGTCTTAAACGAAGGTTTAAGGTCATCTGGGCTATCTTCATGCAAAAACAGGGTAAGTATAGAAGGCTGTATGAGAGCAGCGAAAGTCATAGATGCAGATGCGACACCGGGAGTATTGGAAAACGTATCCATCACTAGTCCCATGAAGAAGCACCATAGAAGTATTCCCCAACGTTTAACATCGCGCGGGAATAAAATGACGAAATATACATACAATAAAGGCGTAGCGCAGTTTAGGATGTGTATATGATTTAACACCAGAACCTGCGCCAAACAAAGTATGACGAAAAACAATGCACGTTTAAACAAGTTTATAGTCATTTCAATATCCTCTCTCTAATTTTGTTTACCAACCTTTAAAGAATCCTGTGCCACCTTAAGCAACTGAATACGTTCACTACTGCTTGCATCCTTTATTACGCATACATCACGTAAGTTACCGAAATCTGTACTTAACGAGATGCGAAGACGATATGTCAATCCGTCGGAGGAGTTAAAAATCTGTGTAACCTTACCAACAAGAATACCAGAAGGAAAAACAGCAGAATATCCACTTGTTTCTATTTCATCACCTTTCTTAAAGAACGCATGACGAGGAATATCACTTAAATAAGCCTCGTCAGAGCGTCCACCACTCCAATGCAGATAACCGAAATATCGGCGTCCCTTTATTGAACAACTGATATTCGACTTTAAGTTAAGAATTGGTATAACTAAAGAATAATGTTCAGAAGCCATATATACAATACCCACCACACCATTACCGCAAGCCACGCCCATCTCACTTTTAACACCATCTTCAATACCCTTGTCAATGGTTATGTAATTATCCACTTTGTCAAGGGAATTACTTATTACCTTAGCAGGAATAAGTTTATACTGATTAAGCAAAGCCAATTCATTACGCTCAACGACTGTTGTATCGTGAGTTAGATCGGCCAAACTCTTCGACAGTTTATTAACCTGATTCTCGAGCCTTACGTTCCGCATAGTCAGTTGTTCGTTAACCTTAATCAGGCTGAAAAACGACTCAACATCAGCATTCCAAGCATATATCTGTCCCGTCACAGCATTAGCGGAAGAAAACCATACACTCCCCTGATAACTGTTGAATCGGAACAGCAATACGAAACTGATTATCTCCAATAACAAGAAGACAAACCAATAGTTATATTTGGTAAGAAATTCGAGCAGATTGCGCATATCATCTCATTAGGAACGAGAAGCGATCTACGTTCTTTAATGCTATGCCGGCACCTTTAGCAACACTGTGTAATGGATCATCAGCAATACGGAACGGTATATTAATTTTATCTGTCAAACGTTTATCAAGACCACGCAACAATGCGCCGCCACCACTGAGGTAAATACCATTTTTAACAATATCAGCATAAAGCTCTGGTGGAGTATTTTCAAGTGCGCTCAAAACCGCAGTTTCTATTTTTGCGACAGACTTGTCAAGACAATGAGCTATTTCTTGATAGCAAACAGGTATTTCCATTGGTAATGCAGTTATACGATTTGGACCGTGAACTACATAATCTTCAGGAGCATCTTCTCCTAGATCGGTAAGAGCAGCACCAACATGTATTTTGATTCGTTCAGCCATACGTTCGCTAACCTTTACATTATGCTGACGGCTCATATACTCTTGAATATCAGCAGTCAAGTCATCACCGGCGATACGAATCGAGTTATTGGCAACGATACCACCCAATGAAATGACAGCAATCTCAGTACTTCCGCCACCAATATCAACAATCATATTACCTTCAGGAGCCTCTACATCTATTCCAATACCAATAGCAGCTGCCATCGGTTCAAATATGAGATAGACATCACGTCCATCAGCATGCTCAGCAGAGTCACGCACGGCACGGAGCTCAACCTCTGTAGAACCAGAAGGAACACCTATTACCATTCTCAAAGACGGTGAAAACAAACGGCTTCCGGTATGGACCATCTTTATCAGTCCGCGCATCATCTGCTCACAGGCAGAGAAATCAGCAATCACGCCGTCATGCAACGGACGAATTGTCTTGATATTATCATGTGTCTTCTCGTACATCATTTTTGCTTTCTCACCTACAGCAATCATTTTGTCGGTGCGGCGGTCAAGCGCTACGACAGAGGGTTCATCAACCACAATCTTACCATCACTGATAATGATTGTATTGGCTGTACCCAAGTCCATAGCAATCTCCTGAATAAATGAAAAAAATCCCATTTTTTTATTCTCTAAATTATTGTTTCTTTATTTGTTAAAATAAGCATATATGGCGGTATCGTAATGACTACTAACGCCAAAAGCTCTCGATGCAAACATCCTGCGATCTTCTATATCCGTCCTAGCACCTTTTTTATCAAGAATATCTAGCAGAACGCAATATTCAGCCTTACTTGGAATTATGACGACATCCTTGAAATTTTTTGCCCCTGCACGTATCAAAGAAATACCGCCTATATCTATTTTCTCAACAATATCAGCTTCGGAAGCACCACTTGCCACAGTAGCTTCAAATGGATATAGGTCAACAATGACCAAATCAATAGCTGGAATCTCGTATTGCTTCATTTGTTCGACATCGCCTTCGTTTTCACGGCGAGCCAGAATTCCTCCAAATATCTTTGGATGAAGAGTCTTAACACGGCCACCGAGAATAGACGGATATGTTGTCACGCTCTCCACTGTCTGGCACTCATAGCCCAATGATTCAATAAACTTCTGAGTACCTCCTGTCGAGAGAAATTTAACACCTTCTTTATCGAGTTTGGCAAGCAATTCTTCCAAACCGTCCTTGTGGAAAACCGATACCAATGCGGTTTTAATCTCTTTTGTTTCAGCCATTTGTCTATAATTAATTAATTACTAGGACGCAAAGGTACGAAAAACCACTGATTAATCTTCATTTTTAATAGAAAAAAATACTAAAACAAAAATAATTTAGAAAAAAACAATTTTAGCATTAAAAAAGCCCACCTAACGTTATTTCATTAAGTGGGCTCTTAGTAGCGGGACCCAGGATTGAACTGGGGACCTCATGATTATGAATCATGCGCTCTAACCAGCTGAGCTATCCCGCCATTCGCTTATTTGCGGGTGCAAAGGTAGTACTTTCTTTTTAAATACACAAAAAAATAATCGTTTTTTTTCTGAGAATGAAAAAAAAGTGGTATATTTGCCGTCATAACAACATACAACATACATGTCAAAACAGAAATTCACCATAGAACATTCACTAAGTGCGAACTCAGAAAATATCATTTGGGATCAGATAAGTACTGTGGATGGCTTATCGAAATGGGTGGCGGACGACGTAGGCAAGAACGGTAACGTTTTCACATTTACATGGGGGCAACCATGGAAAAATAACGAATCAAGACAGGCAACCTTACTAAGCAGTAAAAAAAACAAATTCATAAGATTTAAATGGAATGACGACGAAGACAAGGAAGACTATTGGGAGATTGCAATAGAGCGATATGAACTTACAGGCGACTATAGTCTACTAATAACTGACTTTGCCGAGAAAAATGAGCTAGATGACCAAAAAGAGCTTTGGTTGAACTCTTTAGAACAACTACATCGGTCGAGTGGACTGTAATAAATTTATAAAAAAGCAAAAAACATGGCCGTGCTATGAGTTTTTTATACTAATTTTGCACCTCAATAGGCTTTGGTGTTCATAATTACGTATATAATGTTTCGTATAAAGAAGTTAGATATATTTATTGTAAAACAGTTTGGATTGCTGTTTATAGGAACGTTTTTCATCTGCCAGTTTGTTCTGATGATGCAGTTTCTATGGCGATACGTCGATGAACTTATCGGCAAAGGGCTTTCAATAGATATACTTGCACAATTTTTCTATTACATGGGACTAATGCTGATGCCTCAGGCCTTACCACTTGCGATACTTCTTTCGTCACTTATCACATTCGGAAACCTAGGTGAAAGTTCCGAACTAACAGCAATCAAAGCTGCAGGTATATCGCTAATTCAATCATTCCGTTCACTCATATTTATCGTGATATTCATCGCAATGGGATCGTTTTATTTTCAGAATGTGGTAGGACCAGAAGCAAACCGTTCCTTTGCGACATTACTTCTTTCCATGAAGCAGAAGAATCCAGAGCTTGAAATACCTGAAGGAATATTCTACGATGGCATACCGAACTGTAATTTATATGTACAGAAGAAGGATTTAAAAAGTGGTATGTTATACGGCATAATGGTATATAGGCTTACCAATAGCTACGAAGACGCAACAATCATACTAGCTGATTCAGGAAAGATGGTAATGACATCGGAAAAGAAACACCTCCTACTCTACCTATACAGCGGTGAGTGGTTTCAGAACATGCAATCGCAGGACTTGGCCAACAGTGCCAGTGTCCCATATCGGAGAGAAACCTTCGAGGCAAAACGAATGGTTATAGACTTTGATGCAGGTTTCAATCTCGCCGATGCTGGTGCCCTGTCAAACAATGCCCAAGCAAAAAGTCTGAAGAAGATAAGCCATGACATCGATTCCATCAACTGTGAATATGATAGTATAGGAAGAACATTCTACAACGAAGAAAGGAACACTTTATATAGTTTACCGACAACTTCAAAAATGGACTCCATAAAAGCAGATAAGATGGCACTTTCAAGCAATATAGATTTCGACACCATCTATGGACGACTAACTATATCCAAGAAACAAGCAGCCATAAAACAAGCATTGAGCCGCGTACAGATGGGAGTAAGCGACTTAGAAATGAAAGCAATGATTACATCAGAAGGCGACAAGAACATCCGTCGTCATCAAATAGAGGTAATCAACAAGTTTGTGCTGTCTCTTTCATGCATCATATTCTTTTTCATTGGAGCTCCTTTAGGGGCAATCATACGAAAGGGAGGATTAGGTATACCTGTTATCATATCCGTCATCGTATTCATTGTATATTATATTTTCGACAATTCAGGTTCCAAAATGGCACGTGACGGGATGTGGACCGTATGGTTTGGCAAATCAATAGCCACCGCCGTCCTTGCCCCACTGGCCATATTCTTCACTTATAAGGGTAACAATGACTCGGTAGTATTCAACATGGAAGCATATACGACATTCTTCCGCCGACTGTTCGGAATACGGATGCATCGTCATATTTTCAGTAAGGAAGTTATTATTAACAATCCCGAATATGGACGCGATGCAAAACTGATGGAACAGATGAATGTCGAAGTTCAGAATTATGCTCACGATCATCATCTTTTGCGTGCCCCTAATATTATTAAGGTTTTCTTCAAAACCAGTCCAGACCTATATATTGAAGGAATAAGTGAAAGACTCGGAATTATCATTGAGGATTTATCAAACACTCGTGACAAACTGATTATCACAGAAATCAACAACTATCCCATTTTAGCAATCCATGCACATACCAGTCCATTCAAACGCAACTGGCTGAATATCATTACAGGTATCATCATTCCAATTGGTATTTTCTATTATTTCCGAATTTGGATATTCCGCCTGCAACTGATGCGCGACTTACGTGTTATTAAAAATACCAATGAAAAGATTATTGATAGAATTAAAGAAACCAAAGACATAAAAGGAGAATAATAAAAATAAAGAAAATGGAAAAAATCACACTAAGCACTATAGAAGAGGCCGTAGCCGACTTCAAAGAAGGAAAATTCGTCATTGTCGTAGACGATGAAGATCGTGAAAACGAAGGCGATTTAATAATCGCTGCAGAAAAGATTACGCCCGAAAAGGTTAATTTCATGTTAAAGCATGCCAGAGGCGTCCTTTGCGCACCTATTACGATAAACCGTTGCAAAGAGTTAGACCTCCCTCATCAAGTGAGTGACAACACTTCTGCACTAGGTACTCCATTTACCATAACGATCGACAAATTACAAGGATGTTCCACTGGCGTTTCTGCAGCTGACCGCGCAGCAACTATCAAGGCGCTTGCCGATCCAACATCAACCCCAGAGACATTCGGGCGGCCGGGACACATTAACCCGCTCTACGCTCAGGAAAAAGGAGTATTAAGGCGCGCCGGACACACCGAGGCAGCTGTCGACTTATGCAAGATGGCCGACTTATATCCTGCTGGCGCACTGATGGAGATAATGAACGAAGACGGAGCAATGGCCCGCCTACCAGAACTTCAGGAGTTTGCTGAGAAATTTAAGATACACATCATTTCCATACGCGCCCTTATTTCTTTCCGTCTGAAGACAGAAACATTAGTGGAGATGGGAGAAGAAGTAGATATGCCGACAACATTCGGACATTTCAAACTCATTCCATTCCGACAGGTAAGCTCAGGCCAAGAGCATTTTGCATTAATCAAAGGTGTATGGGATGCCGAAGAACCAATATTGGTACGAGTACATTCATCATGCGCTACAGGCGATATTTTAGGAAGCATGCGTTGCGACTGCGGTGAACAGCTCCATAAGTCAATGGAAGAAATAGATAAGGCAGGCAAAGGTGTTGTCGTATATATGCAACAAGAAGGTCGCGGAATTGGACTCATGAATAAGATGGCCGCATACAAATTACAAGAGGAAGGATTTGACACAGTAGATGCGAACATACACCTAGGCTTCAAGCCCGACGAACGCGATTACGGATGCGGTGCACAAATATTAAGAAAGCTTGGAGTGCACAAAATGCGATTGTTGACAAACAACCCTGTAAAAAGGATAGGACTTGAGGCTTACGGACTCGAAATTACAGAGAACGTACCTATCGAAACGACACCAAACAAATATAACATAAGGTATCTCCGCACAAAGCAGGAACGTATGGGACATACACTTCATATCAAGAAATAGCGACCAAAAAGTAACTATTTCTGTATTATAGTGAAATAACGATAGAAATCTTTCACCAAAATGAATAAAATGTTTAACTTTGCGAATTGAAAACCATAAAAGGAAAATAGAACTATGGCACAATTATCTAATCGCCTCAACCGTATGGCACCATCAGCAACCCTTGCAATGTCACAAAAAAGCAACGACATGAAAGCTCAAGGTATTGACATCATCAATCTTAGTGTCGGCGAACCCGACTTTAACACTCCTGACCACATCAAGGAGGCTGCCAAGCAAGCAGTCGACAACAACTTTTCGAAGTACTCCCCTGTACCTGGTTACATGGACCTGCGAAAAGCCATCGTCACCAAACTAAAGAAAGAGAACGGTTTGGAATATACGACGAACGAAATTCTATGTTCAAATGGAGCCAAGCAGAGTGTCTGCAATACATTAATGGCCCTAATCGATGACGGAGACGAAGTTGTTATACCAGCTCCGTATTGGGTAAGCTATCCACAAATGGTTAAACTGGCCGGCGGAAATCCCGTCATTGTAAATGCCGGATTTGAGCAAGATTTCAAGATGACTCCCGAGCAGTTAGAAGCTGCCATAACCCCAAAGACAAAGATGATTATCATCTGCTCTCCAAGTAACCCTACAGGAAGTGTCTATTCAAAAGAAGAGCTTAAAGGTTTGGCGGATGTAATTCTAAAACATGAAGATTTATTCGTTCTTGCCGATGAAATATATGAACATATTAATTATATTGGAAGACACGAAAGCATAGCCCAGTTCTCGGGCATGAAAGAACGTGCAATCATTGTTAATGGCATTTCGAAAGCATACGCAATGACAGGATGGCGTATCGGATTCATAGCCGCACCGGAATGGATTGTTAAAGGTTGTAACAAACTTCAAGGTCAGTACACGAGTGGCCCTTGCTCTGTAAGCCAGAAAGCAGCAGAAGAAGCGTATGTTGGTCCGCAGCAGTGTGTTGACGACATGCGCAAAACATTCGAGCGCCGCCGCAACCTAATTGTCAGATTGGCAAACGGAATACCCGGATTAGAGGTTAACAATCCGGAAGGAGCATTTTACCTGTTCCCCAAATGCAGCAGTTTCTTTGGAAAAAGCGACGGTCAAAAGACCATCAATACTTCAACCGACTTTGCACTTTACCTTCTTGAAACTGCACACGTAGCCTCAGTAGGCGGAGATGCGTTTGGCGACCCGGAATGTTTTCGCATGAGTTATGCAACTAGTGATGAGAACATCTATGAAGCTATGAGAAGAATAAAAGAAGTCTTAGCAAAACTAAAATAATCGCCTATAAAGATAGACCAAATTGATAAGCTGGAGGGTTAAAAGGATCTTGCAGCCTATCTTTTTAAATAAATGGACATTATGTCAACTCAAATGATATAAATTATTTATCGCATTCTTTTTTCGTTAAAGTATGCAAATTCATTCTTTTGTCTGATGCAAAATACATATCTTTGCCGAAAAATAATCAGAAGGGCAACCACTTTATAGAAAAAATGGAGAATGGTTTTTCACGATTATTACAAAGAGAAACATAACTTAAATTTATAAATAACAAAAAAATTAATCATTTAATTATGGCTACTACACAAAAAAAACAGAGTCCAAAAAAACAAGGATTCACAGGTATCAGATCTGGATTGACAGTAATCATCTGCTGTTTCGTTATTGCGATCTGCATTTTCAAACTTATCTTCGGAGCTTCTGCTAACTTTGTTGGCGGTGATCCAAACAATGCTGTTTTGAATGGAAACTTACTCGGTACTATCTACAAAGGTGGCGTCGTCGTTCCTATTATCCAGACATTGCTCCTCACTGTTGTCGCACTGAGCATCGAACGTTTCTTCGCTCTCCGCACTGCTTTCGGTAAAGGCTCTTTAGTTAGATTCGTTAATAACATCAAGTCAGCTTTGGCAGCTAATGACCTTGCAAAGGCTCAGGAAATATGCAACAAACAGAGAGGTTCTGTAGCAAATGTTGTTACATCTACTCTCCTGAAATATGATGAGATGGGAAAAGATTCTAACCTGACAAAGGAGCAAAAACTGATCGCAATTCAGCAGACTCTTGACGAGACAACCGCTCTAGAGTTGCCTACACTTCAGATGAACCTTCCTATCATCGCAACTATCGTTACCCTCGGTACACTTACCGGACTTCTCGGTACTGTAACCGGTATGATCAAGTCATTCGCCGCTCTTGCAGCTGGTGGTGGTGGTGACTCTCTTCAGTTGTCAACTGGTATTTCAGAGGCCTTGATCAATACTGCATTCGGTATCTTGACAGGTGCACTGGCAGTTATCTCTTACAACTATTTTACAAACAAGATTGATAAGTTAACATTTAGCCTCGACGAAGTAGGATTCACAATCGTACAGACGTTTGCTGCAACTCATTAATCTAGCTAACCCTTTAAACACATATAAATTATGGGGAGAGCGCAAATTCAAAAGAAAGACGTCTGGATTGACATGACTCCTATGAGTGACGTCATGGTCTTGCTGCTTACCTTCTTTATGTTGACTTCAACATTCGTTAAGAAGGAACCAGTAAAGGTCGCGACACCAGCCTCAGTATCGGAGATCAAGATTCCGTCGAAAGACGTGCTTTCAATATTAGTTGACAAAACCGGAAAGGTCTTTATGAGCCTTGATAAGCAGACAGACTTGGATGCTACATTGTCAAGCATGAGCGATCTGTATCAGACGGAATTAACCGCCCAGCAGAAAAGCAGATTCATAAAAGATCCAGTATTCGGTGTTCCAATGAAACAAATGGGTCAATTTCTGAGCGTAGGCTCAGCAGGAGACCGTGAGAAACTGCTGAAACAGGCAGGTATACCTTGTGATAGTGTTAACGGTCAGCACAGCGAATTTGAAAACTGGGTAATCTACGCAAAGCAGAGCAACCCGTATTTAAAAATTGCAATCAAAGCTGATGCAGTAACTCCGTATTCAATAATCAAGCAAGTTATGAATGAACTCCAGGACATCCGTGAGAACAGATATTACTTGATTACCTCATTAAAGAAACTCCAAGAGGATAAAAAACAATAAGATATGAGTACGGGTAAAAAATCAAAATCAAAACAGAAAAAGATAAACGTTCGCGTGGACTTCACGCCTATGGTTGATATGATGATGTTGTTGATTACTTTCTTCATGCTTTGTACAACACTGAGTAAACCTCAGACTATGGAAATAAGTGTGCCAAGTAACGACAAGAGCATCAAAGACAACGATCGTTCGCAAGTTAAAGCTTCACAGGCCGTAACAATTTTGCTTGACGCAAATGACAAAATTTATTATTTTGAAGGCATACCAAACTATACTGACCCTCACTTCCTGAAAGAGACAAGTTATGGTGCAAACGGTATAAGGGCCATTTTAAAACGTAAAAATGTATTTGCCGTTCAGCAGAAGATAGATTTAGATCAGAAAAAATTGTTGAGAAAAATAAATGATGCTCAATATTCGAAGATGTTATCAGACATTAAGAGTGCGAAACAGACTCCTACTGTCATTATAAAAGCTACGGATCAAGCAACCTACAAGAATCTGGTCGATGCTCTCGATGAAATGCAAATATGCAGTATTGGTAAATATGTCATTGACGTAATCAAAGCAAGTGATAAACAACTTATCACAAACTTGAAGAACGGAACTGGTGGTCAACCACAACAGTAAGCTGTGACAGATAACAATTTAAATGAAATAAGAAATGGCAAAAATAGATTTGACAACACTTGAATGGTGTGATATTGTCTTCGAAGGAAGGAATAAGAGCTACGGCGCTTATGAGCTTCGTGAGAATTCACCTAAGCGCCACCTGTGGTCTGTACTTATTGTACTGATATTTGCAGTTCTTGCATTTTTAATTCCGGCATTGATACGTTTAGCGTCCCCAAAAGACAGGGTCGAAAATACTGAGGTAACTCAGCTCGCTAAACTTAAAAATGCTGAGGTTAAACAGAAAGATAAACAGATTATTAAAGATGAACCGACTCCACCTCAAGCTGTAAAGAGTTCTATAAAATTCACCGCACCCGTCATCAAGAAAGATGAAGAGGTAAACACTGACGAAGAAATCAAGAGTCAGGAGGAGCTTCTGAATGCGAAAGGTAGTATATCTGTCGCCGATGTAAAGGGTAACGATGAGTTGAATGGTAAGGATATTGCTGATTTAAAGCAAATTGTAACTCAGGCAGAACCGGCAGAAAAGATCTTCGACTTTGTAGAACAGATGCCTACTTTCCCTGGTGGTGATGATGCCTTGTTCCAGTACTTACAAAAACATATCAAATACCCGGTTATCGCTGAAGAGAATGGTATTCAGGGTAAAGTTACTGTAACCTTTGTCGTTGAGAAGGACGGTTCAATTACGGATATCACCGTCGTTAAGTCGGTTGACCCATCATTGGACAAGGAAGCTAAACGTGTCATTGGAACAATGCCTCACTGGATCCCCGGTAAACAGAATGGTAACTCGGTACGCGTAAAATTCACTGTGCCTGTAACCTTCAAATTACAATAGAATGTACAGATCATACTTAATTGTAGGATTACTAATGTCTTTAGGCATCCTGGCATCTTGCCAGGATAAGCCAAAAGACGGCAAAACAGATACTTATTCGTCAGGAGTGGTAAAAATCGCTTCTGACGAAAGTTTTAGTCCAATTATAGCCGAAGAAATCAGTATATTTGAGAATGATTATCCTCAAGCACATATTATTCCAATCTTTACCGATGAAGTAAACGCTATAAACTTACTTCTTAAGGACTCCGTCAGACTTGCTATCGTTACGCGCACCTTCACTGCAAAAGAGATGGCATATTTCCAAAGCCGTCAATACCAGCCAAAATTCATTCACGTCGCAACGGACGGTTTAGCTCTTATCGTAAACAACAGTAGCAAAGATACGCTTATTACAGTTGACCAGTTTAGAAAAATTCTAACAGGAGAAATAAAAACATGGCGTCAAATGAGTGCAAAATCATCCAAAGGAGAAATAACCCTCGTATTTGACAATCAAAACTCCAGCACTGTTAGATATGCCATAGACTCCATAAACCATGGCAAACCTATCACAAACCCTAATGTTAGAGCACAAAAAACGAATAAGCAGGTTGTCGATTATGTTGCAAGAACACCCGGTGCAATAGGAGTCATCGGCGTCAACTGGCTGGAAACAGGAACTGATACAACTAACCTTACATTTAGAAAAGAGGTAAAGGTAATGTCGGTAAGTAACCAGGCTATAGCAACACCAGACAACAGCTATAAACCATATCAAGCATATTTATACACTTTAGAATATCCGATGTCAAGACCGATATATCTGCTGTTAAACGACCCCAGAAATGGATTATCTTGGGGATTTGCAACATTCATGACAGCGGATAAGGGTCAGAGAATAATATTGAAGTCAGGCCTTCTTCCTGAGACACAACCTGTAAGAATAGTTAACGTAAATGATAATTAACAAAATGAAACGTATCAAATTTCTTATTGCAGGACTCCTGATTGCAGGTGGTTCAGCTTTGGCACAAAACGCAGAACAGCAGGCTGCCATCAATAAAATTGCAGAAATAGCAAAGACAAATTCCACAGAAGCTATAGAACAAGCGAAGTCTTTAATCAAAGATGATAAAAAGAATTTAGATTTAATAATTTCTGTCGGAAGGGCTTTTATTACTGCTAAAAAGCCGGATGAAGCAAGTATGATTCTGGATATGGCAAAGAAAGTCAAAGCCAATAGCGCCAAGACTAATGTTTTTGCAGGCGACATTGAAGTTGCAAAAAACGATCCGGGAACAGCTTGCCAGATGTATGAAACAGCAATATACTATGACCCAAAAGATGAAACTGCATACTTCCGCTATGCGGACATATACAAGAGTATTGATCCAGAAGGAGCTGTTGCAAAACTTAAGGCCTTAAAAGAGGAAAGACCTGATCTTACCAACGTGGATTTAAAGATTGGTGAAGTATATTACACTAGTAATAAATTTGAAGAAGCAATTGCTGTGTATGGAACCATTGACAAATCCAATATGGACGACAAAAGTATGCAGAACTATGCTTTTGCACTTTTCATGAGTCATCAATTTGAAAAATCTGAAGAGATAGCAACTATGGGCCTTCAGAAAAATCCACGTTCTGCTGCATTCAACAGACTTGCAATGTACAACAATACGGATATGAAGAACTTCGAAGAAGCAGAGAAATCTGCGAATAACCTATTTAACAACAGTGACAAGGTTGAACTCTCTTATCTTGACTATACGTACTATGGATATGCGCTCGTTGGAGCAAAGAAATACACAGAGGCAATAGAGCAGTTTAAGAAGGCATTAGCTCTTGACAGCACTAGAACTGACGTTACAAAGGCTATTTCTGACGCATACGAGAATGTTCTCGACTACGCCAACGCAACAAAATACTACAAAGACTATCTCTCAAAGATTGAAAAGAGCAAGTTGACTGCAGACAATATTTACCAATTAGGTAAGATGTATTATAGATGGGGAACTGACGAAAACAAGGCAATACCAGCAGCAGAAAAGGTACTCGCGATACAGACGGCAGACTCTTTATTTACACAAGTTGCTACAATGTTACCCAACATTTACTTGGGAAATTTCTACCGTGCAAGAGCAAATGCAGCACTTGACCCAGACCAGTCAAAAGGTCTAGCCAAGCCTTATTATGAGGCATCTGTAAACATCATGTTGGCAAGTAACGACAATGCCAAGTATGCAAACCAGCTCATTGAAGCATACAGATACCTAGCCTATTACTATTACATCAAAAACATGAAAGCAGACGCAAAGTCATACTGCAACAAAATAGAAGAGTTGGATCCAACAAACGACTTCGTTAAGAAAATGTTACCTCTTGTAAAATAAAGAAAAAATAATAACATATTAAAAACGCACCTTCTCGGTGCGTTTTTTTATGATACCAGAAGAAAGAACCAATCGTAAGCAGTCAATTTTCACCGTATATGATATGCTATTTAAAAGATATACTTTTGTGCTCGACAAAAAAATCGAGCTATATGAATATAAAGAAAGAGGGAGCGTACTACTCCCAAATGGTACGCCGATACAAGAATGAATATGGAGGAAAGACC